>Ga0111539_10009368_pt1 | contig 12362 bp, 8 predicted proteins | sample RhiMethybrSRZTD1_FD_79667 | JGI IMG/M metagenome (GOLD analysis project Ga0111539, IMG submission 79667) | Populus rhizosphere microbial communities from Tennessee, USA - Rhizosphere MetaG P. TD hybrid SRZTD1 (version 2) (version 2) | ecosystem: Host-associated > Plants > Roots > Rhizosphere >...
CCTGGAACACCGCAGCGCTGACCAACGGCATCCACATGCTGCAGGCACGCGCGACCGACACCGTCGGGAACATGACGCTCTCGTCGATGTGGACGGTAACCGTGAACAATGCTGTTGCCCCGCCAAATGAGGAACCCGGTCCGACGGGCGAAGTCGTCCTGCACGCCGCGGCGGCCACCGTCGCCGGCCTCTGGCAGATCGTCGACGACGCGTCTGCGGCGTCGGGCCGCCGTCTCTACAACGCCGACCGTGGCGCGCCGAAAGCCACCGCGGCTTCGATCGCGCCGGCGAGCTACGCCGACCTCGAGTTCTACGCCGAAAAGGGGAAGGCCTACCGGTTGTGGATGCGCGGCCGGGCCGACGCCAACAACTGGGCGAACGATTCGGCGTTCGTTCAGTTCAGCGACGCGATCGACGCGACCGGCGCGCCCGCCTGGCGTATCGGGACCACGAGCGCGACGACGGTGCAGATCGAGGCGGGCACCAGTGCCGGCCTGGCCGGGTGGGGATGGGCAAGCAACGCATACGGCGGGCTCGGGCCGCTCGTCAGCTTTTCGACCACCGGCACGCACACGATTCGTCTCCAGATCCGCGAGGATGGCATGTCGGTCGATCAGATCGTCCTCTCGGCGGCGACGTATCTGACGAGCTCACCGGGCGCGACGAAGAACGACACCGTCATCCTCCCGACGCAATCGGGCGCGCGGATCGAACCGCCCCCCGGCTCGACCGTCGTCCGGCACGCCGCTGATGCGGTGGCGCTCCATGGAACCTGGAGAGTCGTGGCGGACGCCACCGCCGCGGACGGCGTTCGCATCGAGCACCCCGATGCCGGCGCAGCCAAAGTTGCGACGCCGCTGGCCGCTCCTCTGGATTACTTCGAGATGACCTTCACCGCCGAGGCGGGACGTCCTTACCGGCTCTGGCTGCGCGGCCGGGCGCAGAATGATGCCTATGTCAACGACTCGGCCTACGTGCAGTTCTCCGGCAGCGTCACCGCGACGGGCGCCGCCACCAACCGCATCGGGACGACGGAGGCGTTCGCGATCGTTCTCGAAGACTGCGGCGGCTGCGGCGTGTCCGGTTGGGGTTGGCAGGACAACGGCTACGGTGTGAACGTGCTCGGGCCTGCAATCTACTTCGAAACCTCCGGCACGCAGAGACTGCGCGTTCAGGGACGGGAGGATGGCATTTCAATCGACCAGGTCGTGCTGTCGCCCGACACCTACCTGACCGCGTCGCCAGGCGCGACGAAACAGGACAGCGTTATCCTGCCGCGCACGCCATAGGCGAGTTCCGTTGTCGCCGCGCGGCTGGCGTCACCGGCCGCGCGGCTATACTCAGTGGGTGATGCTGAGACGTTCGGTCGCCGCGCTTTGTGCGTTCTGGATGCTGCTCGTGGCAGCGCCTGCGCCGGCGCAGGCGCCGAACCCGCCCAACATGGTCGACGCGCCGAGCGTGAAGGTGCTCACCGGGCTGACCGTGCCCGAGTTCGAAGCCGAGATGCAGCAGATGAACGTCGCACTCGGCGTGGGGTGCGGGTTCTGCCACGCGCGCGGCAACTTCGCCAGCGAGACGAACCCGAAAAAGGCGACGGCGCGGAAAATGATCGAGCTGGTGAAGACGATCAACGGGCAGTTCTTTCCAGACTACAAACCGTCGGGCGCGGTCGGCGACGAATCGCGCCTCGGCAAGGTGACGTGCTATACGTGTCACCAGGGCCAGGAGCGCCCGAAGACGACCCCATGATGCAACGTGCCCTGAGCGGAGTCGATCGTGCCCTCGATGTGCTGTGGCGTTTCATCCGCGCGATGCGCGAATGCTGGGCCGGGCTGATGATGCTCAACACCAGCACTTGAGGGCTCGATCCAGTGGCCTGGGAGCAGGACACACGACGGCGGCAGGGGCAGGAAGGGCGGGTGGGGCAGGTAGGGGGGCAGGTCCCGTAAAACCTACCTGCCCACCCACCAGCCCCACCTGCCCTACCAGCCCCACCCGCCCTACTTGATGAACGTCCCGCTGCGCAGCTCGGCGAGCGCCTGCTGCAGCTCCTGCTTCGTGTTCATGACGATCGGGCCATACCAGGCGACCGGCTCCTCGATCGGCTTGCCGGACACGAGCAGGAAGCGGATCCCGTCGTCGCCCGCCTGGACGACGACTTCGTCGCCACGATCGAACAGGACGAGCGAGCGGTTGCCGGTGCGATCGCGCGTGACGGCGTCGCTGCCGTCGGTCGCTTCGGTCAGCACGCTTCGCGGATCGGAGGCGTCGCGGAACGTGCCGGACCCGGCGAAGACGTAGGCGAACGCATGGCGCGAGGTTTCCACCCGCAGTCGCTTGCGGCGTCCCGGCGCCACCGAGACGTCGATGTACTGCGGGTCGGCGGCAACCCCTTCGACCGGCCCCTTCTTCCCCCAGAACTCGCCGACGATCACCCGCACGCGCGTCCCGTCATCGTCGACCACGTCGGGGATGTCGTTCGCGGCGATGTCCTGGTAGCGCGGCGCCGTCATCTTCAGCGAGGAGGGCAGGTTGGCCCACAGCTGGAAGCCGTGCATGCGCCCGTCGGCGTCGCCCTGCGGCATCTCCTGGTGCATGATGCCGCGGCCGGCGGTCATCCACTGCACGTCGCCGGCGCCGAGGTTGCCGCGGTTGCCGAGGCTGTCGCCGTGGTGGACGTTGCCGGCGAGCACGTAGGTGATGGTCTCGATGCCGCGATGCGGATGCCACGGGAAGCCGGCCAGATAATCCGCCGGCGTGTCGTTGCGGAAATCGTCGAACAGCAGGAACGGGTCGAACTCGGAGGTGTCGCCGAAGCCGAAGCCGCGGCGCAGCTTGACGCCGGCGCCTTCGACGTGGGGCGCCGCCTGGACGATGCGCTTGACTGGTCTGACAGACATGCAGTGACTATACAATGTATAGCGACTGATTGTCAAGCAGCTGGGGCTACGTGCCGGTCGGCGCCGCCTGCCGCACCATCGTCTTGATCCGCTCGATGTTCTCGGTGCGGATCGGACAGGTGCTGTCGGTGGCGACGCACTGCGCCAGCTGCATGCCGCAGGTGCAGGTGCAGCGCGCGCGGTTGGCCGCCTGCAGCGCGGTCTTCTTCGCTGTCGCGTCGAGCGACGAGAAATCGACCACCGCGATCGCGCGCTCGTCGTAGGGGACGCCGGCGTTCTCGGAGACGACGTAGATGAATCCCGCTGCGAGCGAGAGGACCGCCGCCCAGACGAGAACTTTTCTGAGTGGCTTCGGGACGCGGCTGCGCGACTTCGCGGCTCGTTGACGCTTGCCCATGTCGGCGCATTCTACCCGGCCAGAAAAACTTTGACACCTCTTCGACGCACGCTTAGATTGGCGGCGCAGGAGGGGCGCACATGTTGCGGACTTTCGTCGCCGTATTCCTGGTCGCGGGGTCGGTGCTCGGCAGCGTTCCAGCGTTCGGGCAGTCCGGCGCGGGCAGCCTGGTCGGCTACGTCAAGGACGAGCAGGGCGGCGTCCTGCCCGGCGTCACGGTCACTGCGAAGAGCCCCCAGCTCATCACACCAGTCGTCGGGGTGACCGACAGCACGGGCTATTACCGGCTCAACAATCTTCCGCCTGGCACGTTCAGCATCACCGCCGAGCTGCCTGGCTTTGGCTCGTTCCAGCGCGACGGCATCCTCATGCGCGCCGGCAGCACCTTCACGGTCGACATCGAGCTGAAAGTCGGCGGCTTGGAGGAGAGCATCACCGTATCGGGCGACTCGCCGATGATTGAAACCGGCTCGCCGGCCACCATCCTGACGGTCTCGGGCGATCTGCTGCGCGCGGCGCCGGTCACCGCACGCCGCCTCTGGAGCGATGTGCTCGACATGGCGCCCGGCATCAATTCGCGCAACGTCGACAACGCCAGCGGCACGCGCGCCTACTACTTCCACGGCACGACGCTTTTTCACGGCGTCTACCAGCTCGAGGGGGCGCCGCTGGCGACCTACAACGACGCCGGCGCACAGAGCGTCGGCATGGGTGGCGACACCGTGGCCGACGCCGAGGTCAAGCTCGGCGGCGTCGACGCCTCGTCGCCGAGCGGCACCGGCGCGGTGATGAACATCATCGCCCCGCGGGGCGGCATCCAGTTCAAGGGCTCGGTCACGTTCAACCGCCAGCCCACCTCCTGGGCGAGCGACAACACGCAGAACGGCCGCGTCAAGGGCGGACTGCCGACGGTGCAGGGCGTCAAGCAGTGGGATCTCTCGCTCGGCGGCCCGATTCGGAAAGACCAGATCTGGTTCTTCAGCTCGTTCCGCTACGCGGACCTTTTGAACGGCATCAGCCGCAGCCCGACCGATCTCGGATTCCTGACCACCTTCCGGCCCAACTTCGAGCCGTTCGACAACGGCTCGACCAGCAAGCAGCCGTTCGTGAAGCTGACGGCGCAGCTGACACCCAGGCACGAGCTCACCGGCTTCTATCAGTACGACCGCCGGCGCAGCACGAACGGACGCGAACGCGATCTCGATCAGGTGTCGTTCGGCGCCGCCGGCGGCTCGTTGATGCAGGGACGCCTGCAGACGGTCTGGACCAACCGCGTGACGACGCAGGTGTCGATGTCGTACAACAACAAGGGCGGCAACGATCTCGAAACCTATCTCGCCTCGCGCGGCAGCGGCCCGCAGATCTACGTCCACCAGGACGCGTTCATCTCGCGCGGCATCCCGACCGGCAGCGGCATCCTCGTCCAGGGCGGCAACGTCCAGTCGGTGAATCTATCGCCGGCGTCGATGACCATCGTGCGCGGCGACCTGACCTACTTCCGCGACGGCTGGTTCGGCTCGCACGAGTTCAAGACCGGCGTCTTCCTCGCGCCGCGCCTGGCGCGCGACGTGACGACGCGCTACGTGAACGACGGGTTCGTGCTGGAAGAGCAGCGGCAGATCAACCCGTTGAATCCGGCGGCCGGCCTCGTGTCCTTCCACCGGCAATATCAGTCGCCGGCCGAGGCGCTCACCCTCTCGACGCGCGATCGCGCCTATTCGGCCTACGTCCAGGATTCGTGGCGGCCGCAGTCGCGCCTGACGTCGAACCTCGGCGTGCGCGTCGACTACGTCCAGCGGCACGATCAGATCTTCGACATCGATCGCATGAAGGCGACGCACATCGCGCCGCGCGTCGGCGCCTCATACCTGGTGACCGCCGATGCCAAGAACGTCCTGCGCGCCAGCTACAGCCGGATCTACGAGCAGGTGAACGGCCGCGACTACGTCACCACCTTCGCGTCCGGGCTGCCGCGCGGCTCGGCGCTGACCGATACCTACGACGCCAACGGCGACGGGGTGTTCGAGACCACGGTGCTGACGCCGGTCGCCACCACCGAGCTCTCGGGCGTGGAGTTCAACCCCGATCTCCACCAGCCGTTCACCGACGAGTTCATCGCCGGCTTCTCGCGGCAGTTCCCGGGGCAGTTCGCGGTCAACGTCAACGGCACGCGCCGCTACATGAAGCACGGCTACACCCTGGTCGACATCAACGGCATCTACCCCTCGGGGCCGAACCTGCCGTTCGGCGGCTTCGGCAAGATCGATCCGAACCGCGGCATCATCAACCAGGAGAACAACCGCGAATGGGCGTCGGTGGTGCTCGACTTCCTCGAAGCGGTGGTCGCGAAGAACATGTCGCACAACGTCCAGGGCACGTTGAGCCTGACCCGGCAGTGGCAGCGCGTTACCGGCACGTGGGGGCCGACCGATCCGTCGCGCTTCATCAGCCCGGACGCGTTCCCCAACAACCGCGAGCTGGCCGCGTACCTCTTCGGCAACGGCGACACCAACACGCTCAGCGGCGGCGGCCGCGAGGCGGGCGTGGCCTACCGGCCGTACTCGGTACGCGCGGCAATGCAGTACCTGGCGCCATGGCACCTGCGCGTCGGCGCGAGCTACGTGATCCAGTCCGGCGGCTGGGTCGGCAACATCGTCACCCGCCTCGCGGCCGCGGATCCGCGATTCGGTCCGGGGACGGTGAGGCTCGCCGACGGCACGACGCAGCCGAACCCGCTGGCGACGACGATTCGCTTCGCGTATCCGACGCGAGGCGAGGGGCAGATACGCAACGAGGATGAACGCTACCTGCAGCTGCAGCTGGGGCGCGAGTTCAATCTCGGCGGCCGGCGGCTCGAGGCCTCGGTCGGGATCTTCAACGTGTTCAACTCGGGGGCGCAGCAGCAGTGGCTGACCGGCGCCAACCAGCAGTACTCGGCGAACTATCTCGCGACGTTCAGCCGCACGTCGCCGCGGCAGTTCCAGATGACGTTCACCTATCGGTTCTAACGAGGGCAGGTGGGGCAGGCAGGGCAGGCAGGGCAGGTGGGGTAATGCGATTGCGGAACATTCTTGCCGGCGTCGGACTGCTCGTGACGCTCGCGTCGCCGGGCTCGGCTCAGGATCACACGCTCGTCGTCCTGAGCCACTCGAATCACACGGTCTACGAGCTCGATCCGGCGAGCGGGCGCATCCTGCACGAGTTCGTCACGCCAGATCAGCCACACGAAGCGGCCATCACCACCGACGGAGCCACGGTGTTCGCGTCGGTGCCGGCGGCGTCGTTCGTGACCATCCTCGACGGCCGTACGTTCAAGGAGAAGGGACGGATCGAATCCGAGCTGTTCAAGCGTCCGCCGCAGCCGCGGCGGGGCGGGCGCGACGGCGCGCCGCCGGGTCCGCCCAACACGTCGGCGTCGCCGCACGGCATGGCGCTGACGAGCGACGGCAGCAAGCTCTACATCGGTGTCGAGAACGCCGAGGTGCCGGGGGTGGTCGTCTACGACGTCAAGGCGGGGAAGGTGCTGAAGAAGATCGACCTGCTGCTGCAGGGAGGCCACTACCTGCAGATTCACCCCGGCACCGACAAGCTCTACTACCCGCACCGCAACGACAACCGCGTCGTTGTCGTCGACACGAAAACCGACCGCATCATCAAGATCATCCCTGTCGAAGGCGGCCCGGTCGGCGTGGCGTTCGCGCCCAACGGCGAGGTCTGGTTCCACGAGGACGGCGACGGATCGGTGACGGTCGCCAGCTCGAAGACCGACGAAGTGATCAAGGTGATTCAGACCGGCGGCAAGGGCGCGGGCCGGATGGCGGTCTCGCCCGATGGCCGCTTCGCGGCCTCGACGCACAGCACCTCGGAGGATGTCGCGATCATCGACGCCGCGTCGAAGGCGATGCTCGCCACGGTGAAGATCGGCCGCGGCCCCGGCTTCCCGATCTTCTCGCCCGACAGCTCGAAGCTGTATGTGATGTTGTCGGCGATGGGCGACGTCGCCGTCGTCGATCTGAAGAGCATGAGCGTCGCCGCGCGGCACAAGGTCGGCAAGGATCCGTTTGGCGGCGGGCTCATCAGTCGCTAGTCGTCAGTCATCAGTCCAGGAGATCAGTCAATGGAAAGCCTGATTGCGAAGCTGCTCGGAGATTTCGAAGAGGGGAAACTGAGTCGCCGGCAGTTGATTCAGAGCCTCGCGCTGTGCGCGATCGCGCCCGCGGCAGCCGCCGCGGCGGCGGCGCAGGCGCCGGCCGCGTCCACGGTGACGGCGGCGGCCAGCTCGCCCGCGCCGTGGAAGACGGTCTACCTCGATCACATCTCCTACGCCGTCTCCGATTACAAGAAGAGCGCCGCGTTCTACTCGAACCTGATGGGGTGGACGATTCGCAACGACAACGGGACGAACCAGGCGTCGCTCGACATCGGCAGCGTCGGCGGCATCATCATCCGCAACGCGCGCAGGCCGGAGGGCGGCGCTCAGGCTGCGCCAGCCGCTGCGTCCCAACCCGGGCAGCCGCCGCGGCCGCCGTTGACGGGCGTCATCAACCACATCTCGTACGGCATCGAACCGTGGGACACCGAGAAGGTGAAGGCGGAGCTCGAACGCCGCGGGCTGAAACCAAGGCCCGACATGGTGGGCGAGAACTTCAAGAGCTTCCACGTCTTCGATCCCGACGGGTGGGACCTGCAGATCAGCAACAAGACAAGCAGTCGCGACTAGGGCTCGTGGCTGGGCGCTCGGGTGGGGCTGGGGACCGGGAGGTGTCAGGTGCGAAGGTTCCTTTCAGTCGCGGTCGCGTCGATGGCGATTTGCGCCGGGCTGCTCGCGCAGGCGCCACAAATCAGGCCGGGGCCGGAGCTCTATAGCCGGTTGGCGTGGCGGTACATCGGGCCGGAGGGCAACCGGACCGATGCCGTCGCCGGCGTGCCCGGCGATCCGCTGATCTATTACGTCGGCGCCGCGTCGGGCGGCATCTGGAAGACCACCGACGGCGGCCTCACCTGGGATCCAATCTTCGACGACCAGCCGGTCGCCTCGATCGGTGCGCTGGCGGTCGCGCCGTCCGACCCGAACATCGTCTGGGCCGGCACCGGCGAGGCGTTCATCCGCAGCCACATCTCGGTCGGCGAAGGGATCTTCAAGTCCACGGACGCCGGGAAGACGTGGACGCGCGTCGGCCTCGAGAAGACCGGCCGCATCGCGCGCGTGGTCATCGATCCGGCCAACGCCAATATCGTCCTCGCCTGCGCGCTGGGTCACGCCTACGGTCCGCAGGCGGAACGCGGCGTCTTCCGCACGACCGACGGCGGCCGGACCTGGGACCGCGCACTCTTCGTCGACGAGAACACGGGCTGCTCCGACCTGGCGATCGACCCGGCCAACCCGCGCATTCTGTTCGCGGGCATGTGGCAGCTCGAGATCCACACGTGGGGGCGCGAGAGCGGCGGCCCGGGCAGCGGGCTCTTCACCTCGCGCGACGGCGGCGCGACGTGGACGCGGCTGACCGGAAGGGGCCTGCCGACCAGGCCGGTCGGCAAGGTCGCCGTCGCGATCGCGCGCACCAATCCCGGCCGCGTCTACGCGCTGATTGAAACCGGCGACGGCGTGCCGTGGAACGGGAAGGACACGGACACCGGCCAGCTGTGGCGATCGGAAGACGGCGGCAGCAACTGGCGGATGGTGAATGCCGACCGGAATGCGATGGGCCGCGCGCACTACTACTCGCGGATGGCGGTCGCCACCGACAACGAGAACGAGACCTACTTCCTCACCGCGTCCTACAGCCGATCGATCGACGCCGGTGAAACACTGGCCGAACAGAACGGGCTCGCCAGCCCCGGCGGCGACAATCACGACATCTGGATCGACCCGGGCAATGCCAACCGCATGGCGGTCGCCAACGACATGGGCGTGTCGATCTCCGTCAACCGGGGACGCACCTGGAATCGCATCCGGCTGCCGATCGCGCAGATGTACCACGTGACCGTCGACAACCAGATCCCGTACTACGTCTACGGCAACAAGCAGGACGGGCCGTCGTATCGCGGTCCGAGCAACAGCCGGCTCGACGAGGGCGGCGGCCGCGGCGGACGCGGCGGCATCATCCCGCGATCGATGTGGCACACGGTCGGCGGCGGCGAGAGCGGCTGGGCGACCCCGGATCCGGTCGACCCGAACATCATCTGGTCGAGCGCGTCCGGGTCGGGAAGCGTCGGCGGCATCGTCGTGCGCTACGAGGAGAATCGCCGCCTGGCGCGCAACGTCGAGGTCTGGCCCGACAACTCGAACGGGCGGCCTGCGGATTTGAAGTACCGCTTCATCTGGAATGCGCCGCTCGCGATTTCGCCGCACGACCGCACCAGGATCTACGTCGGCAGCCAGCACGTCCACCAGACGACGGACGGCGGACAGAGCTGGCAGGAGATCAGCCCCGATTTGTCGCTGAACGACAAGAGCCGGCAGCAGCTTTCGGGCGGGTTGACGCCGGACAACATCGGCGTCGAATACGGCGGGACGATCTACGCGATCACCGAGTCGCCGAAGCAGGCCGGTGTGATCTGGGCGGGCACCAACGACGGCCAGGTCCAGGTGACGCGCGACGGCGGCAAGGCGTGGACCAACGTCACGAAGAACATCCCCAACCTGCCGCCCTGGGGCACGGTCAGCAATGTCGAGCCGTCGCGGCACGATGCCGGCACCGCCTACATCACCGTCGATTTCCACCAGGAGAACAACCGCGATCCGTTCGTCTACAAGACCGGCGACTTCGGCGGCTCGTGGAAGCTGATTGCCAACGGCATCCCCAGGAGCATGCTCAGCTACGCGCATTTCGTGCGGGAGGATCCGGTGCGCCGCGGGCTGCTGTATCTCGGCACCGAGAACGGCATGTACATCTCGTTCGACGATGGCGAGAACTGGCAGCCGCTGCAGATGAACCTGCCGCGCGCGCCGGTCTACGGCATCGCCGTGCAGGAGCATTTCAACGACCTCGTGGTGGGGACCTACGGCCGCGGCTTCTGGATTCTCGACGACCTCACGCCGCTGCGTGAGCTGGGGCGCGACGTGCTGAACGCCGATGCGCACCTGTTCCCGCCGCGTCCGGCGTATCGCTTCCGGGCGATCACCGGCGAAGCGGGATCGCCGGAAGATCCGACGGTCGGGCAGAACCCGCCCTACGGCGCGGCGATCAACTACTACCTCAAGGCCGCGCCGAGCGGCAACGTCACGGTGACGATCGCCGACGCCAAAGGGCAGATCGTACGGTCGTTCAACGGGCCGCGCGCGGCGGGGCTGAACCGCGTCTACTGGAACCTGCGCGACAACCCGTCGAAGGGCGTGGTGCTGCGGACCAGCCCGCTCTACGCGCCGGAGGTGCGCGTCGGCCCCGACGGCACGCGCGAGGGCGGCGGCGGGCGGATGACGATCCTAATGCCGCCGGGCAATTACACCGTGAAGCTGTCGGCCGGCGGGCGCGACTACACCCAGCCGCTCGTGGTCCGCAAGGATCCGCATTCGGCCGGCACCGAGGCCGACATCGAGGCGCAGCACCGGATGCTGCTCGACGTCCGCCGCGATCTGGACGCCGCGGTCGACGCGGTCAACAGCGCCGAGCTGGTGCGCGCGCAGGTCTACAACATGATGAAGCTGGTCGACGATACCGAGCTCAAACAGGCGGCCGACGATCTGGACAAGAAGATCATGAACGCCGAGAGCAACCTCGTCGAGCTGCGCAACACGGGGCGGGGACAGGACGGCGTGCGCTGGGGGTCGAGGCTCGTACAAAAGATCAACTATGTCGGCTCGGGTCTGGCGAGCGGCGATTTCAAGCCGACGACCCAGCAGCTCGCGGTCCACAAGGAGCTGCAGGATCGCCTGAAGACGACGCAGGGACAGCTCGGCGACGTCCTGAACAAGGATCTGGGCGCGTTCAACGACATGCTGCGGCGGAAGAATCTGCCGGCGGTGATGTCGCAGCTGCCAGCGCGGCGAGGCAGCGAGCAGTAGCGGCGTGCAGGGCGGGAAGGCGGGAAGGCGTGAAGGCGGAAGGGTAAGGAGGGAAGGCCGCAAGCTGGGAAGGTGGAAATTCCTGCCGGTCTGTCTCTGTGCCTCGCTTCTGTCTGCTTGCGCACGGACCGCCGCCACCCCTCCCAACATCCTCCTGATCACACTCGATACGACGCGCGCCGATCGGATCGGTGCGTACGGCTATTCGCGCGCGAGCACGCCGCGGCTCGATCGGCTGGCGCTCGAGGGGGTCCTCTTCGAGCGGGCGCTCGCCGCCGCACCGATCACGCTGCCGGCGCACGCCAGCCTGATGACCGGCTCGTATCCGTTCGTGCACGGCGTCCGCGACAACGGCGCCTTCTCCCTGAGCGACGCGGCGCCGACCCTCGCTGCGACGCTGCAGCGCCAGGGCTATCGCACGGCGCCGTTTGTCGGCGCGTTCGTCCTCGATCGCCGGTTCGGCCTCGCGCGCGGCTTCGACAGCTACGACGACCGCCTGGCGATCGAGCGCCGCGGCGATCGCACCGCCGCCGCCGCCGGCGCCTGGCTCGACGCGCGCGCCGGCGATGCGGCGCCGTTCTTTCTCTGGCTGCACCTCTACGATCCGCACGACCCCTACGATCCGCCGCCGCCATTTCGCGACCGGTTCGCCGATCGGCCGTACGACGGCGAGATCGCCTTCGCCGACGCGGCGATCGGCACGATCCTCGACAAGCTCGACGCCGCCGGCCGGCGATCGTCGACGATCGTCGCCGTGGCCGGCGATCACGGCGAAAGCCTTGGCGAGCACGGCGAAGACACCCACGCCGTCTTCGTCTACGACTCGACGATGCGGGTGCCGATGATCGTGGCGTGGCCCGGCCACCTGCCGGCGGGAAGGCGGGTGCCGGCGATGGTGCGCGCCATCGATCTGGCGCCGACGCTGCTCGATCTGGCGGGGCAGCCGGCGCTGGCCGGCGCGCAGGGACTGACGCTGGCGCCGCTGGTGGAGCGCGGCGCGGCGGCCCCCGACTCGGCGTACGGCGAGAGCTACTTTCCGCTCGTCTACTTGAACTGGGCG
>Ga0111539_10009370_pt1 | contig 12360 bp, 9 predicted proteins | sample RhiMethybrSRZTD1_FD_79667 | JGI IMG/M metagenome (GOLD analysis project Ga0111539, IMG submission 79667) | Populus rhizosphere microbial communities from Tennessee, USA - Rhizosphere MetaG P. TD hybrid SRZTD1 (version 2) (version 2) | ecosystem: Host-associated > Plants > Roots > Rhizosphere >...
CGGCCGCGCGCCACCGCCACGAGTCCGCTTCAAGCGCCAACTAGTGGCAGTGATCCGGCGCGCGAGCTCCCGTGTGGAGCGACCGCGACACGACCAACCACGTTTCCCAACATCCAAACGGGGAATGGAACTTGCACTAAGCAGTCTTGATGAAACAATTCCTCGCACTTACCATCGCCATCGTCTCGGCTGTCGGCACCGCGCCTCTCTTTGCCGCTCAGTCAACCTCGCAGCCGGCCGCTGCCCGCACGCCAGTTGCACAGGCAGGGCAGACCGCCGATGAACAGTCGCAAACGAAGGCGGACTTGGCCCTCGTCCAGCGCATTCGACAGGCCATCGTCAAGGACAAGACGCTTTCACTCGCGGCGCACAACTGCAAAGTGATCACGCAGAAGGGGCACGTTCGTCTGCGCGGTGAGGTCGAGTCGGACGAAGAAAAAGGCCGCGTCGCCGCCATCGCCACCAAGATTGCGGGCACTGGCAAGGTCACGAACGAGCTCACGATCAAGTCGGTGTCAGAGATAGGAGATCTGATTTCATGAACAATGACAAGAAGACAGCGGTGTTCGGGATTTTTTCGAGTCGCAACCAGGCTGAGGGTGCGGTCGACGCACTCGTCCACGCGGGCTTTGCCGCCAGCGACATTTCCGTATTGCTTCCAGACCGTACGAGCACGAAGGAATTCGCGCACGAGAAAAGCACCAAGGCGCCTGAGGGTGCGACCACGGGCGTCGTCGCAGGCGGTACGGTCGGGGGCGGTCTTGGGCTGTTGGCCGGCATCGGGGCGCTGGCCATTCCCGGCCTCGGGCCCTTCATCGCGGCGGGTCCGATCATGGCGACGCTCGCGGGCATCGGCGCCGGGGGCGCGGTCGGCGGTCTCGTCGGCGCGCTCGTTGGCATGGGCATTCCCGAGTACGAGGCGAAGCGGTTCGAGGGCCGGGTGAAGGACGGCGGCGTGCTGCTCTCCACGCATTGCGATACTTCAGACGAGATCGCGCGTGCGAAGGAAGTCCTGAAGAGCCTCGGGGCGTCAGACATCTCGTCGGCGGGAGAGGCGGGATCGGACGACCCCCAGCCTGTCGCGATCGGCGACCCGCCCTACCGCTCACGCATCATGTGAACTGGCAGTCCCGCCGTGTCGCGGAGCTCCGCGGCACGGCGGGTTTGTCTTTGCCCAACGTCACGGTGCCTGGCACCTGGCCCATTCTGCGATGCGCGGACCTCACCGTGCAGGTGGGGTTGCGCGGTTCGCTGGTGACTGGCTAGGCGACGCCGCCCCGATCCTTCTCCTGTTCGGGCTCCAGATCGTAGCCCGCACCGGGACCGGTTCGGTCGCCGACGTCTTTGTCAGTGGCGCCCTCCCGGCTGTCCTGAGCCGGCGTTTCGGGGGCGACGTCCTGCCCAGACTGTTGGGCCTGCCCTTCGCTTTCCATTTCCGCAATCTGGTCCTTGGTCGTGCCGTGGGGCAGGCTCTCTGGATGCGGCTCCGCAGAGGCCTCGCCGTCTCTGGCTCGCAGCGTGTTCCCGGGTTTCGTCTGGTTCATAGTCTTCTCCGGCTGAAACTCAGCATCGCATATTCGCGAGCATCTCGCGCCGGCTGGCGCCAGCGCCGGTCTCGTGTGACCGGACGACAGTTGTTCCGCGCGCGATACACTGGCGTTGCGGCAACGAGCTCTTCCTCGTCCCGACGTCTCCCGTCGTCGTTCTTGCCCGCCGCCCGCGTGGTAAAGGATCTGACATGCCGCTTGTCGACTTCATTCGCAAGCACGAGCCGGAGATCATCGATGAGTTCGAGGCCTTTGCTCGCATCCTCGTGCCTCTCGCAGCCGCGTCGATGACCGCAGTTGAGCTCCGCGATCATGCGCACGAGCTGTTGACCGCCATGGTGAAGGACCTGGGCGCCGTCCAAAGCGCGACGGAGGAGTCGCAAAAATCGAAGGGGCTGGGCGTGATGCACGCCATGCAAGCGAGCGGGCGATTACATGCCGACGCGCGAATCGCGCACCGCTTCGACGCCAATCAAGTGGTTGCCGAGTTCCGTGCGCTGCGCGCCAGCGTGCTGAGGCTGTACGCGGAGTACGGTGGCGAGGCCGACCTCCACGGCGTGCAGCGGTTCAACGAGGCGGTCGATGAGGCGCTGACCGCGTCAATCGAACGGTTCTCGGACCGTGTGGGCGCCTACCGAGACCAGTTCATCGGGATGCTCAGCCACGACCTCCGCTCGCCTCTGAACGCGATCACCGCTGGAGCGGCGCTGCTGACGGTGTCCGGGGATGTGGAGGCACAGCGCATCCGCGTCGCGTCGCGCATCCTGAGCAGCGCGCAACGCATGATGCGGATGATCGGTGATCTCCTGGACCTCACGCGCACACGCCTGGGCGGCGGCATCCCGATTGCGCGGAAGCCAACGAACCTGCAACAGATCTGCCAAGACGTCGCACTCGAGCTGCAGACCTTTCATCCGGACGCTCAGCTGGAGTGGCACGCCGAAGGAGATCTTTCCGGCGAGTGGGATCCTGATCGGTTGACGCAGGTAGTGTCCAATCTCGTTGGCAACGCCCTGCAGCACGGCGACGGGACGCGCGTGCTGCTGGCGGCGACCGGGACAGCGGACGAAGTCGCCCTGAGTGTGCACAATGCCGGCCGAGCCATTCCCGCGGAGGTGCAGGCGTCGATGTTCGAGCCGCTGGCCCGGTACGCCCCGACGGATGTCGGCAGTACCACCAGTATCGGATTGGGCCTATTCATCGCGCGCGCAATTGTGCTCGCGCACGGCGGCAGCATCACCGTGTTATCAAGTCACACCGACGGGACGACTTTTGACGTACGCCTGCCACGTGCTACCCCAGACAACCGGCAGGAAGGGGGAGCCGAGGGAAGGCCGTCGGGCCGCGTCCGAGTCCCGCCAGGCCGTTCTTGAGCCACGGCCGCGCACGGCAGGTCGGTTCCTGTTCTGGTCATCCGCCGGAGCAGAAGCTGGATGAAGCGGTGCACTCTACGGCTCGGTGAAGCGTCGCTGCCCGTCGAACGAAGGAATCCGCAGCGAAACGCCTCAAGCGCGGTGGCGCATTACTTGCCTCCAACCTGTGCATCGTAGATGCGTGTACTCCCGCGGACCGACCCTTGACGCGGGGCGCACCCTAGGGGCACGGGGGTCTCGGCCGCAGAGACGAGCGTTGAGTGACGGACGTAGGAACGCAACAGCAGCCGAGCACGCTTCGTTTCCGGCGCGAGGTCCAGGATCGGTTCGGCGTCCTCCCTAATTTCTTCTGCTCCGCTCAAACGGCGCCGGGGCTCATTGAGGAACTCTGGAAGTTTGCAAAGTCGGCCTACCTGGACAGCCCACTGCCGTCGCTGCTCAAGGAGCGGCTGTTCGTCCACCTCTCGCGATTCTGCGAGGTCCGCTACTGCATCGTTCGGCACGTCGGTTTTCTGATCGGCCAGGGCCGGCCGGCCGGAGACGCCGATGCGGGACACGAGACGATCGAGCAAGTGGTCGAAATGCTGCGGCGCCCCCTGCCCGAGGGCACGACGCTCACGAAGGTCCTCGAGCGCCTCGAGTGTGGGGCCCTTCGCGGCCGGATGCCTGAGCCTCGCACTGAGTACGAGACCGATCTGTTCGACGCGCTGACGATCATGTTCCTGTCGCCCCGCGACACCGCCCGCGCACGCGCTGCTGTTCGAACGGCGGTCGGCGACGCCACGTTCGAACTCCTCGTGGCGTATCTCGCCTTCATTCGTACGGCTCATTACTGGACGGAGATGCACCCAGAGCTGACCTACGAACCAGACATGGACGAGATCCTGCGCGGCCACGGCGAGCTCGCGGCCTTGCTGCTCGACACGTCCGAAGCCGAGCTCGTCCAGGGTGGTGGGCGCCTGCGTGACGATCTCAAGCGCGTAAAAGTCGCGCTTGAAGAGATCGAATCACGGCACGCGTTTCTTCTCCGGCTCGGTGACGCTTTGAGGCGGCTGGTCGATCCGAGGGCGATTCAAGCAGAGGCCAGCGGCCTTCTGCGCGAGCGGCTGATGGCCGACCGATCCTACTACGCAGAGATCGACGAACCGCAGGGTTACATCCAGGTCGAGCGAAGCTCGGTGCGCGCCGGGGTCTCGAGCATGGTCGGACGATACTCGCTGTCGGACTTCAATTGGGTCAGTCGCACCTTTCGGACGGGCGAACCGGTGGTCGTGACCGACACCCAAACCTCGCCGTTGATTCCGGAGGCCGATCGCCCTGCCGTGGCTGCGGTCGGCGTGGGGGCGTTCGTCGCCGTGCCGCTGATCAAGGCGGGCAGGCTGGTCGCGGCGCTGGTCGTGAACGACGACGCACCGCGGCAGTGGACTCCAGACGACGTCGAATCGGTCAAGGAGACTGCCGAGCGGACCTGGGAGGCCATCGAACGATCGCGCGCTGAGGAACAACTGCGGGAAGCGAACGCCCGAAAGGACGAGTTCCTGGCGATGCTGGCGCACGAGCTGAGAAATCCGCTCGCTCCGATACGAACAGGCCTCGAACTGATTCGACGCGGCGGCGATACCGTGGTCTCGATCGAGCGAGTGCGCGGGATGATGGAGCGTCAGGTCGGACACATGGTGCGCTTGATCGACGACCTGCTCGACGTCTCGAGGATCACGTCAGGCAAGATTGTGCTCCAACGGGAACCCACGCTGCTCGGGAGCCTGGTCCGCAGCGCGGTGGAGGCCAATCGTGCCGCCCTGGCGGCCAAGCGGATTCGATTGAGCCTCGATCTGCCGAAGGACCGCTGCGTGATCGATGTGGATCCGACGCGGTTTGTTCAGATCCTGTCCAACTTGCTTCACAACGCGGCAAAATTTACGAACGACGACGGGTCGGTGCGGATCACCGTGAGGGTCACGGAAACGCCGATCGGCCCGTCACAGGTGTCGATTTCGGTCGTCGATTCGGGCATCGGGATGACACCGGAGTTGCTGCCTCGTGTGTTCGATTTGTTCACGCAGGGCGAGACGCGCTCGTCGGAACCTGGGCTGGGCATCGGCCTGGCGCTCGCGCGTCGGTTAGTCGAGCTTCACGAGGGACACCTCGACGCCCGTAGTGAGGGCCCCGGTCGCGGGAGCGAGTTCGTCATCCACCTGCCACTCGCGACGACCCCATCAATTTCTGCAATCGACACGCGCGCGGATGAACAGCGGCTCGGACAACGAATCCTGATTGTCGACGATAACCGGGACGCCGCAGACGCGACGGCCATGCTCGTCGAAAGCATGGGCGGGGACGCGAGAGTCGCGTACGACGGCGACAGCGCGATCGAGATGCTCGAGGAATACCAACCTGAGGTGATCCTCCTCGACATCGGGATGCCACGGCTCGACGGATACGAGACCTGTCAACGGATTCGTCGCGTGCTGGGCACGCGCGTCCGGCTGGTCGCATTGACGGGTTACGGCCGGGAGCAGGACAAGGACCAGGCGACGCGGGCAGGCTTCGACGCGCACCTGACCAAGCCTGCCGACGGCGCCGCCCTGGCAGGGATCCTGGCATACCGCGCGTCGAGCGGCAGCGAGCCAAGAGACCGTGAGTAAGGCTCGCCCTACGACCGCGTCAGCTCGAGCTTGATCCGCATCTTGACGTCATTGTCCACATAGAGTGAGCCGTGGTGTTGCCGGACGGGGTGAATCTCCGCGCCGCGCAGCACCGCGCTCGTCTCGGGAATCGTGCCGTCGCCGGTCTCGGTCGTCACGACCTCGGCGCCGGTGAGCAGCCCGGTCGTGTCGCGCTCGATCGTCGCGCCGGTGATCGTCTTCACGCCGTAGCCGAACACGCACACTGCCGGCACGCTGGATTGCCGGCCCAGCTCGCGGCGGAACGATCGCGCGCTCCGAAGCAGCGCTCGATGCGCTTCGGCGACCCACGTGTCGTCGGCGAGGACATCGAGACTCGCCTCGCCGCAATTCACACACCGGTAGGTTGGCAGGATCTGATACCAGGACGGGAACGTCCGGATGATGTCCCGGAGCGTGAGGTTCATCATCCCGAGCGGCAGAAAATCGGGACCGGAGATCAGGCTCACGAATGCGTACGGCGATCCGGCGTGCGGACCACCCAGCAGAATGACGCGCTCCACTTTGTGGACGCCGCCGAGCTGCTCCACGTAGTAGCGGGCGATGAGACAGCCCATGCTGTGCGCGATGAGCGTGACCGGCTGGTCCACCTGCCACTCGTCGATCGCCGCGGCCAGCCGCCGCGCCGAGACGCGGTTGTCCTGCCGGAAGTCGTAGCCGAACTCGAGCAGATCGCGCCCCGCCTCGTAGCCGAGCTCCTCCTGGAGGAAACCGCTCAACAGCCCGTACTGGTCGAGCTGGATGAGGTTCGGCACGACCACGAGCCCGTCCACGATGCCGCGCGCCTCGAGCGGCCGATCGACCCGGAGCGCATCGGCGAGCCCGCGCATCCGGAGCGTCGGCCAGACCTGCTCGTCGCCCAGAAACAGGTTCGATCCCGCAAAACCGGGGATGACGACGACGGGACGCCGGGTCCGGCGCGCAACGTCGTCGGCGTCCGCGGCGTCGTCGGGCGCCAGGGCGCGCTTGAGGACGACGCGCGCCGGACCGATCTTGACGCCGAAGCCGGCGCCGAGCGGCGCGCGCGCCACGCGCTCGCCGCCGACCCAGGTGCCGTTGCGGCTGTCGAGATCGCGCAGCACGAACGCGGCGCCGTCCCGCTCGATCACCGCGTGGTGTCTCGAGACCGCAGAGTGATCGATCACGACGTCGTTGTCCGGCGCGCGGCCGATCGTGAGGTGATCGCCCGGCATCGGCACTTCCCACGTCCGCGGCGGCAGGTGCACGGCCACGCGCGGCACGCGGCTCTCCTCGAGCGCCACCGCCACCGGCGACTCGAGCACCATCGTCTCGTCACCGCGGTCGCTCTCGATGCGCGTCGCGTCCGGGCCCGCCGCGTCGGGCGCGGTCTCGAACTGCAGGGTGCTGTCGCCGCAGGTCAGGACGTCGCCGGGCGCGAGCGGCGCGCGGGCGCGCGGCACGCCGTTGATCCGGACACCGTTCGCCGAGTCGAGGTCGATCAGCTCGTAGCCGGCGGCGGTGCGCTCGACGCGCGCGTGGCTGCGCGACACCAAAGCGTCGCGCAGCACGATGTCGCTCGTCATGCCGCGGCCGATCGTGACCGTGCGCTTCGTGAGCGTGAACGCCTGCCTGCCGCCGCCGGGCAGGCTCAGAACGAGCCGCGCCGGGGCGTCGGGCGCCGGGCCGGGGCTCATTTGTTCAAGTGCACGCTGAAGGCGGACGTCTTTTCCCGCGGCTTGCGGCTGATGCCGAGCTGCATGGCGATCGGATTGGGCCGGCCGCAGAGCGTCAGCGCCGAGAAGAGCGCGTTGTTCGCGAACGCGCGCTGCACGTTGATCCACCACAGGCTGACGGCGATGGACTCGGTCACGTTCTGCACGCCGTGCCACACCCAGGGCGGGTTCCAGAGGATGTCGCCGGGCTCGAGGACGGTCTCATAGCGATCGACGAACTTGTACAGCGGCGTCGCCGCGTCGTCCGGATTCCGGAAGTCCACGCGCGACTGCCAGTTCAGCCCCTTCGACAACGCGGGATACATGAATGGAGTGAACTTCGGCGCGACCAGCACCCACTTCTTCAGGCCGTACGCCTGCAGATACAGGTTGCTCACGCCGGCGCAGTGCAGTGACGTCGCGGTGTTCGGCCCGCCGACGTACATCTTCGCGATGATGTTGCGGTGCCACGGAATCCGCAGGTTGGTGTGGCCGTACTTCGCGACGAACGACAGGTCGAGATCGGCGCGCAGATCCGCGTACTTGTCCAGCAGCTCCATGAACGCCCCGTACCAGGCCCCGCCGCTCTTCATCACGTTCAGGAGATCGCGCACGTGCATGGACGACTCGGAGGTCGAGACGGCGTCCTGCTTGCCATCGCGGTTGACCGTCCAGTTCTGGCCGTCGAGTACGTCGATCTCATCCTGGCCGCATCGCTCGAGGAGGTACTCCGGCGACCACTTCTTGATCGCCGGCCACTCGGCCGCCGCGCCTTCGAGCACGACGGGCTTGCCGGTGAGGAAGTACTCCGTCCGGAACCGTTCGGGCGTCAGGCCGCGCCGGCGCTCGACGGGAAAACGCTGGCCCTCGCGCCGCCCGGCGACGCCGGCCAGCATTCGCGCGTGCAGCTTGTCCCAGCGCCGCGGCATGACCTTGCCGACGGCGCCCGGCCCGATGAGCCAGTCGGCCGCGAAGGCCGCGCCGAAGTTCAGGCGCGGGCCGGAATCCACCCCGACGTGCATGTTCATGTACGCGTTCCTTCCGAAGGTGCCGGGACGAGAAGCATATATGCAGTGACGAGCGTGTTGCAGCGGGCCGTGAATCAGTGGCCGCTGTCGCTCGAGTCGCTTTGGCTCTTCCGGTGACGGCTATTCCGCGCGCAGCGCGGCGCACGGGTCGATCCTGGTCGCGCGGCGCGCGGGCAGCCAGGCCGCCATCAGTCCCACCGCCATCAGCAGCAGCGTGACGATCGTGAACGCGATCGGATCGGTCGGCGTCACCCCGAACAGGAACCGCTGCAGCACGCGAGTCACGCCGGCGGCCCCGGCGAGGCCGACGACGAGGCCGGCGACGACGATGCGGAGCGCGCGCCTGAGTACGAGGCGGAGCACGTCGCGCCGTGTCGCGCCGAGCGCCATGCGCACGCCGATCTCGCGGCGGCGCTGCGTCACCGCGTAGGCCATCAATCCGTAGAGGCCGCACGTCGCGATCAGCGTCGCGGTCGTCGCGAACAGCACCAGCAGCCACGTCCGGAAACGCGGCGCCGCCACCGACGCCGCCACCGCTTCGTCCATCGTCACGGTGCCCTCGATCGGCAGATCGGGCGCGACGCGGCGAATTTCAGCGCGGATGCCTTCGACCACGCTGCCGGGCGTGGCCGTCCGCGCGACAAACGACACGAACCGCAGCAGGAAGGGTTGCGCGCGCTCCTGTTGGAACGGCACGTAGATCATGGGCTGCACTTCCGTATCGAGTCCCCGCTGATGGATGTCCGCGACCACGCCCACGACCGTCAGCCACTCGCCGTGATCGCCGAGCCGCACGCGCCGGCCGAGCGCCTCGCGCGGACCACCCGGAAAGTAGTCGCGCACGATGCGCTCGCTGACGATCGCCACGTTCAGCGCGCCCGCCGAGTCCCGTGCGGTGAACTCGCGTCCCGCCAGCAGCGGAATCCCCATGGTCGTGAAATAGTCCGCGTCGATCTTCGGTCGGCCGGCATCGAGCGTCGGCTTCGGCTGCCCTTCGATGCTGAACTCGTCGCGGATGAACATCATGCCGAACGGCGCCGAGTTGATCACGCTCGCCGACGTCACGCCCGGCAGGTAATGGATGCGGTCGAGCACGCCGCGGGCGAACGCGTGCATGCGCTCGGGCTCGTTGTAGAGGTGTGGAGGCAGCGTCACCCTGACGGTCTGCACGACGCCGTCGCGCCCGCTCGCTTCGAAGCCGGGCGACACCGAGGTCAGCCGCACGAAGCTGTGAATCAGCAGACCCGCGCCGATCAGGAGGACGAGCGTCATCGCGATCTGCGCGCCGACCAGCAGGGTCCGCAGCCGCTCGCCCTGACGGTCGCCCGTCGTCCGTGTTGCGCCGGCGTGCAACGCGGCGCCCTCGCCAAACGCGGCCCGGCTGACGCGCAGCGCCGGCACGAGGCCGACGAGCAGCGTCGAGACGAGCGACAAGCCGACGCAGAACGCCATCACGCGCGCGTCGATCATGATGCCGCCGACGCGTGGCAGCACGGATTGCGGCACGAGCGGCAGCGTGACGTCGATCGCGATCCAGGCGAGCAGCACGCCGAGCGACGCGCCCACCAGCGACAACACGACCGCTTCGGTCAGCAACTGACGCACGATCCGCCGGCGTCCGGCGCCGAGGGCCATGCGGACGGACAGTTCGCCGCGGCGCGCGGTGAGGCGCGCCATCTGCAGGTTCGCGACGTTGACGCAGGCGATCAGCAGCACGACCGACACCGCCCCGAGCAGGATCACCAGCAGCGGGCGCACCGACTCCGTGCCGTACTCCTGCAACCCGACCGCGCGCGCGACCGTGTGGACGTTCGACGCGCGTGCGCCCTCCATCCCGAGTGCGCCCGGCGGGGCGATCGACGGATCGTTCACCAACGCCGTCAATTCCGCGACCGCGCGTTCCTCGGTCACGCCAGGATTCATGCGGCCCAGCAGGAAGAGAAACGCGTTCCTGCCGGTGTCGCCGGGCCAGCGATTGGACAGAAAGACGTCCGCTTCCGGCAGTGTGCCCTGGCGGATCACGGGCCTGAAGCTGAAGTCCGGCGGTAGCACGCCGACGATGGTGCGGGGGAGGCCGTCGACGGTGATGGATTGCCCGACGATCGCCGGATCGCCCTTGAGCACTGTGCGCCACAGCCGATCGCTGACGATCGCGCTGCGATCGTCGTCAGGCGCCGCGGCGCCGGTGTGGAACGCGCGGCCGAGCGCGGGACTGACGCCCAGCGTGGCGAAGAAATTCGGACTCACGTCGAGCGCGGGCAACTGCAGCGGCTCGCCGCGTCCGGTGAGCGGCGCGTCGATCGGGTCGTAGGCCGCAAGATCAGCGAGCGCGGTGACGCGCGGGCGCAGCCCGTCGTACGACACGGGTGACCAGGTCGCGAACGTCCTGACGCCCGTCCCGGTCTGCTGCGATGACAAGACGATGACGAGGCGATCGGGATTGGGATACGGCAGCGGACGCCAGAGCACGCCGTCGGCGACGGAGAAAATCGCGGTGTTGAGGCCGATGCCGAGCGCGAGCGTGGCGAGGGCGGCGAAGGTAAACGTCGGATCGCGCCGGATCAATCGCAGCGCGTGACGCACGTCCTGCGCGACCGTTTCGACCCTCGCGAAGGTCCACGGTTCGCGCGACTGTTCGCGCAGCCGCAGCGGATTGCCCATCCGCCGCCGCGCGGCCGCGCGCGCCTCGTCGCCGCTCAGGCCATCCGCGTCGGCGAGGGCCTGCGCCTTCATCTCCTCGTGAACGCGCAGTTCGTCTTCCAGATCCCGATCGAATCGATTCCGCCGGAAGAGGAACAGCAGACGTCGGAGCAGAGAACCCACGGCATTCTCCTGAGAGTCAGGACACTACGTCGTCTTCATCACGCGCATGATCGCGCCGAACATCTGGGAGAATCGCGATTCCTCGACGCCGAGCTGCTTCCTCCCGGCCGTCGTGAGCGTGTAGAAGCGCGCGCGCCGGTTGTTCGCCGACATCTTCCACGCGGCCAACACCCAGCCCTTGACGAGCATCCGCTGCAGCGCCGGATACAGCGATCCCTCTTCGATCGTCAGCACGTCGGCCGACAGCAGCTGGAGGTGCTGCGCGATGCCGTAGCCGTGCATCGACTCGATCGACAGTGTCTTCAGAATCAACATCTCGAGGGTGCCCGGAAGCAGCTCGTGCTTGCTCTTGGTCCTGGGTTCTTTCATCAGCTTCTCTTTGCATAGACGAACTATGGAAGTGGAAAGTTTCCTCCCGTTGGGGAGAGGCTGTCAACTCGGCGACCGTCCCTCCTGTGGCTCGATTAGTACACCGGCACCGAGAACGAAAACGTCGCGCCGCGGTCCGCGTTCTGTGACGCCCAGATGCGGCCGCCGTGCGCCTGGATGATCGAGCGGCTGATGGAGAGTCCGACACCGGTGCCCGCCGCTTTCGTCGTGTACGAGAGGGTGAACATCCGTTGCATGTCCACGGCATCGAAGCCCACGCCGCCGTCCTTCACCGCCACCACCACGGCGTCCTGATCCAATCGCGAGGTCGTGATCGTGATCCGCCGGTCGGCTTCCTCGACCTGCTCCATGGCGTCGATGGCATTGGCGAGGAGATTGAGCAGCACTTGCAGCAGCTCGACGCGGTCTCCGCGCACCGCACGCAGGTCGTCGGCGAGTGCCGTGGTCACCGTCACGTGGTGTTCCCGCAGTCGAGCTGCCGACAGGACCACGACTTCACGCACCACGGCATTGATGTCGAGCGCTGACGTTTGCACCGTCCGGTGCCGGAACAACTCCCGGTTGCGCTGAATCACCGCCTCGGCGCGATGGCCGGCGTCCACGAGATCGCCCAGGCCGTCCTTCATGGCCTCGTGATCGAGCGGCGTGTTTTCGAGCTGACACAACGTGGCGCGCGCGTTCATGATGATCGCCGTGAGCGGCTGCCGCAACTCATGCGACAGCGCCGCGGCGAACTCGCCGAGCGCGGTCAACCGCGACACGCGATTGATCTCCGCGTGCGCCTCGCCGAGGGCCTGCTCGGCCTGCCTCCGGTCGGTGATGTCGAAGCAGCAGCCGATGTA
>Ga0111539_10009377_pt1 | contig 12357 bp, 8 predicted proteins | sample RhiMethybrSRZTD1_FD_79667 | JGI IMG/M metagenome (GOLD analysis project Ga0111539, IMG submission 79667) | Populus rhizosphere microbial communities from Tennessee, USA - Rhizosphere MetaG P. TD hybrid SRZTD1 (version 2) (version 2) | ecosystem: Host-associated > Plants > Roots > Rhizosphere >...
CTTTCGGCACGGATTCCCCGGGCATCGCCTCGCCAGAATTCCGCGCGCTCCGCACGAGCTCCGCGACCGCCAACGCGAGCGCGCGCGGGCGGGCACGCGGTTCGACATCCTGCAGCGCAATCGTGTGCTGCGCGCGTCCGCCCGCCGCTCGAACGAATGACACCTCGACTTTGCCCGTTTCCAGCGTGCAAACGGAGGCGTCCACTTCGACGGTGAGCTCGGCGTCCAATGCCGGAACATCGCGAATCAGCTGAACACGCGCCGTCGCCAGCTCGATCGCCAAGAGCTGCACGAATCGGTCGACGTCGCCCGAAGCGAACGCGCAGCTCGGCGCACGCAGCACCACGAGCGATGTTCTGACGTCGTCGCGCGAGCCCGGCGCACCTTGGGCCGCTGCGAATCGAGCTGCGAGGACGACGATCGCTGCAACGAACCGACCGCGCCAGAGTCTTCGGCTGTTCCTCAGGGTGCGCGTCCCCACCGTTCGGCGACTGACCTGCGATTGGAGTCCGGAAAGAGCTGGCGGTACATTTCGAGCGCATCGCGCGCTGCGCGGCGATCGCCGGCCTTTGCCGCTGCCTCAATGAGACGCAGCTGCGCGTCCTCCCGCAGCGCCGCGGGCAACTTGAGCGCGATCGCCTGACGGAAGTCGGCCATGGCGCCGGACGGATCTTCGAGCGCATCGAGATGCAATCGTCCGAGCATGAAGGCTGCCATCGCTGCGCGCGGGTCGTCCGCGTGCTCGGCCATGATACGACGAAGAGGCGCCACTGCGTCGCGTGGATGACCCGAGAGGCGCGCCACGTCGGCGAGCGCCAGAAGTTGCTCCAGGTCCGCCGTCTTTGACTGTACGGCGATGCCCTCCGCGCCGAGATTTCGATACGCCTCGGCATAGGCGCCCTCTTCGGCGAGTTGGTCCCATGCCGGGGCAGTCGGGCGTTGTACCGGCGCGGCGGGGGGTGGCGCGCTGCTCGCGGAGGCGGAAGCGGGCGCCGGCGCAGTCGGGGCGGCAGGAGCGACGGGCAAGGGCGCGCTTTCCCGCCCGATGACCAGACGTTCGCCGGCGCCGAGTCGTTTCACCCGGTCGATGACACGTTCTCCTCGGACGAGCACGTTGCCGTGCTCGACCTCCACCGTGACCTGTTCGCGCGACCGGGTAACCGAGAACCGCGTGCCCACCACTTCGACGGTGGCAATGCCTGCCTCGATCGACCAGCGCCGCGGCCCCCCCGGTACGACGTCGAACTCCGCCCTACCATTCTTGAGGAGCAGCACGACCGATCGTCCCGTGTTCTCGAGGAGAGCGAGGGCGCCCTCCGCGCCAAGAGCGATGTGCGAGCCATCCGTAAAGTCGAGCGCGCGCGCTTCGCTGCGCGGCTCGGCGACCACGGTCCAATCGATGGGAGCCCGAAGGGCGAGCGGCGCCTCCGTGGCTTCGACGAGGGTCGTGGGCCGCGGCGATGTCGCCAAACCGGTCGCCAACAGAAAAACGACGGCAGCGGCGATTCCGGCCGTGAACGCGAGAGCGAGATGGCCCCTTTCGCGCTGCTGCCGGCGCTGGATCCGGCGCGATGCGACGCCGCGCCAAATGCGCGTCGCCGCGCCGTGATCGAGGTCGTCGCGCAGAACCTTGGCGAGCGGAGTCGAAGGGCGCGTCATGATTCGACCTCCCAATCGACGTACGCGCGCAGCTCTTTCGATGCGGCAAGAAGCCTACGTTTGACGGTGGCCAACGAACATTCGCAGAGACGCGCGACCTCTTTCAGCGGCTCCCCTTCGACGTGACGCAGCATCCACGCCAAGCGAGCATCGGTAGACAACTTTCCGAGTGCCTCGCCGAGCTTGGCCAACTCCGCACGGGTGTCGGCGTCCGCTTCCTCGACGGCGAGCAACTCCAGCTGGGCGTGATCGCGCGACGGATACAAGCCGAGCCGCTCGAGCAGCTTCTTTCGCCGCAACCGGCGCCTCACCTGGCTCACGGCGATCTGGGCGAACCAGGCGCGGACCGCGCTCGGCTCTCGCAGACTCGCGAGGCGATCGAGAGCGAGCGCAAACGTGTCTTGCACGACGTCTTCCGCTTCGCTTGAGCCACCGAGAAGCCGCGTGACCATCCCCGCCACGTAGGCAACGTGACGACGATAGAGCGTCTCTTCCGCCCAACGATCGCCGCTTCGCGCACTGTGCACCAGCGTCGCGTCGTCCGACGCCGCGTCGCGCGGCAGATCGCGGACGTTGTCGTCGGCGGGTCGAATTGCGCGCTTCCGGGCGGTAGGGGGCATCGATGATTCAGCCTGCCTCTGTGAGAGCCACAGGCAGGCGCGGAAGGCTCATTCTCCCGCGAAAAAGGCGGCTGCCGACGTCGTTTTTGCGGATTTCACGGTACCATCGATACCCCTGAGCCTTTTGCGATAGGTGGTGGCTCTCACGGACATGCGAAACGAACGATTCGTCGCTCTTGGCGCGTTGACGACGACGACATGGCTCCTGGCGTGCTCTGGGCGCTTGACTGTCCTCACGAGCGACGACGCGGGAAGCCCCGACGCCAACCAGACCACGCAGGTGACCAGCGGTGGATCGGGGGGATCCTCCGCGGGCGGCGGTGGATCGGGGGGCGACGGCGCCAGTAGCGGTTCGGGTGGAAACGGCGGAACGACCGGCGGTCAGGGAGGTAGTGGCCCTGGAGGTTCGGGAGGAGCGGGCGCTTCGGGTGGAAACGGCGGGAGTTCCACGGGCGGCGATGCCGGCGCGGGGGGCGCGGGAGCATCGGGCGGCAGCGGCGGCAGTTCTTCGGGAGGTGCTGCCGGGTCCGGCCCCGCAGGTGCCGCAGGAAGCGGCGGGATGGTCGGCCTGGACGCAAAGTGCGCCGCGCTCCCGTACGACACGAAGGTGCTGCCGCATGATCTTCTCGTCGTGGCGAACAGCTCATCCTCGATGGACTGCCCGTGGGGTGCACCTTCCCCTGGCTGCAATCAACTCGACGCCGCAGCCCCGGGCGGGGCCACGAGATGGTCCGTGTTTTCGGATGGCTTCACGCAGGCCGCAACGTTCTTGGCAGGTCGCGGCGCAGCTCTGGGTATCTCGTTCTCACCGGTCGTGATCGCGGGAGGCACGATCTGTCTCGGCGGGCATGAAGATCCACTCGACGTCGAGCTTCCGGGCTCCGTCGACGCTGTCTTGAAGGCGATCGCTTCGAAGTCGCGCGCTGGATCATCGCTGCTCGCTCTCCCCATCGAGCACGCCACGCCTCTACTGCAGAACTACGCCTTCACCCACGCCCCGCGTCGCCCCGAGCTGGCGGTCGTGTTCGATGGTGAATCCGATTTTCGGCCCTGCTTCGACGAAACGATCGAGCGCGCAGTCACCGCGGCCTCGTTGGCATATCAATCGAAAGAGCGCATCCGCACGACGGTTATCGGAATCGGCTCGGACCTCGTCAACCTCGACGTCGTCGCGGCCGCCGGCGGAACGAACAAAGCACGCCTCATCAACACCGGAGCCAGGGCCGAAGACGGGGCGCTCGCTGTCGCCTACGCACTGCGAGCCGCCGCGACGCCGTGCGAGCTCGCTTTTCCCGATCCGATCGCGCCGCCGGGGCTCTTGGATCCAGCGCGACTCAACATCGAAACCGCTCTTGGCAATGGAACCCGACGAGTTGCCCTGTACAACTATCCCAACGCGTCGTGGTGCCAGCTTGGCCAGGGTTGGTATTACGACGATCCAGCCAAGCCGACGAAGGTGATTCTCTGTCCGGCAGCGTGCGAGCCGCTCTCGTTCGAGGATGCGCCCGTCGTAACGTTCCTCACGGGTTGCCCGACGCGAATTGCTCCCCCGCCGCCCTGAGGGCCTATTCGATGGCCCCCCAGGCTCGACCGAGGTGGACTAGCGCCCTCGCCCCCGCATTGGGGTGAAGGCAATAGCGTGCTAGATCCGCCACATGACGAACCCGGACGAGAAAGCCCTCCTCGCGCAGGCCGCGCAGCATCTTTACCCCAATTATCGCCAACCACAGTGCGTCTTCGTGCGCGGCAAAGGGTGCGAGGTCTGGGACAAGAGCGGGAAGCGCTACCTCGATCTGGCCGCCGGGGTCGCGGTCACGTCCCTCGGACATGCTCATCCGCGCTACGTGGCCACCATCTCCGAACAGGTGGGGCGGCTCGTTCATATGTCCAACCATTTCTACAACGAGAACAACATCCTTCTCGCGGTAGAGCTCTGCCGCCGAACGGGCATGAGCCGCGCTTTCTTCTGCAACTCGGGCGCCGAAGCGAACGAGGCGCTGCTCAAGCTCGCTCGACATCATTTCTATTTGAAGGGGCAGAAGGATCGCTACCGCATCATCGCCTTCGAAGAGGCGTTCCACGGCCGCACGCTGGGTGCGCTGGCCATGACCGGACGCGCCAAGTACCGCGAGGGATTCGGCCCCTACGACGGCGGGGTCACGCACCTGCCCTACGGCGACCTTGCAGCGGTCGAGCGGGCAATGGGGCCCGACGTGGCCGGCATCATCGTCGAACCCGTACAAGGCGAAGGGGGCGTGCTTCCGGCGCCGGCCGGCTTCTTGGCTGGTCTCCGGCGCATCACCGAGCAGGCCGGCGCGCTGCTGCTCCTCGACGAGGTTCAGACGGGCGTCGGACGCACGGGCACTTTCCTCGCCTGCGAGCAGCACGGCGTTTTGCCGGACGCGATCGCGCTCGCCAAAGGAATCGGCGGCGGTTTCCCCATCGGCGTCATGCTCTGTCGCGAAGAGCTGAGCGGTGCGCTGCCCCCCGGCTCGCACGGATCGACCTTCGGCGGCAACGCGCTCGCCGCGGCGGCCGCGCTGACGGTGCTCTCCGTGCTCGATGACGAGAAGCTCATCGAAGGGGCCAAAAAGAAAGGGGAGCACCTAGCCCAAGCGCTGGCCGCCCTCTCTGCGCGGCACAGCGATGTCCTCGGCCCCGAGCGCGGGATGGGGCTTCTGCGCGCGGTGCCGCTCAAGGGAATCGAGCCACGCGCAGTTCTCGCCGCTGTGCGCGAGCGCGGGGTGCTCTTGATCACGGCCGGCGACACGTCCATTCGTTTCTGCCCGCCCCTCACGGTGACCGAAGAACAGCTCGACGAAGGTGTGCGCGCGCTCGACGATGCGCTCACCTCGATCCGCCGTTCGAAGAGCGCAGAGCCCGCCCGAGCCGCGCCATGAAACGCGATTTTCTGGCGCTCTCCGATCTGGGACCGGGGGGCATCGACCCGCTCCTCGATCAGGCCAAGCGGTTCGCCAAGGGGCGACGGACGCCGGAGCAGCCGCGCCCTCTGGCCGGCCGATCCGCCGCGTTGATCTTCGAAAAAGCCTCCACGCGCACGCGCGTGTCGCTCGAGCTCGCCGTATGCGAGCTCGGCGGCTGGCCCATCGTGATGACATCGCAAGCTTCCCAGATCGCGCGAGGGGAGCCGCTCGCCGATACGGCGCGGGTGCTCGAGCGCATGGTCGACGTCATCGCCTTTCGCACCTTCGGCCGCGAACGCCTGCTCGAGCTGGCAAAGATTGCCAAGGTGCCCGTGGTCAACGCGCTCACCGACGACGAGCACCCCTTGCAGCTCTTGGCGGACCTTTACACGGTGCGAGAAGTGCGCGGGCGGCTCGCGGGATTGCGCTACGCGTGGGTCGGCGACGGCAACAACATGGCGCGCTCCTGGATCGAGGCAGCGCGGCTCATGGGGCTCGAGCTCGTGCTCGCTTGCCCTGCGGGTTTCGAGCCCCCCGACGACGAGGTCGAGCTCGCACGCCGCGCCGGGGCCAAGGTGACGGTGGTGCACGACGCTCGCCAAGCGTGTCATCTTGCTGACGTCATCAGCACCGACGTTTGGGCCAGCATGGGACAAGAAGACGAGCAGGAGCGCCGCAAGCGCATTTTCAAAGATTTTCGCGTATCCGCCGACCTCGTGGCGTCCGCGGCGCGCGACGTTGTCGTGCTGCATTGCCTGCCGGCGCACCGAGGCGAGGAAATCGACGACGACGTCATCGAGGGCCCCCGCTCGTTCGTGTGGGATCAAGCGGAGGCGCGACTGCACACCGGCAAAGCCGTACTGGCCTGGGTGCTCGAAAGCGCATGAGCTCGAGTTGTCCGGCCTGCGCGAGTCCCGTCGATCCGCTGCGCGCGGGGCACGTCGCTATTTTCGACGACCGCTTTTTTTACTTCTGCGATCTCGCTTGCCGTGAGCGGGTCGCGCCACTCGGCGGCGCCGCGAATGCAACCGAAGCGCGCCAGGCGACCCCCACGCCGACTCCGACGGGGCGGCGTTCCGCGGCACGCACGACCGGTGGACGCGGCGTGCTCCCCCCGGCCGCCGAGCGACGGCCGAGCGACGCTCTGCCCGATGGTGGAACCGTCCCCTCCTTTCCCCCTCGCCGGACCGAGATCGCGGACGACAACTCGGCGTCGTCTTTGAGCGGAGATGCCGCGCTCGAGGACGACGCGCGCTCGGTGGATAGCGTCCCCGCTTTTCACCTCGGATTTCGCCGCGAAGAGGTCGGGGAGGCCGCCGCCCGCATCGGCATGATCGCGCTCGGATCGGCCATCGCGACGGGGGTCGTCTCCGTCGCTCTCGTTTTGGCCGGGTTTTCTTGGGCGGTGATGGTGGTGCGCTATGGCCTCTGCTTCGTCGGGTTGGCTGGCGTCGTCCTTCATGCGGCGCTCGCGCGGCGCGAGCCCACCGACGTGCCCCCGCTGCTCTTGCTCGCCCCCGCCGGTGCGGCGTGCGCCCTCGCCGTCTGGACTTTTGCCGCACGCGATCCCGCCGCCGAAGAAGCGGCCACGTTCGCCGGTGTGGTCGTCACGGCCGTCGCTGCGGCTCTCGCCCTCGTGTTGCGCTCCAGGCGCGACGTCGACTCCGAGCGGGACTCGATCGAAGAGCTGCTCGACTCCGGCGTGAAGCGTCCTTCCGGGGCGCTCGAAGGGGCGCGCGACCCGGTCCGCCCGGGGGAAGAAGTCGCGGTCGAAGCGGGGAGCGTCCTCGGCGTCGATGGCAACGTCATCGCCGGCGAGGCGATGGTCATCCCCTGGATCGGGGCCACCGATCCCCTGCGGCGTCGCGAGGGGGATACGATCCTGGCCGGTGCGCGCGTCGTCTCGGGCAGGCTGCGCGTGCGGGCGACCTACGTCGGGCTCGATCGATCGTGGGCCAGGTTGACGCTCGACCCGCGCCGCCGCGCCGACGTCCACGCACGGATCGCGCTGCTCTCCCGCACCATCGCCGAGCGCGGCGGATTCGTGGCCATGCTCTTGGCCGGAGTAGCGGCGCTGGTCAATCGCGAGTCGGCCGCGCAGATCGCCCTCTCTGCCGTGGGTGCCTACGCGTCGATCACGACGGCGACGGTTGCCTCCATGGCAGCAGTTCACATTGCCCGCGGGATCTTGGAAGGGCTGCGGCAGGGGATTGCTTATCGCACGGCCCCCGATTGGGATCGCACCGGCGACGTGACGATCGCGGCCTTCTGCGCGCGCGGCACGCTGCTGGTCGGCGAGCCGGAGCTGGCCGATCTCGAGCCGCTCGGACGGTGGAACGAGGCGCAGGTGCTCGGCTTCGCAGCGGGGGCCGAGAGTACGAGCAACCATCCGGTGGCTATGGCCGTCCAGCGGGCGGCCGTCGTACGCCGCGTTCAGCCGGACGCCGTGCGCAGCCCCGTCGCGCAACCCGGCCTCGGCGTAACGGCCGTCGCCTCGACGGGCGAAGCGCTCACCGTCGGGAGCCGCGCGCTCATGCTGCGCGAGAAGATCTCGGTCGCCGTGGCCGAGCAGAAGATCGCGGAGATCGAAGGGCGCGGGCGCGAGGTGCTCTTGGTCGCGCTCGGCGGCAGACTGGTCGGCGTGATCGGTATGCAAGACGGGCTGCGATCGGGGAGCCGCGCGGCCGTGCAGCACCTGCTCGACGCGCAGGTCGAGCCCGTACTCCTTTCGGGCGATAGCCGCGAGACGTGCGAGGCGATCGGACGGGCGCTCGATATCGAGCACGTGCGTCCCGAGATCCTCCCCTCCGACCGCGCCCTCGAGATCGAGCGGCTGTCGCAGGGGGGCGGCGCGGTCGCCGTCATCGGACACCCTCGCACCGACGAAGCGGCGCTTTCGGCCGCCGATGTCGCCGTGGCCATGCCTTCCAGCGGCGCGGGGCCCGGGGAATGGGGCGTGACCCTGGCTTCCGACGACGTGCGCCATGGCGCGCTCGCCATTTCCCTTGCACGACGCACCAAGTACGAAGCTCGGGCCGGGCTCGTGCTGGCGCTCGCTCCGGGAGTCGCCTTCGCTCTGGCAGTCGCTTTCGGTGTATTGCCCGCAGCTTACGCTCCCCTGGCGGGGCTCTTCGGCGCGGCCGGCTCCGCGCTCCACGCGAGGGCGAGCGATCTGGCCCGCGGTCGCGCTTCGCGCTCGGGCCGGGGCTCCGACGATTTTCGGGCGGCCGAAATCACCGCTCACGGGTAGACTAGCCGTACGTCTTCGGCGAGAACCCATGGCCTCGGCAAGCACCAACGGCAACATCGAACATCTGCGCGACGTGCTGGCGGCCTACATGGCGCGCAAAGGGCTGCGGTCGACGGAGCAGCGCCGCCTCATCGTGGAGACTTTCTTTCATTCTCACTCGCACATCACCATCGAAGAGCTGCTCGGTCAGGTGCGGTCAGCCGACCCGCGCGTCGGGTATGCGACCGTCTATCGAACATTGAAGCTCCTCGCTGAAAGCGGCGTCGCCAACGAACGTCACTTCGGCGACGGCGTGACGCGCTACGAGCTGGCCGACGGGGCCAACACCCACCACGACCACCTCATCTGCATCGAGTGCCATGGCATCACCGAGTTCGAAGAGCCGCGCATCGAGTCGCTGCAGGACGAAGTCGCGCGAACGTACGGCTTCGATCTACGCACGCACAAGCACGAGCTCTACGGCGTGTGCGCCGATTGCCAAGCCAACGCCCCCAAGACGCGCAACTGAAACGTCGTAACGTCGCAGCTCAATCGCGCGACGCGGCAAGCTTGGCGATGGCGTCCCCTTCGACGCGGACCGTCCACCATTCGCGCAGGATCTTGGCTCCGAGCGTTTCGTAGAAACGAACCGCGGGCTCGTTCCAGTCGAGGACCTGCCATTGAAACCGGCCGCACCCGGTCTTCATGGCTTCCTCGGCCAAGCGGCGCATCAGCATGACCCCGAGGCCGCGACGCCGGTACGCCGGGCGCACGAAAAGATCCTCGAGGTAAAGCGTCGGCTGCGCGCGCCAGGTGGAATAGGCATAGAAATAGAAGGCAAATGCCGCGACCCTATTCCCTTCGCACGCCAAGAGGACGTGAAAGCGCGGATTTTGGCCGAAGCCGTCGCGCAGGAGATCGGCGGGGGTCGCGGTGACTTCGTTCGGGGCGCGCTCGTATTCCGCCAGCTCGCGGATGAGCGCCAAGATGTCTTCCACGTCGGCCGCGGTCGCGGCGCGAATGGTCAGCTCCGAGCTCACAACGTGCCGGCGGCCTGGCGAAGCCCCACCGTCTTCGGCGCGAGCGAGAAGAAGATGAGATCGCGCGCCACCGGGTGCTGCATGAGCTTCTGCGCGACGCCGTCGCGCGGGGCCTGGGAGAGCTCGCGGTCGATGCGGATCAAGTGGTTGAGCGAGCTTGCCAGATCTCCGGTCAGAAGGTAAGCGACGCGCATCGCGGCGGCACGGATCGTCTGCCGGAACGTGTTCGGGTCGGCATAACGCTGGGCTCGCTCTGCGATTTCCTCGAAACCGCGCTTGTGGCGGCGGCCGGCGACCTTGGCGATGCGCGGCCGCCAGACTTCGGCGTTGGCCTCCGACGCGGCAGAAAGGTGGCCGACCTTCCAAGTGGCGTCGCCCACGCGCAGCGCGCCGAAAAGCAGACCGTCGAGATCGGTGTTGCTGAGCTCTTCGAGCCACGGGAGGCTGAGCGCGATGTAGACGAGCAACCGGCAAATACCGGCCGCCTGCTCGTTCTCGCTGAGATCGCCGTATCCGCGCGGCAGCACGATGGCGGGGGGATCGGTGGGGATGACGCGCGGAACGCCCACCGCGGCGGCGTCGACGAAAAGATCGAAGCGCGTCTCGCCGAAGGCGCGCGCGAACCTGTCGCAAAGCGCGCGCAGCGGATGCGAGGCGCGCACCGGGAGCCGGTCGCGCGGCGAAAGCCCGAGGGCGAGCGGATCGACGCGCAAGAGCTTCGGCATGAGATCGAGCAAGTAGCCGGATACTTCCGCCCACGGTCGCGCCGGCTCGGGCGGCACCACGCTGGCAGCGAGGGCCGAGGGGATTAGCGACATGGGGACTGGAGCCGCAAAGGGAATCGGGCTCGGCGGCCGCGACCCATCGCGCTGGAGATAGGCGACCACCGCGTCGGCGGCGGCAGCCTGCGCATTCGCGCGAGCCAGCTTGCACTCGCGGCTGATGAGCAAAAAGACGCGAATGAGCCGGTCCACGGGGACGGCGCGCGCCGCCACTTCGGGCAAGATGTTCAAGAGCTCGCGCACCGCTTCTTCGCGAGCCCCGAGCGTGCCGTAGACCTCGGCGAGCGCTTCGTAGCTCTCGATTCGCGCGGGATCGAGAAGGATGGCGTCTTTCAGCTTACCGAGACCATCGCGCGGCTTGGAGAAGAGCAGCGTGGCCTCGAGCTTGCCCATGGTGGCCACCCAGCCGGGCTCGATCGGAATCTTGAGCGCATTGGCCTGCTTGATGATCTCGCCGAGCGCGCGGTAATACGCTTCCGCGCCGTCGAACGTGGAGACGGAAAATGCTTGCGCCAAGAGCTCGAGGGGCTTGGTCGCCTTGCCGCCGTAGAGGACGGCGCGGATGAGCACACGCTCGCTGGCTTTGGGCTCGTCGAGCGCCAGATAAACGAGGCCGAGGCGCGCCAAGAGCTCGGAGCGCGAGTTCACGGGCGCCGCGTCGACGAGCTTCTCGGCTTCTTCTGCTTCGCGGCGCGCGAGGGCCTTGGTCTCGGGGATGCGGTAGTGCGCCTCGGCGAGCACGACCGCGGCGCGGAACCGCTCCCCCGGGTCGCGGGTAATACCGAGCGCGCTCGAAGCGATCTCCGCGGCGTCGGCCCACAAATGCAACGCCAAGCTCGCGTCGGCGAGCGCGAGCAAGTTGCCCACGTGGCCGGGCACCTTCTTGCGCACGCGGCGAAGCGCTTCGAGGGCGACGGTGGGATCGGAGAGGCGCTCGAAGGCCAGCTTGGCCAAACCGCTGCCAAGGCGGAGCGTCTGATCGTTGTTGCGCGTTCGCTCGAGCGCGCGCCGCAAAGCGTCGGCCGCCTGACCGGCGTCGCCGCCATCCAAGGCGAGCATGAGCACACCGCTGGCAGCGCGAGCCGAGTCGGGGTCCTCGCCGAGCGCACGAGCAAACAGCGAGAGCGCGCGCGGCAATTCGGCGCGCCGCGCCACCAAGCCTTCGGCGGCTTCGGTCAGCATCTGGCCGCGCTTGTCGCGCTCGGTCTCGAGGTGTCCCAGCGCGGCCGCCGCCTCGACGAACGCCTCGCCATCGGAGATGCGCTCGGCGAGCCGCTTCATCCCGCGCGCCGCAGTGAGACACTCGGGCCAGCCGTCGAGCGCGAGCCGGTAGCGCCTGAGCGCGTCGCGGTGCAGGTGCTGCGCGTGCTCCATCGAAGAGCGCTCGATCAAGAGCGCCGCCATGAGGTGCAGCATGGCCGCGTACTGCGCGTCGCTCGCTCCCGTGGCCAAGACATTGATGGAGTGCGTGAGGCGAATCGCGTCGTCGCTCGTCTCCGCCACGAGTCCGCGGCGAAGGATGGATTCGTGCAGAAGAACGTCGTCCGGCACGACGCTGCGCAGCAAGTCGTTGCCGGTGAGCGTGCCCTGGGCCGGCGCGACGCCGCGATGCTCCTCGAGCGCCACGAGCTCGTGAATGGCGCCGAGGCGCGCCTCTTCGGTCGCGAACGTCGCGGCCTGCGCGCGAAAGACCGCGGCAAGCTCCGCGTACTGCTCGGTACGCACCAGGGTCTGCTCGAGGGTGCGCAGCGCAGGGACGTGCCGCGGCTCGGCCGTCAGCACTTCGGACAGGATCGCCGCCGCGCGCGGCAAGTCGCGATCCTGAGCGAGGATGAGCGCCAGGCCGAATTTCTCTTGCGACGTCATCTCCGGCTTGCTCTCCAAGAGCGTCACCAGCTCCGCCAAGCGATGGAGCCGCACGTAGGCCCAGATCAGCCTCTCGGTGATCTCTTGATCGTGCGGCGCGAGGTTGTGCGCCTGTGCCAGCAAGGTGATCGCCTTTTCCGTGTCGTCCAGGCGGTCGCCGTAAATCTCGGCGGCTTCGAGGATGAGCCGGGCGCGCGCCTCCGGTTCGGAGGTGCCGGCGGCCATGGTCGTCAGCTC
>Ga0111539_10009382_pt1 | contig 12354 bp, 5 predicted proteins | sample RhiMethybrSRZTD1_FD_79667 | JGI IMG/M metagenome (GOLD analysis project Ga0111539, IMG submission 79667) | Populus rhizosphere microbial communities from Tennessee, USA - Rhizosphere MetaG P. TD hybrid SRZTD1 (version 2) (version 2) | ecosystem: Host-associated > Plants > Roots > Rhizosphere >...
GGCCTCCGTCCCGCGGTGTTCCGCGACATCGTGAACGGGAGCAACGCGCTCCCGGGCTCGGTCGGATTCACGGCGACGGCCGGCTTCGACCTCGCGACGGGGTGGGGAGCGCCGATCACGGATGCGCTCGCCGAGGCCCTCGGGGAGCCGCCGCTCTGCGAGCCGGAGATCACGACCGACGGCGGGTGCCTCGTGCCCGCCTTGGGACCGAAGCGCACGGCGTGCGCCGTCGCCTGGCTGCTCGAGCGCCCGAACCTCGCCCTCCATCGCGACGTCCCGAGCCGCCGCCAGCACTGTCGTGACGGCGATCCTATCTGCGACGCGGACGGCACCGCCGACGGACGGTGCACGGCGTCGGTGGCGCTCTGCCTGAACGTCTTCGACTTCCGCTCGAGCCGTCTCTCGCCGCGTCGGCTGCCACGGTGCGAGCCCGGAAGGGTCCGCGCCGTCGATCTGCTCGACGGCGGCCGCTCGGGGAGCCTCGCCCCGGAGGACGATGCGGCCCTGCGCGCCGCGATCGGCGCCCTGCCGGAGCTTCCCACGAACCTCCACGGCGCCTGCACCGCCCCCGTGACGGTCGGCATCCCGGTCGCCGGAGCGCTTTCCGAGGGGCGCGTGAATCTCCGCGCCCGGGCCCGGGGAAGCCTCGGCACCACCACGGCCCGTGTGACACTCTTCTGCGATCCATGAGCACCGAGGCCGGCCCGCACCGGGCGGGGTACGTCGCCATCGTCGGGCGCCCGAACGTCGGCAAGTCGACCCTGCTGAACGCGCTCGTCGGGGTGAAGCTCGCGATCGTGACGCCGAAGCCCCAGACGACGCGGAACCGCATCGTCGGCATCCGCACGCTGCCCGAGGGGCAGGTCATCTTCCTCGACACGCCCGGCATTCACGAGGCGCGCTCGACGCTCAACCGCCGCATGGTCGACGTCGCCCGAAAGGCGCTCGGCGACGCCGAGGTGGCCGTCTGGGTGCTCGACGTCACGGCTGGCATCACGCGCGGCGAGCGCGAGCTCGGCCGGACGCTGGCGGAGCTCGGGCACCCGACCATCGTCGTGCTCAACAAGAGTGACGCGGCGGCGCGGCCGGCGCTCCTGCCGCTCATGGCGGAGGCGGGAGCGTTGCTCCCGGGACGCGAGGTGGTCCCGACCAGCGCGCGCAGCGGAGACAACGTCGATCTCCTCCTTCGCACCGTCATCGCGGCGCTGCCGGAGGGGCCCCGTATCTATCCCGAGGACGAGCTCACCGCCGAGACGGAGCGCTTCCTCGTACAGGAGATGGTGCGCGAGCAGCTCTTCCTGCAGACGGCCGAGGAGGTCCCGTACGGAACCGCGGTGGTCGTAGATTCGTTCTCGGAGCAACGCGACCGCGGCCTCCTCGTCGTCAAGGCGACCATTCTCGTCGACCGCGAGAGCCACAAGGGCATCGTCATCGGCAGCGGGGGGCAGCGCCTGAAGGAGATCGGCCGGCGGGCACGTCTCGAGCTGGAGGCGTTCTTCGACGTCAAGGTGTTCCTCGAGCTCTTCGTGCGCGTCGAGCGCGACTGGGCCGAGAATCCGCGGCGCCTGAAGGAGCTCGGGCTGTGACGAGCGAGGCCGGACTTCCGGTCGTCGCCATTGTCGGGCGGCCGAACGTCGGAAAGTCGAGCCTCTTCAACCGGCTCCTCGGCGCGCGGCGCGCGATCGTCGACGACGCCCCCGGGGTGACGCGCGACCGCGTGACGGCGCGGGCGTCGTCCGGCGGGCGGGCGTTCATGCTCGTCGACACGGGCGGCATCGGCGCCGAGGCACCGCGCGAGGAGGCGACGATCGGCGCCCGCGTCCGGGCGCAGACGCTCGCGGCGATCGACGAGGCACACTGCCTCGTGTGCGTCCTCGACGGCCAGGCGGGCCTCCTCGCGGAGGACCGGGACGTCGTCCGCCTGCTCCGGCGGAGCGGCAAGCCCGTCCTCTGGGTGGTGAACAAGATCGACACGGGCGGGCGCGAGCCGCTCGTGGGCGACTTCTGGGAGGCGGGCGTCGAGGAGCCGTTCGCGGTGTCCGCCGCGCACGGCCGCGGCATCGGCGAGCTCCGGAGCGCCATCGTGACCGCGCTGCCGGCGCGCGACGCCGTGCCCGAGGCGACCCGCGGCACGCGCCTCGCGCTCCTCGGGCGGCCGAACGTCGGCAAGTCGTCGCTGCTGAACCGCCTCCTCGGGAGCGAGCGGGCCGTCGTCGCGCCCGAGCCGGGAACCACCCGGGACGCCGTGGACACGCTCCTCGTGGTGGACGGCCGGCCGTACGTGCTCGTCGACACCGCCGGCATCCGCAAGCGCGGCCGCGTGCGGGACGACCTCGAGCGCCATGGCGCCGTGCGCGCGCTCGGCCAGATCGAGGGCGCGGACCTGGCGCTCATCGTGCTGGATGCCGCGGAGGGCATCACCGATCAGGACGCGCGCATCATCGGGCGGGCCTGGCAGGCGGGCCGGGGTGTGCTCCTCCTGGCGAACAAGTGGGATACGGTGCCGCCGGCGCGGCGGGATGCGACGTCGTTCCGCGCCGAGCTGACGGCGCTCCGGCCCGCGTTCGCGTCGCTGCCGGTGGTCTGCGTGTCGGCGCGCACGGGCGAGCGCATCGCCGAGATTTTCCCCCGCGTCGCCGCGATCGAGACCGCCTACGGAGCGACGCTACCGACGCCGGCACTCAATCGGGCGCTGCGGGCGGCGGTGAGCGAGCATGCGCCCGCGAGCGTCCGCGGGCGTGTGCCGAGCCTTCTCTACGCGACGCAGACGGGGACGCGGCCGCCGACGATCACGATCTTTGTGAGCGACCCCGCCGCCATCATGCCCGCCTATGTGCGCTACCTGACCACGCGGCTGCGCGACGCATTCGGGCTCGTCGGCGTGCCGCTGCGGGTGGTGCTCCGGGCGCGGTCGGCCAGCGACCGCCGCGCCGCCGGCAGGGCGTCAGCCGCTCGACGTAGCCCGCCGCGGAGCGGTGCGGGCGCGCGATCTCGTCGACGCTGAACGGGCGACGCGACCGCTCACCGTGCCGGCGAACCGGCCTCCGCGGCGAGCCGCGTCTCCAGCTCGCGAAGCCGCACGGTCTCCCGCGTCATACCGAGCACATCGGCCTCGGTCAGCGCTGCGGCGATGAGCCGGGCCGCCCGCTCCGGATCTCCCGGTCTGTCGCGTTCGAGGAGCATCGCGCCATACGCACGTTGCGTGCGCACGACGGACGCGCGCGCGCCGAACCGCGCGTTCATGGCCAGCGCGCGCTCGAAATGACGCTCGGCCTCGTCCCACCGGCCGAGGACGCCGGCGAGTATGCCGCACGGTAACGCGCACGAGCCCGTGGACACGACGACGACAATGATCATGTCCATCTGCTCGGCGATCGGCAGGAGACGCTCGTAGACCCATGCCGCGAGCTCACGGTCGTGGAGGTACTCGGCGACTCGGCACAGGTTCACCATGTACGCCGTCCACGTCCAGTTGAGCGGCGCATCGAGCCCGGTCTCGCGGATGGTGTCGATCTGCTCGCGCGCCTCGGCGACCCGGTCCGTCTCGCAATAGAACATCGCGAGCGCTGCGCGCCATGCGGGGATGTGCGGCATCGCCTCGACGTTCGCCTGCACCGGCCCGACGAGCTCGCCGAGCCGCCCCTGATCGTAGCGGATGAGGGCGAGCTGCGCGCCGAAACCCGGCGGCGCCCCCGGCTGACCTCCGGCCGTTCCGACCTCGAACGCGCGGAAGGCCTGCGCCTCGCCGTCGGCTGCGCCGCGCATGATGGCCAGCATGGCGCGCCCCATGAGCGCGAACCAGCTGTAGAACGGCTGGCGCAGCTCGCCGGCCCGGCGCTCGACGTCCGCAAGCCCTCGCTCCGCCCCGTCGATGTCGCCGGACTCGAACAGGGCGCCCGTCCTGTGCAGGGCAGCATGGTACGCGAGATCGATGCTACCGAGCTCCTCGGCCAAGGCGGCGAGCCGTGCGGTCAACGCCAGCCGCTCCGTGAGCGTGTAGGGGTCGTTCATGGCGATCAGGCGCAGGACGAGGACGTGCGCGAGCCCGGCCCGGTCCCCGATCCGCTCCGCGATCTCGATGGCGTCGCGCGAGAGCGCATCGCGTCGCTCGCGCTCGTGGGTGTAGACCAGCTCCACCGCGAGCTGGCCGAAGAGGCGCGCACGGAGCAGGCTGTCGCCGCCGCCCAGGGCGGCGATCGCCTCCTCGTAGAGCGCGATGAGCGTCGCGTCGACGATGTTGCCTCTCGCCATCCATCCGCCGGGGCGAGCGCTCCCGAGCGCCGCCAGCGCCAGTCGCTCCGGGTCTGCCAACGCGCGCGCCGCTCCCGCGGCCTCCGCGACCGTCTCCTGGTAGCGTGCGTCTCCGGCGCGGCGCTGCGCGTCTCCGCGCGCGAGCAGAAGGTCGCAGCGGAGCACCTCGTCGTCTCGGCCGCGCGGCGCGAGGATGGTAAGCGCGCGCTCGTAGTGCACCGCGGCCTCCTCGAAGGCGAGCCCGACGAGTGCCCGATCTCCAGCCCGGCGAGCGTAGGCGACGGCCTTCTCCGCATCGGCGGCCTGCGTGGCGGCGAGCCAGTGGTACGCGAGCTGATCCACGCGCTCGCTGGCCGCCGGATGATCGGCGGCGAGGTCCTCGAGCACCTCGCCGACACGACGGTGCAGGCGTGACCGGCGCGTGGCTCCCATGTCCTCGTAGAGCGTCGTCCGGATCAGCGTATGGCTGAACGTGAACTGCCCCATGGCGCCGGGCAGCTCGGTGACGAGCGCCGCCTCGCCGGCCTCGTCGAGCGCGTCGAGGATGGCGTCCTCGGTCGTCTCGGCCACGCGCGCGAGCAATGCGAGGTCGAACTGCCGCCCGATCACGGCGGCCTGTCCGAGGAGTCTGCGCGTCGCCTCGGACAGCCGATCGAGCCGGCGGCCGATCACCTCGCGCACACTCTCCGGGATGGCGAGCCCGGCGATGTCGCCCGTGTACCTCCAGCGTCCGCCATCGCGAACCAGCATGCCCGTCTCGACGAGACGGCGGAGAATCTCGGTGATGAAGAAGGGGTTTCCCTCGGCATCGCGGCGCAGGGAGTGGGCCAGCTCCACCCCCGCGTCGCTCAGCTCGTGGCCCGCGGCCGCCGTCACCAGCGCGACGACCGCCTCGTCGTCGAGACCCCGCAGGGCAAGGCGGTCCACTCCCGTCTCGCGCCGCAGGTCGGCGAGCATCTCCGTCAGCGGGTCGTTGCGTGAGAGCTCGGTGTCCCGGTACGTGCCGATGACGAGCAACCGCATCGGCTCGGCCGAGCGCACGACGTGCTTCAGTAGCAGCAGCTCGGGCGCCGCGGCCCAGTGGAGATCCTCCAGCACGAGCACGACCGGACCGCGCTGCGATGCCGCCGCCAGGAGACCCGTCGCCGCTTCGAACATCAGGTAGCGCTGGGTTTCCGCCTGCGCGTCCTGTGGTGCGGGTAAATCCCCCACCCGACGGGCGAGCTCCGGAACGAGCCGCACCAACTCTCCTCGATACTGTTCCGTGTGCGCCGCCAGCACGGCGAGCGGCGCATGCGTCACGTAGTGCTGCAGCGCCTCGACGAACGGCCGATACGGCACACCCATGTGCTCATCGCACGTCCCGAGCAGCACCGTCGCCCCGTCGGCGTGCGCGGCGAGTGCCATTTCCGTGGCGAGCCGGGTCTTCCCGATGCCGGGCTCGCCTGACACCAGCACCACCTGGCGCTGCCCGTCTCGCGCCTTCGCCCAGGCGAGCGCGAGTGCTTCCTGCTCTGCACTGCGGCCGACGAAGCTCAGAGCGGCGCCGACGCCGAGCCGCGGAGGCCGCGGGATCTCCGTCTGCGCCACGGGCTCCCAGGACACCTCGCAGGCCACCACGGGCTCCGCGAGACCCTTCAGGCTGAGCTCCCCGACGGGCCCGAAGCGGTATCCGCCGCGGCCGCGCGTCAGCAGGCGCACCAGCTCGGCGGCGAGAATCTGGCCGCTCTGGGCCGCCTCGCAGAGACGCGCCGCTTCGATCACCGACGTCCCGAAGCAGTCACCTTTCTCCCACACCACGTCGCCGACGCTCATGCCGACGCGGATCCCGAGGTGCCTCTGAGGCATTCGGCGATTGTGGGTGTCGACGGCCTGCTGGATCGCGACCGCCGCCGCGACGGCGTCGGCTGCCGCGCTGAAGGTCGCCATGATGCCGTCGCCGAGACCCTTGACGAGCGTGCCGTTGTGCCGGGCCACCGCGTCGGCCAGGAGTCGATCGTGGACCCGCCGGAGTGCCTCGGCGGCGTCCTCACCGATGCGAACGCGCAACCCCGTGGAGTCGACGAGGTCGGTAAAGAGAATCGTCGCGGTACCAGTCTGCGACGCTGCCGCCTCGGACACCATCGGCGCAATCTGTCTAGCCGATGTGGCTTCCAGGACGCAACGCCGTTCCGCGATGAAGGCGTCCGGTCGAAGAGAACAAATGTGCCATGGTCGTGCGTGCGCGGGTGCACCCGCGCGCCGGTTGGTGGTCGTGTCACGCGGAGTCGTGGTAGCCATCCCGGCGACATGTCCGCCGCCGGTGAGGATGGCGAGGGCCCGGGCGCGACGGTGGGGAGCCGACGCTCCGCGACCACGCACACGTTTCTGTTCACCGACATCGAGGGCAGTACTCGCACTTGGCAACGGGACCCCGAGGCGATGGCCGGCTGGCTCGCGTCCCACGACGGCATCGTCACGGACGCGATCCGCGGCCATGGCGGGCGGGTGTTCAAGCACACCGGCGACGGCGTGTGCGCGGTGTTTCCATCGGCGGCCGGTGCTGCTCGCGCCGCACGGCACATCCAGGTCTCGTTGGCGGCGAGCGGCGAGCGCACGGGCTCGCTCCGCGCACGCATCGCCGTACACACGGGTGACGCGTTCGAGCGTGACGGCGATTTCTTCGGCCCGACGCTGAATCGCTGCGTGCGGCTGCTCGGTGTGGGACACGGCGGTCAAATTCTCCTCTCCGCGGCGACGGTAGCGCTCCTCCGGACCGGAAGCGTCGGTGAGGAGATCGTGGCGATCGATCTCGGACGGCATCGACTGCGAGATCTGCAGGAGCCGGAGCAGATCTGGCAGCTCGTCGCCCCCGACCTCGACACGGCGTTTCCGCCACTCAAGTCGCTCGATGCCTTCCAGCACAACCTTCCATTCCAGCGTTCGTCGTTCGTCGGGCGCGCGGCGGAGATGCAGATCCTCCACGACATGCTCGCCGCGCATCGGCTGGTCACCGTCACGGGTGTCGGCGGCTGCGGGAAGACGCGTCTCAGCCTAGAGGTCGCGGCCCGAGAGATCGAGCGCTTCGTCGACGGCGTGTTCCTGATCGACCTCTCGAGCGTGCTCGAGCCGAGCCTGATCTGGTCGACGATCGCGGCAGCGGTGCGAGTGCCGCCGGGACCCGGGACTGACGAGGAGCGCGTCACGCGGCTCCTGTCCGACCGGCATACGCTGCTCCTCGTCGACAACTGCGAGCACCTCCTCGATGGGTGCGCCGCGATCGTCGACCGTCTGCTGCTCGGGTGCGCCGGTCTCACGGTTCTGGCCACCAGCCGCGAGCCCCTCGCGCTCGAAGGGGAGCACGTGTGGCGCGTTCCGTCGCTCGGCCTTCCCGATGGGGACCGGGCCGAGGAGGTCGCGGGCGCCGAATCGGTGCGGCTGTTCCTCGATCGCGCCGCGGCCGTGCGGCCGGGATTCGCGCTCACCAGCGACAATGCCGCCGCCGTCGCCGCGATCTGTCGGCGGCTGGACGGCATCCCGCTGGCGCTCGAGCTGGCTGCGGCCCGGATCGCTCACCTCGCCCCTCGGGAGATCGTCGCGCTGCTGAACGATCGCTTCCGTCTGCTCACCGCCGGCCGGCGCGGTCTGCAACGGCAGCAGACGCTACAGGCCGTTCTCGATTGGAGCCACGACCTGCTCACCGAGGCCGAGCGCGTCCTGCTCCGGCGGCTGTCCGTGTTTTCTGGCGGGTGGACCCTCGATGCCGCACGTGCCGTGTGCGCCGGACAGTCCCTCGACCCCGACCAGGTCGTCGACCTCCTCGGTACGCTGGTGCGGCGTTCGCTCGTCGACGCCGAACACCGCGAGGAGCATACGCGGTACCGGCTCCTCGAAACGGTCCGCATCTATGCGCAGGAGCGGCTCATCCGGGCGGAGGAGGCACCGTCCGTCCGCAACGCCCATGCCGAGTGGTTCCTCCACCGCGCCGAAACCCCGCCTGATGGAGCCGCCATCGGCATCCGATGCTGGTTCGGCTTCCAGTCGCCGGACCTCGCCGACGATCTGGACAACCTGCGCGACGCCGCCGAGTGGAGCCTCGCGGAGGGTCGGCGGGACGTCATGGTGCGCATCGCCGCCGCGACGACGCGAGCGTTCGAGTCCCAGGGGCGGATCGACGAGGCGGACGCCTGGCTCGCGCTGGCGATCCCAGACGCCGCGGAGATGCCATCGACGCTGCGGGCGCGCTGCCACGCCGCCTGGGCCGAAGCCGCCGAGATGCGTGGCGACTTCGCGCTCGCGAACGAGCGCGCGCGCGCGGGCATCGCCATGGCGGAGCGCGACGAGGACGCCGGCGGTGCCTACTCGATTCTGGTCGCGAACCTGATCTGGATGGATCCGAACGAGGCTGAGCGCCTGCTCGCACGAGCGCCTGCATGGACGCGGAGCCTGGGACCGCTAGCGGAGAGTTACCTGCTGACCGCCCGCGGCTCGCTGGCATGTGCACGCCACGACTATGATCAGGCGGTCGACCTACTGTCGCGGGCGGTTGCCCTCGGCGGCAACGTTCTCTCCTTCCTGAGAAAGTTCGAGCTGTGCGTCGCCCATCTGATGCGGGGAGACACTTCGGCGGCGACCGCCGTGCTCGATGCTCGACGGCCCGACGAGCGGACCGAGGCTCGCACATGGTCCGCCTACTACGAACCGTATCTGCGCGCACTCATCGCCGCGGTCCGCGGTGATGCTGTCGGTGCACGAGCGAAGCTGCTGGAGACCGCCGGCCTGGTACGGCGCTGGAAAATCTCGCTCGGCGTCGCGGACTGCGTCGTCGGCTGTGCGGTGCTCGCCTACCACGGTGGAGACTCCGCGCGCGCGTCGGAGCTGCTGGCCAGTATACAGGCCGTCACGGGTGGCGGGCTGCGATCGCCGATGTCCATGTGCGTCTACCGCCACTACGTCCGCGCCGTCCGCAGCAGGCTGACGAGACAGGACCGGATCGACGCGCGCGCCGCCGGGGCGGCGTTGACGTTGGAAGCCGCCCTCGCACGCGAGCTTCCCATGCCCTGAGCGTCATTCGCCTTGCCCCGCCTCCCGACCGCTGCTAAGAGACCCCATGGCACGACAGAAAGGGCTCAGGCGGGCGACCGGCTGGGCCCTTTTGCGTTTCGGGAGGAGGGGCAATGCCGCTCGATGAGCTGCGCGAGGGGCTCACCTTCGACGACGTCCTCCTGGTCCCCGCGGCGTCGGAGATCCTACCGCGGGACACCGACGTCGCGACGCAGCTGAGCCGGACGATTCGCCTGCACATCCCGCTCCTGAGCGCCGCCATGGACACCGTGACCGAGGCGCGCACGGCCATCGCCATGGCCCAGGAAGGCGGGATCGGCATCATCCATCGGAACCTCGGCATCGCGGAGCAGGCGCTCGAGGTCGAGAAGGTGAAGAAGTCCGAGAGCGGGATGATCGTCGATCCGGTGACCGTGCATCCCGAGCAGCCGATCGCGGAGGCGCTCGAGATCATGCAGCGCTTCCGCATCTCGGGGCTGCCCGTCACGCGCGGCGGCCAGCTGGTCGGGATCCTCACCAACCGCGACCTCCGCTTCGAGAAACGGACCGACCGCACCGTCGCCGACGTGATGACGCGCGAGAAGCTGGTGACGGCCCAGCCGGGCGTGACCCTCGAGGAGGCGAAGGAGATCCTCCACCGCTACCGCATCGAGAAACTGCCCGTGGTCGACGAGCGGAACCAGCTTCGCGGTCTCATCACGGTGAAGGACATCGAGAAGGCGGCGCGCTATCCGAACGCGGCCAAGGACGACTTCGGGCGGCTCCGCTGCGGGGCAGCGATCGGCACCGGGCCCGACCGCGAGCAGCGGGCCGAGGCGCTCGTCCGCGCCGGGGTGGACGTGCTTGTCGTGGACACCGCGCACGGGCACTCGCGCTCGGTCATCGACACGGTCGCGAGCCTGAAGCGCGCGTTCCCGAAGGTGGATCTCATCGCGGGCAACATCGCCACCGAGGAAGGCTCGGCCGAGCTCGTGAAGGCGGGCGCCGACGGCATCAAAGTCGGGATGGGACCGGCGTCGATCTGCACCACGCGGGTCGTGTCGGGCGTCGGCATGCCGCAGCTCACGGCCATCGCCGACGCGGCGCGCCCGGCCGCACGAGCCGGCGTCCCCATCATCGCCGACGGCGGCATCAAGTTCTCGGGCGATCTCACCAAGGCACTCGCCGCGGGCGCGCAGACGGTGATGATCGGCGGGCTCTTCGCGGGCACCGAGGAGAGCCCGGGCGAGACGATCCTGTACCAGGGACGGACCTACAAGCTCTACCGCGGCATGGGTTCCCTCGAGGCGATGCGCGAGCGCGAGGGGAGCCGGAACCGCTACTTCCAGGACGAGGACCCGGCCGAGTTCGGCATGAAGCTCGTCCCCGAGGGCATCGAGGGCCGCGTCCCTTACAAGGGCGCGCTCTCCTTCATCGTGCAGCAGCTGGTCGGCGGGCTCCGCGCCGGGATGGGGTACGTCGGCGCCCGGACGCTGCCGGAGCTGATGCGTGCCCGCTTCGTCCGCGTCTCCTCGGCCGGCCTGAAAGAGAGCCACGTCCACGACGTGTACATCACGAAGGAGGCCCCGAATTACCGGCTGGAGTAGGGTGGGGCGGCGGCCGTGATCCTGATCCTCGACTTCGGATCGCAGTACACGCAGCTGATCGCGCGCCGCATCCGCGAGCTGCACGTCTACTGCGAGATCCACCCCTACGATCTCCCGCGCGCCGCCATCGAGCGCATGGCGCCCGAGGGCATCATCCTCTCGGGCGGGCCTGCGAGCGTCTACGCCGACGGCGCGCCCATGCCGGGCGACGACGTGATCGACCTCCTCCGTGCGGCGAAGCCGCCCGTGCTCGGCATCTGCTACGGGATGAACGTGCTCAACGTCGCCTTCGGCGGCGAGGTGGCGCGCGGCGAGAAGAAGGAGTTCGGGCCGGCGGACGTACGCATCCAGCGCGTCGACCCGCTGCTCGCGATCGGAGGCCGGACGACGCGCGTCTGGATGAGTCACGGCGATCGCATGACGAAGCTCGGGCCCGAGCTCGAGGCGCTCGCCACCAGCGACAACTCGCCCTACGCCGCGGTCCGCCACCGCGAGCGGCCGATCTACGGCCTCCAGTTCCACCCCGAGGTCACGCACTCCGTCGAGGGGAAGGACATCCTGCGGAACTTCGTGCTCCGCGTCTGCGGCGCGGCCCCGAGCTGGACCATGGCGGGCTTCGTCGACTCGACGGTGAAGGCCATCGAGGCCCGCGTCGGCGCCAAGCGCGTCATCTGCGGGCTCTCCGGCGGCGTCGACTCGACCGTCGTCGCGGCGCTCATCCACCGCGCCATCGGCGACCGCCTCACCTGCATCTTCGTCGACAACGGGCTCCTCCGGCACGGCGAGGCCGAGCAGGTCGTCGGCCTCTTCCGCGAGCACATGGGGCTCGACGTCCGCGCCGTCGACGCGTCGGCGAAGTTCCTGAAGAACCTCCGTGACGTCGAGGATCCGGAGCGGAAGCGGCGCATCATCGGCGTGACGTTCATCGAGGTCTTCGAGGAGGAGGCCGCGAAGCTCGGCGACGTCGGCTTCCTCGCGCAGGGGACGCTCTATCCGGACGTCATCGAGTCCGTGTCGGTGCGCGGCCCATCCGCGGTCATCAAGAGCCACCACAACGTCGGCGGCCTCCCCGAGCGCATGAAGCTCGAGCTGCTGGAGCCGCTCCGCGAGCTGTTCAAGGACGAGGTGCGCGAGGTGGGCCGGGTGCTCGAGGTGCCCGAGGAGATCGTCGGTCGCCAGCCGTTCCCCGGCCCCGGACTCGCGATCCGCGTGATCGGCGCGGTCGACGCCGACCGGCTCGCGATCGTGCGGGCCGCCGACGTCGTCGTGCAGGAGGAGATCCGTGCGGCGGAGCTCTACGACAGCCTCTGGCAGGCGTTCGCGGTGCTCCTGCCGGTGCGCACGGTCGGCGTGATGGGCGACGAGCGCACGTACGAGCACGTCGTGGCGATCCGCGCCGTCCGCTCGACGGACGGCATGACGGCCGACTGGGCCCGCCTGCCCGACGAGGTCCTGGCGCGCATGTCGGCGCGCA
>Ga0111539_10009383_pt1 | contig 12352 bp, 9 predicted proteins | sample RhiMethybrSRZTD1_FD_79667 | JGI IMG/M metagenome (GOLD analysis project Ga0111539, IMG submission 79667) | Populus rhizosphere microbial communities from Tennessee, USA - Rhizosphere MetaG P. TD hybrid SRZTD1 (version 2) (version 2) | ecosystem: Host-associated > Plants > Roots > Rhizosphere >...
GAGGACCTGCCCCTAGGCCGACTTCCGCGAGCGGAAGACGGCGAAGCCGGCGGCCAGCAGCCCCAGGACGCCCACGACGATGCCGACCGTGGCCAGCGTGTTGGCCGAGTCGACGTCGTCCTGGCTGGCGGTGTTGCTGACCGAGACGCCCGACGCGGCCTCGCCCTCGGCGGCCGCGTCCTCGTCGTCGGCGGCACCGCCGTGGTCGTCGCCGCCGTCGACCAGCGTCAGCAGCGGGGCGGGGTGCTCGGGCTCCTCGCCGCTGTCGAGCGGCTCGTCGATCCAGCGCACGACCTCGCCGCTGGCGTAGGTCTGGATCGTCGGGAACAGGATCTGGTCGACGTCCTCGGGCAGCGGGCCGGCAGACACGTTGAACTCCTGGTACTCACCCGGGTTGATCGTGCCGCCGGTCCAGGTGATCTTCGAGACGACCTCGGTGACCTGGCGACCGTGCAGGTCGAGGGGCTCGGTCAGCTGGCGGCGCTCGACGGCGTAGGTCCAGCCCGGCGTGGGCCGCACGCTGATGCTGGCGATCGGCGTCTCCTCGGGGATGGTGACCTCGAGCGTGGTGGTGCCCGAGTCGGGCCGCTCGTTGGGGACCCGGAAGGCGAGTGCGGCGTACCCGCCCTTGGCGGCTTCGCCCGGGTTCACGGTGACGTGGGCGGCGGCCATGGGCGCGAGGGCCACGAGGGCGGCGGCGCCCACGGCCATGATGCGGCCCGCTCGTCGTCGGTTGTTCACGTGTCTGGCTCCTTGTCAGATGGACATGTCAGGGATCTCGGGCGGGGGTCCCGGGGGACGTGCCGCGCGCTCAGGGGACGGGGACGGTGGTCGCGAAGCGGGTCTGGTCGACGTCGCTGGTGCGCACCAGCACTTCGAGCTGCCAGTCGCCCGCCAGCGGGATCTCGGCGGCGTCGGCCGACCAGTGGCCCTGCCCGTAGTCGACGAGCGCGAGGTCGAGCGGCCCCAGGTCCTGGGCGGGCAGGGAGAGGTCGGCGGTGACCTCCTCGGGCACGACCGGGTCGCCGCTCGGCGTGTTGAGGTAGAGGTGCACGGCCGTCGGCCCGACCTCGGCGGGGTCGACGTCGAGGGTGAGCACGATGTCGTCCTCGGTGAGCTGGGTGTCGAAGGGGCCGCCGCCCTCCGACTCGGCGGTCTCCCCGGGGACGGCGTTCACCAGCAGCGACGTCACGACCAGCACGACGACAGCCAGACCGACCTCGGCCGCCACCGACCACCGCAGCACCGACAACCGGGTGCCGCCCTCGTCGGCGGACGCCGTGGTGGCACCGGGCCCCGGCGACAGCGCCACCTGGCCCGTGCGGGCGGCGGCGCGCAGGCGCACCCACGACCGGCTGAACCCGGCCGCCACGAGCATGGCGCCCACCACGAGGACCTTGACGACGAGCAGACGGCCGTAGGTCGTGTCGAACACGGCGTCGTAGCCGCCCACCTGCCGCCAGCCCTGCACCACGCCGCTGACGACGATGGCGAGGACGGCACCGAAGGCCACCTGCGAGAACCGGTCGACCACCGCGACCGCGGCGTCGACCTCGTCGGTGGGTACGAGCAGCGCGGCCACCAGCACCACCAGCCCGCCGAGCCAGACGCTCACCCCGGACAGGTGGACGACGTCGGTGACGAACGCCAGGGCGACGTGGTCGCCCGACACCGCGTGCCCTGTCACGGTCACCGTGACGAGCAGCGCCAGCCCGCCGGCCACCGCCACGGCGCGACCGACGGTGGCGTCCCACCGCCGCAGCCGGGGCAGCAGCCAGGCGGCCACGGCCAGCAGCAGGAGGCGCGCGATCCACGCCCGCCCGGTCCTGGTGCCGAGCTCGTCGGCGATCACGCCCGGATCGACGGCGTCGCCCAGCGAGCCGCCGATGGCGTACGCGGCCTGCAAGGGGATGCTCAGCACGGTCGCGACCACGGCTGCCAGCCACGCGCCGGTCACCACGCGGCGGGCGCGGCGGTCGACCTGACCCTCGGGCCACAGCCACGTGAGGAACACGACGGACCCGACGAGCACGGTCAGCCCGCCGAACGCCAGGAAGCGCACCAGGCCGAAGACGGCCCCGAGCGTGTGGTCGCCGTTCTGCGAGCCGCCGAGCACCTCCTCGATCAGGGCCTGGTCGTCGACCGCCCCGGCGCCGGCGGCGTCGCCGACCCGGAAGGTGAACGCTCCGCCGATCGGGTGGCTGTCGGACGACACGACCCGCCAGGCCACGACGTAGGCGCCGTCGCCGACGTCGGGCAGGGTGGCGGACACGGCCGTGCGGTCGCCGTCGGGGTGCTCGGGCTCGCCGGCCTCGAGGCGGGCGCCGGACTCGTCGAGCAGCTCGATCGTGTCGTCGGTGATGTCGACCGACTCGCTGAAGTGCAGCACCACCTCGTCGGGGGCGGCGTCGAGCTGCTGGCCGGCCTCGGGCTCGGACGAGAGCAGCTCGGCGTGCGCGTCGGCCCGGGCCGGTGTCGCCAGCAGCGTCAGCGCCGCCGCCAGCCCCACGACCACGGTCGCGAGCGTCCTCTTCCGTCGTCTGGCTGTCGTGTCCACGTCGTTCCCCTCGCGCCCGCCCGGCCGGGCCTGCCCCCGGGTCCCCGGCCTCGTCCTCGTCGGCCCGCGGTCGCCGCGGGCCCGGCCCGGCCTCACGCCAGGCGCACCACCACCGACGGCCGGGGCATGCGGCGGGCCAGGACCCACAGCACACCGAGCCCGGCCAGCTCGAGCAGGTGGACGAGCTCGCGCCCCAGCAGCGCGTGCCCCGAGATGGCGTCGAGCGCCGACGTCACCGTCATGCACGCCACCAGCACGACGGCCAGCGGCAGCATGCCCCAGGCCCGGGCGGGCAGCAGGGCCGCGAGCAGGAAGCCGACGGCCAGGCCCATGTCCCACGCGGTGAGCTCGTGCGCCAGGTGCACCGACGCGTGGCCGTCGTGCAGCAGCACTCCCGGCCAGGCCACCACGACCTGGAACAGGCCGACGAGGGCGAGCACCGCGCGCCACTCGCCGGTGCCGAGCAGGCCGGACCGCGCATCGTCGGGCGGCGCGGTGAGCGCCGCCAGCAGCGCGGGGTCGAGCGACGGGTGGTCGCGAGGGGCCCGGTCCACGGCGCCCGCCAGGACCTCGGCGCCCACCACCCAGGTCCGGCAGTCGTCACACGTGGCGAGGTGCGCGTCGACGTCGGACGCGGGGACGCCGGGGTCCTCGCCGTCGAGCCGGGCCGACACGGCCTCGCGGATGTCGCTGCAGCGCATGGACACACAGTCGCTCGACGGGCCGTCCGAGTTCCCTCGGCAGTAGGTTTCCCGCGGTGGACGACGTGACGGCTCTGGCGCTCGCCGCGCGCGACGGCGACCGGGTGGCGCTGTCGTCGTTCGTGCGCACGACGTGGACCGACGTGGCGCGCCTGGTCACCGCCGTCGCGGGTCGAGACCTGGCCGAGGACGCGGCCCAGGACGCCTACGCGCGGGCGCTGCGGGCCCTGCCGTCGTTCCGCGGCGAGGCCAGCGCCCGGGTGTGGCTGATGACGATCGCCCGCCGCTCCGCCGTCGACGCCGTGCGCGGCGCGGCCCGGCGGCGCCGCCTCGCCCGCCTGCTCGGGGCCCGCACCGAGCCCGCCGTCGAGCCCGGCGTCGCCGACGGCGTGCTGTCCCAGCAGGCGCTCGCGCTGCTCGACCCCGACCGGCGAGCGGCGTTCGCGCTCACGCAGCTGCTCGGCTTCGACTACGCCGCGGCCGCCGCGATCTGCGGCTGCCCGGTCGGCACCATCCGGTCGCGCGTGGCCCGGGCACGCGAGGTGCTCGTCGCCGAGCTGGGCCCCGTGGCGGTCACCGGCGGCGCCGCGACCGCCGGCGGGCCTCCGGGCGCCGGGGCACCGGCCGCACCCGCGCCGGCCGGCGAGCCCGCGCCGGTCCCGCCCGCCCCCGCCCCGTGACGCTGCCCGTCCTCGACTGCCTGCCCGACCTGCAGGCGGCGCTGGCGGGCCGGGGCGTCGCGGTGCTCCAGGCCCCGCCGGGCGCCGGCAAGACGACGGGGGTCCCTCCGGCCCTGCTCGACGAGCCCTGGCTCGCCGGCCGGCGCATCGTCATGCTCGAACCGCGCCGGCTGGCCACCCGGGCGGCGGCGCGGCGGATGGCGGCGGTCCGCCGCGAGCGGGTCGGCGACGTCGTCGGCTACCGCACCCGCGACGACCGCGCGGTCAGCGCCGACACCCGCATCGAGGTGGTGACCGAGGGCATCCTGACCCGTCGCCTCCAGCGCGACGCCGCCCTCGACGGGGTCGGGCTCGTCGTCTTCGACGAGTTCCACGAGCGCAGCCTCCAGGCCGACCTCGGCCTCGCCCTGGCGCTCGACGCCCGCCGGCACCTGCGCCCCGACCTCCGCCTCCTCGTCATGTCGGCCACGCTCGAGGGCGACAAGGTTGCGGCACTGCTCGGCGGGCCCGACGGCGGCGAGGCGGCCCCCGTCGTGACGAGCGCCAGCCGCGCCCACGCGGTCGACGTGCGGTGGTCGCCCCGACGCCCCCGCGAGCACCTCGAGCCCGCGGTCGTGGGCGCCGTGCGCCGGGTGCTGCGCGAGGTGCCGGCGGGCGACGTGCTCGTGTTCCTGCCGGGAGCAGCCGAGATCCGGCGGACGTCGACCGAGCTGCGCGATGCCCTCGGCGACGAGGGCGTCGACGTGCACCTGCTGTACGGCGCGCTGTCCGCCGGCGAGCAGGACGCCGCGCTGCTGCCCGGTCTGCCCGGGCGGCGCAAGGTGGTGCTGGCCACCGACATCGCCGAGACCAGCCTGACGGTCGAGGGCGTGGCGATCGTGGTCGACGCGGGGCTGGCCCGCCGGCCCGCCCTCGACGCCACGACCGGCCTGACCCGGCTCGAGACGGTGCCCGCCTCGCGGGCGTCGGCCGACCAGCGGGCCGGCCGGGCCGGGCGCCTCGGCCCCGGCGTGGCGGTGCGGCTGTGGTCGAAGGTCGAGCACGCCGCCCGGAAGCCGTACACCGACCCCGAGATCCTCCACGTCGACCTGGCCGGGCTGGCGCTCGAGCTGGCGGCGTGGGGCACCGACGTCGGCGACCTGCCGTTCCTCGACGCTCCCCCGCCGCGGGCGCTCGACGACGCCCGGGCCCTGCTCGTCGACCTGGGGGCCCTGCGCCCGCCCGACGCGGGCGACGGCGGCCCGCCGACCGCGCCGACCCCGCTCGGGCGCGAGATGGTCGACCTGCCGCTGCACCCGCGGCTGGCCCGCATGGTGATCGGCGGCCGGGCCGCCGGCCAGGCCTGGCTCGGGTGCCTGCTGGCGGCCGTGCTCGAGGACCGCGACGTGCTGCGGGGCCGGCCCGACGACCTGCCCACCGACGTGGGGCTGCGCCTCGCCCTCGTCGACGATCCGGCGCAGCGGCACCCGCTCGCCGACGGCCGGGCGCTGCGCCGCGCCCGCGACCGTGCCCACGACCTCGCCCGGCGCATCGGCGTGCCCCCGGGCGGCGCCGATCCCGCCGAGGCGGGCGTTCTGCTGGCCCTCGCCTACCCCGATCGGGTGGCGCAGGCCCGCGGCGGGCCGGGCCGGTTCGTGCTGCGGGCGGGCACCGAGGGCTGGCTGGCCGCCGGCGATCCCCTGGCCCACGAGCCGTTCCTGGCGGTGGCCGAGGTCGACGGGCGCCGGCGGAACGGGCGCATCCGCCTGGCGGCCCCCCTCGACCGCGAGCAGATCGAGCAGGCGCTCGGCGACCAGGTGGTCGAGTTCGCCCGCGTCGAGTGGGACCGGGATCGCGACGACCTGGTGGCCCGCGTCGAGCACCAGCTCGGTCGGCTCCGCCTCGGGCGGTCGGAACGCCGGCCCGAGCCGGGCCTCGCCACCACGCACGCGCTCTGCGACCGGGTGAGGGACACCGGCCTGACGCTGCTGCCCTGGACGCGCGCCGCCCGCTCGCTCCAGGCCCGGGTCGGGTTCCTGCGCGCGGTCGTCGGCGAGCCGTGGCCCGACCTGTCCGACGCCGCACTGCGCCGCGGGCTGCTCGACTGGCTGGCGCCGCTGCTCGCGGGCGCCACCGGTCGGGCCGACGTCGAGCGCATCGACCTGGCCCGGGTGCTGCGCGGCATGGTGCCGCCGACGGTGGTCGGGGACCTCGACCGCCTGGCGCCCGAGGCCGTGACCGTGCCGTCGGGGCGGCGGGTGCCGCTGAGCTACGGCGAGGGCGCGCCGGGCGATCCGCCGGTGCTGGCCGTGCGGGTGCAGCAGATGTTCGGCGTCACGGAGACGCCGACCGTGGCCGCCGGCCGGGTGCCGGTGACGCTGCACCTGCTGTCGCCGGCCGATCGGCCGGTGCAGGTCACCAGCGACCTGGCCGGGTTCTGGGCGGGATCCTGGCACGACGTGCGCCGGGACATGGCGGGCAGGTACCCCAAGCACGAGTGGCCGGTGGACCCGCGCTGACGGTCTCGCGGGCCCCGGTCAGTCGAGCCTGAAGGTGACCTTCATGTGCACCCGGTAGGCCGACACCGCGCCGTCGGTCACCACCACCTTGTGCTCCTTGATGTAGGCACCCTCGATGCCGTGCACGGTCTCGGCCGCCTTGGCGATGCCGGCCTTCACGGCGTCGTCGAAGCCGGTGGTCGACTCGGAGCTGATCTCGATGGTCTTGGCGACCGACATGGGGCCTCCTGGGGAGAGTGACCCGCCGACACCAGTCAACCCCGCGCCCGGTGACCTTTCCAGGGCCTGATCCCCCGGGGCCGAGGGCGGCCGGGCGTCAGATCACGTGCTGCTGCTCGCGCCCGGTGTCGAAGAACGTGTCGAGGTAGCCCCCGGGATCGAGGTCGCTCTGGCGCACCAGCGAGAAGATCTCGCACCCCTCGGCCGCGGCGCGCAGGCCGGCGACGTCGTCGCCGTAGGGCTCGAACACCTGGGCGAGGCCGCAGTCGATGCCGCCGACGTCGGCCGCGTACTCGGCGCTCTCGGCGAGCGCCGCCTCGGCCGCGTCGTCGGCGTCGACGCGGCGCCAGAGTGTGATGCGCTCCTGGAAGACCCGCTCGTCCATGCGGTGGACGATGGTCCTGACGGTGTACCAGTTCATTGCCATCGCGACCTCGCTCGCCCATCGCCGTCCGCCGTGGGGCCGGCCGGATCGGTCCCCAGTTCCCGGACCGGCAAGCTGCGCACCTCGCGCTCTCGGTGGCGCACTCTACGCCCCCCGCCGACCTGGGGTGACGTCGTGTGGACACCGGACGATCGGTGCGTGCGGTGCGACGATACGTGCCCCGTGCGGCGGCCGAGTCGAGCCGGCTCGGGGCGGCCCTCCATACTGTCGGGCGTGCCCGAGATCCGAGACTTCTCCGCCGAGCGCACCGCCATCGACGGCCTGTGGCTCATCTCGATGAAGGAGGTGACCGACGAGCGCGGCACCGTCCGCGAGTTCTACCGCGAGTCGGCGTTCCTCGACGCCGGCATCCCCTCGCTGGGTCCGTTCCTGCAGGTCAACGTGACCGAGACGAAGACCGGCGCCCTGCGCGGCCTGCACGCCGAGGCCATGGACAAGCTGGTCGCCGTCGTCGCCGGCGAGGCGTTCGGCGCCTACGTCGACACCCGGCGCGCGTCGCCGACCTACGGCACGGTCGTGACGGTGAACCTCACCAAGGGCACACAGGTGCTGGTGCCCAAGGGCGTGGGCAACGCGTTCCAGGTCGTCAGCGCCGAGCCGGCGCAGTACGTCTACTGCTTCGACCACGAGTGGGTGCCCGGCATGGCCGGCACGGCGGTCAACCCGCTCGACCCGGCGCTCGGCATCGAGTGGCCGCTGCCCATCGACCTCGACGACCCGGGGCAGATCTCGGCCAAGGACAAGGCCCAGCCGCTGCTCGTCGACGCCACGTGAGGTCGCACTAGACGGTCTCGTGGCGGCGGGCGGCGACGATGCCGTCGGTCCACCCCACGAGGTCGACGCTCGCGGGATCGGCCACCGGGGGCCGCAGCGTGCGGGTGGCGGTGCCGTCACCCACGTCGATCGACGCCGCCGGCCGGCCGTCGAAGACCACGTCCACCCGGTCGAGCCCGACCGTGGTGAGCCGCAGGCGCACGCGGCCGTCGGGCCGCACGTCCGGCGGGTCGGTGAGGTCGAGCCGCACCCCCGCCCGCGCCGCCAGCAGCGCACCGGCGTGGGCCAGCAGGTCGCGGTTGTCGTGCAGCAGGTCGTCGCGGGTCAGGTCGTGGCGCTCGTCGGGCACGACGCCGACGTCCTCGACCGGCGTGCCCACCCGGTCGGGCCCCACGCGCAGCGTGCGGCGCACCGACACCCGGAACCCGGCCCCGGCCGGCAGGGCCACGAACGTGTTGGGCGCGCCCGCGTCGACCGCCCCGTCGGGGGGCGGCGAGTCCATCAGCACCTTCAGCAGCGCGTGGGTCCACACGTTGGCCCCGCCCGCGCCCGTGTTGCCGTCGACCCCGAGCACCGGGCCGATGCCGTGGTCCTGGAACCCGGCGCTGAAGATGTCGGTGGCGCTGTAGCAGAGGGCGTCGGTCACCAGCACGACCGGCCCGTGGTAGCGCTGGCCGACCGTGTTGGCGCTCGCCGGATCGGTGATGGCGAAGGCGTTCGAGTACTGCGCGCCCGTCGACACGGCCTGCCGCAGCGACCCCACCCAGGGCGCCAGGTCGAACGTCGGGTCGAGCGGTGACGGCGCGTGCCGCCGGCACAGGTCGAGCATCAGCGGCGTCGTCGTCATCTGGGCCGGCTCGGGGGTGACCGCCCGGGGCGTGAGCACCTGGAGCAACCGCTCGGCCGCGTAGATGAGGCCGCCCCCGTTGCCCCGCACGTCGACGACCAGGCCCGTCTGCGGCAGCGCCGCCGCCAGCCGGGCGAACTCGGCCACGAACGGATCGGCGTCGTCGACGCTGAAGCTGAAGATGCGCAGGTGTCCGAACGTGCCCGAGGGCGTGGTGATCGGCCGGGCGCGGAAGATGGCCGGCATGGTCGTCGCCAGGTCGTCGGCCCGCACCGCCTTCCGCGTCGCCGGGTCCTTCGGCGACGCCACGGCCGCCGCGGCCTCGACGGCGCGGGGGGCGAACATCTGCTTCTTCGCCTCGTTCACCGCCCGCGCCTCGACGTCGAGGCCCTGCCCTGCCAGCGCGGCGATGCCGAGGCCCGTGCCGTCGGAGCCGTCGACGCCCGCCACGGCCACCTGCCAGTCGAGCCGGATCTCGCGCTCGACCCCGTCGAGGCCCCGGTAGGTGACCACGACCCAGTCCTCGTCCGGCGGCACCGACCGCAGCAGCGGGCGGATCGTGAGCGCGTCGAGCCCGCGGGCGAACGCGGCGTCGGGGTTGCTGCCGGCCTGGGCGCGGGCGTTGGCCTCGACGGCCCGCCGCACGGGCGCGCCGTTCCAGTGGAGGACCTCGACGTCGGGCACGAACGTCGGGTGCGCGAGCGACGCCGCCACCTTGGTCACGAGGTAGCGCTCGGCGCCGTCGCCGGGGTCGACGCACCGCTCGACGAGGAACGGCAGGAACGCCGTGCGCGCCGCGAACGGGGCGGGCAGCAGGTAGTTGGTGTGCAGGTCGCGCACCGACGTGAAGATCTCGGCCAGCTCGCGGTGGAACGCGACCTCCGACCCGCGGGTCTCGTCCGTCAGCGTCGCCAGCCGGTCGCGCAGCAAGCGCAGGCGCTGCACCGGGTCGACCGCGTGCATCGACCGCTTCAGCACGAGGTGCACGTAGCAGCGCTCGATCATCACGAGCGCCTGGTCGACGAGGAGCAGGCGGTCGGCCAGCGACAGGTCGCCGTCGCCGACGCCGCCGAGGAACGCGGACAGCAGACCCGCCTGCGCGGTCCCGGCCGCGGCGTCGCCCAGCGCGACGGCCGGCGCCGGCCCGGCGGGACGACCGGAGCGCCCCTCGGGCGGCGCCGGGGGCACGGGCTTCGGCAGCTTGGGCGCGGGTCGCCCGTAGAGGCGCGCCAGGCCCTTGACGACCGTGCGCGCCTCGGCGCTCAGGTCGGGCACGCCGGCCATGCGGTCTGTGTAGCCGGGGTCGTCGACGACCGTCAGCGGATCGAGGTCGAGCGGACCGAGCACCTCGGACAGCGGATCGGCCGCCGCCAGCGGGGCGAAGCCGGCGCCGGTGAGGGGGCCGTGGCCGTCGCCCGCGACGCCCGCCACCCCGTTCCCGAGCGCCGGGCGGTCGGTCATGCCGTCGAGCTCGTCGTGGTCGAGCTCGAGGAACCACACGCCGGGCGTCGTCCCGTCGCTCGCACCGAGTGCCGCCCCCGCGGTGATCGGGTTCTCGAGGACGCGCGCCAGCTCGGGCAGGGTCCGCATGCCCTCGGCCAGGCGGTCCTCGGCCGCGGCCAGGGTCAGGTCGCCGACGAGCGGATCGGCGACCGCGTCGGTGAGGTCGAGGACCCGCGCCGCCCCGCCGACCTGGCGGCGCTCGACCGCGTGCCCGGCCGTGAACGGCTGCATCAGGCCCGGCTGGCCGTACCGGGGGACGCCGTCGACGACGACCAGCGTGATCGCGGTCTCGCGGGCGCGCAGCAGGTGCTCGTAGGGATCGCCTCCCCGCCCGTCGACGGCGACCATGTCGGCCCGGCGGCCCGGCTCGATCGAGCCGAGCGCCCCGTCCCAGCCGAGCATGCGGGCCGGGTTCGTCGTCGCCATCGCCACCAGCTCGCGCGGGGTGAACACGCCGCCCCGCGCCTCCGACACGAGCCACGCCACCTTCAGCTCGGCCAGCAGGTTCTTCGAGCCCGAGGGCGACCAGTCGGACCCGAGCGCGATCGGCAGTTCCTCGGCGCGCGCCCGGGCGATGTCGGCCGTGTCGCCGTAGAGCAGCAGGTTCGAGAGCGGCGACCACACCATCGACCCGCCCCGCGCCCGGAAGATCTGCCAGTCACGTCCCCGCAGCCCGGCGCAGTGGATGCCGCACAGCGCGGGGGTGATCGCCCACTCGTCGGTGCCGATGCGCAGCGCCCGGAAGTGCTCGCGGGCCGCGTCGTCGACCCCCTCCGCCAGGTGGAGCAGCAGCGCCGACGACCGCCGCAGCGCCTTCAGGAAGGCGGCGGCGTTGGCCGCCTCGACGTCGGCGACACGGGTGGCGGCCGCCGGCAGGGCCTCGTCGCCGGGCGCCTCGACGTTGCGGACGAGGCCCCGGTAGAAGCGCCGGATGCCCATGTTCGACGCCAGGGCGATGCCCTGCGAGGTGGTGACGCCGCTGACGAGGCACTTGGCCTCGACGTAGCGCACGACCGCCTCGAGGAACCCGCCGGTGCGGCCCAGCACGCTGGCGGGCCCGCTGACCACCCGCCGGTAGTCGCGGTGGCCCATCCACTGCGCCCGGTTGGTGAAGCGCTGCGGGGTCTGCCACAGGGGCAGCGCGTTGTAGCTGAGGTGGTTGTGGAGCTCGATCAGGCCCGGGTAGATGGTGTCGCCCGTGCGGACGAGCCGGACGTCGTCCCAGCCGGCCGGCGCCGGCTTGGCGGCCGGGCGCACGGCCACGATCGTCGTGCCGTCGACGTAGACCCGGCCGGGGTCGTGCACGTCGGACCGGCCGTTCATCGTGACGACCCGGCCCTCGAAGATGGTGCGCTCCGCCATGTCCCTGTCCGCCTTCCTGGACGGGCCCGCGGCCCGCCCGTTCCCTGGTGTGTGTTGTCGTCGTCTAGGGGGGATCGAGGGCGTCCACCCACCGGGGCACCCACACCTTGTACGCCGGCTCGGGCACGGGCTCGGCGCCCGCCACCCGCTTCGAGCGCACGACCCGGTCACCGGACGTGCCCTGCCACCGGGGCAGGCCGAAGGGCAGGTCGGCGCGCGGGATCTGCGCCCGTTCGCCGTCCCAGGTCGTCGCGGTGGGGGGCTGGTCGACCGGGATGCCGAGCGAGCGCAGGCGGGCGTGGCCCTGCATCCAGGCCGCCCGGGCGCCCGCCGCCGACCATGCGGGCAGCGACACCACGGGTTGGCCGTCGAGCTCGAGGCGCCCGGCGATGCGCTCGGCGTGGGGGCCGATGGTCACGACCGCGGCGACGGGCTCGTCGTCGAGGGTCCGGCCCGCGATCGCCCGGTGCAGGGCCATCACGTCGGGCCGGTCGGCCAGCGCCCACACCTTGCCGGCCGACAGCCCGGACGTGTCGACGGGCAGCGTGCGCAGCACGAGGTAGCTGCGGGTGATCCCGAGCGCGCCGAGCAGCCCCTGGAACCGCTGGCCCGCCTCACCGGTGAAGGCCCGGCCCCACGCCAGGTCGTCGTGGCCGGCCTGGTCGGCGACGACCAGAAGGCGCACGCCCTCGACGCGGCCGCGGTAGACCGGCCCGCCCCCGTAGGTGGCCGCCCCCGGCACCCCGAGCGCGGCGAAGTCGGGCCA
>Ga0111539_10009385_pt1 | contig 12349 bp, 4 predicted proteins | sample RhiMethybrSRZTD1_FD_79667 | JGI IMG/M metagenome (GOLD analysis project Ga0111539, IMG submission 79667) | Populus rhizosphere microbial communities from Tennessee, USA - Rhizosphere MetaG P. TD hybrid SRZTD1 (version 2) (version 2) | ecosystem: Host-associated > Plants > Roots > Rhizosphere >...
ATCGGACTCCTGCGCCGCGGCCACCGTGAACGGCGCGCTCGCCGCAAACGCGCCGACGCTGCCGGCGGCATCGGTCGCCCGGACCCGGAACGCATACGACGTCGCGGTGCCCGGCACGATCGAGCGGACGACGCTCGTCGTCAGCGCCGCGGGGAGCGCGATCGGCGTCCACGTCGTGCCGCGGTCAGTCGACTGCTGCAGCTCGTAGGACGTCACCGCGCCGCCCGCACCCGCTGCGGCCGACCAGGTCAACGTCACCGGCACCGCCGTCGTGGTCAACGTCGAATGGTTCACGATGCTCGGCACCGGCGCGGTCGCCGACGGCCCCGGCGCTGCGGCAGCGATCGTGTACAACAGCGATCCGCTCGACGAGTTCCCTGCCGTATCCACGGCGAGATACCGGATGGTTTTCGTCGTCGCAATCGCTATTGGCGTCGTGTATTGCGCGCTCGACGCCGATGGCGCGGTGCCATCCAGCGTGTAGTAGATAAAGGTCGGCTGCTCAGACGCGACGAGGGTCACCGCCTGCGCCGAGGTGAACGTACCGGGCGCGGGCGCGGCAATGACCGTCGGCGCGACCGTGTCGGGCGGCGTCAACGCGGCAACCGTGACGCTCACGGCCGTGGCCGTCGTCTCGTTGTTCGCGGCATCACGGGCGACTGCGGTCAGCGTGTGGACACCACTCACCGACGCGCTCGCATCCCACGTCATGGTGTATGGGGGTGAGGTGATTTCGGCGCCCAGGTTCGCACCGTCGAGCTTGAACTGCACGCCTGCCACCGCGACGTTATCGCCCGCGGTTGCCGACACGGTGACCGCCGCGGCCGGCACGATGGCGCCGTTTTGCGGCGCCGTCATCGACACCTGCGGACTCGTGTTGTCCGTGCCGAGCGCTGCGACGACGACATCGAAGCTTGCCGTCCCCTCGGTCCAGATGAGCCCGATCTGGTTTCCCGCCACGCGCGGATACCCTGAGATGAAGTTGCGCGTCTGCGTCCCGCTGCTGGTTCCGGGCACCGTCGCCCAGGGCGTCCACGCGGTGCCGTCGAATTTGCTGTAAAGGATCGAGTTGGCGCCGTCGTCGTTGACGCAGAACAGCCAGATGCTCGTGCCGTCGCTCGCCCCGAATACACCGGCGCCGTTCTTTGACGTCTGACCCACACCGAACAGCGGCGGCGCCGGAGACATCGGGCTCCAGGTGTTGGATCCGGGCGCGTAGGTGGCGCCGTCGATGGCGGTGCCGGCCGCGTTGCGGCGGAACGCGTAAACCGCCGACGTCGTGACGGGCACCAGCGTCCAGTCGTTCGCGTCGATGGTGGCGTCGGTAAAAAAGACGTTGCCGTTGCCGCCGCCCGAACCCGAGATGTTGGTCCACGCCCCGTTCGCGCCCGATCGCTGAAAGCGCAGATTCGTGAGGTTTGGCTGGGCCACGGCGCCGTTGCTGTAGACAGCCAGCATGACGTTCGACGCGAGCGGCGCGAATGCCAGCGATTTACATTGGAAGATCATCGACTTGTCGACGACCGCGGTGGTGTTGGGTGGCGACGCGCCGACCGCGTTGGCGCCAAACCCGTTGCTCCACGCAAGGGCGACGTCGGCGTTCGTCGATCGCCCGACGTTGCAATCGACTTCCTGATCCATCGTCACGCTCGAATGATGGACGAAGCCGCCGGTCGAGATTCCGATCACATTGCCCCACGACGAATGGGTAGACGCTGCGCTGGGTGGAAGCCCCGAGCTCGGTGGCCCCTGCCACTCGGATGCGCTGTTGGGCGAACCCGGGTTGTTCCACGATTCCCAGGCGATCGAGCTCGCTCCCAGCCGTGCGCGAATGTGTCCGTTCGACGACACCTGGCCGTCGAACGCGGTCGACGCGAACAGGTGCGCGTAATCCGTGCCGGCGATGCTCAGGACCGCAGCGCCGAGCGAGCGACCGCCGGCGAAGACCGAGTCGGTGGCAAACCCGGCATTCGCGAGATGGGGACTTGGCGCCGCGGCAGTCCACGTCGCCGTCGCCAGGTTCGCGCCGTTGCTGTAATAACTCTGGACCGTGTGGTCGCCGAGCGAGTCGTGCGCCGACGACAGCGTGAACAGCCACCACACGCCGGCATTGGGCGCGTACACGAGGTGTGACTGGGCCGAATGGCCGGATGCGTCCCGGAACGTCCCGGCGATGAGGCTGCCGATCTTTCCCGGCGCTGGAGACGCCGCGGGCGCCTGCGCCGTGCCGGCTGCGGCCAGATAACTGGCGTCGGTGAAGAGCCAGCCGCCGTTCACGAACGATGACAGCCGCACCCAGATTCTGCTGCCGTTGGTCGGCAAGCCGCCGACTGATGCGGAGACGTTGGTGGTTTCCGGGCCCGAGTAGAGATCGTTGGCGCCCTGAGCCGTGCCCACAGTGATCTGATACCGGGATGCGCCGACGCCGGGGTCCCAGCTGAAGATCTGCGTGTCGGACGAGAGGGTCGAGCCCGGCGCCGGGCTCGTGATTTGCGCGGGAGCGGGCGTGGCAATCGCCGTCGACGGAAAATCCAGGGCCCAACCCGCCCGGCAGGTGAGATCCGGCATGACAGCCCCGCCGAGAGAGACGCAACCGGTCGGCGTTGCCGCGAGAAACGGCAACAGATAATCGTACGCAGCCTGCGCGCCGGGCCAACCGCTCTGGACGCCGTACATCAGATTCAGTCGCGCTTCGGGTCCGGAGAATCCGGCGAACGGCCGCTCCTGCCCGACCGTGCCCGCCCAGATCTCCGCCATCGTCGCGAAGTAGGTACCGCTGAAAACTCCCGGCGACGACGGGTTCGGCGGGCCGATCGCAATCAGATAAGCGCCGGCCTCGGCGCGCGGATAATCCGGCTCACTCGTGAACAGCTTGAGGTGGAATCGCGCAATCGCATCACGGTGTGCCAGGCCGCCGGCAAAGCCGTGCTGGACGGCGCGATCGATCGCGTGAGCCACATAGGTCTGCTCCCACAGAGAAATGTACTGGCCGCCATCGGGCCGCCGGTTCACCCACAAGATCTGGAACGGGTTCGCGATCGGATCCTGCGAACGCGCGTAGGCGTCGAGCCACTGGAGGTTGTTGACCACCTTCTGCGACAAGTACGCTTTCACCGGCGACCCGTCGGGGTAATACGCCGCGGCGTCGGCCAGGTTACGCAGCGCCCACCCGAAACCGCGCACTTCGTTATAGGCGAGGATGCCCTGCGAGCCGCGGACGCCGTCGCCAGGGTAGGTCCGCACCATGCCGTAGTTCGCCCAGAACGCCATCTCTTCGGCGTAATAGCGATCGCCGGTCAACAAGTACGGGACAAACGCGAGCGATGGCTGGTGCGCGTTGTCCGGCAGAAGCGGGCTCTGGCCCGCGGCGGGAATGTCGGCGCCGTACTCGCGCATCGGCAGCGGCGTGCCGGCGATATAGTCCCAGCCGTTGCTTTGCGCCCGCTCGTCGAGCCACAGGTTGGGGCGGTCGTCGAGTGATACGAACCGTTCGCTGCCGAGCCCGAGCCGGCTGCCGTTCTCCGCCTCACGCATGTGGACCGGCCATGAGCCCGCAAGATCGCCGTTCGCGAGGACGAACGCGCGTTGCGCCGGATCCTTGTGCACGAGGTAGCGCGCGGTCCAATCGGGGAACGGCGCCAGTTCGGCGCGGCCGCCATGGTCCGACATGATCGGGTCGAGCGCGCCCGATTTCAGGATCTCGAAATTGGCGGCGATCGGCACGCTCACCAGGTTGGTCACCGCGGACGCCAGATACGCGGGCAGCGCCTTCGCCCGGTTGAACGCCGCCACGTCCGGTGTGACCGCCGCGAACGTCGTCCCACCGGCGGCAAACGTTTTCCGCCAGCGTGTCAGATAGAAGTGCTGAACGGCGGGTTGGGTGAAGACCACGGCGCCGTTGACGGTAATGGCGACGTCGTAGGTGGTCGTCGCCGCCCCGACGACGTCGAGGGTGTTCTCGACCGTGACGTCGATGCGAGCTCCGCCGTCGTTGTAGACGCGGGTGTCGAAGATCACGCGCAGGAACGGATGCCCCTGGCCGCCGGCCGACGACGCGGGCGTGACGATCGATCGGCCTTCGTAGACCAGCGGCCCCGACAACCAGAGGTCCCCAGCGGGCACCGGCGGCAGGGTGGCGGTATAGACCACGCCATCGATGGTCAGCCCCACGTCGGCCGTGGGCAGGCCCGGGAGAAGGCGGCCGGTCGAAGGCGCCGCAGGCACAATCGAGAAAGTGCCGGCAATGGTCGCCTTGACGGTGACGATCGCGAATCGGACGGAGCCGTCCGGCCAGGTGTTCTTGACGTCGGTCTGCGTCGGAAAGCTGCCCACCTGCAACCCGCCGGTGGCAGCGCCCGGCGGCAACGCCTGGCCGAAGGTCGCCCAACCGGGAGTCAAGCCGACGGTTGCCACCGGCGCGGTCTGCGCGTCGAGCGGGGCGGCGGCGCACAGAAAAAGCGCCAGCGCCAGGACGGCGGCGGGCCGCCGTCCGCTGCACTCCTCACCGCGGGTCATCTAGCGCCACGCGAACAACGGCCGACACACGACGATCTGCATCGTCGAGGTCGTGCCGTCGACCCACTGCATCGGCACAGACTTGGTCTGGCAAATCCGGGTCGAACAGCCGAATTGGAAAACGACAGCTACGAGTAGCAGGGTGAGTCTCACGGAGTGGTCCCTTGATCTGGTACGTGTGGTCGCAAAAACGCGAGCGACCGCGGATTCGCAATCGCCAAACCAACCCACCAATTCTGAAATTGGCAACGATTCCGTAAGCGCGGGCGCCGCGGCCCGGGAAAGTCGCCGCCGGAGCAGACTTCTGTCGCCCGACGTGGAGCTTTTCGAGCGCGACCGTTAAACGAGGAAGACTTCCGTCGGAGCTGATAGCCGCTTGACAGCGCCTGTCCCCGCGGCTAACGTCCGCGCTAATTAACACGGGCGGTCAACGGCCCGCTGATAACATCCGCGCCGCCCCGCTGATCCTTCAATCTGCCGCAGCCGCGGACCTTACAGGTCCACAGGAAGGACATTCATGCTGACGCGATTCTTCATAGCGTGCTCGATTGCCGTTGCCCTCCAGCTCTTCGCGGTGGCGCAGCAGGCCTACCCGCCGAACGGACCGGCCATTCCAGCCGTCCGGCTGACGGGCGGAGGGGCGGATCCCGCCGGGCCCGCGCCGCGACCCGGAAAGGCCGATCAACCCTCGACGTGGAACATGGAGATCGTCGGACACGACGATCTGCAAGGGCGTTCGGCCTACCAGCCGATCATCATCAACCAGAACGGGAGACAGATCGCCTACGTCGGCCATCACGACAACCAGAAGCCGATCGTGAACCCGATGACCGGCAAGGCGGAAATCAACGGCACGTCGGTCGTCGACGTGACCGATCCCGCGCGCCCGAAGTACCTGACCCACATTGCCTCCGGCCGTGGCGGCGCACAGATGGTCCGCGTGTGCAGCGGCGACACGCTGCCGAAGGGCGTCAAAGGCAAGTGGTACCTGCTGCGCCCCTACGGCAACTCGGCGCATGAGATCTACGACGTCACCGATCCCGCGAAGCCGAGCAAGCTGGTGACGGTCGTCGACGGCCTCAGGGGGACTCACAAGAGCTGGTGGGAGTGCGATACCGGCATCGCGTATCTGGTCGCGAACAAGCGCGCCGAGGGATGGCACGGTGGCAACCACCTGAAGATCTACGACCTGAGCGATCCGGCCAAGCCGGTCTACATCCGCGATTTCGGCATGGTCGGCACGCAGCCGGGCGCGAGCGCGTCGGACGAGGGGGAGGGCATTCACGGCGCCATCTCGGCCGGTCCCGGGAAGAATCGCGTCTACATCGCCTACGGCACCGGCAACGACGGCGTCATCTCGATCGTCGATCGCAAGAAGCTGCTGACCGAGTTCAAGAACCCCGTCAGCCCGACGCCGGAGGAACTGCTGGCGCCGCAGGTGGGCTTCCTGACGATGTCGCCTGACCAGGGGGCGCACACGACGTTCCCGATCTACGGCGTGCCGATCCCCGGCTTCCAGGGACATCAGGCGCTGCGGAAGCGCGATCTGCTCCTCGTCGTGTCGGAGGCCGCGCGCGCGGACAACTGCGGCCAGAATTACCCGTCCGCTGAGCTGCTGCAGGGCCGTGCGGCGCCGCACCTCGCCTTCCTGCTCGATATCACGAACGAGCCGACGCCGTGGCCGCTCTCCACGTTCCGTGTCCAGGAGACCCAGGGAGGGATCGACTTCTGTGGACGAGGCGGACGGTTCGGCGCACACTCCTCGGCGGAATCGTTCTATCCGCCGTACTACGGAAAGATCGCCGTGTTCGCCTGGTTCAACGCCGGCGTGCGCATCTGGGACATCCGCGATCCGTTCGCGGTGCGCGAAGTCGGCTACTTCGTGCCGCCATCGAACCAGAACACGGTCCCGACCTGCGGCAACGCCGAGACGCGCGAGGGCGGCGAGTTCGGCACTGAAACCGCGACCAGCAAGTGCAAGAAGGCTGGCGTGACCAACAACGTCGAAATCGACGACCGCGGCCTCATCTACGGCGCGGACCGCGCCGGCGGAGGCCTGCACATCCTGCGGCTGACCGGCGCCGCGAAAGAGATCGTGTCGAGCCCGGCCTCGAACTAAGGCAATGGTCGCGTCGAGTTGAGGAGGCCTGATGACCATCAGAAAGGCAGTTTTGTTGGCGTGTCTATTCAGCGTCGCGCTGTCCGCGAACGCCGCGGCACAGAGCGGCGACGGCAGTCTGCGGGGCATCGTGAACGACGAACAGGGCGCGGCGATGCCTGGCGTCACCGTGACCGCCACCAGCCCCCAGGCGATTGCGCCGACGGTGGCCGTCAGCGATGCGTCCGGTGAGTATCGGCTCACCAACCTCGCGCCCGGCACCTACACCTTGACGATGGAGCTCACGGGCTTCTCGACCGTCAAGCGCGAAGGGATCGTGTTGCGCGCGTCGGCGAACTTCCAGGTCGAACGGGTGGTGATGCGGGTCGGCGGCCTCGAGGAGTCGATCACGGTGTCGGGCCGCTCGCCGATGGTCGAAGTGTCGAATCCCACGACCGTGATGAACGTCGACGCGGAATTCCAGAAAGCGGTGCCGCTGACCGAAGGCGGGTTCTGGACCGACTTCCTGCAGATGACGCCGGGCGTCCTGTCGCGGCCGCACAACGACGGCAGCGGCCGCCAGAACTATTACGCATCGGGCGTCGAGCATCGCGAGCACGTCACCCAGATGGACGGCTTCATGGCCGCCAACTACTGGGACATGAACGTGAACCGGACCGGCCTCAGCGGCGAGGCGATTTCCGACACCAACGTCAAGCTCGCCGGCGTCGACGCGTCTGCGCCGATGGGGTACGGGCTGGTCATCAACATGATCTCGAAGAGCGGGGGCAATTCCCTCTCGGGCTCGGCGGGATACACCCTGATGCCCTTCTCCTGGAACGGGAACAACGCCGCGCAGAACCGGCAGGCCGGCGTGGTCGGCACGCCGGGGACCCGGAAAGTCGATCAACAAGATGTGTCGCTGGGCGGGCCGATTAGAAAGGACAAGATCTGGGCGTTCGGCGCCTATCGCCGGGCGTTCATCGACTCGACGGTGGATCGCTCGCCGGCCGACATCCGGGCCTTCGAGGCGTTCCGGCCCGAGATGCTCGACGCCCTGCCCGCGAACACGCTGCACTCACATCAGCCGTTCGTCAAGGTGACCACGCGCCTCAGCACCAGGCATGAGCTGGTGGGTTTGTATCAGTACGACCGCATGCGGCAACAGTCGGTTCGCTCGAATGAGGCTGAGCGCAGGACGCGGACCGACGTCGGCGGCGGCATGTACGGCCTGTCGCTGCAATCCACCTACGGCCAGAGCGTCACCACCAAGTTTGCCTTCGACTACAACAACAAGTCGGGCAACGACCGGTCCAGCTACGAGCAGGAACTGATCGATCTCGGCGTGCCGGTCGCAATCTTCCAGAGCATCACGCTGAACCAGGGCATTCCGACTGGCGTCGGCAACATCTTCAACGAAGGCGGCTACGGCACCATGGCGATCGAGGAGTCCCGCTATTCGATGCTCCGGGGGGACCTCACCTGGTACAAGACCCTCGAGGGCACCGGGTCTCACGAGTTCCAGACCGGCTTCCTGCTCATGCCGCGCAACTACTACAGGGGCACCAACGTCGTGCTGGATCCGAGCGGGCTGACCGCGCAATCGGTCAGGCTGAGCAACCCGAACGACATCAATTCCCGGCTCGTCCCGCTGGATCGTACGTTTCAGACCAGCGCCCTCGATCTGGTCAACACGGAGGGGCGCGACCGCGACCTCGGGATCTACGTGCAGGACACGTGGCGGCCGGTCCAGCGCCTGACGATGACGCTCGGCGTCCGGAGCGACTTCGTCCGTCGCTACGACCTGCTGCGCAGCTTCCAGATCGAGAAGTCGGTCCAGCTCGCGCCGCGTCTCGGCGGCGCGCTGCTGCTCGACGAAAACGCGAGGAACGTCGTGCGGGCCAGCTTCGCGCGCGTGCACCGCCAGCTGATGGGAGGCCGGGACGCCGTTGCCGGGTTCTCAGGCAACCCGACGTCCTCCTCGAAGACGCAATACGACGCCAACGGCGACGGGATTTTCGAGTCCGAGGTGTTGACCCCCGCCGTGTCGGCAGCCGTGGACAGCCAGCGGTTCGATCCGGACTTCCATCAGCCGTTCGTGGACGAGTTCACCACCGGCTATCAGCGTCAGCTGCCGCTCGACATGAGCGTCGACGTGGCGTGGACGCACAAGACGTTTCGCGACTCGTACGCCCAGGTCGACATCAACGGGTTCTGGCCGGATGCACCCGGAAAGCCGTTCGGCGGGTTCGGGAAGGTGGACCCGAGGTCCGGCCAGATCTTCAGGCTGACCAATCGGACCTGGGCGCGCCAGCAGTTCAACGAAGTGATGTTCACGCTGGCCAAGAACATGTCGCACAACTTCCAGGCGATGATGAGCCTGCAGCACCAGTGGCAGCATGAGGACGGCGACTGGAACCCGACCGATCCGGCGCGCTTCATCCAGCCGGACGCGTTCGCGAACGACCGGACGATCTGGCGGAACCAGGATCCGATCGACAACAACAGCCTGGCGACGGGCAACACGCTGCGCAACACCCCGACCTGGACGCCGGGGTCGTTCCGCCTGGCGGGAACGTGGAATGCGCCGAAGGGCGTCGTCCTGTCGACGAGCTACACGATGGTCGGCGGCCCATGGACGGGTCCGATCCTGAAGCAGCTCGCAGCCAACGATCCCGACGTCCTCAGGTTCGGGCCGACGCGGTTCAACGGCACGACGCCTGTCGCCAGCGGCGGACAGGCCAATCCGCTGGCCACCCGGATCCGGTTCCTGTATCCCACCCGCGGCGACGGGCAGGCGGGGCTCCCGTACGTGCACACGGTGAACCTGAAGCTCGCCTACCGGATGAAAGTCGGGGCCAACCGCCAGATGCAGGTGGGGTTCAACATCTTCAACGCACTGAACCGAGGCCGCTACACGGAATGGCACCGGTCCGGAGCGAACCTGTCATACGATCCGAACTTCTACCTGGTCCAGGACAACCAGCAGACGTCCCGGTCGGCGCAGTTCGATGCAACGTTCAGGTTTTAGCAGGCCGCTGCGCGGCCTGCGCGTGGTTCTGGGTTCTGGGGTTCTAGGTTCTGGTTCTGGGTTCTAGGTTCTGGTTGGTTCTAGAGTTCATTCGGCCGGCGTGGTGCATGGGCCGGCCGTTCTCAACGGGTGGACATCTCCGGCAAGGAGGTCAGATGGACAGGCTTCATACCCGACGTCGGGGTCTTCTCATCACGGTTCTGGCGCTGGGCGCCGGCGTGGCTTTGGTTGCCGTGGCGCTCGGCGTCCGCTCGGCACCTGCCGCCGCGGCGGCGACCGCCAGGTACGATCCCGCGGCGAAGTTCCAGATCACGGTCACCGACGTGGAGTTCCGCCGCAACGAGGCGGGCCGCATGCTGATGGCTCGCGTCTATCGCCCGAACGGACCCGGGCCGTTCCCGACCGTCCTCGACCTGCACGGCGGCGCCTGGAACGGCAAGGATCGCCATGCCGAGGAGCCGATGGACCGCGCGCTCGCCTCGAGCGGCCTGCTCGTCGTCGCCATCGACATGACGCTCGCGAAAGAGGCGCCGTATCCGGCCAACGTGCAGGATGCCAACTACGGCGTGCGATGGCTGAAGTGGAAGGCGCCTTCGTGGAACGGCGATCCGTCGAGGATCGGCGTCTACGGGAGCTCCAGCGGCGGACACGCCGCGGAGCTGCTCGCGATGCGCCCCGACGATCCCCGTTACAACAAGATTCCGCTGCCCGAGGCGCCGAAGCTCGACGCGAGGATCGCCTATGCGGCGATGCGCTCGGGGATCAGCGACACCGTCGGCCGCTACGAGAACGCCAAGAAGCGGGGCGCGAAAGGGATGGTCGAGAACAACGAGACCTACTTCAGGCCGATGGAGACGATCCACGAGAGCAACCCGCAGGAGATTCTCGATCGCAAGGAGAAAATCAACCTGGTGCCGATGTTGATCATGGCGGGCTCGCTCGACGACAACGTGCTGCCCGAGTTCCAGAAGAAATTCGCCGCCAGCTACAAGGCGGCCGGCGGCGATATCCAGTTCGAGCTGTTCGAGGGCGCCGTGCACAATTGGGTCGAGAAGGAAGGACCGCTGACGGATCGCGCCCACGAGATGGTGAAGGCGTTCATCGCACGGCAATTGGGGGCCCGCGCCGGCACGAAATGATGCGCGCGGCGAGGTACCGGATCCGGCCGCAACGATGTAGTGTCCGGCTTTAGCCGGACACTACATCGTTTCGAAAGGCGCTCTCCAGGCGCGCTCCCCTCCTGGCTACTTCGCCTTCTTGGCGTGCAGTGAGAAGCCGGCACCCTGCGGGTCCCGCGCATTGAGCACCCAGTCGCCGCCGGGCACCTCCATCGGCCCGTTGAGGACCGTGCCGCCATTCTTCTTGATGCGCTCGACCGCCGCGTTGATGTCGGAAACGCGGAAATAAATCATCCAATGCGGCGGGACCTGCGCCATTTCGGGCGGCTTGTTCATCATGCCGCCGATCATGCCGTGAGGCCGATTGAACATGTAGTACTTGCCCATCGGGCCCATGTCCATCGTTTCGCTCGGCTGCCACTGGAAAACCTGGCTGTAGAACTTCATCGCCGCGGGCGCGTCGGTCGTCATCAGCTCGTGCCACGAGGCCTCGCCCACTTCGGGCGCCGTCTCGGGCCGCTCCTCGGTCGGCGCCGGCTGAATGATGTAGAAGGCGGCGCCCTGCGGATCCTTCATCATCTGCATGCGGCCGACGGTGGGCACGTCGATCACCGGCGACAGCTCGCCTCCACCGAGCCGCTTGATCTGAGCCGCGGCGTCCTCGAGCTTCGGGACGGCGACGTACATCGCCCAGAATGGCGGCATGTTCATGCCTTCGGGTCTGGGCATGAGGCCGGCCACGCCCACGTCACCGCTCCGCTTGAACACGGTGTAGGGGGTTGGCGAGCCTTCAAATGGTGCGGACGTCCACCCGACCACATTCTTGTAGAACGTCTCGGCAGCTCGCGTATCCGCCGTCATCAATTCGTACCAGACGGGACGTCCGAGCAAACGTGAAACAGCCGTTGTTGCCATGCACACCTCCCGTATTCCGACAGTGGATTGGAATGCGATCACCCAAAGTCTCTCACAGGCGATTACGGAGCGATCATCACGTTCTCGCAACGGTCCGGCTCGCCCTGAAATGATCGGTCTGCGAGCAGCCCGAGCCGACGAGCTCAGCCGACCGTCGCGGTCACCTGAGCTGACTGATCATTCCGCACGAAGGGCTGTCGCTGGATCGATGCGTGTCGCTCTCCGTGCCGGCAGGTAGCTGGCGACGAGTGACAAGAAGAACAGAACCGTGGACGCAAAGACGAAGGATGCGGGATCGGTCGCGGCGACGCCGTACAGCAGCGCTTCGAGCGTTCGCGACAGCGCGTAGGCCCCGGCGAGACCGATCGCGACGCCGGCCGCAGCCAGCGCCAGGCCCTCGCGGACGATCATGCCCACGACGTCGCCGGCGGTCGCCCCGAGCGCCATGCGGATCCCGATCTCGGCGTTGCGCTGCGACACCGAGTAGGACACGACGCCGTACAAGCCCACCGCGGCGAGCGCCAGCGCCAGCGCCGCGAGTGTCCCGAACAGCAGCGTTCGGAACCGCGGCTGCGCCGCAGAATCCAGTACCACGTCGCCGAGGGTGCTCACGGCCGAAACCGCGATGGCGCGGTCGACGCCGGCGATCTGACGTTGCAGCGTCGTTGTGAC
>Ga0111539_10009386_pt1 | contig 12348 bp, 16 predicted proteins | sample RhiMethybrSRZTD1_FD_79667 | JGI IMG/M metagenome (GOLD analysis project Ga0111539, IMG submission 79667) | Populus rhizosphere microbial communities from Tennessee, USA - Rhizosphere MetaG P. TD hybrid SRZTD1 (version 2) (version 2) | ecosystem: Host-associated > Plants > Roots > Rhizosphere >...
GACCATGAATGTCTTGGCGAAGGCGGTCGAGAAAGGCCCCTGGCTGATGGGCGATCAATTCACCGCGGCCGACGTCGTGATCGGCGCGAATATTCGCTGGGGCATGATCTTCAAGATGGTCCCCGAGCGGAAGGAATTCGTCGACTATGCCGCGCGGATTGCGGCCCGCCCGGCGGCGCAGCGCGCTGAAGCCAAGGACAAGGAACTGGGCGCACAGGCGGCGTAGGTCTTTGTCGTCATGTCCGGGACAAGTGCGGGCATGACGGGTGGTTTACATCCGTTCGTCCCCGCGAAAGCGGGGACCCAGGTCTCGTTGTCATGGCCGGGCATAGCCGTGCGAAGGACGGCGTGCTTTCGCATGCCTATGTCCCGGCCATCTACGTCTTTGACGGCGCAAAGTCAGTGAAGACGTGGATGCCCGGCATAAAGCCGGGCATGACGAAAGACGCTCCACCCGTTCGTCCCCGCGCACGCGGGGACCCAGCTTTGGCGAGATCGGGCACTTTATGCTGGATCCCCGCTTTTCGCGGGGATGAACGGGAAATGGACTGTGTGCCTGCCTACTGCTTCTTCGCCGTCGGCTTGGCGTTGCGCGGATCGTCGTTCGGATTGACATAGTTGATCGCGAACGGCCCCATGCCATGGATCTGGATCACCGCAGGACGCGTGGTCCAGCCATAATGCTGCATGTCCTTTTCCGCGGTGAAGAAGCCGCCCGCGCGCACGGCTTCGCCTTTCTTCGGGTCGAACTTCTCGCCCATCGCAATATGGAAGGTGCCGGACAGCACGGTGACATTCTCGGCGGTTGGATGCGTATGCGGAGCGATCTTGTAGCCGGCCGGAAGCCTGACGCGGACGACATAGGGTCCATCCTTGCCGGGGTCCCCGGTCAGCACCGCGATCTGTGCGCCCGGCGGCAGGGACGCCGGCGCGGCTCCCCATTTCAATGCGTCGGGCTGAACGGCCATCTTGTCCATCGCCGACGCGACGGCCGGCAGGGCAGCAAGCAACAGGGCCGCGACGACAGTTTTTTTCATGGTCGTGCTCCTCGTGTCTTAAATCGGACGCCCCCTATGGCCTCGCATGGTAGCGCCGCACTGCGGCCGGCGGCGATTAAAAGAAAATCAATTCGGTAGCAGGGGGACGGGGTGGGGAACCCGCACAACCGCCTCGCGTGCGCGTGGTTCCCGGCAACTATAGGGATATTATCCTATAGGAATATTGTCAACAGCGCGTTGGAGGGAGACAATGGCGCAAGGAGTCGGAAACGATGCGCCATCAGGTCAAGGACAAGCGAATGGGCTCAATGCTGCGCATTGAGGTCAATCAGACGTGCAATGTCGGATCTTCGGAGGGTGATCGATCCAGCGCGCAACCGAGCCTTCGGATTCTGAAGATGCTGTCCCACGTCGCCGCGATCGCCGGCGCGCTGGCGGCGATCGTGGAAATCCTGCACCGGTGGTGAACGTGTGGCGTCGCCCAACGCATGACGTCTTGGAGAGCAAAACGTCGCCCGTGTCACATTTGGCACAATCTGACGTCCATCGATTGGGTACACCAGACGCATCTCCAGAGCCGCACCGAAAAACACATGAAGAATCTGTCCAATGGATGTGAGTGAACCCGCGGCCAAGCCGCTGACGCACGGTGCCCATGTTACGCCCGTCGTGGCGGATGCCCAAAGCGATCGTGCGCCGGTGCAGCAGCGGCCAAAAGCACCGGCGCCCGGACTCGCGGCCGGGAAAGATACTTGGTCCAAAGCTCCGGTATCGCCTGCGCAAACGAGCGCGCCGCAGATCGCCGGGCCGCCGGCAAAGCCCCAGCTTCGTCTTGCGGCGATCGACCAGGCCTACACCGAACTTGAGAAAGCGTGGCAGGATCTCAAAAATGCGCAGGACGAACATGCGCGTGCACTTAGGAGAATTCCGCCACAATCGACACTGGGCGCACTCAATGCGCCGCCGGAGCTTCTCGAAAAAGCCGAGGCGGCGGCATCGTTTCGCCACCAAGAAAAGCTGCTGAAACTTCGTGAAGCCCTCAAGGCCGAAGCGGAAAGACTGTCCGCTCCCAGTGCCTTCTCGCCGCAGGCGCGCGATCCCGCTGACGCGACGCCGGCCGGGGAGATAGCCAGTAATCCCGCTGACGTGAGGCGGGCCGAAGAGCAGATCGCTTTTCAATCTTCGGGCTGGAAGAACCGCGTTATCCTGAACGCTAATCGCGCCAACCAGGAGGACCGGGTGCTCCTCGGGCTGAGCAACGTGAGCGAAGCGATGTCGAAGGGCGACCTCACCGACGCGCAGAAGCGGGAAAAGGACGAGACGACCGCGGAGGCATCAGACTTTGTGACGGGACGCCGCCCGGAGGAACGGTCCTTGCCTGCCGAACAGGTGAAAATCCAACGGTTCGACCGGCTCAAGGATCTCCTGAAGAAAATGCGGACAGTTGAGCCAAAGCTCGACGAGACTCTATTTGCAGCCGTGATGAGTCACTGCGCGAGCGACATGGACCTCTTGACCACAGATGATCTGGCGAGACTTCAAAATATCGTTGGCGACGGCAATATCGAAGTCAACAGCTGGATCGCGCAAGCCAGGTACGACATACAGACCATTCGACTTAATCTTTCCAAAATCAAGCAAGCGCTCGAGGATCTTGACGCAGCAAGCTCAAAACTCAACGTGGCACGCGCGAGTAGAGCTGACGCCAGTCGCGCCCAGCTGGGCGTTGAAAGTGCGAAGACGCGTCTGTGCGAAGCGATCAAGCGTGAGACGGGCAGGCTGCTCCCTGAAACGAAAGGGTTGCCCCATCATCGTGACGATGTGGGGTTCTGCTTCTCCGCGTTCATGAAGCTTAGCCGCGCCTTCCCTACCGCACCACTTTGGAGGCTGATCACGTTCATGAATTGCGTATCGATGTGGTCGTTAGGAGGAGGAGCCTGAGGCCGGTTAAAAGATGCAGGGGTTACCGGCGTAGCGGCAGCCTTTGCAAACGCGGCCACGCGATCGAAGCGCTCGTTGACCGCATTGAGCGACGCATTGATGTCCCCCAGCGAGAAGACCCCCATTGTCTGCACCTGGGTCTGGATAATGGTCAGCTCATCCAGGAACACCTGTTTGTCTTCTGGCGCTACAAAGCCGGCATTGCCGGTCGTGTCGTTGATCGCGTTTTCAGCGCCTGAATCGCGTTGAGCGCGTCGGCGGGGTTGTTTGATAATCCGAATTGCGGCCGCAGGAAATCGACAAAAGTCTGGGTCTGCGCGATGCGCAGTTGGTCGGTCAACGCCATCTTGGCGAAATCGGCCTTCTGCAGAGACTCGAGAATGTAGACTTTGCTCTGATCGGCCGAGAGCGTCACATGGATCGCGGCAGGCGGGGTGCCGATGGTGAGAATGCCATTGCCGTCCAACTCGCCCTTGTGCGCGTTGATGTATTCAGCCTGATACGCGCTGTGCCAGATGGCGAAGACATTGGGGGAGAGCGCCGCTGCGGGCGTGTCGAAACCATTGGGCTTGCCCGCCCTTGCGATGAGGCTGTTCGGCGAATTCGGGTCGGGACTGAGCGCCGGAAAAACAGCCTCAGCGCCGGCATCGTTGACCGATGTGTCGAGGCCGGCGCTGGTGCCGAGAAGATGTCCGAACGGATCGTTCAGAGGAGGCGGAAGCGTTTCGCCCGTGGTCGGCGGCTGAAAGACGGTGTCCCAGAAATTCGACATTTGATTTTCCTTCGGATGTCCTGTCTCGATGCACTAGGACCTGATGAATGTGCGCCGCGGCACTTCGTCAGCGGCGGCGAAATTGTGCCGTTTGCCGCTGCTGGCGAAGGCGGCGCGGCCACGTTCGCGTGCGCGGCCGAACAGGCGGGCCAAATCGGTGCTGTCGCCGGTCCGGGCGGCAAGCAATTCGCCGCACCTGACGATGAGCCGATCCATCTGTGCGTCGACCTCAGTCATGGTGCGGCAATGGAGCATGCCGACGATGATGCGCTGGGCTTCCTGATCCGCACCGACAAGTTCGCTCTCGCATATTTTTTGCAGATAGTTGCGAAAGTGCGTGAGCACCGTGCGCCATCTCTCGCTTTCAGCCGAGAGCGGCCAGTCGATGGTCAACTCGATGGGCGACTCAGCGATCGACGCTGCGCCGGCGTTGTCCATCCTCAGCGTCCTTTTGTGTTTAAGTCCCGCTGCGCCCGTCATGTGAGGAATCGACCTCCTGCGTTCGGCGGAGGCCGCTTCGACTCAGCCTAGTCGGGAAGGGCGCGCCAAGGTGTCATCCAGGTTACACCGTGGCAAAGATTGTTTCGGTTACGTGCCGATAGGCGCGTGTTAAGAAAACCGGCACCTCACGCAGTCTGACTCGCCTGTCTCGGCCGAGGACTTTCCATTGGAAGCCCAAGACATCGAAATCATGCTGGGGCTTCTGACCCCGCGAACCACAGCCGTCCCATCTGCCGGAGAATCGCGTTTTACGCAGGCCGCCGATGCCGCCCACGTGATGTCCTGTGTCCGTGCGGCAGGCGCCGAATTCGAGCGCCGGCTTGCAACTGGTGACCCGGTTGCAAAAGCAATTCTGACTCTGGCGGCCGATGCATGGGCCGAACAGGGATTAGCCGATATCGAGGCGGCCATCGGCGAACGGCGCAGCGGCGGAAATTCTGCCCAAACCTCGGCAAATGCCGACACTCGCTGGGTTGCGCCGTTCATTCACGATCTGGCTGTCGAGGGTTTCCAAAGCGGCCATATCGAACGCGCGGCGGCGCTGTTTGCCACGCTGCTCCATCTTGAAAAACAGCAGGCCGAGGTGCTGTCGGGCCTCGCGCTTTGCGGCGTGCGTCTTGGTCAATTCGGCGAGGCGCTGACGCTGGCGACCGCATGCTTGAACCTGCCGGAGAAACATCCTCGCGCCTATTGCATCGCGGGCTTCTGCGAGCTCGAGCGCGGCAATCGCAAGGCCGCGCAGTCGCTGCTGGCGTTGGGCGCGCGCATCGCGCGCAAACGCCTGGAATTCGCCGAGGATCTGCGGGCCGCGCAGCGCATTCTCCTGATTCTTCACTTTTCCTGACACCTGCATTCCGATAGGAGGAAAACAGTGCTTGAGCTCAAACCGGATGACGTGCGCACTCTCGTCGATCTCGGATTTCTCGCCGTATCCTATGGGCTGAGCGACAAAGCCGCGCCGATTTTTGCGGCGGTGCGGGCGACGCGTCCGACGCAGGAGGCCGGACATATCGGTGGCGCGCTCGTCAACCTCGCGCGCGGAGACATCGACGGAGCGGTCAGAACTCTGCGCGCATTGCCGCCCACCGACGCTGCGCGGACATTCCTCGCGATCGCGCTCAACCGCAGCGGTGACCGCGAGGCGGCGCGCGAGATCCTGACCGATGTGGTCAATACCGCGCCCGGCACGCCTTACGCCACACTGGCGCGTCAGTTGCTCGAGGACGCGGAAAAGCCACAAGCGCCGCTGTTCAGGTAGTCCTCTCCACACGGGTCATGGCCGGGCTCGTCCCGGCCATCCACGACTTGGTGTGTGCAAGGTGGTAAAGACGTGGCCCGCGACATAGGCGTGCGAAAGCACGCCGTCCTTCGGACGGCTATGCGCGGGCATGACGCCGCTGGGGTCGCGCTCATAGCCATCTCCGTTCGTCCCCGCGCAAGCGGGGACCCAGGCTTGCTTGATTTCTGACGCAGCCCTTTTCGCTGGATCCCCGCGTTCGCGGGGATGAACGGAGAAGGGGCGTCGTACTTTCCCTCCGTTCGTCCCCGCGTAAGCGGGGACCCAGGCTTGCTTGTTTTCTGACGCAGCCCTTCGCTGGATCCCTGCGTTCGCGGGGATGAACGGAGAAGGTGTCATACTTTGCTCCATTCGTCCCCGCGCAGGTGGGAACCCACCCCAGCTACGCGCGGTCGGGGCGGGCCATCCAGCTGATGAGGGGCATCGCCGGCAGAACCCATCCAAGCCCGGCAACGATGTAATAAATTGCCGCCACAAAACCGTTGATGTCCGTCAACACGGATTGCGCAAGCGCCATGGCCAGCAGGGCCCACACCGTGACGAGCAGAAGCAGGGCAATGGTACCAACGAATTTGCGCGCACGGATGGACATGGTGGCTCTTCGTCGCGCCGGTTTGCGGAGGCGAGGACATGACTATATGGTCCGCGCCACCTCCTGAAAGCAAGCACTCATGGCCGAGACCGCCAAAGCGTCAAAAATCGATCTGCGCGCCGTGCAGCTCTGGCTGTTCGCGGCGGCTGCAATGATCTTTTTGACTCTGATCGTTGGCGGCGCGACGCGCTTGACGGAGTCGGGGCTGTCTATCGTCGAATGGAAGCCGGTTACGGGCGTGCTGCCGCCGCTCTCGGAGACGGCATGGCAGGCCGAATTCGCAAAATACCAGACGATCCTGCAATACCAAGAACTCAACCGCGGCATGAACCTGGACGCTTTCAAAGTCATCTATTGGTGGGAATGGTCGCATCGCCTGCTGGCGCGTTTGACCGGCGTCGTTTTTCTTCTGCCATTCCTGTTTTTTCTCTGGCGAGGCGTCATTCCCGCAAACCTGCGCGCGCGCCTGTGGCTGATTTTTGCCGCGGGCGCCGCACTCGGTGCGGTCGGGTGGTGGATGGTTTCGTCCGGTCTCACGCAGGGCGTGAGCGTTTCGCAGTATCGGCTCGCATTCCATCTTACGCTGGCAAGCGCGATCTACGCGGCGATCTTATGGACGGCCCAGCAATTGACAACGCAGGCGCACAGGGGCGTCCCTGCGCGCGTTCGCGCCGGCGCGTTGGCTATTGTACTGCTGTTGTTGTTGCAGATTTATCTTGGCGCACTTGTCGCGGGCCTTGATGCGGGTCTTGTCTACAATACGTGGCCAAGAATCGATGACGCCATCGTGCCGTCGCCGGAAAGGTTATGGTTTCTGCAGCCGGCCTGGCGCAACTTGTTCGAGAATACGCTGACGGTGCAGTTCAATCACCGCATGGTCGCCTACGCGATCTGGGTACTTGCGGTCCTGCACGCCTTCGATACCGGGCGCGCATCGCATGCTCGCGGGAGCGCCGTGCTTTTGGCTGCCGGGGTGACATTGCAGGCGGGCCTCGGTGTCGTGACGCTGCTCTATCAGGCGCCGCTCGGACTGGCGCTCGCACATCAGGTCCTTGCGATTCTTGTGCTGACGATCGCGGTGGTTCACGCCGGGCGATTGTCTCATCGCGCCATAATTTACACGCAACATGCCAAGCCTGCGGAGCAGGGCGCATGATAAAAAGCGAAATCGTTGACGGCATTGCTGTCCTGACGCTCGCCCATGGCAAAGCCAACGCGCTCGACATCGAACTCTGCGATGCGCTGGCGAGGCACTTTGCCGAATTGCGCAGGTCGGACTTAAGGGCCGTGGTGCTGACCGGTCAGGGCAAGATTTTCTCCGCCGGCGTCGACCTCAAGCGGTTGAGCACAGGCGGCGCCGATTACATTCGCCGGTTTCTTCCCGCGCTCCATCGGCTTTATGAGGCAGTATTTTTCCACCCGAAGCCGGTGGTGGCCGCGATCAATGGTCATGCCATTGCCGGCGGCTGCGTGCTGGCCTGTTGCGCCGATCGCCGGATCATGGCGCGCGAGAGCGGCCGCATCGGTGTGACCGAAATACTTGTCGGCGTGCCATTCCCGGCACTCGCGTTTGAAATCGTGCGCCTCGCCGTGCCGCCGCGGTACCTGGCGGAATTTACGCTCTCCGGCGCGACCTATGCGACCGATGACGCGTTGCGGCGCGGCTGGGTCGACGAGGTGGCGGAGCCGGAGGACCTGATCGAGGATGCCGTAGCGGTTGCGCGGGAGCTTTTCTTTGCTTTCGCCGGCGGCCTTCGCGCAAACGAAAATGCAAATTCGTCAGCCGGTCGCCGAACGCCTGCAAGCCAGCGGTAAAGCCACCGACGAGGCCGTGGCGGAAATCTGGACCGCCCCCGCAACGCTCGCGCACATACGCGATTATGTCGAACGCACGCTGGGGAAGACGTAGCGGCTCGTGTAGCGCCTCATGCCGCCGTCAAGCCCTCTTCGAGATCGGCGACCAGATCCTCGACGTCCTCGAGTCCCACCGATAGCCGCACAACGTCAGGCCCGGCCCCGGCCTGAACCTTTTGGGCATCCGATAACTGCCGATGCGTTGTCGAAGCCGGGTGAATGATGAGGGACCGCGTATCGCCGATATTGGCGAGGTGCGAGAACAGCTTTACGTTCGACACGAGCTTGACGCCTGCGTCGTAACCGCCCTTCAGGCCGAAGGTGAACACAGCGCCGCAGCCGTTCGGGCAATATTTTTTTGCCATCGAATGATATTTGTCATTGCGAAGGCCGGGGTAGCTCACCCACGCCACTTCCGCTCGCTTCGACAGCCATTCGGCGACCGCGAGTGTGTTGTCGCAGTGACGCTGCATGCGCAACGGCAGGGTTTCGATGCCGGTCAGGATCAGAAAGGCGTTGAACGGGGACAAGGCCGGCCCAAGATCGCGCAGGCCGAGCACGCGGCAGGCAATCGCGAAGGCAAAGTTGCCGAACGTTTCGTGAAGGATAATGCCCTGATATTCGGGGCGCGGCTCCGAAAGCATCGGATATCTTTTGTCGCGCGACCAATCGAAAGTGCCGCCGTCGACGATCAGCCCGCCGATCGAGTTGCCGTGGCCGCCAAGAAATTTCGTGAGCGAATGCACGATGATGTCGGCGCCGTAGTCGATCGGCTTGCACAGATAGGGCGTTGCCAGCGTGTTGTCGACGACGAGCGGGACACGGGCCTTGCGCGCAATTTTCGCGATCGCCTCGATATCGGTGATGATGCCGCCCGGGTTCGCGATCGATTCAATGAAAATGCATTTGGTTTTCGGCGTCACTGCTTTTTCGAAAGAACTCAGATCGTCGGGGTCGGCCCATACGACATTCCAGCCGAAATTCTTGTAGGAGTGGTTGAACTGGTTGATTGACCCGCCATAAAGCTTTTTTGACGCGACGAGTTCGTCCCCCGGCGTCATGAGTGCGTGCATGATAACCACTTGCGCGGCGTGACCGGAAGCGATCGCGAGGCCGGCCGTGCCGCCTTCAAGCGCCGCGACGCGCTCTTCCAATACGGCGCAGGTCGGATTGCCGATGCGGGTATAGATGTTGCCGAAGGTTTGCAGACCGAACAGCGCCGCTGCGTGGTCGACATCATCGAACACAAACGATGTGGTCTGATAGATCGGCGTCACCCGCGCGCCGGTGGTCGGATCAGGCTTGGCGCCGGCGTGAATGGACAGCGTTGCAAATCCCGGAGTGCGTTCGGCGTCGGCCATGGATCCCCCGATTCAATTAGAAGCTGTGGGCCTGTTCAGGTTCATTTTGTGCCGGGATTAGTGGGGCTGGACAGTCGTGCCGTCAAGCCAGTGTCCGCCCCTGCAGGCCGTTTAGTGGCGTTCTTTGTCCCCCACGGGGCCGAGACGCATGCGCTGCACGCCTTTGCCCAGGGTTTGTGCACGCTTTGAGGACAGCGTTCGCGAGTTCACGCCCATCCAGGAAATTTCCGACGAAAGGCGGCCATATTCGATTTTCGGACACCGATTCATCACGACCTTCAGGCCCGCATCTTCCGCAAGCTTGGCCGCGTCATCGTTGCGCACGGTCAGCTGCATCCACACGACCCGCGGCTTCGGATTGAGTGTCAATGCTTCCTTGACGATCGGAAGCGCGTGCTCGGAGGACCGGAAGATATCGACCATGTCTACGGGGTCGGGGATATCGGATAATTTTGCATAAACTTTTTGCCCGAGGATCCTGCCGCCGGCCTGGCCGGGGTTGACGGGGATCATGCGGTATCCACGTTCCATCAAATATTTGAATGCAAAAAAGCTCGGCCGATTATCTTTCGGCGAGATTCCGACCATTGCGATGGTCTTCACCGTATCAAGGATGCCGTGGATATAGGCGTCGTCGTAGGCGTCGTGGTTCATTCTTGTTGTCTTGCGAGGGCTGCGCGCAAACGAGCGTTTTCCGCTTCCAGCTCTGCGATCTTTGATTGTACGGCGGCAAGCGCCTCGCCGATTTCGGCCTCGGTAAATCGGGTCACGATATGCGAGGAGCAATTCACATCCCATGCCTCGACGGTGAACAGGATAGCTCGCTCGGGTCGGGCTCGATAGCCTTTATCGAAAAGACGCTCGAGAAGGGCAGGATTATCCTCGATTACGCGGGCGCGGCCCCAAAGCTTGATCCGTTGACGCCGCGCCGGATCGAGCAGGAACAGGAATGCGCGATCGTTTTCGGAAAGATTCGCAAGTGTAATGTACTGCCTATTGCCCCGGTAATCGGCAAAACCGATCGTGCGATCGTCGATGACTTTGATAAAGCCCTTCGGCCCGCCGCGGCGCTGCAGATAGGGCGCGCCGTCCGCTGTTGCCGTGGCCAAAAATGCGGTATCCTGTTCGGCAATAAATGTCGCGAGCTCGGCCGTGATCCGGTCGGGAAATCCCTCGGCCACGCGCCGTTCGTAGGCCTTGGCCGAGCCGCGCTCTGCCTGCGCCTTCAATGCCGCCTCTGTGAAAACCCGGCTTGAATTATTCATCTGCCCGTCGCCGCCGCCGCTGAGGAACAAAGATAGGCTTTCGCTGTTGCTCACGGTAGGGCCGCGCATATTTTGATTTGGGCAGGATTGCGGTGACGGCGACATAAGTTGGTCATGCTCGTCTGCTGCGATCCGAAGGCTGAGGGGCGCCGCCTAGGTTGTGCACAAACAGGAGGCGTTCTATGTGTGACTACAGTCTTCACGACGTAGCATCCCGACCCGCCAAGGTCGGGGATAAGCTGGTCTCAACTCAATTTCCAAATGCCATCACGCGCGGCTTCTGTGATCCCAGTCAGCCGCGCGTAGCCGTGTGCCTGTTGCCCGGGACTGAGCTGGCATTCGAAAAAGAAGTAGAATGCGACGCTTCGTTCCGTTTCTTGCCCACCCGGAAATCACCGCACAAGGTGGCTCGCTTCCGCCAGGTCAACCTCAATCGGCCGGCGGCGCATCACGATGCGCTCGAGTTCCCGGATGGAAAGATCGTGCTGGTCACCGACCTTTGCGAGGGCCAATACGCAATCGTGTTGCAATTGCCAAGCACCGGACGGCCTGCCGGCGAAGAAGAGCAGCGCGAAGTCCCCGAGACTGCTTCGCTGATCGCCTGAGGCACGACGGCTGAATTGGGCTGGACAATCAGAGAGAGCCATCGTCCCCGCGGTGGCTCTCAGCATTTTATGATTTGACAAAGACGCAATGAGCTGACGAGCAGGGCTCAGCGGTCCTCCCATTTTGGCTCGCGCTTATCGATGAATGCCTTCAACCCTTCTTCCGCGTCGCGCGCCATCAGGTTTTCCACCATGATTTCCGAAACATACCGGTAGGCGTCGGCCAGGCTCATTTCCGCCTGCCGATAGAAACCCTCTTTACCAATTTTTACGACGTGACTGGATTTTTCAGCAATCTTTCGCGCGAAGGCCAGCGCTTCCTCGCGTTCGGTACCGATATCGACGACGCGGTTGACCAATCCTATGCGGTACGCGTCGTCAGCGGACGCGGCGTCCCCGGTCAGCAACATTTCCATCGCATGCTTGCGGGATACATTGCGCGACAGCGCGACCATCGGTGTCGAGCAGAACAGCCCTATGTCGACTCCGGGCGTCGCAAATCTTGCCTGGCGGGAGGCGACGGCAAGATCGCAACTCGCCACCAGCTGACAGCCTGCGGCGGTCGCCATACCCTGCACCGCGGCGATGATCGGCCGGGGCAGGTTCACGATCTGCTGCATCATGTCGCTGCACGTCGTCATGATGCGATCGAAATAACCGCGGCCGCCATCTGCGTCACTGCGACGGCTGGTGAGCTCCTTGAGGTCATGCCCGGCGCAGAACGCGGGGCCGTTGGCGGCAAGTACGACTGCGCGAACAGTTCTGTCGGCTGCGACGTCTCCCAGCGCGCTCGACAACGCAATCAACATCGCTTCCGACAGGCTATTGCGGGCATCCGGCCGGTTGAGGACAAGGATGGCGACGTCCTCCTCGCGCTCTCTCAGCAGGACCGGCGCATCGGCGGCGATATTCGCAGTCGGCACATTCATAAGACGCATTCCTGACCCTGATCAGGCAGAACCTTAATCCGAACGCGACCCCATGCAAGGCTCGGAACGGGGCGCGGTACCGGGCGTTAGCCCGCATCATGGTCAAGCGAGGAGCGAAATCGCGGTCGCCGCGGCGGCGCGGAAAGCGCTGGTCGGCGCGCGTCAACCGCGAAAGCGACGCCCTGACGCTGGAGAAAGGTGTCTTCACCAAATCCACGCCGCGAAAGATTGCC
>Ga0111539_10009387_pt1 | contig 12348 bp, 10 predicted proteins | sample RhiMethybrSRZTD1_FD_79667 | JGI IMG/M metagenome (GOLD analysis project Ga0111539, IMG submission 79667) | Populus rhizosphere microbial communities from Tennessee, USA - Rhizosphere MetaG P. TD hybrid SRZTD1 (version 2) (version 2) | ecosystem: Host-associated > Plants > Roots > Rhizosphere >...
AAACCTGGAGATGGGCGGCATGGGTTCGATGCGCGTGGCGCGCGGCCGCTGGGCATTTACGACCGAGGTCATCTACATGGGGCTCGGCGGCTCCAACGGCGCCTTCGCCGCGGACGTTGACCAGTGGAATGTCGAGCCGAGCGCCAGCTTCCGCGTTTCCGACCGGTTCGAGACGATCGTCGGTCTTCGTTACACCAGTCTATCGGCGGACATCCGCGGGCCCTTCGGCCGCAACCCGTCGGGCACCGTCGACTGGTGGGATCCGATCATCGGTGCGCGATGGATACTGCCGATAGGTGAGACCTGGACTTTCAATCTCCGCGGCGACGTAGGGGGCTTCGGCGTTGGATCCGACTTCGCCTGGCAGCTTTTTCCGTACATGGTCTGGCAGTTTGGCGAGCGCGCGTCGATGCAGGCGGGATACCGCGCGGTGTCGGGCGACTACGACGAGGGAAGCGGCTTGAGCGAGTTCAAGTACGACGTGGTTACGCAGGGCCCCCAGCTCGGAGTAATCTTCCGGTTCTGAGTCTGCAGTCCTGTAATCCGTCCTGCACGGACCAGGGGTGTTGTCGGACAGTAACCTGCCGACAAACACGGCACGCTACGATCACCAGGCTGAATGGAGCCGGGGCTTGGTGTGATATCTGAGCCCGGCCCGGCGCACGAGGCGCCGCTCGACACATCCTTGCCACGGACGAGGGGAGTCATCCATGGGCATCAAGAACTGGTTAGCTGGGGCCGTTACCGCGGGTGTGCTGGCTCTAGGCGCCACGGCAGCGCAGGCAGCGCTGATCTGTCAGGGCTGTGAGTACGGCGACCAGCCCGCTACTTATCTCGGCTCATATAACCCCGACACCTTCGATTTCGGCACGTTTCAGCATTCCGATGTAGGCCAGGACGTCGGCCCGAACACCGCGTTCGAAGACTTCTGGGTCTTCGACCTCGATCCGGCTGGCAGTGGCTCTGTGTCGGCCGACTTTACGATGCTGACGGGAATCACGGGCTTCATCGCGAGTTTGGGCTCGGCGTGCTCGGCATGGGCATCTTGCTGCGCCGCAATCGAGCCGATCGCACGGGAACCCCGTAACCGCTGAGTTGGTCGGGATGAGAGGATTTGAACCTCCGACTCCTACGTCCCGAACGTAGTGCTCTACCAGGCTGAGCTACATCCCGTGCCCGTCGCGGTCGCGATCAGTGGGTGCGAGTCACCGCGAAGTCCGCCAGCGCGCCTAGCGCCCGCCTGTACGCCGAATCGGGAATCCCGGCCAGGGCTTCGATCGCGAGACTCGCCTCGCGACGCGCGAGCCGCGCAGTGTACTCAAGGCCCCCTGCCGATTCAATTATGCGAGCGATACGCTCGAAGTCCTGCCGCCCGCCCGTTTCTACTGCTCTGCGCAGCAGCGTCGCATCGTCCGGGGAGGCGTTCGCTATCGCGTGAATCAGGGGCAGCGTAGCCTTGCCCTCGGCCAGGTCGTCCCCCAGGTTCTTGCCGAGCTCGGCTCGGTCCGCGCGGTAGTCGAGCGCGTCGTCGACGAGCTGAAACGCCGTGCCGACGTGGCGTCCATACTCCGTCATGCAGCGCTCCGCCGTCGGGGTCACCTCGGCGAGGATTGCCGCGATCTGGACTCCGGCCTCGAACAGACGGGCAGTCTTACGATTGATGACATCGAGGTAGCGCTGCTCGGAAGTGCCGGGATCGTGCGCGTTCATGAGCTGAAGGACCTCGCCCTCGGCGATCGTGTTGGTGGCATTCGCCATGACTTCCTGGATCCGAAGGTTGCCGAGACCGACCATCATCTGGAAGGCGCGGGAGTACAGGTAATCGCCGACCAGCACACTTGCGGGATTACCCCAGACATGGTTGCTGGTTTCGCGGCCGCGACGCAGGTCGGATCCGTCCACCACATCGTCGTGGAGCAGCGTCGCCGTGTGGATGAACTCGATCACTGCGGCGGCCTCGACGTGCCGATCGCCCTCGTACCCGCAGGCGCGTGCAGCGAGCAGTATCGCGAGCGGGCGCAGACGTTTGCCGCCGCCCGCCACGATGTAGCGGGCGATCTCGTTGACCAGCGCGACGTCGCTTGCAAGGCGCGCGACGACCACCTGGTCGACGCGGCGCAGGTCGTCCGCGACCAGTACTCTGATCTCGTCCAATGACATTTGAGCGAGTTCCCGTAGAACGGCGCGATGGTAACCGCCTGACCGGGTTGATGGAATGCCCGGGACGACCTAAGCGCTTGATTCTGGCGGCCCCGGTCCGTAGAATTCGCCCCCTTTCTGCGGGGCCCGGGGCGGCCCCACTTCAGGAGTGACGAGGGTCATGTACGCAGTCATTGCGACCGGCGGCAAACAGTATCGCGTGGCCGAAGGCGACGTGGTGCGCATCGAGAAGCTCGTGGCCGAGCCGGGGGCCGCGGTCGAGTTCGACAAGGTCCTCGTCGTGGGCGAGGGTAGCGGCGTCAAGGTCGGGACCCCCTACGTGTCGGGCGGGAAGGTCACGGCCACCGTCCAGGCGCACGGCAAGGGCGATAAGGTACGGATCGTGAAGTTCCGCCGTCGCAAGCATTACCTGCGTCAGGGCTCGCACCGGCAGCCGTATACCGAAGTCCGGATCACGGGCATCCTGGGCGCCTGAACCCGGCGGAAGGAGTTTCCATGGCACACAAGAAAGCAGGCGGCAGTACCAAGAACGGCCGCGATTCCCACAGCAAGCGCCTCGGGCTGAAGAAGTTCGGGGGCGAGCAGGTGCTGGCCGGTAACATCCTGGTCCGACAGCGCGGCACCGTGTATCGGGCCGGCGACAACGTCGGCATCGGCACCGATCACACGCTCTTCGCGTTGTCGACCGGCGTCGTGCGTTATCGGCGCAAGGGCGTGGGACAGCGAGTGCACGTGAGCGTCGATCCGCAAGGCTGACGCGCCGCAATCGATCAGCAGACAGGCCCCGGTCTCCCCGGGGCCTGTTCGTTGTGCGCCCAGCATGGGCGCGATCCTGGAGGTGCAAGTCCTCCCGCGAGCTGGCCACAGCGAGCGAAGTGAAGCGCAACTGCGCGAGGGTGACCGAGCGTGGGAAGGAAGCGTGGAGCGTAAACCGCGAGTCGAGGTACACGAAGCGCATCGGAGGCGGCGCCGACCAGGGCGAGCAGGCAATGTACTGCGAAGCTTTCGTGGCCAAGGGTCAGGCGACGTAAATGCGACGGCTGTGCGGTGAAGGAGCGCGTTCTTACCTGGGGAGATCTCGCCCTGTGCCCGAAGGGGTGACGGTGATGAGCCGGAGCGAGAAGTCAGCCGAGGCCGTAGTAATCGCAACGATGCGGTGAAGGGCTGAACGAGGAGGACAGTCGCGGGACATGTCGCTTGGCGAGGCCATGCATCAGAAGCCCGGGCGACCGGGACGTACGAAGAACGGGAACGGTGAAGCCAGACCCGAACTCGTAGGTGATGAAGCCGGACCGGCGCGACATGCGACCACGGGCTGTGGGGCCGGCAGCCTGCTCGAGCAGGTGTTGGCCAGAGAGAACTTGGTGCGTGCGTGGCAACGCGTGCGTGCCAACAGGGGCAGCGCCGGCGTCGACGGACGTACGGTGCAAGAGACGGCGGAGTATCTCAAGGGTGCGTGGCCTGAGCTGCGCAGGCGACTGCTCGACGGCAGCTACCGGCCGGAGCCGGTGCGGCGCGTGGGCATCCCGAAGCCCGGCGGTGGGATGCGCGAACTGGGGATACCGACCGTCGTGGACCGATTGATCCAGCAGGCGCTGTTGCAGGTGCTGCAGCCGCGTCTCGACCCGAGCTTCAGTGGGCACAGCCACGGCTTTCGGCCGGGGCGAAGCGCGCACGGGGCGGTGCTCGAGGCGCAGCGGTACGTGCAGGCGGGTTATCGGATCGTGGTGGACGTGGATTTGGAGAAGTTCTTCGACCGCGTCAACCACGACATTCTGATGGACCGGTTAGCGAAGCGTATTGCCGATCCGCGGGTGCTGCGGTTGATCCGCCGTTACCTGCAGGCCGGCATCCTGATGCACGGTGTGCGCATCGAGCGACAGGAGGGCACGCCGCAAGGCGGGCCGCTCTCGCCGCTGCTGGCGAACGTGCTGTTGGACGAAGTGGATCGGGAGTTGGAGCGCCGCGGCCATCGCTTCGTGCGCTACGCCGACGACTGCAACGTCTACGTCAGGAGTCGGCGCGCAGGCGAGCGGGTGCTCGCAGCGCTGCGCGGTTGCTACGCGAAGCTGGCCTTGCGGGTCAACGAGTCGAAGACGGCCGTAGCCTCGGTGTGGGGACGGAAGTTCCTGGGCTACTGTTTTTGGGCGGCGCCGCAGGGCGACGTCCGACGGGCGGTGGCGCGCGAGGCGATGGTCCGGCTGCGCGAGCGTCTTCGACAGCTGACCAAGCGCACCAGAGGGCGCAACCTCGAACAGATTGCGGCGGACTTGCGCGAGTATGTGCCGGGCTGGAAGGCGTACTTCCGACTTGCGCAGACTCCACGGGTCATGCGCGAGCTCGACGAGTGGCTGCGTCACCGACTGCGGGCGGTGCAGCTCAAGCAGTGGCGCCGGGGGACGACGATCTTCCGGGAACTGCGCCGGCTCGGTGCCGACGCGGAGTTGGCGGCCCGCATTGCGGGTAACGCCCGTCGCTGGTGGCGCAACAGCGCGATGGGTCTGAACCGCGTGCTGTCGCTCGGCCACTTCGATCGTCTCGGTGTTCCCCGATTCTCCTGACCTCAACTTCTCGAACCGCCGGATGCGGACCCGCATGTCCGGTGGTGTGGGAGGGGCCCCATCAGTAATGATGGGCCCCTATCCTGATTCTGGCTTCTGAGAGATGGCTCGGAGCCATTTTCCCCGGGGCGTGCGATGAAGTTCGTCGACGAAGCGAGCATCAAGGTGCAGGCCGGCAACGGCGGCCGGGGCAAGGTGAGCTTTCGCCGCGAGAAGTTCGTGCCGTTCGGTGGCCCGGACGGCGGTGACGGTGGCCACGGCGGCAGCGTGTATGTCGTCGCGAACGCCGGGCTCAATACGCTCGCGGACTTCCGCTATCAGCGCAGCTTCAAGGCCGGCAATGGCGAGCCAGGTGGCAGCAGCGACTGCAGCGGCAAGGGGGGCGAGGACAGGGAGATCGTCGTACCAGTCGGCACGGCGCTCTACGACGTAGACACGGAGGAAGAGCTGGGCGACCTCGCGCAGCCCGGCGCACGCGTGCTGGTTGCGCGCGGTGGCAAGGGCGGGCTCGGCAATCAACGGTTCAAGAGCAGCACCAACCGCACACCCCGCAAGGCAACTCCGGGGTACCCGGGCGAGAAGCGCGAGCTACGGCTCGAGTTGAAGCTTCTCGCCGATGTCGGGCTGCTGGGTCTGCCGAACGCGGGCAAGTCGACGCTGATCAGCGCGGTCTCGGCGGCGCGTCCGCGAATCGCCGACTATCCGTTTACCACGCTGCATCCGAACCTCGGGGTCGTGTACGTCGGCCCGCACAAGAGCTTCGTGATGGCCGATATCCCGGGGCTGATCGAGGGCGCCGCCGAGGGTGCCGGTCTCGGAATCAGATTCCTGAAGCACCTGCAACGAACGCGATTGTTGCTCCACCTGGTCGATATCGCGCCGCCCGATCCGGAGGCTGATCCGGTCCGCGACGCGCGCGCAATCATTGCCGAGCTCAAGAAATACAACCCCGCACTCGCCGCGCGCGAGCGGTGGCTGGTCTTGAACAAGCTCGATCTGCTGCCGCCCGCAGACGCGGAACGTCGCTGCAAGGAGATTGTGCGGCGATTGCGCTGGAAAGGGCCGGTGCACCGGATCTCGGGGCTTGCGCGTCAGGGCACCCGCGAGCTCATGCAGGCGCTGATGCGGCGGCTGGACCAACTACCGGCGGCGCCGGCCTGAGCAGAGATTCGGCCCTGACCCGGATACTCCAGGCCGAGTTCGCCTCAGGCGGCCATCGCCTTCAGGCGGGCATTGAGCTCGCGCTTGTGCCGGGCAGCTTTGTTGCGGTGGATGATGCCCTTGTTGACCATCGTGTCGATGACAGGCTGTGCGGCACGATAGGCCGCGGTGGCGGCCGTCTTGTCACCGGTCTGGATCGCCGTCATCACCTTGCGGATGGAGCTGCGCAGACGCGAGCGGGCCGCCATGTTGTGGGCGCGGCGCTGCACCGCCTGCTTTGCGCGCTTTTCAGCGGACTTGATGTTCGCCACGGGTCGAGACTCCTGCCGACCCCGGGCTTTGTGACGGGACCGGCTCAAAAGAGCCGCGTATTCTGGCGATCCGACCTCCGACGGTCAAGCGAAGCCGGATATGGCGGGCGCGTACCGCGCCCCGCCGGGCGGGTTGGGTATAGTCCGCCCCGCATGACGCCCGCCCGGCCCTGGCTCCCCCATCGACCGTCGATCCTCCGCGCGTGAGCAGCTTCCTACGCAGCACCTCGATCGTGGGCGGCTACACGCTCCTGTCCCGGGTCACCGGGCTCGCGCGCGACATGGTGTATTCGCGGATGTTCGGCGCCGGCGTGCTCATGGATGCGTTCCTGGTCGCGTTCAAGATCCCGAACTTCATGCGCCGCCTGTTCGCCGAGGGTGCGTTCTCGCAGGCCTTCGTCCCAGTGGTCTCCGAGTACAGGGTTCGCAGCACCCACGACGAAGTGCGGGACCTGGTCGATGGCGCCGCCGGGACGCTGGCCTCGTTCCTCGCGCTCGTGACGGTGGTAGGGATCGTCGTGGCGCCGCTCCTCGTGTTGCTGTTCGCGCCCGGGTTTCGTGCGGAAGAGGCGAAGTTCGATCTCACGGTGGAGATGCTGCGCTGGACGTTCCCGTACCTGCTCTTCATCTCGCTCACGGCGCTCGCGGGCGGCGTCCTCAACAGCTACGGGCGGTTTGCCGTTCCCGCATTCACCTCGACGCTGCTCAACCTGACGATGATTGTATTTGCGGCCTGGGTCGCGCCGCGTTTCGAGCAGCCGGCACTCGGGCTCGCGATCGGTGTCTTCGTTGCGGGCGCGTTGCAGCTCGCCTTCCAGATCCCGTTCATGCTTCGACTCAGGCTTCTCCGACGGCCGCGCTGGCGCTGGGACCACTCCGGCGTGCGCAAGATAGGCCGGCTGATGATGCCGGCGATCTTCGGTTCGTCGGTGTCACAGGTCGCGCTCCTGCTCGATACGCTGATCGCGTCCTTCCTCGCGACGGGTAGCATCGCCTGGCTCTACTATGCCGACAGGCTGATGGAGTTCCCGCTCGGTGTGTTCAGCATTGCACTGGCAACGGTGATCCTCCCGGGACTCGCGGCGCACCATGCCGCGGCGTCGCCGGCGCGGTTCACCGCCATGCTCGACTGGGCGCTCAGGCTGACGATCGTGGTCGTATTGCCTGCGACCGCGGCGCTCCTCGTGCTGGCGGGACCGCTCACGGTGGCGATCTTCCACTACGGCCGCTTCGACGAGAACGACGTGCGCATGTCGTCGCTTGCCCTGATGGCCTATTCCTCGGGTCTGCTCGGATTCAGCCTGGTGAAAGTGCTCGCGCCGGGCTTCTTCGCGCGACAGGACACGCGCACGCCGGTGCGCATCGGGATCCAGTCGCTGGGCGTGAACATCGGGCTCAATCTCGCGATCGTGCTCCCCCTTGCACTTACGCACGACCGCCCGGGTCTGCACGCGCTGCTCGCGCTCAACAACGGCATCGGCGCCTGGTACAACTCGAGCATGCTGTACCGCGGCTTGCGGCGGCAGGGGGTGCTAAAGCCTTCGCCCGGCTGGCGGCGCCTGCTCTTGCAAATCGCGAGCGCGACGGTCCTGATGTGCGCGTTCCTGTGGTGGCTCGCCGGCGACACCGCGCGCTGGATCGAGATGGGTGCCTGGCAACGGGTGCAGTGGATGAGCCTGCTCGTGGCCGGAGGCGCGGTTATCTACTTCGGTGTGCTCTGGCTGCTTGGCCTGCGGCCCGCGGATCTGCGCGTGCGCAGCCTCGCCGCTACGGAAGAGACGAAAGATGGAACTGGTCCGCGGTCTTCATAACCTGCGGCCCCGTCATCACGGCTGCGTGGCGACGATCGGCACCTACGACGGCGTGCACCGCGGTCACCAGCACATGCTCGCCGCGTTGCAGCGCCGGGCGTTCGAGCTCGGGCTGCCCGCGACGGTGGTCACCTTCGAGCCCACACCGCGCGAGTATTTCGAAGGCGCCGACGCGCCGGCGCGGCTTACCCGACTGCGAGAGAAGCTGCAGGCGCTCGCCCGATACGACGTCGATCGCGTGGTGTGCTTGTATTTCAACGCGGAGCTCGCGGCAATCAGCGCGCGCAGCTTCGAGGAGGACCTGCTCACCGCGCGGCTCGGCGTGCGGCACATGGTCGTCGGACACGACTTTCACTATTCGCGGCGCCGCGAAGGCACGACCGCCAGCCTGCGCGCCGCGGGAAGACGGCTCGGCTTCACGGTCGAGGAAGTGCCCCCTTTCGAAATCGAAGGCGTACGCGTCAGCAGCTCGCTGGTTCGCGCCGCGCTCGAAGCCGGCGATCTCGCGGTCGCGACGAGGCTGCTCGGCCGGCCGTACCGCATCAGCGGCCGCGTGCAGCTCGGACAGCGGCTGGGGCGCAAACTGGGTTTCCCGACGGCCAACCTGCCGCTGCATCGAAAGGTGATCCCGCTCTGGGGCATCTTCGCCGTCCGGGTCGATGGTCCGGGCTTCACGTCGCTCCCGGCCGTCGCGAGCCTCGGCACCCGACCGACGCTCGACGGCACGGTCCCGCTGCTCGAGGTTCATCTGTTCGATTTCGATCGCGACCTCTACGGGCGCAACCTCGACGTCGATTTCGTCGCTCGCCTGCGCGACGAAGTACGTTTCGACTCGCTCGAGGCGCTGGTCGAGCAGATGCATCGGGACGCGGCGCAGGCCCGCGCCAGCCTGTAATTGAGCCATTTTTCGAGCCGAGTTCGCTAAACTGGCCGACCCTGCGTCGAGCGTCCGCTCCATGACCGACTACAAGACGACCGTCAACCTGCCGTCGACGGCATTCCCCATGAAGGCCGATCTTGCGCGCAGGGAGCCCGAGATGCTGGCGTGGTGGGCGGAGCAAGACACCTATCGCAAGCTGCGCGAGGTCGCGCGCGGACGACCGGTATTCATCCTGCACGACGGTCCGCCGTACGCGAACGGTGCCATTCACATCGGCCACGCGGTCAACAAGGTGCTGAAGGACGTCATCGTCAAGGCGCGGACACTGGACGGCTACGACGCCCCGTACCTGCCAGGCTGGGACTGTCACGGTTTGCCGATCGAGCACCAGGTCGAGAAAACCATGGGGCGCGCGGCGAAGGCGCTCGATGCGCGCGCGTTCCGGCAGGCTTGCCGCGACTTCGCCCTCGCGCAGGTGGACGTGCAGCGCGTCGATTTCAAGCGTCTCGGCGTGCACGGCCAGTGGGACGATCCGTATCTGACCCTGTCGCCGCGCTACGAGGCCGAACAACTGCGGGCGTTCGCCCAGATCATCCGCAACGGCCATCTGTACAAGGGCTACAAGCCGGTGCACTGGTGCCTCGACTGCCGCTCGGCGCTTGCGGAGGCCGAGGTGGAATACGAGGAGCGCGTCTCGCCGGCGATCGACGTGCGCTTCGACGTCGTCGATCGGGACGAGTTGCGCCGGCGTTTCGGCATCGCTACGGCACTGCCCGATCTGCCCGCAAGCGTCGTGATCTGGACCACGACGCCCTGGACCCTGCCCGCGAACCAGGCTGTGTCGGTCCATCCGGAGTACGAGTATTCACTGCTCGAGATCGCCGGCGATGCGGGCGAGGAACTCGTCATCGTCGCAACCGAGCTTGCCGACGCGGTGCTCGCGCGGGCAGGCGCCAGCCGCAAGGGCGAGCTTGGGCGTGTCCGCGGGGCCGTGCTCGAGCGCTTGTCGCTCCGCCACCCTTTTCTCGAGCGTGAGGTTCCAGTGACGCTCGGCGAGCACGTCACCCTCGAGAGCGGCACGGGCGCCGTACACACCGCGCCCGCGCATGGTCAGGACGATTTCGCCGTGGGGCAGCGCTACGGTCTGCCGGTCGACAATCCCGTCGACGACGACGGCCGGTTTGTGCCCGCGACGCCGCTGTTCGCGCGCGAGCAGGTGTTCGCTGCGAATCCTCACGTGGTCGAGGTGCTCGCGCAGAAGGGCAAACTGCTCAAGCACGAGAGCTACCGGCACAGCTATCCGGTGTGCTGGCGGCACAAGAGCCCGGTGATCTTCCGCGCGACGCCGCAGTGGTTTCTCGGCATGGAGGTCGCGGGGCTGCGTGCGGCGGCGCTGGACGAGATCCGCAAGGTACGCTGGACACCCGAGTGGGGCGAGCAGCGCATGTCGAGCATGATCGCGGGCCGCCCCGACTGGTGCATCTCGCGTCAGCGAACCTGGGGTGTGCCGCTGACGCTGTTCACGCACGCCGAGACTGGCGAGCTGCACCCGGAGACGCCGGAGCTCATCGAACGCGTCGCCGACCTGGTGGAGAAGGACGGCATCGATGCCTGGTTCGACCTCGATTCGCGCGAGCTACTCGGCGACCAGGCAGACCGCTGGCGCAAGGTGACCGACATCATGGACGTGTGGTTCGATTCCGGGGTGTCGCATCATTGCGTGTCGCGGCTGTGGTCCGAGATCCGGACGCCGGCCGACCTCTACCTCGAGGGCTCCGACCAGCACCGCGGCTGGTTCCAAAGCTCGCTGCTCACGTCCGTGGCGCAGAAGGGGCACGCGCCCTACAAGGGCGTGCTGACGCATGGATTCACGGTCGACGACAAGGGCCAGAAGATGTCCAAGTCGCTCGGCAACATGATCGTGCCGCAGAAAGTGGTGAGTTCGCTTGGCGCGGACGTACTGCGGCTGTGGGTCGCCGCGACCGACTACGCGAACGAGATCAGCGTCTCCGACGAGATCCTCAAGCGCACGGCGGATTCCTACCGGCGCATGCGCAACACCGCGCGCTTCCTGCTCGGCAATCTCGCGGGGTTCGACCCGGCGCGCGACCTGCTCGCCAGCGAACGGCTGGTCGAGCTCGACCGCTGGGCGATCGACCGGACGCGCGAGCTCCAGTCCGAGGTCGTGGCCGCCTACCGCGACTACGCCTTTCACCTCATCTACCAGAAGGTTCATAACTTCTGCGTGGTCGATCTCGGCGGCTTCTATCTCGACGTGATCAAGGACCGGCTCTACACGACACGGACTGACAGCGAGCCGCGCCGCTCCGCGCAGACCGCGCTGTACTGGATCGCCGAGGGCCTTACGCGATGGCTCGCGCCGATCCTGTCGTTCACGGCCGAAGAGATCTGGCGACACATGCCGGGGGAGCGGACCGAGTCGGTATTCCACACAACCTGGGTCGAGCTGCCCGCCACGGACCGTGGTCGCGTAGCGGTCGACTGGCCGGCTGTGCTCGAGGTGCGGAGCGTCGTGCTGCGCGAGCTCGAGCGGCTGCGTATCGAGGGCCGCATCGGCGCGCCGCTCGACGCGGTGGTCGATCTGTACTGCGCTCCCGAGCGTCGCGCTGCGCTGGCGGCGCTCGGAGACGAGCTGCGATTCCTGCTGATTACCTCGGAGGCGCGGGTGCATGTCGCGGAGGACCGGCCGGCAGCCGCAAGCGCCGGCGGGGGCGAGGGTGAGGGCGCATTCTGGGTCTCGGTCGATGCCTCGAGTGCCGCCAAGTGCGTACGCTGCTGGCACAAGCGCGAGGATGTGGGACATTCCGACCGGCATCCGCAACTGTGCGCACGCTGCGTGACCAATATCGAGGGTCCTGGAGAGCAGCGGCGGTTCGCCTAGACGCTGCCGCTGGAAGCGGTCCAACATGAAGGATCAGGAGCCGGGATTGGAGATGAGCGCGGAGCAGCAGCCGTCGACGGACCTGAGCATGTCGGTGATTGCCAGGCTGCGCCTGCAGCGGACGCATCCCGCCGCCTGGCTCTGGCTGTCGATGGCTGTCATCGTGCTCGACCAGGCGACGAAGTTCCTCGTGGCACGCTTTCTCGACCTCTACGAGCGGGTAGAGGTCCTGCCGGTGCTCGATTTCACCCTGCTCCACAACACGGGCGCCGCGTTCAGCATCCTGGCAGGGGCTTCCGGCTGGCAGCGTTGGTTCTTCATCGTCCTCGCCGGGGTGGTCAGCCTGGCGCTGGTGGTCTGGCTCTGGCGGCTGCCTCGCGGGGACCGCTTGATCGCCGTTGCGCTCGCGCTGGTGCTGGGCGGAGCACTCGGCAACCTCATCGACCGTGTGAGACACGGCTACGTGGTCGACTTCATCCACGCACACTGGGGACCGGCCTATTTTCCGGCATTCAACATCGCCGACAGCGCGATCACGATTGGTGCGGCGCTGCTGATCCTG
>Ga0111539_10009388_pt1 | contig 12348 bp, 6 predicted proteins | sample RhiMethybrSRZTD1_FD_79667 | JGI IMG/M metagenome (GOLD analysis project Ga0111539, IMG submission 79667) | Populus rhizosphere microbial communities from Tennessee, USA - Rhizosphere MetaG P. TD hybrid SRZTD1 (version 2) (version 2) | ecosystem: Host-associated > Plants > Roots > Rhizosphere >...
GATCAATCCCGTGTTGTTCCAGGCCACACTGATTGCGATGGGTGTCGCGACCTTCTCACTCGTGTTCGCAACGTTGCACTACTACCGGTGCTCGCTTGGGGGAGCGATGAGCGACACCGACAGGGCGTTGCACGCTCGGCGGGCCGATCGCTTCTGGCTCCTGGGATATACCACGATGTTCCTCGCGCCAGGTCTGGTCCTGATCCTGCTTAGGCTTCGTCTCGTCGCCTCCGTCTGGCTTGTCTTCTGGCTCGTGTACCTGTTCTTCGTGGCCCGATACTTCCCAAGGATTCAGACGCCGCGAGTGTCCCAATAGGAGGAGTCGAAGTGAAGATCGTTGTGATCGGCAGCTCCGGCTCGAAAGACCGCCGTCGATTCTGCGCCTGGGTGGTCACAATGTCTCGCAGCATCGCCCAATACCGGCGTCAACACGATCACCGGTGAGGAGCTGAAGGAAACCATGATCGAAATCGGCTACGCAACAGAGTAACTCTGCAGCTGGACACATGAAGATACTCATCGGTTACGATGGCTCCGATTGCTCGGACGCCGCACTCAAAGACTTAAAACGAGCCGGTTTGCCCCAGAGGGTTGAGGCAATCGTCATGTCTGTCGCGGATGTTGTTCTGCCGCCACCTATCAATGAAGAGCCGGACAGCACGGCTCCTATGTACGAGCCGGCAGGTATCAAGCGAGCTCATGAACGCGCTGAGCAAAGCCTTAAGGAAGCTGAGTCGAAGGCAAAACAAGCGAGCCAAACGGTGATAGGAAGCTTTCCCGAATGGCAAGTCAGCCACGAGGCTCGCGCCGAGTCACCGGCCTGGGCACTCATAATGAAGGCCGGAGAGTGGAATTCTGATTTAGTGATTGTGGGGGCGCACGGTCACTCTGTTTTCGGCGGAAGATTAATTCTGGGAAGCGTCTCGCAAAGGGTACTCTACGAAGCGGGTTGCTCAGTACGCATTGCCCGGGAGCGACGTAGAGACTCCGATGCTCCGCTTCGGATTATTATCGGTGTGGATAGTTCCGCCGATTGCCATGCCGCAGTAGAGGCTATTTGTCGGCGTCACTGGGCGAAAGGAACTGAAGTCCGACTAGTGGCTGTTGTTGACACGGTGATGGCGATCACGCCTGATCCTTCTCAACCGGTGATCCTGAAGTGGATTGAGGCTGGAGATGAAAACAACTGGGACCAAGTCCGTGGACATTTCACTCCATTGGCAGAGAAACTTCGAAGCGCAGGACTTGATGCAGCAGTAATGATTAGAAGAGGCAGACCCGCCGACCAACTCGTCGAAGAAGCAGAGACCTGGAATGCTGATTGTATCTTTGTCGGAGCGAGGGGCACTCGTGGTCTAGAGCGTCTTCTGCTTGGCAGTGTTTCCTCGGCAGTCGCAGCACGCGCGCACTGTTCGGTAGAGGTTGTCAGGCCGAGGTGATGGATGGGCTTCGCCGCACTGTCAAGCCTGTAACTACTTTGCTCAATTCACGCAGCCACAGCACCGAGCTCGCAACCGCCGCGCAGCCAATCGCCGAAGCTCAAGCTCGCCGTTGAAAACGCTTGCTGCAAAAAAACAAATTGTATGAAGGTCGCTGGAGTAACTTCCGGTGGCCTTTTGTCTTTGCCGCAAGCCAATGCTGCCTTGACAGTCTGCGGTCGGGTAACGGCAGCGAGGAGAGCGCGGCCGAAAACCTCAACCGCAAGAATCATCAAGAAAATCTTTCCGACTGACGCTATAGTTGCGACGAAGTTCGCACTCTGGCCGGAGAATCCGGAACCGTTGCCGAAATGAGCGCAAGGATCCAAGTGAACCGAGTTTCTGGAAACGAGATAGAGAGGCTACTGCCTGTGCTTGTGCACATCCAGGCCAACCTCGATCAGGATCTATCACTTGAGGTACTGGCAAAGCGAGTTCAGCTCTCGCCGTTCCATTTTCACCGCTTGTTCCGATCGGCCGTCGGTGAAACTTTGAAAAAGTACACACAACGTTTACGACTCGAGCGGGCGGCGAACCGGCTGATAATACATGACGCAACAATCCTCGACGTCGCGCTCGACTCCGGCTTTCAAAGCCACGAGACGTTCTCGCGGGAGTTCAAACGCCGATTTCAAGTCACACCGAAAAGCTATCGAGAGTGGGGTCGCGGCAAAATGCGCGCAAGCCAACTTTCGGCACCTGGCCTTGACGAGCTTTACAACGATTTTGAGTTATCCCAGACAAGAGTCGCTCACCTGGCGCAACTGCACGTAGCGTTCATTCGACACGTTGGACCGTACGAGACGGTAACGGACATTCTCTGGCAGAAGCTGGCCGATTGGGCAAAATCCAAGCGGGTTCCGGTTGACCTGACTTTCCTTGGAATCGCACAAGACGCACCGGGTCTCACCGCCCCGGAGCGATTACGCTTCGACGCAGGCATTATCGTGCCGGGAGAGTTCTCTTCCGAAGGGCCGATCGGACATCAGGTGCTCAACGCCGCCGAGTTCGCGGTAACCACGCACGTGGGACACTATCGAACCTTGCCAAGAGCGTACGCGACTATTGCTCACCGGGCTGCGCGATTGAAGGGCTATCGGGTTGGTGGTCTGCCCTGTATTGAGGTCTACCGCACGACACGCGTTGACGCCAACCACGAAATGAATCACACCGAAATCTACATCCCGGTTAACCCGATTAGAAAATAAGGAGGGCATATGCAAGAGGCATCCGTTCATGCGTCTGCTGTGAACCAGGCGAAAGGCGATCATATTCCGTGGGGCTGGGTTGCCATTACAGCCGTCGGACTGGAAGTCGCGGTAACGCTGGCGGCGTTCGTTTGGGTTGGGATCTACAGCTATCTGATCCATCCTGGCGAGCAGCTTTCCTACTATGAAAACTATGCGCGGTTCGCCAGTCCGATTGTGTCTGTAGCAGTGGGCATTCCCGTTTGGTTCTTTGCCTGCCGGCGGGTCGGACGGAAGGCGGGCGCCTGCGCTGTGGCTATGTGTCTGTCGGCCTGGCTTATCGTGCCGGTCATTGACATACCACTAAGTCTAATTGGACAGGCAAAGGCCTACGACTGGGCGATGGTAGCGATTTCAAATACCACGAAGCTGCTTGCCGCTTATCTTGGCGGCAGGGCTGCGTTGAAATATGTTCCCGGGATGAGGCGAGTTCCTTCGGAGTTGATATCGTTATAGTGTCATGAGTACAAAAACCGTGATCGCAAAAAAGCATGTGGCTGGCCGTCAACCCGAATCTGCCACGCTGCGAAATGTGTTGATTCAGCGCGACGCTTGTACGAGCGATCTCTGCACCGAGGAAATCCTGTTCGGACTGGGTGGCGGCATTGGGTGCGCCTATTTCCTCTTTGATATGCATGGCGGGCATCCGCTTTACATCGGTTCACGAATTCACGCGAAAGAGGGTGACACTCCGTACTTCACGTTACAGATGACCGAGGGTTGGGGCGCTACCGCCGACGTAAGGCATTCCTCATCGCCATCCGCCGCAACGAAGAGCCTGGTAAAGATCCTGAACGACGGTTTCATCGCAATCGTCTGGGTTGAGGTCACGAAGCTGCCGTACATGTTTCTGTCGGGTCGCCCCAACTCTTATCACCAGGTGGTGGTGTATGGAATGGAAGGGGATGACGTACTTGTTGGGGATTTAGGCGACAGCGTGATCCGGATGAGCATGGAGGAGCTTACCGAGGCGCGCAATTCAAACTACGCTCCCAGGTTCCGTACGGTGGTGATCAGCGAGTCGACCGCCAAACCCCAGCTGCGCGAAACCTTACAGAAGCGAATTCGAGGCACTTGCAGTCAAATGCTCGAGGGTCTGGGGATTGCGAATTTTGGCCTGACGGCGCTGAACAAATGGGCCCAGATGTTGACCAACACAAAAAACAAGAAGGGCTGGCCCAACTGTTTCCCTGGCGGACCACCATTGCATGGCGCTATGAGTACCGTGTTCGAGCAGATCGAATTGCGAGGCTACGGGGGCAGCGCGTTTCGCGGGCTGTACGCTGATTTTCTCGACCAGGCTGCCGGCGTATTAAAGAAGTCAGCGTTCCGGAAAGTTGCCGAGCAATTCCGTGAGAGCGAGGCGTCGTGGCGGGCAATATCAGATGCAGCGCTGCCAGATTCGATCTCTCTCCTCAAAGAGACTCGCGAGACTCTCACCCGCAGGTCGGTTCTGATCCGGAAACCCCGTACTACCGAGATCGACAAAGAGCTCGAATCCCTTCGAGATCGTCTTAAACAGCTGCACGAGAGAAGCGCAAAAGAGCTGTCGCTGTCAAAGGCTGACACGCTGGAGCTGTTGGGAGCGATTAGTGAGCGCGTGCTCGAAACCGAGAAGATCGAGCGCGCCGCGTTTACCGAGCTCCGCAGTATCGTCTGACCATAAGTAATAGCCTCTTCACGCTTGGACTAGCGCGCGACTTTGCCTCAAAAGTCGGCAAAGCCGACGAATTACCGGAATTAACCCACAGTCAATCGACCTCCGCGGCATCGTTGCCAGAGCCGTTTACGTCAGTTGCTGCTTCAATTGTTGACTTTTCGAATCAGGTGGAATATGTTCCGGCCGCAGACTTCACAAGGCTGGCTCTCATGGGCCTGCTTTCTGCTTACCGTGCTAGTCCAGCCTTTGAAGAACGATCCTGCGCCCGCTGTTTCGTGAGGGCTTCCGTTGAATCAATTTATGAGTTGAATTCGCGCGATAAGGGCCTTTAGCTCCCAGGCTACTGCCGGACCCGGAAAGGTGAATCATGCTCGCTCAACTGCTAAAACGTGACTTCGTTCTCAAAAGTCTGGAGAAGTTGAACGGAGGGATCCGCGAACAAGCGGCAGGATACGTCAAGGCCGACCCCGACATCAGGGAACTTCTCGAGCAGTCAGGGCTGGCAATTGATGATCTTCACGATACAAGGAATGAGTTCGAGGCGGCGATCGCCCGAGACGCGGCCCGAGCGCCAGCCGAATTGGATGATGCAGTTTTCTTCCCCCGCGACGCCGTGGTGAGCCTGGCGCAATCTGCCTTACAGCAGTTCTGCGAAGAAAAAAAAGCTGCGAGCGTAATACAGAATGCGGCCCGCGGTTTCGGTCCGGCCCAGCGAATTCCAGTCACGGACATGGAAATGGATCCCGCGCTCGCGTCATTGCTGTCGGGAGCGCCGCCGCAGCGCGGGCTCTGGCAGAGATACGAACTGTTGGATATAGGTTGGGCCAGTTGTCTTGCCGCTATTGGAGTTCGGAGTTGGCGAAAACGGCATCCCTTTAACGATCAGCCGGCGCAGCCCGTCACCATAGGAAATCGCGCCCGCGTGATCCTGCTAAGTGATTGGGCCAGCGGTTTACCGCGCGCCCGCAAAATCGGCGAAGCAGTTCGCGCCGTATTGGATGACCCCGAGGCAGCCTCGCGCGACAAACATGTCATTCACCTGGGCGACGCCTACTACTCGGGTCTGCCACGCGAGTATGAAAACAATTTTTTGAAATACTGGCCCGTGAAAATGAGTGAGGCGGGAGTGATCTCGTCCTGGGCCCTCAACGCAAATCACGACATGTATTCAGGTGGTTGGGGCTACTTTGATTACCTGCTCAGGGATGACCGCCGGTTTCACGGCCACCTGGATCGCGAGGGGGCTCCGTCCAGTTTTTTCAGCCTTGAGAATGATAATTGGCTCATTCTCGGGTTGGACACCGGCTATCACGAAAATCTGATCTTTGACGCGCACGATTTGTACGGAGGCCAGGAATCCTGGGTTGCCGAGAGGCTTGCCGGCGCGCCCGAAAAGAATGGAATCCTCTTGAGTCATCATCAGCCCTTTAGTGCTTATCCCGGGGAAAGTGGCGGCCAGTTGTTACTCGACAAACTAAAGGGTCCTTTGAGCGCCGAACGCGTCAGGGCCTGGTTTTGGGGGCATGAGCATCGTTGCGCCCTCTACGAACCGAGAGAAAAGATCGAATTTCCGCGTTGTATTGGACATGGCGGAATTCCTTTCTATGTCGCCAAAGGCGATCTTCCGCAAGGCGTAATCTATGAGTACCGGCAAGGGTTTCAGGAGTTGCTCGAATCCTGGAATTACTTTGGTTTTGTGGTAATGGATTTCGCAGAAAAGGTTATCAACGTCAGTTACATAAACGAGCGGGGAACAAAACACCAAACCGAGGTTATTCCCTGGAAATGATCAGCCAGACAAAATTGGTGACAGAAATGGGTTCGGAGAAGTTCGTTTAATTATGGGGAGCTGGAACCTATGAATCCCACCGAAATTACGTTGCGGATTACCAGAGTTGGCGAAAACAGCGGATCCAGTCTGAGACTGCAATTAATTGAAGCCGCGACCGGAGCTGTGATCGAAGAGCAAATCCCACCGGATCTAAAACTTAAGGACCACGGCGGTGATTACGCCACCTACCGTGAATTCTTCCTCAAACAAGCAACTGAGCACGTCGACTTCGGCAGCATCGGGAGACATCTGTTCGCACTTTTGAACCTCGGTGAGGTTGGCAAAAGATGGAAGACCTTAATAGCCGGAAAGAAGCAGGACGAAAACCTTCGCGTCCACCTCGACATAAATATCGAGGGAGGCGTTGACCAGGAATTGGGTTTGCTTCCGTGGGAGCTTATCTCAAATGGCGCGGAGCAATGGTTCCAGGATACCGAAGACTCAATCATTCGCGTCCACAATTACGAAACCGAAGAAGACCCGAAGATCGTGAAAGTCAATTGGCCGATCCGCCTGCTTGTCGTAGTAGGCGGGGCTGATGATTCAATTGGCGCGGCGGAGGAAGTGGACAAGATCGAAGATGTTCTGCGCGAGGTAAATCGGCTAATTGATGTTGACGTGATCGAACACAAGACAATCGACGAGCTGGAGACGAAGTGCACCAATTTCAGGCCACACATCTTTCACTACATCGGACACGGGGCCGTGGATGCTCAAAAGAATTCCAAGATTTTCCTGGTAGATAACGCAGGCAAAAACGCACCCTGGTCAGCTACCGAGATTGGCTCGAGCCTCAGGGCCTGGAAGTGGTTTCCCCGTTTTGTTTTCATCAACGCCTGCCGAACGGCCGGCAGTAAAACACCGACACTCGACGGCCAGGTTGCGTCGTGGGGTGTAGGCGATGCCTTTCGATCTCTCAAAATCCCGGCTGTTTTGACGATGCAGGCAGACGTCAGGGGAACTCTGGCAGGGACCTTTGCCGGGGAGGTCTACACGCGGTTGGCCCGCGGTGAATCGATTGACCGAGCCACTGCCGGCGCGCGAGTCAAAGTTCGTAACAATACTCCTGGGGTGGAAAGAAATAATACCCGAGACTGGGCCGCCCCGGTGCTCTCGATTTCCATCCCTCCCGAAAAAATCCTGCCGCTAAAACCGACCAGCGAAGAGCGCGAAACCGACATCAGACTCTGTGAAAAATTCCAGGAGGTAAGTGTCCTGGCTAATCGCAGAGATGATCGGCGCAAGTTCATTCATGGATTCCATCCGATCTCTGACCAAAAGACAGATTGGGGACTCACTATGGTTCGGGGCGGCAAGGACTCGGGAAAGACCTGGTTGACGCTGTGGTGCCTGGAAGCCTGTGCCTGGCAGAATCACGACGTCCGCTATGTCGAAGTGGTTGGCAAAGACAGCCCCAGCTGGCTTGAGGTGCTCACGCAAATACAGAGGGGCGACGAATCAAAAGCGACCGCGGGCAGGTATCAGCTCATCTACCGGCCACTCGATCAAAAAGCCTTCAATGAGTTCAATCACGAACTTCAACATCGGATCAAGAATGAAACCCCGCCGGTCTGGGACAAAAGCGATGTACCTTTCAAAGAATTAGACGTTAAAGACCTGGAGAACTTACCAGAAAACCAAGTCAAAGAAATCTTCAAATCGTTCTGCAAAGCGCTGCCACAAGCCGCCGCGGAAGATAATCCGTTAATCATCGTTTTCGATCAATTTACTCACGGTGAGGCCAGGGTTTCGGACCCTCACATGAATAAGTTTCTTATTCCTTACCTGTTTGCCGAAGCGGCTGCCGGAAATTTGAAATCGGCGGAAGGAAAGCAATCGGTGAGGCTGGTGCTTATTCTCAATGACGACGAACTAAAAATGTATGCTGAGTTGGAGAAAAAACTGGGTTCACAGTGGCATGAGGTTAACCTCGAAGAGATCCCAGCGGAGGATTTTGAGAAGGTGGTAAAGGAGTTTTACCGCAACCTTAAGGCGGCTCCGGAGCGAGTGCAGGGCCTCATCAAGAATGCCACCAAAGAGCAAATGGACCGGATGTACGAGTTGTATGCGTCTTTTGCCAAAACGCCCTGGAAACCCAGCGTTCTGGGCAGCATGCGGGAGAATCTCATCAATTTGCAGCGCCAGTTCCGTTAAGCGACAGCGATCTCATGAGCCAGGACGAAAGCAATCTGAAGTTACTTACGGAGTTATTCGACGGAATCAGTTCCTTGGAGGAGTTGACGCGCCGGCTCGAACCGCCCGCGGAGCGTGAACTGGTCAAGCGCGTGGCAGTTCTGCGTAATTTTGACGCCACGGTTTTTGATCAATTCTTGTCGAAGGATCTGCCCGGTGGTGACGCCATAACCTTTGACAAATTTGTAGCGAGCTTCAAGGTGGAACCCGTCCCACGAACGTTCAACTCGTTTCGCATTAAAGATGAAGCCCGTCCCCTCTATATCGAAGACCTGTGGTCCGACCGTGAAGCCGGCGGCGATGCGTTCCGTGCTGAAGAGACGGTGTTCCAGAACCTACTTGATTATTATGAGACGAAGGGCCCGGAGGCCGATCTCGACAGGCTGGCGTTGTTGGCGATTGTCAGCCCTAAAAAGGCGCAAGAGGAGTTGGAAAGACTCTACACGGAGGCCGACGTACGTTTCGATCTCCCACGCTGTGACGATCTGTTGCGCACGTTTGAAGTGCGCACGCGGTTATTGAGCGACGAGTTAAAAAACTTTTGCCGGAGTAAGCGCCAGTACCACAACTCCAGAAGCCTTTACATTGCAGATTACTACCAAACAAACACGTACCTTGGGCGCGCCAATATGGCGCAGGATTTCGCCCGGTTCGTAGCCCCATCCACCGCTCAGGATCAAGAGTGGATTTTCCACGTTTACGCCACCGGCGGCATGGGTAAGACGATGTTTGTGCGCTGGTTGATCTCGCGACACTGTGTGCCCGAACCGCACCGGATACCCGTCGCGCGACTTGATTTTGATCTGATGAACCTGAATTACATTAGCCGGCATCCGCTGCTACTGTTATTGCCGATAGCGGAGCAGCTTAATGAGCAGATTGATCAGCGTCCCTTCACTGAGCCGCTCGCGTCTTTCTGGCGGTTCAGGCCACTGCTCGACCCTCCGACGAGCGCCGATGTCGCAAACCGCTTCGACCTGGAGTCGGACTTCCAATCAATCGAGTCGTCCTGGCGGCTAACCGCGCTTAAAGTGTTTTCCCGCACTCTCAAAGAAGCAAAGTTCGACAAACCAATCGTGATAGCGCTCGATACGCTCGAAGAGATGTTGCTACTCAACCGGGATGGCCTGGTCAAAGTCATTCAGCAAATCGAGGAGATTCATGGATCCTATCCGGCGCTCCGGCTGGTTCTGTCGGGACGGTATGATTTAAGTGAGCAACTGAAAGAACTGGCTCAGGTATTTGATAAACACACAGTTGAGTGCGAATTGAAACGCTTCAATACGGCCGAGGCCAGGGCCTACCTCACGGAAAACCGTGGATTAAAGGACGAGCCTCTGATCGAGGCCATCATTGAGAAGTGCGCCGATAACAAGGAACGAACCATTAATCCCTTCATCCTTTCGTTGATGACCGATCTCGTGAGCTCCAGGGATATTGAAACCCCGGAAGAAGTCAGGAAGTACCCGCGGGCGGAAGTGGCCTACATGATTCAACGGATCATCGAGCGGATCAAAGATCCCGATGTGCGATGGATGTTGCGCTACGCCGTGGTCCCGCGGATTTTGACCCTCGAGGTAGTCGAAAATGTGATGTGGGGGCATCTGCTGAAAGAGCGCGGCAAACGGGGCAAGGATTTGTCACTCCAGTGCGCCGACGACGAAGGTTTCGATCAAAGGGACTACTGGCCCTACGGCGACGCGGCGACTGCCGCCGAGGCGTGGGACAAGTTGAAGCCACTGGTTAGCCAATACGGTTGGGTTTCGTTCGACCAAAAGGACGCCAGCCGCTTGCGTTTGCATCCCGAAGTCGTGGTGCCCATGCGGTTTCTGCTGGCCAAAGAAGAGATCTTTTCGCTGCTGCACAAAGAGGCGGCCCAGTATTTTGTTAAGAAGGCCAATGAGCAATCCAATGAGTGGGCCCCCTGGATGTGTGAGGCTGTCTATCACCACTTTCAAGTGGAAGGTCCGAAGGCGGAGAGTTTTTGGCGTCGACAACTCGGGGCCAAACAGGTCAAGACTGACATGGAAGCGCGGAGACAGTTGGCCTTTGAGATAACCCAGCGGGACTATGTTGATGAAGATGAAACGCCACTGAAATGGCCCCATGAGGAGTCTGAAACAGCAATTGTAACGCATCGGGCGTTATGCGAAGCCCATCATGAGGTGGTCGTTACTTCCATCATGCTGGCCGCAAGAAACAAGCAGAAGACGGAGGGCTATGCGACTGAGTGGGACACGGCAAGACAGCACTTAGTGAAGCTCGATGCTTTGCTGAAGGCGGATGTCGAACCCGGGTTTGAGCCGTCGTTCGATGTTGAGCTCTATATGAGACTTGCCACTCAGCTTAACAAGTCCCTGATCGATTACGATGTCGTGATCCCGCTAATCGAGAGTGTGCTGCTTTCGACCAGGGGGATTTTCCTGCCGCTGGGACTCAAGATTCAACTCGCGGAAATGTATGAGAGCACTAACTCCACCCTGGCCGAGAAATACTTTAAAGAAGCGCACGAGGAAAGCAGATTCCTGAGAATTCCATACCTGTCGCCGGGGCGAATTAAGTTGAAGCTGGCGCGCTGGTATCACGATCAAAAACGCTTCAAGGAAGCGTTGGCTGAATACGAAGAAGCGCTGGCTGATGCTAAACGACGTGACGCGTCGCCCGCGGTGAGAAAGATCAATTATCAACTCGCTGAAGTAAACCGGGAAATAGGGCTCTATTCAGTCGCGGAGAATCTGAGCCGTCAGCTGCTTGAGTCTAATCAACTAACAAATACTCCGGAAAGATTCGACTATGAACTTTGGTTCAACAACCTCCAGGCCCGAGAGCTCTACCGGCCGTTGACGGCACTTCGCGCCACTGATGCGTTTTCTGAAACTGCTGATAATCCGCGAAAGCAAGCCGCGGTCGCGGAACTGAAAGGCTTCGCCCTTGGTCAACTAATGGAATTCAAGGACGCCCCTTTAATTCTGGAACAGGCGAAGGAGCTATGGAACCGGGTGGTGGATCCGATCGGGCCTGACCGAACGCGCCTGCAGCGCGTTGAACTTCACCTGGACCAGGTCGGGAACGTGAACGATACCACGGCTTTGCTGGATTCCTGGGCGACGCAAAGCGAAAGAAAAAGCCCCGAAATAACTATCCAGATGGAACTGCTGAAGGTGCGTTGTCTCTACCTGCAGGACGAACGCGAGGCGGCAAGCAAGAAATGGCTAACGTTACTCGATCGCGAAGAAGTCACTTCTTCAACCCGTTCTCTCGTGAGGGTCTTGTCAGCCGGCCTCGCGTTCAGTCTCGGAGGACATGAAACCCTTGCCAGCCTGCTCGGCGTGCTCGGTAAAATCGAGCCGCCCTCGGCCCGTTTGCCATTGCTTACGGCCTTTCGTTTTGCGGACCAAAACGGCGAAGCTGACCGGATACCCGAATACAACAAACTGATAAAACTGATTGGCTGGCCAGTTGAAAAGAGGGAAGCTTTCTCGTCCACGGTTATCTTCGCGGATCTGCTGCGGTTCTGCCGGTCAGATCCCGGCGATTTGCTTGCCCGCGCGCTCAGTAGATCTCTGGAGCAAGCAGAGCATTTTGCTTACACGCAATTGCTTTCGGCGTGCAATCGCGCCGGGATTCGCTCAGATGCTGAAGGCGACCTGTCGCCCTTTCTGGAAGAATACGGCCAGTATCGATCCCTTTGTTTCGCCGTTCTGCTGGAGCGGGCCCAGCGCGAACTCGAGAACGAAGAGCTGGAGGCCTGCGAACAGACGCTGGCAGTGGCGAGAGATCAGTATTCCCAGAGCGACATCACGACGAAATGGAGCGCACTCTCAAGGGAGTTGGCCGGCCGCCTGGAGCAGCGACGCGGGGACGAAGATAAAGCCGCAGCACATCTGACCGCGGCGGCTTCTATTTACGAGCGACTCGGCGATAAACGGTCGGCCGGGC
>Ga0111539_10009389_pt1 | contig 12347 bp, 11 predicted proteins | sample RhiMethybrSRZTD1_FD_79667 | JGI IMG/M metagenome (GOLD analysis project Ga0111539, IMG submission 79667) | Populus rhizosphere microbial communities from Tennessee, USA - Rhizosphere MetaG P. TD hybrid SRZTD1 (version 2) (version 2) | ecosystem: Host-associated > Plants > Roots > Rhizosphere >...
AATCGATGATCGGGCAACTACTCCAGCATTAGTGTTTTCTCTGCGTACCTCTGCGTTCCTCTGCGCCTCTGCGGTAAAGGACTGTTCACCGCAGAGGCGCAGAGGAACGCAGAGGTACGCAGAGTGCATTGCAAAAGCCACCGCACGTCTCTACAATTTGTCACACTATGGCTGTTCCAGATCGGGTAGAAGGAACCGAAACTAATCGGACGCTCATCATTGTTGTAGCCATCGGGGCGGCTGTTCTCATCGCGGTTTTCTTTTACGTGCTGATGCGTGCAAGTGGTGGAGGGATCACCACCGAGCCTACGCTACAGGGCGCGATTCGTGAGGGCTCGTCGCAGTTTGAGGAGTACAAGTCGAAAATCGTTCTCGACGATCCGGAAGCGACGGAAGCGAAACGCGCGCTCGGCGATATCGTGATGACGCTTTCGACGACCGTTCGCAATGTCACTGGGAAGATTATAACTGGGCTCGAGATTCGCGCGGCTGTGGTTGATTACGAAGGAAAGCCTATCAAGCAAAGAACCGTTGTCGTGATTCCGGCGCGTCAACCGGAACTGGCGCCTAACAAGACGCTGCCCGTGAACGTGACGCTCGACGGAATGAAAGACTCAGACGCCCGCGCGAATATCAAGATGGAGGTCGTGGGGTTTAAGCTGAAGGAATAGATCAAATCATTGGTCATATATTATTTGACATTTGTCATTTGCCATTTTCGGACGCCGGAGGTCTTCAATGACAAATGGTAAATGTCAAATGATATATGACCAATGATTTTTCTATAAAAACAACTCTTCCAGCGACTGCTTCACCGGCTGAACAGAAACAACCTTCCCACCAGCTTTCCTCAATCCGGTTAACACACGATCGATCTCATCTTCCGACGCTATCTCGATCCTGAGCCCACGCGGTGTCGGGGCGATCTCGGTTTCGGGAAGGTGCTGCTTCAACGTTTCGGCATCGGTGCCCGTCGCCATCACTTCCATCCGGTTCGGACCTTCATTCGTCCGACGCAACTCATCGAGATACCCAACCTGCGCAAGCTGACCGCGCTTGAGAATCGCGACGCGATCGCAAAGCACCTCGATGTCCGACAGAATATGCGAACACATGAACACAGTCTTACCTTCATCGCGCAACTCTGCAATCAAGTCGCGCACTTCCCGGCGCCCCACCGGATCCAATCCACTCATCGGCTCGTCGAGGAACACCACCTCCGGATCGTTGATTAGCGATTGGGCCAGCGCCACCCGCTGCAACATGCCTTTTGAAAACTTCCGCAGTTGCGTATCCCACTTCTTTTCATCAAGCCGCACGCGTGAAAGCAGCGTCGCAGCACGTTTTTTCCGTTCCGAAGCATCCTGTCCAAAGATCTGCCCGCAGTATTCAAGCAGCTCGCGCGCGGTCAGGTAATCGTAGAAATATGGATTCTCAGGAACGTAGCCGATTCGCTGGTGCATGCCGACGTCGTCAATGTCGTGGCCCAGAATGCGTGCCGTTCCGCTACTCGGAAAGATCAGTCGCATGAGAAGTTTGAGCGTCGTGGTCTTTCCGGCCCCGTTCGCGCCAAGAAATCCGAAGATTTCATTTGCATTCACTGATAGTGAAAGACCGTCGAGCGCGCGCACCTTCCGCTTACGAAAGAAACCGACTTCGTAGTCTTTTGTCAGGTTGTTGATTTCGACGATGGGCATAGTCGAGAACCTACTTCACAGGAATCTTCGAGTCGTAACTCACTGCGACATCGCAGTTCTCTGGCTTGAACTCGTAGGGAGTGCCGGCTGGATCGAGCGGCGCGCCTGATCCGTCTACCGGCACACGCCTGGCTCTAAAGATCGGCTCAAGCTCTTTCCAGCTTGCCGGACAGCGGCCGGTACGCGCTTTAAAAGCCGCGAATAACTTTTTCAGTATATCGATCTGATCGAACGCATCGAGCTGGAGCAGGCGCAGTTGGGCCATCTCCTTCACCTTCTCGTCCGCCGACCCTTCGTACATTCTGCTGTAGATCTCGCGTGCTGTTGCTCGACCTCCACCATCCGCTAACATTTTCGCCTTCATGGCCGTCATCCACTCAGGCGCTCCAGGAATTTGTCCACCAGCCCCGTAGGTTTCAGCAGCAGTCGCAAGGTCGCCTCGTTGCCAGTAGATGTAGCCAAGGTGGTGATAGAGTCTCCACGCCGAGGGATTGGCAGCGATACCTTTCTTAGTGAGGCGAATCGCAGCGTCTACATCAGCGACAGGCAGCACGATCGCTCCATACTCGTAAGGTTCCATGAACTGTGGGTCCAGGCTTGTCGCAGTGTCCAGCAGAGCCGGCAGGAGTTTCAAGTTCGCACTACCAAGACGATCCAACATAGCGCCCTCAGGCAAAGTCAAAACCTTTCGACCGACGTATTGCAGCGATCTCATCCAATACCAATCCGCAACCAGACCATTGAACGAGAGCGATAATCTTTTCGCGGTGTTGCCGTTGACGTAGAGTCGTTCCTCTTCAACCGCCAGATCGACCGGAGGACGACGCGCATCGATCGACTTCGAAAGCACGACGACGAGCGCGAGTCCGAAAACGATCATCGCGATCAAGGTCAATTGCTTTCGGTTTGAGCCGGACATTATTTGAAGTTGCGCTTGCTCAAAACAAGCGTGGCGGCCGCCATGATGATGATGATGTAAACGGCTGCATACGCCAGCGCCAGCAGAACATTCGCGAAGGTGGGCGCCTGTCCGTGAGCCGCTGGTGTGATGTAGCTGTAATTACTCAGATTGGGTAACAGGTAGTAGAGCCCGGTAAACAACCAGCGCGCGACAGTACTCTCCATCGAGCCCGCGAGAGTCTTGAGGTCGCTGCTGAAGTGCCCGATCGTAAAAACCAGGAAAGTCAACAACGCTGACAGAGCAGGGGAGGAAAACGACGAGAAGAGAAGAGCGACGCTCGTGACGATCATCAACTCGATATAGATCAGAACAATTGCCGGCCAGATCGTAAGCGCGAGTGATTCACCGCGGCCTCCAACGTAAAGCAGCGCCAACGAAACACCGGCTCCCATCACGACTACGTTGACGAGCAGAGTCAAACACAATCCTAAATACTTTCCAATCAGGAACTCCCCGCGGCTTACGGGCTTTGAAAAGATTGCGTAGATGGTGCGTCGTTCGATCTCTTTGTAAACAAGACCGACGCCGACGAATATAGAAATAAAAACCCCGAACAACAGCATCGTGCTGAGTCCGAGGTCGACGATGATTTTGCGTTCCTGACCGCCCGAGAGTTCACCGATAAAGATCGCAACCAGCGTGAGCAGTAGTACAAACAGAACGAGATTGTAAAGCACCCGATCGCGTACGGCTTCACGGAAAGCGTTTCGCGCGATGGCCGCCGTCCGCCATAGAGTTCCGCCGTGAGAACTCTTTAGTCTTTGCTGATGTGTGATTGCTGCTGCTGTGTCCAACGTATGAAGCCGTTTTTTCATTCAGCCAGTGAGGTAGAAAATAATCTACCTCAATTGGTCACGGTTTCGGAAGACTTTTTTTCTTGCAGTGACGGAGTTGAATCGCAAGTTCGAGGCAACCTGCGGGCGCACCCGGTTGCTAATTAAGTATCGGCCACGTTCCGGCGTTCGTAGCGATAGCATAAGTTCCTGGTCCCGCGTCCGCTACTTTTGCACGTATCCGGCCATCGTCCGCAATCGTGAAGGTACGGTGACCGGTTCTTGTGACTGGTTGAATTGAGGTGGGGACCGCGGTTGCGAAGTAAGTTGGCGGCGGTCCACTCGTTAGATTTCCAGCCGGACAGTCAAAGGTATATCCGCTCCTTGTGCCGCCACCCAGGTCTGAATCAACCAGGCGTTCGGTTCCGAGAGCAGCCAGAGTTCCGTAGTTTCCGGAGCCCGCAGTATTCAAATACGTGACCTGGGCACTGTGGATCGAGCGCATTGCTGAAAGCGCCGCACCTTCATTGGCTGCTCTGCGCGAGGCGAGCAGATTTGGAATCGCGATGGCCGCTATGATGCCGATTATGGCGACGACGATTAGCAATTCGATAAGGGAGAAGCCTTGATGTGAGTCGTTACATCTCATTGTTCTTACCTCCAACCATTGCTCGAGAAGTAGGCTCGGGGTTGGGATTAAAAACGGGGTCGGAGCTTGCGACTCCGGCCCCGTCGGTTGAGTCTGCGTTTCGCAGAGATTAGTTACCCATCGCGGTCCAGCCGTTAGCTGCTCCCCAATTAGCCGGATCAGTATCACTGACCTTGCTACGGAGAATACCGCTCTCCGAGATCGTGAAGGAGCGATGACCAGTTCGGGTGATTGGCTGAACGTTCGCCGGGTGAGCAGCGCAGAAGAAGTTTACGGGGGTGGCCGTAGCGTCAGGCGTACAATTGAACACGTAACCGCTCTTGGTGAAGGGAGCGACGCCCAACTGTTCGTCGATGAGGTCGTTGCCTTCGAGGTCGGTGAGGCTGCCAAAGAGTCCATCGCCCTTAGTCGCCTGATAAACAGCTTGAGAACTGTGAATCGTGCGCATTGACGATTGAGCCGAACCTTCGTTCGCGGCACGGCGGGAAGCAAGGAGGTTGGGGATAGCGATCGCGGCGATGATGCCGATAATCGCAACGACGATGAGAAGTTCGATTAACGAGAAGCCTGCTTGGCGTTTGGTAGTCATGCTAATTTGGTGCTCCTTAAAAGATTAGGGGTTCCTTAAATTTCTCGCGCCACCGGCTTTCCGTTCCCTGTGAGCCGCGCAGAGCGCGATGTTGTCGGTGGTCTACTAAACAACCGGTATGCCAAGACCGATTTCGTTGGAAATGGAGAAATTTGAATAGTTTTTGATCGAAATTTTGCGATCAGGGACCGATCTCGGATGGGACGGGAAACGGCCTGACAAATTATGGCAGGGGGTTAATGACGGATTCCGGCAGGTAGCCGCAGATGAACGCGGATGACGCAGATCTGATCTGCGTCATCCGCGTTCATCTGCGGCTTAATTGCCTTCGCCGACACCTGCGGCGAACTCGCCCGCATCTTCCGCACGCCTGCGTGGGCCCTGGTCCGTGGCCCGGCGGCGGGGCGTTGAATCTGGACCGCGTCGCTCGTCGCGCATCTGTGCGGTTAGGGCCCGTGCGCCGTGTTTATCGAGTAAGTGGCGCAAGGAACGGACTGACAGGCCCAGCAGCTCGGCGGCGTTTGTTTGATTGCCTGCCGTGCGACGCAGAGCTTCGAGGACGTAGGTCTTTTCGAGCTGGTCCAGGTGGGCTGTGAGATTGATACCTTCCTCGGGGAACTCCATCGCTTCCGCCACCCGGTAAGGATTGTAGTTGGTGATCTTTTCAGGAAGACGTTCGGGCTCGATGGAATTAGTGGCTTCGAGCGCGACGGCGCGTTCGATGGTGTGTTCCAGCTCACGGACGTTTCCGGGCCACGAATAGCGCTCCAGTAGTCGCATCGCGTTCTCGCTGACGGATAATGTTCGTCCGGTCGGTGCACAAAACTTCTGGACGAAGTGGCTGGCCAGCTCGGAGATGTCTTCAGCACGCTCGCGCAACGGCGGCAGCTCGATCGGGATCACGGAAATCCGGTAATAAAGGTCCTCTCGAAACGTGTTTGCCGAGACCATGCTGGCGAGGTCGCGATTGGTCGCCGCAATGACCCTCGTGTCGACGGTGATCTCCTCCGTCGCGCCGACTGGCCGAACCTTCCGCTCCTGTAAAACACGCAACAGTTTGACCTGCATTGCCGGCGACATCTCGCCGATCTCGTCCAGAAAGATCGTGCCGCTGTTGGCTGCTTCAAACAGCCCTTTTCGATTTGCGTTGGCGCCGGTGAACGAGCCTTTGACGTAGCCAAACAGCTCAGACTCCAGCAGCGTCTCTGTGAACGCACCGCAGTTTACGGACACAAACGGTTTCTCGGCCCGCGGGCTGAGATCGTGAATCGCGCGAGCTACGAGTTCCTTTCCGGTGCCGGATTCACCTGTCACGAGAACCGTCGATTGGACCTGTGCGACAGTTTCAATCATCTGGTAAAGAGCGAGCATTCGCTTGCTTCGACCGATGATGTTTCCGAGCTTGCCGCGTGTTCGTTGTCCCTGGATGAGCGCCTTGTTCTCTTCGAGCAGCGCTTCCTTTTCTTTGATGAGTGAGATCTTTTCGAGCGCGCGAGTAACGGTTTCCTTGAGCAGATCGTTGTCGAACGGTTTCTGAACAAAGTCGTACGCGCCGAGCAGAAACGCCTCGCGCGCGGTGTCGACGTTTGCGAACGCCGTCATCATGATCACTTCCACTTCCGGAAGTGACTCTCTTGCCGCTCGCAAGAGGTCGACGCCGTCCATGTCGGGCATGCGAATGTCTGAGATGATCAGATCGGGCGCTTGTTCGCGCAGCAGCTCGAGCGCTTCACGGCCATTCTCAGCTACGCGCACCACATGTCCCTCGCGTTGCAATAAATGCGTCAGGAACTGGCGCATTCCGAGTTCGTCGTCAACAACCAGAAGATTGGCCATAGGATTTTTATTTAGTTCGACTGTTCAGGAGCGAGGTCGCCATTTTTCGCCGCTACCGGCAACTCGACCGTGATGGTCGTGCCTTGTCCCACGCGGCTACGGACATTGATTGTACCACCATGATCGCGAATGATTTGATAAACAATTGAAAGCCCGAGCCCGGTGCCGCCCGTGGTCGAAGAGAATGGTTCAAAGAGATGCTCAACCTGATCGGGCGACATGCCTCGCCCCGTGTCCGCAAACGCGATGCGGAGCCGGTTGTTGGAGTTTGGTTCCAGCGTGGCGCGCAGTGTTCCGCCTTCAGGCATCGCCTGTAACGCATTGCGCGCAAGGTTCCAAAACACTTGTTTCAGTTGACCTTCGTCTGCTTCGGCGAACAGCGGCTCTTTCGGCAATTCCTCGACGATAGTTTGATTCGCGCCGATCTCCGGACTGTGTCGCATCAGTGCGAACGTTTGATGCAACAGGTCGCCGACGTCGACTCGCGATGGACTCAGCGAACGCGGCCTCGCATAACTCAGAAAGTCTGTGATGATTCGATTAAGCCGATCGGACTCACGCAGAATGATCTCCATCAGCTCCATTTGCGAGGAATCCTTGTCCATCTCCGAACGAAGCATCTGAATCGATCCACGCATGGCAGCAAGCGGATTACGGATTTCGTGAGCAATAGAAGCAGCCATGCGCCCAATTGCGGCAAGCCTATCCTGGCGTCGCGATGTTTCTTCGAGACTGCGAACCTGCGTGAGATCCTGAAACGTGATCACGATGCCTGTCGTCTCACCTGCTTCGGACGACAACGGCGAGATGGTGTAACCAAGTCGTAGCCGCATGCCCTCCGACGTCAAGCAGTTTGTTTCAAATCGAGGGCTTCGCTCGCCCTTCTCCAAAGCGCGCAGAGTTTGAGCGATGTGGTCCTTCATCTCGCCGAAAATGACCGACGAGTCCTGTCCGCGGATCGCGCGTTCGCGATAGCCCGTGATCTCTTCTGCGGCGGCGTTGAACGTGAAGATGCGCCCTTCGAGATCAGTCGTGACCAGGCCGGAACGGATCGACGCGACGATACGTTCGTGCAGCGCGCGCAAGTTAGCCAGCGATTGCGTGGCTGCGATCAGCCGCACGTCCGAGCGCGACTGTCGCTCGCTGAGACGCGCTGAAAGTAATCCCACGACGAAGAAGGCAACATCGAACAGTCCTACCCACTGAACGGTCTGTGAGATCGAGCCTCCGACGAGTTTTGTTGGATCGGCGTCACCAGCCAGACCAGTGATTTGCAACGAGCAGACGGTGAACGCCACTGCACAGCCCACCGAAGTCACAACTGCTTCACGCGGGCCGAGGAACAGGCTCGAGATCGCGATAATGACAATGTAGAGCGCGATGTACGGGGATTGAATGACGTTAGAGTTCCAGACGAGCCACGACACGAGCAGGACGTCAACCGTAAGCTGAAACCTGGCTTGATAGACGATGTTTTTGGAAAGACGAAAGATCAGTGCGTAGAGGATTGTGAGGCAGGCGACGATTGTGACCAGGCCGAGACTTTTGTTGATCGACTCAGGAGATCCCGTGCTGGTCCAGAGTGTTGCTACGACGCTGAGGAGGACTGCGGTTGCAAGTCTGCCGGCGATGAGCCATCCAAGCTTCGACCCTGCCGCCCGGCCCCACTCGCCCGTATGTTCCAACGCAGCCATACGGGCTCAAAGCCTAACATGATTTTGCCAGTAGTGGTTTAATTTCAACTCTGCGGTCCTCTGCGTATCTCTGCGTTCTCTGCGTTGAAATAACCTCTAACGCAGAGAACGCAGAGATACGCAGAGGACCGCAGAGAAAGGCAATTGTTATTCGTATCGCAGAGCGCGCAACGGATCGATCTTCATCGCGCGTCGCGCGGGCAGATAGCACGCGAGCAACGAGACGATTAAGAGCAGTATCGAGATCGTTGTGAAAGTCGTCGCATCAACTGCCGTCACGCCAAACAGCAGGCTCGTCAACAGACGCGTCAAAGCGAACGCTGCGGCCAGTCCGAGTACGACACCGACAATCGTCAACAGCAGTCCTTGTCTCAGAACCAGCAGCAGCACCTGTCGCGGTTGCGCGCCGACCGCGAGCCGGAGCCCGATCTCGCGCGTGCGCAACGCGACTGAATAGTTCATCACGCCGAAGATTCCAACCGCCGACAACAGTGTCGCTAGCCCTGCAAACAGTCCCAGAAGCAGCGTGTTGAAACGCGAACGGCTGACCCATTCAGACATCACCTGATTCATCGTCCGGATGTCTGAAACAGGCTGATTCGGATCGAGTGTGCGAATTTCACGTTGAACCGCCGGCGCGATCGCAGTCGGGTCTCCGTCAGTACGGATGACGAGAGTCATGAATGAATAAGTAAGATCCGGGTGCGGAAAATAGACAGCCGGTGGTGACTCGTCAACAAGACTGTCGTACCTGACGTTCCCCACCACACCGATGATTTCCGCCGGCTGTGGCGTGTCAAACATCAGGACGTCGAGTCGTTGTCCGATCGGATCGGTTCCCGGGAAGTACATGCGTGCGAGTGCGTCGTTGATGAGTATCACATGCTTCGGCTCTCTGAGTTCGGCACGTGAGAAGTTGCGACCGCGCAACAGTGGAATACCCATCGTGGGAAAGTACTCCGAATCGACGACTCTCACATCACACGACGGGCCTTCACCCGGTGGAGGCTCCGGCTGCCCGAGTATCTTGAACCCTGTCGATGAACCCATTCCACCATACAGTGGAAGAAAATTGATGATGCCCGCCGAGCGCACAGTGGGCAACTGGCGCACCTTCTCGAGTGCGTGGCTGAAGAAGCCGACAACTTGCGGATCCTCTTTATACGAGTCCGGCAACCGCACCACCATCGTGAGGATGTTGTCTGTTTGGAAACCTCGGTCGACCTGCTGCAAGCGGATGAAGCTTCTAATCAGCAACCCCGCACTCGCGAGCAATACGACGGCGAGCGCGATTTCAGAAACGACCAGCGCGTTTCGCAGTCTGCGGCTTCCGGTCGCCTGCCCGGTTTCTGATTTACCGCCTTCTTTAAGTGAGTCGTTAAGATTGAGACGTGAAATATGAAACGCGGGTGCCAGTCCAAAAATGATTCCCGTCAAAAGTGACACGCCAAGCGTCCAGAGCAAGACGGTCACATTCAAACCGACAGTTTGCAGGCTCACGAGATCTCTCGGGCTGATCGCGACGAGCGCCTTGATGCCCAACCACGCGAAGAACAACCCGAGTGCGCTTCCGAACAGCGCAAGCAAAATACTCTCGGTCAGTAACTGCCGCACGATTCTTCCGCGACGCGCGCCCAGCGCTGCGCGAACGGCGATCTCTTTCTCTCGCGTCGTTGCGAGTGAAAGCAGAAGGTTCGCGACGTTCGCACATGCGATCAGCAACACGAACCCAACCGCGCCCAGCATCAACCAGAGCGGGCGGCGAACATTGCCAAAGAATTGTTCGCGCAAGGGAAGAACTTCGGCGCTGAAGTTTTTATTAAACTCCGGAAACTCGTCAGACAAGCGCGCCGCGATCGTTCGTAACTCCGCACCCGCGTGTTCGACAGTCACGCCATCTTTCAAGCGAGCGACAGTGGCGAGAAATCGACCGCGCTCATTCGAGTCAAGCGGCATCGGCAGGATGGCCCAAAGGTCTGCGGGCCGGCCGGTGCCTGACCGCTGTTTCATATGGAATTGAAAATTCGACGGCATCACCCCGATGACGGTGTACTTGACGCCATTCAGCGTGATGGGCTGACCGACGATGCCTGGCTGTCCACCGAAACGACGTTGCCATAGTGCATAGCTGAGTACGGCAACGGGAGGCTTTCCCTCACCGTCATCTTCGGGCACGAACGTTCGACCAAGAATCGGATCGACGCCAAGCACTTTGAAGAGGTCCGGCGTGGCGAGCTGCACGGAGAGTTCTTCGGGTTCTCCATTGCCCGTGAGGTTGTAACGTTGATAGCTGAACGCGGAGATGTACTGGTAGCTCGACGTTTGAGCGCGCCAGGCGCGAAAGTTTGCACGCGACGCGGAGTTCTGATGCCGGCCTCCGGGGGTGACTTCCCACAACATCACGATTCGGTCTGCGTCACGATAGGGAAGTGGCCGCAGCAGCAGTTCGTTAACGACTGAAAAGATCGCCGTATTTGCGCCGATGCCGAGCGCTAATGTGATCACTGCGATCACCGTAAACGCCTTGTGCTTGACGAGCATGCGAACACCGTAGCGAATGTCCTGCAAGAGCGTTTCAAACAGCCCGCCACCCTTAACATCGTAAGCCGCATCGACGGCTCGATTGACGTTGCCAAAACTGCGCATTGCCTTTTCGCGTGCCTCCCTGGGCGGCATTCCCGCCCTGATGTTTTCCTCAACCTGCAATTCGACATGCGAGCGCATCTCGCGATCGATCTCATTGATAACCGTCTCGCGCTGCCTTAATGCCCGCAGCCGATCGCGAATTATGTTGAACCACCTCATCTCAGCTAATTCCTTTTGTGTTCCTTTTGTGCCTCTTTGTGGCTTACTTCTTACGTGGCCTGACGCACTTTAGCGATCGCGAGCACGAGCCGGTCCCAGCTCGCTTCCTCGGTCTCGAGCTGCTTTCGACCGGTCCGCGTCAGTTTGTAAAATTTCGCTTCCCGTCCGGTGTCGTGAATGTCCCAGCGCGCCGACACCCAGCCCTTTTGTTCGATGCGATACAGTGCAGGGTAGAGCGAGCCTTGCTCGACGTTGAGCATCTCGTCTGACAACTGCCGAATGCGTTGAATGATTCCGTATCCATGCAACTCGCCGAGCGACAGGGCCTTCAGGATCAGCATGTCGAGCGTCCCTTGCAACAGATCTGCTTTGTCTTTCGCCACGTAGATCTCCTTGGAGTGGTCGATACCTAGAAATGGTAGGCATCATACGGATCGATACCTAGATTGTCAAAGCATGGCGCCAGAAGGCACAAAAGGGAGAAAACCGGCTAGAATAAGTGAAATGAATATTGAGGCTTATCTACAACGGATCAACTACTCCGGCTCGCTCGAGCCGACTGCGGAGACGTTGCGCGCGCTCCAGGTGGCACATCTGAAGACGGTGCCGTTTGAGAATCTGAGTATTCACGCTAAAGAGCCGATCGTGCTGGAAGAGAATGCTTTGTTCGCGAAAATCGTTGAACGCAGGCGTGGTGGGTATTGTTACGAAGCCAATGGTTTGTTTGCGGCGTTGCTGCGTGCTTTAGGATTCGAAGTGGCGATGCTCGCAGCAGGAGTGGCTAAAAAAGAGGGCGGATTCGGGCCGAAGTTCGATCACATGACGTTGATGGTCACGCTCGCTGAGCGCTGGTTGGCGGATGTCGGTTTTGGTGACTCTTTCCTCGAACCGCTGTTGCTTGATTCGCGCGAAGAGCAGGTGCAGGGATCTCGTGCCTTTCGGATTGTCGACGACGGGGATCACTTGATCATGATGCGACGCCACGCCGGCTCCGATTGGGAACCGCAGTATCGCTTCACGCTCCAACCCTACACGTTCCCCGATTACGAAGAGACATCGATTTGGCATCAGACATCTCCCGACTCACACTTCACCAAAAACCGCATCTGCTCCCTGGCCACGGACGACGGCCGCGTGACTCTCAGCGACATGCGCCTGATCACGACCTCAGGCGCCGAACAACTCCGCGACGAACGAACCCTAACCCAGGAAGAATACGACCGTATTCTCCTGGACCAGTTCGGCATCGTGATGAAGACATCAAACTAATGGTTGGAGTCACAGCGACGCCTGACTTTCAACGCATTTGAGTTTCGAGCGACACGGATCTGTGAAGATGTCAC
>Ga0111539_10009390_pt1 | contig 12347 bp, 8 predicted proteins | sample RhiMethybrSRZTD1_FD_79667 | JGI IMG/M metagenome (GOLD analysis project Ga0111539, IMG submission 79667) | Populus rhizosphere microbial communities from Tennessee, USA - Rhizosphere MetaG P. TD hybrid SRZTD1 (version 2) (version 2) | ecosystem: Host-associated > Plants > Roots > Rhizosphere >...
GCGACCGGCATGCGCAAGCAGGAGCTGATCTTCCAGATCCTCAAGGCGCAGACCGAGCAGAGCGGATTCATCTTCTCGGAAGGCGTGCTCGAAGTGCTGCCCGACGGCTTCGGGTTCCTGCGCGCGCCCGACTACAACTACCTGCCCGGCCCCGACGACATCTACGTTTCCCCCTCCCAGATACGCAAGTTCGACTTGCAGACCGGCGACACGGTCTCCGGACAGATTCGTCCGCCGAAGGAAGGGGAGCGGTACTTCGCGCTGATCAAGGTCGAGGCCGTCAACTTCGAAGCGCCCGATCAGGCGCGCGACAAGCTGTTCTTCGAGAACCTCACGCCGCTCTATCCGCTCGAGCGCATCAAGCTCGAGACCGAATCGGAAAACCTGTCGGCCCGCGTGATGGACCTGATGACGCCGCTCGGCAAGGGCCAGCGCGGCCTGATCGTCGCGCCGCCGCGGACCGGCAAGACCATGCTGCTTCAGGCCATCGCGCAGTCGGTGGCCAAGAACCATCCCGAGGTCTACCTGATCGTCCTGCTGATCGACGAGCGTCCGGAGGAAGTCACGGACATGCAGCGCTCGGTGGATGGCGAGGTGATCTCGTCGACCTTCGACGAGCCGGCGCAGCGCCACGTGCAGGTCGCCGAAATGGTGATCGAGAAGGCCAAGCGTCTCGTCGAGCACAAGAAAGACGTCTTGATCCTGCTCGATTCGATCACGCGTCTCGCCCGCGCCTACAACACCGTGATTCCGGCGTCGGGCAAGGTGCTCTCTGGCGGTCTCGACAGCAACGCGCTGCAGAAGCCCAAGCGCTTCTTCGGCGCCGCCCGCAACATCGAAGAAGGCGGCTCGCTGACCATCGTCGCCACCGCGCTCATCGATACCGGATCGCGCATGGACGATGTGATCTTCGAAGAGTTCAAGGGCACCGGCAACAGCGAAATCCACCTGGATCGCAAGCTCTCGGACAAGCGCACGTTCCCGGCGATCGACATCCTCAAGAGCGGCACCCGCAAGGAAGAATTGCTGCTGCCGAAGGAAGATCTCCAGCGCATCTACGTGCTGCGGCGCGTGTTGAATCCGCTGTCGCCGGTCGAGGCAATGGAATTGCTGCTCGACAAGATGGGCAAGACAAAAAACAACGCAGAGTTCCTGTCTGCGATGCAGAAGGGTTGATGGCAATGAGCGTGACGATCAAGGTCCGGCAGAATGGCTCGCTCCTCGTCGAAGGCGAGGACGTGAAGCTCGTCGACTGGACCGGCGCCGAGTACATCGTGCCGAAGAAGCCGTTTGCGATGTGCCGCTGCGGCCAGTCGAAGGAGAAGCCGTTCTGCGACGGCTCGCACAAGCTCTGTAATTTCCAGGCCGCCGAAGCGGCCCCGGGTCCCAAGAAGATGCCGGAGCCGCCGCCGATTCCAGAAGAGCTGAAGTAACGCTACAGCGTCGGGATCATCCACGGCGCCACATACTGCTGGAACATCGCCAGCAGGCCCATCAGCGCCGTAAGGATCAGGCTGTGGAAGATCACTTTCGCGAAGATCTCGCCTTCGCGTCCCACCGCACCGACGCCCGCGGCGCCGACCGACAGATTCTGCGGGCTGATCATCTTGCCCATCACGCCGGCGGAGCTGTTGGTGGCGCCCATCAGAATCGGATCGAGTCCCGACACTTTCGCCGTGGTCGCCTGCAGCGGTCCGAACAACGTGTTCGATGACGTATCACTGCCGGTCAGGAACACGCCGAGCATGCCGAGGAATGCGGAGAAGAACGGGAAGAGCCAGCCGGTGGCGGCCAAGGCCAGCGCCATCGACGAGGTCATGCCCGAATAGTTCATCACCGTCGCGATCGAGAGAATGAAAGCGATCGTGACGATCGGCAGGCGCAACTGCGCCACGGTCTTGCCGAACGCCACGCCGATGATGTTCGTGCTCGCGCCGGCGGCGAGCATCGGAATGAACGCGATGAACGTGGCGATCAGGACGAGCGTGCCTGCGGCGGCGAGAAAATCCAGGCGGTAGTTCAGCGCATAGGGCGTCGTCTTTGCCACGACCGGCGCTTCGCGCTGCACCAGCGGCGCCGGCTTGCCGTCGACGAGCTGATAGGCGCCGGGCCAACTGAAATCCCAGACCGGGAAGCGGAACGACTGCGGCGCGGATGCCGCAGGCGGACCGATCCACGGGTCGGGACACAACGCATATCCCGCCTGGCCGCATCGCAGCAGCGCGGTCACGTTCCTGGGCGGTTTCACCGTCGACATGCCGGCGAAGTTTCCGCTCTGGCCGATCAAGACGACGACGACAAGAATTCCGTACGTCGCATAAGCGCGCCACACGCGCGAGCCCGGATCGATCGTGGTTTCCACCGGCGCGTTGATCTCGCCGGCCAGTGAGTCGGCAGGCTTCCAGAACTTCAGCAGCATAGCCACCGAGGCGAGCGATACTAACGCGGCGAGCGTGTCGGTCAGCTCGGGGCCCACGTAGTTCGAGACCGCGAACTGTCCGATCGCAAACGTGACGCCGGCGACGAGCACGGCCGGGAGCACACCCATCATGCGGCCCCAGCCGGCATACAACACGACGAGATACGCGGGAATCACCAGCGAGAAAAACGGCAGTTGCCGTCCGACCATCGCCGACAGCGCCCGCGTCGTCGTTTGCGTGTCGTGGCCGAGCAGCGGCGCCAGCAGGCCGCCGAGCGTCGTCACCGGAATGCCGAGCGATCCGAACGCGACCGGCGCCGTGTTGGCGATCAGCGCGAGCACCGCGGCCATGATCGGCTCGAAGCCGAGCCCGGCGAGCATCGACGCCGTAATCGCGACCGGCGCGCCGAAACCGGCAATGCCCTCGATCAACGCGCCGAAGCAAAAGGCGACGAGCAGGACCTGCACGCGGCGATCGGTCGTCAGTCGCGCCAGCGATCGGCGAATGACATCGAAGTCGCCGCTCTCGACCGACAGGTTGTAGAACAGCACCGCGCTGAACACGATCCAGCAGATCGGCCAGAGCCCGTAGGCCATGCCGTGCGTGAACGCGGCGATGGTCAGCGGCAGCGGCATGCCCCACACCAGCCACGCCAGCAGGAACGCGCTGGCCGCGCCGGCGATCGCCGACTTCCACGGCGCGAAGCGCCAGACGGCGAGCATCAACGCGAGCAGGAGCGGCGGGATCGATGCGACGAGCGCCGAGAGTAAGATGCTGCCCGCAACGGGGCTGTAGTTCTGGTGAAAGAGTTCGGCCAAGGGGCAACCTCGGCCGAGACTATAACCTACGATTCACGCAAGGCCGCCATCGGATCCACTTGCGTTGCGCGTCGTGCCGGCACATAGGCGGCCAGTAGCGCCACCGACCCGAGCACGGCCACCAGCGCGCCGAGTTGCACGAAGCTCGTCGTGACCATCCCGTAGAGGATCGACTCCATGGCGCGTCCGACACCGATCGCCAGCGCGGACCCGACAACGGTGCCGACGATCGTGATGCCAATCGCGCGACTCGTCGTGGCGCGCACCACCTGCCAGCGGCCGGCGCCGAGCGCCATCCGCACGCCGATCTCCTGTGTGCGCTGCGTGGTGAGAAACGCCATCAGGCTGTAGATGCCGATCACCGCCAGCACGAGGGCGATCAGTCCGACGACCCCGAGCGCGCGAGAGATGAAGACGAACCCCGCGGCGCGCTCCTCGACCATCTTGTCGAGCGACTCGAGCGCCGCGATTGGCTGATCCGCATCCACGGCGGCCACGGCGCGGCGCAGATCGCCGGCGAGCGCGTGAGGATCGCCGACCGTGCGCACCGCGAACGCCACCGAATAGGGCGCCTGCTGAGTGATCGGCACGTACACCATGTCGCCCCGCCGATCGAACCAGTTATGCACGATGTCTCCGGATACGCCGACGACGGTGATCCATGGTCCATCGAGCGCAAACCTGAATCGCTTGCCAAGCGGATCCTCGTCTCCCCAGTAGCGATGCACCAGCGTCGTGCTGAGAATCGCGACCGGTGTCGACTCCGGCCGATCGGAATCGTCGAACATCCGCCCTCGCATCAGCGGAATCTTCATGGCTGCGAAATACTCAGGCGTCGCCATGCGGAATTGCGCGGTTCGGGCCTCCAACTCGGGAATGTCCTGGCCCTCGGGAAAGAAACGCCTGGTCCAGTTGTTGAACGCCGCGGGAATGATGCTCACGACGCCGACGTCGGCGACCGCGGGAATCACGCGCATCGCGTCGCTCACCTCGGTAATCAACCGGCGCCGCGTGTCGGCATCGCTGTAATTGCGCTCGGGCAGATTGAGCTGCGCAACGAGCACGTTGTTCTTATCGAAGCCAAGCCGGCCGTTGACCGTCTCGTGCGCGGCGGTGATGGCGAGCGCCGATGCGAATACGAGCGCCAGCGCGAGCGCCATTTGTGTCGTCGCCAGCGCGCTCCGCGCCCATTGACGGTTGCGCCCGGGCGTCAGCGAACGGCCCGATTGCCGCAACGTATCGGCGACCTGCGCTTTCGTCGCCTGAATCGCGGGGAGCACCGAGAAGATGATCATCGCCAGCGTGCCGAGCGCCGCAGTGACGGCAAACAGTTCGAGATCGAGCCGGATGAACGCCCATCCGGGGATGAACCGCAGCACCGACGCCGGAATCGAGGCCTTTGAGACCGCCAGGCCGGCGACGATCAGCGGCATGGACAGGAGCACCGCGCCCATCGACAAGACCAGACCCTCGATCAAGGTCTGCCCGAACAGGCGGGCGCGGCTCGAGCCGAGGGCCAGGCGAATCGAATACTCCGAAGCGCGTTCGGCGCCCCGCGCCATCAGCAGGTTGGCCACGTTCGCGCATGCAATCAACAGCAGGAGCAATGCCGCGGCCTGCCACACGCTGATAAAGCTGCCGGCGCCGGGATCCGCCATGCCCTTGGTGAACGACATCACGCGCGCGTACCGCTTCAGGTTCGTGTCGGCGTGATCGTTGCGCTGCGTATCGACGATGGCGGTCAGCTCGGCGCGCGCCTGTTCGAGAGAGACGCCGTCGGCGAGCCGGCCCATCACGCCGTAGTTCTCGGCCCGGCGGTTGGCCCATTGCTCATCGGTCAGGGCGATCGGCGCCCATACTTCCGCCCCGTCCGGCGTGTTGAAGCCCGGCGGCGCCACGCCCACGACCTCGTACGGCTCGCCATCGAGCCTGATGCTCTTGCCGACGATGTTCGGATCGGAGGCGAAGCGTCGCGTCCACAGCCCCTGGCCAATCACCACGCGGTGATGCTGGCCGCGTTGCCCTTCGCTCTCGAAAAACTCGCGGCCCATCACCGGCGGGGCAGAGAGCAGCGCGAAATAGCCTGGCGAGACGAAGAAGCCGGGGACTTGCTCAGGGACATCGACACCCGACAGATTGGCATCCCACCACTGGTACATGGCCCAACCCTTGACGGTCTTCGACTGCTCGCGCCATTCGCGGAAGTCGGCCGCGGTGACGTTGATGCGATCGACGAAGGTACTTTCGGGCGCAATGGTCGTGGCCACGATCAGGCGATCGACGCCGGGGAAACGGTATGGACGGAGGACGAGCGCGTCCATCAGGCTGAACGTCGTGCTGTTGGCGGCCAGCGCCAGCGCCAGCGTGAAGACCACGGCCGCCGAAAGCATCGGCCGCTGCAGCGTCGCCCGCCACGCGTATCGCGTGTCGCGCAGCATGCCGGTCCACCACGGTCCCTGCGGCTCGAGATCGGCGGTGGTGATCCAGCGCACCGGCGGCTTGCGCCGCAAGATCCGCATCACGCCATAGCGCACCGCGATGCTGAGGCTCTGTCGCAGATGCCACCGCGCTACCTTTCCGGCACCCGCGCGCCGCGCCAGGCGCGCGCCCTCTTCGCGCAGATCCCCGAGCATCGATTCACGCAATTCGGCATCGCGGACGACCAGGGTCAGGATGCGTTCGCCGGCTGTCGAAGAAGAAGGGCTCATGGCTGCTCCAGGATGGACTCCAGACCTTTGGTCAGGCTGGAAAAGGCCTCGTGCGTGGCTCGCAGCGCTTTCAGGCCCGCGGCGGTGACCGAGTAGTAGCGCCGCGCCTTGCCGCCGCGCTCATCGCTCGGGTCACCCATTCGGGACTTGAGGCACCCCTTCGATTCGAGGCGATCGAGGCCCGTGTAGAGGGCGCCGCGCGCCACGGGCCGGCCCGTCCGCTGCTCGATCACTTCACGAATCGGCACCGCGTAGGCGCCTTCATCGAGGTGAAGAACCGAGAGCAGGACCGCGTATTCGAATTCGCCGAGGTAAATGGGTGCCATGACTGCATTGCAGGCTAAACCATGCCTGCATTGCAGTCAATAGACGGCTGGGTGGGGCTAAAGGTTCACAGCCCGGGGCTGATTCATCATCGCGCGTAGTTCGTCACCCTCCATCACTTCCTTTTCCAGAAGGAAGCGGGTCACGCGCTCGAGGATGTCGCGGTTCTCGCGCAGGATGCGGCGCGCTTCGTTGTGCGCGCCGGCGATGATCTGCTTGACCTCTTCGTCGATGACGCGGGCCGTCTCTTCGCTGTAGTTGCCGCGTTCCGCCGGCATGCCGAGATCGAGGAAGCGGCCGCGGCGGCTCTGATCGTAGTTGACGGTGCCGAGCTTCTCGCTCATGCCCCATTCGGTGACCATCGACCGCGCGACGTCGGTGACGCGCTGCAGATCGTTCTGCGCGCCGGTGGAGATTTCACCGACCGCGATCTCCTCGGCGGCGCGGCCGCCAAGCAGAATCGCCATCTGGTTCTGTAGATCGCCCTTCTGCAAGAGATAGCGATCTTCCAGCGGCAGTTGCATCGTGTAGCCGAGCGCGCCGAAGCCGCGCGCCACGATCGAAATCTTATGGACCGGATCCATGTTCGGCAGCACGCTCGCGACAATCGCGTGCCCGGCCTCGTGATACGCCACGATTTCGCGTTCGCGCGTGCTCATCACGCGTTTCTTCTCGAGGCCGGCGATCAGGCGATCGATCGCCTCGTCGAAATCGTGCATCACGACGGATTGGCCGTCGCGCCGCGCCGCCAGCAGCGCGGCTTCGTTGACGAGGTTGGCGAGATCCGCACCGGCGAATCCAGCCGTGCGCGCCGCCACCTTGCGCAGATCGACCGACGGATCGAGCTTCACGTTGCGGACGTGGATCTTGAGGACTTCTTCGCGGCCCTTGACGTCGGGCTTGTCGACGAGCACCTGCCGATCGAAACGGCCGGGGCGCATCAGCGCGGGGTCGAGCACCTCGGGACGATTCGTCGCCGCCATGATGATGATCGCCTTGCGCGCGTCGAAGCCGTCCATCTCCGCGAGCAACTGGTTCAGCGTCTGCTCGCGTTCTTCGTGGCTGCCGAGCGGGCTCTGCACGCGCGCCTTGCCGAGCGCATCGAGCTCGTCGATGAAGACGATGCACGGCGCCTTGGCTTCGGCTTGTGAGAACAGATCGCGCACGCGCGCCGCGCCGACGCCGACGAACATCTCGACGAATTCGGATCCGCTGAGGCTGAAGAAGGGGACCTTGGCTTCGCCCGCGACCGCGCGCGCGAGCAGCGTCTTGCCCGTGCCCGGAGGCCCGACCAGCAGCACGCCCTTCGGGATCTTGCCGCCGAGGTTCGTGAACTTGCGCGGGTTCTTCAGGAACTCCACGATCTCGCGCAGCTCCTGTGCGGCTTCATCCACACCGGCCACATCCTGGAACGTGGTCTTGACGTCGTCTTCGGCGTAGATCTTGGCGCGGCTGCGCGCGAACGACATCACGCCGCCTTCGGCGCCGCCGAGGCGCCGGGCGAAGAACGACCATGCGGCGACGATCAACACGAAGGGCAGCAGCCAGCCGATGATCTCGGGCAGCCAGCGGCTGACGATCTCGCCGGTGTACTTCACGCTTGCCGCATCGAGCTCCTCGACCAGCTTGGGATCCTCGATGCGTGTCGTGGTGAACGCGGTGGCGCCGTTCTCGGCCTTCTTCAACGTGCCGTGAATGATCGTGTCGCCGACCTGGACGTCCGCGACCTGGCCGGTGCGCACGAGTCCCTTGAACTCGCTGTACGGGATCTGCCGTCCGGCGGGCGCGAGGAAGTACGCCTGGCCGATCGCCAGCAGGGTCAGGACGCCGAGCACCCACCACAACGCGGTGGGCTTCTGCGATTGCTGACGCCGCTCCTTGCCGCCCGGTGGGAGCGATGGACTAGGCATGTACCGCGTGTCCTTTCGCGAAGCTCAGCTCGTCTCCGGAGAGATCGACCGTGATTGTGTCGCCCTCGCGGAACGCGCCGTCGAGCACGCGGAGCGCCAGTGGATCCAGCAACCGCCGCTGCAGGGCGCGCTTGAGCGGGCGAGCCCCATACACCGGATCATAACCCTCACGGACCAAGAAGTCCTTGGCCGCATCGGTGAGCTCAACCGTGATTTTCCGTTCACTCAGCCGCTTGAGCAACCCGCGCAGCTGGATTTCGACGATTTGGCGGATGTGTTCCTTCTCGAGGCTATGGAACCACACGATTTCGTCGATGCGGTTGATGAATTCGGGCCGGAACTGCGCGCGCAGCGCGTCCTGGTCGCGCAGGTTCGACGTCATGATCACGACCGTGTTCTTGAAGTCGATCAGGCGGCCCTTGCCATCGGTCAGGCGCCCATCGTCGAGCAGCTGCAGCATCACGTTCAGCACTTCGGGATGCGCTTTTTCGATCTCGTCGAAGAGCACCACGGCGTACGGCCGGCGGCGGACCGCTTCGGTGAGCTGCCCGGCCTCGTCGTAGCCGACGTATCCCGGCGGCGCGCCGATCATGCGCGACACGGTGTGCTTTTCCTGGTATTCCGACATGTCGATGCGCACCATCGCGTGCTCGTCATCGAACAGGAATTCGGCGAGCGCGCGGGCCAGCTCCGTCTTGCCGACGCCGGTCGGGCCAAGGAAGATGAAGCTGCCGAGCGGGCGATTCGGATCCTGCAATCCGGCGCGGGCGCGGCGAATCGCGTTGGCGACGGCGTTAATCGCCTCGTCCTGGCCGATGACGCGCAGGTGGAGGCGCTCTTCCATCTTGAGCAGCTTCTGGATTTCGCCTTCCATCAGGCGGCTCACGGGAATCCCGGTCCACTTGCCGACGACTTCGGCGATATCCTCCTCGTCGACTTCTTCCTTGAGCATGCTCTTGGCTTTCTGCAATTCCGAGAGCCGCGCTTCCTGGTTCTTGATTTCCGCTTCGAGCTGCGGGACCTGACCGTACTGCAGCTCCGACGCCTTGGCGTAGTCGCCGGCGCGCTGCGTGCGCTCGACCTCCTGCTTGACCTGCTCGAGTCGCTCTTTCAGCTCGCGGCCTTTCTGGATCGCTTCCTTCTCCTGCTCCCAGTGTGAGCGGAGCTCGGTGGCCTGTTCCTTGAGATCGGCAAGCTCCTTCTCGAGCTTCTTGAGTCGATCTTTCGACGCGGGATCCTTTTCCTTGCGCAGCGCCTCGCGCTCGATTTCGAGCTGCATCGTGCGGCGCTGCACTTCATCGAGCTCGACGGGCAGCGAGTCGATCTCCATGCGCAGCTTCGATGCGGCTTCATCCATCAGATCGATCGCCTTGTCGGGCAGGAAGCGATCGGTGATGTAGCGATGCGAGAGCACGGCGGCGGCGACGAGGGCGGCGTCCTTGAACTTCACGCCGTGGTGGATCTCGTAGCGCTCGCGCAGGCCGCGCAGGATGCTGATCGTGTCCTCGACGCTCGGCTCGCCGACCGTGACCGGCTGGAACCGGCGCTCGAGCGCCGCATCCTTCTCGATGTACTTCTGGTATTCGTTCAGCGTCGTCGCGCCGATGGTGTGCAGCTCGCCGCGCGCGAGCATCGGCTTGAGCATGTTCGACGCATCCATCGAGCCCTCAGCCGCTCCGGCGCCGACCACGGTGTGCAGCTCGTCGATGAAGAGCACGATCTGCCCGGCCGAATCGACCACTTCCTTCAGGACCGCCTTCAGGCGATCCTCGAACTCGCCGCGGTACTTCGCGCCCGCGATCAGCGAGCCCATGTCGAGCGTGACGATCTGCTTGTTCTTCAAGCCTTCGGGTACGTCACCGCGGATGATGCGCTGCGCGAGCCCCTCGACGATCGCGGTCTTGCCGACGCCGGGCTCGCCGATCAGCACGGGGTTGTTCTTGGTGCGGCGCGACAGCACCTGGATCACGCGGCGCACTTCCTCGTCGCGGCCGATCACCGGATCCAGCTTGCCTTTGCGGGCGAGCTCTGTCAGATCGCGGCCGTACTTCTGCAGCGCCTCGTACTTGCCTTCGGGATTCTGATCGGTCACGCGCTGGCTGCCGCGCACCGACGCGAGCGCCTCGAGTACGCGATCGCGCGTGACGCCGCGCGCCTTGAGCACGTCGAGCGACGCCGACTTGCCCGGCTCCTCGAGCAGGCCAAGCAGCAAGTGTTCGGTGCTGACGAATTCGTCCTGCATCGACTTGGCGTTGGCTTGCGCCGCGTCAAGCACCACACGCAGGCGTGGTGAGAGGTGCGGCTCGGCGCCGCCATGCGCCTTCGGCTGCTTGCCGAGGTAGTCGCGCATCGCCTTCGCGATCTGCGCGGGATCGATATTGAGCTTCCGCAGCACGCTCGGCACGACGCCGCCCTGCTGTTCGGCGAGCGTGACGAGCAGGTGCTCGGGCTCGACTTGGGCGTGATTCATCTCCGACGCCAGTTGTGGCGCCGCGACGACCGCCTCTTGTGCCTTCTCCGTGAACTTATTGAGATTCATTTCCCGTCTCTCAGCGCCTCGTAAAGCTTGCGCTCTTCGTCCGACAACGACTTCGGAATATCCACTTCCACACTCGCGTACAAATCACCGCGGTCGTCCGGCTTCCCGACACTGGGCAGCCCGTGTCCGCGCAGCCGGAACCGCTGGCCGCTCTGCGTGCCAGCCGGCAGCTTCAGTCGCAGCGTCTTCGACTCCGGCGTCACCACGTCCACTTCGCCGCCGAGCACCGCAACCGGCACCGGCACACGCGCGCGCGTATAGACGTCGCGGCCCTTCACGTCGAACACGGGATGCGGCTTGAGCTGCACCCGCAGATACAAATCGCCGCTCGGCGCGCTGCCCGAGCCGCGGCCGCCTTCACCGGCGACGCGGACGCGCGATCCATCCGTGACCCCGGCGGGGATGCGCACTTCCACGGTGCGCGCGTGGCCGTCGTGACGCAATTGCAGGCGCTGCACGCTGCCCTTGATCGCGTCCTCGAGATCGAGCTCGAACGGATGCTCGACGTCCTGGCCCTTCCGGGCCCTCGGCCGCGCGCGGCCACCGCGCGCGCCGGTCGATTCCTCCGCGCCGCCCATGCCTCCGAAGAAGGTCTTGAAGAAATCGGAGAACGGGCTGTCGCCGCCGCCACCGGCGCCGCCGAACATGTCCGCCATTTCTTCCGGGGTCATGGTGCGGAAGCCGCCGCCACTGCCGCTCGTGCTCCATTGCCCGCCGCCGAACGGCGAGCCGCCCGCGTACGGATTCGCACCCGGCGGCACGTTCTCATACGCGCGCCAGTTCGCGCCGAGCTCGTCGTACTTCTTCCGCTTCTGCGGATCGCTCAGGACTTCGTTGGCCTCGTTGACCTCCTTGAATTTCGCCTCGGCACCCTTGTCGCCAGGATTCACGTCCGGGTGGTACTTGCGCGCGAGTTTCCGGAAGGCCTGCTTGATCTCCTTGTCGGTCGCGGTCTTCGAGATGCCGAGCGTCGTGTAATAGTCCTTGAAGTCCACGCTACTCGTCGCTTCCGTGATCCAGCCCCAGCAATTCCACGAGCTGATCGATTTCGCGCACCAGCCTGCGGCGATTGGTGCCGCGCTGGAGCGCCGCCGGCTGCATCAGGGGCCTGATCCGCTGCATCGCTTCCGCCACCGACAACAACTGCTGCACGCCTGCAAGATTGACGCCCGACTCATCCACGAGCCGCTTGATGAAACGCAGCCGCTCGATCTCGTCGTGCGAGTAGAGGCGCATGCTGCCCACGGTGCGCGCCGGGCGCACCAGCCCCAGCCGCTCGTACTTGCGAAGCGTCTGCGGGTGCATGTCGAGCATCCGGGCCGCGTCGGAGATGAAGATCAGCTCCAAGGTTGACACAACCCAAGTATACCAGTTGATACGACTCGTATCAATGTAGAGCTTGGCCGGATCTAGATTCTGGCAAGCAGTTGTTCGAGCGGCCAGAGGATCACGCCGACGACCTGCGTGATGGCGCGCATGACGGGAATCGACAGCTTCACGATCGGCTTCACCACCCGGCGGACGGCGCCGTCAGCCTCGTAGAAGAGCGCCACGAAGATGATCATCAGGATGCCGACGAACTTCGCATACGCCGGCAGATGAATCGGCGCGCCGGTGACGAGGTGATA
>Ga0111539_10009391_pt1 | contig 12347 bp, 8 predicted proteins | sample RhiMethybrSRZTD1_FD_79667 | JGI IMG/M metagenome (GOLD analysis project Ga0111539, IMG submission 79667) | Populus rhizosphere microbial communities from Tennessee, USA - Rhizosphere MetaG P. TD hybrid SRZTD1 (version 2) (version 2) | ecosystem: Host-associated > Plants > Roots > Rhizosphere >...
ACCGTTCGTCAAGGTGAGCTGCGCGGCGCTGCCCGACAGCCTGATCGAATCCGAGTTGTTCGGCTACGAAAAGGGGGCGTTCACCGGCGCCGAGGCGCGCAAGAAGGGGCGCTTCGAGCTGGCAGATGGCGGCACGCTGTTCCTCGACGAGATCGGCGAAGTGAACCTCGCGACCCAGGTCAAGCTGCTGCGCGTCCTGCAGCAGCGTGAGTTCGAGCGTGTCGGCGGCACCGAAACGGTCAAGGCGAACGTCCGGCTGATCGCGGCGACGAACAAGGATCTGGAGAAGGCGATCGCGAGCGGCGCGTTCCGGGAAGACTTGTACTACCGGCTGAACGTCTTCACGATCTTCGTGCCGCCGCTGCGGGAACGGAAGGCGGATCTCCTGCTGCTCGTCGATCACTTCCTCGAAAAGTTCGCCCGCGAACACCAGCGCAGCATCAAGCGGATCTCGACGCCGGCGATCGACATGCTGGCCAGCTATCACTGGCCCGGAAACGTCCGCGAGCTCGAGAACGCCATCGAGCGATCGGTCCTGATGTGCGACGGCCAGGTCATCCACGGCCATCACCTGCCGCCGTCCCTGCAAACCGCCGAGGCGTCGGGCACCGTGACGCGCGTCTCGCTCCTCGACGCCGTGTCCGCCTACGAAAAAGACCTGCTCCAGGACGCGCTGAAGACGACGCGGGGCAATTGTGCGCGGGCCGCGCGGCTCCTCGCGACGACGGAGCGGATCTTCAACTACAAGGTCCGGAACTACGGCATCGACGCCCTGCGATTCAAGTCCTAGCGGCGTGGGCGTTTTGGAGTAGTCTAGTGCGCGTTTTCCACGCGCAAAGGACACTCCGATGGCTCAAGTCTCGATGACCGTCAACGGCAAGACACGCAAGGGGCACGTCGACCCTCGCGTCCTGCTCGTCCACTTTCTCCGCGAACAGCTGCGCCTGACCGGCACGCACATCGGCTGCGACACCACGCAGTGCGGCGCCTGCACCGTTCTCGTCGACGGCCGCAGCGCGAAATCCTGCACGCTCTTCGCGGTGCAGGCCGACGGCTCGACGATCACCACGATCGAGGGCCTCGCCGCCGAGGGCGAGTTGCACCCCCTGCAGAACGGGTTCTGGGAGGAACACGGACTGCAGTGCGGCTTCTGCACGCCGGGCATGATCATGGCGGCGGTGGGGCTGCTGCAGGACAATCCGAAGCCGTCAGAGCGCGAGATTCGCGAGGGGATCTCCGGCAACTTCTGCCGCTGCACCGGCTATCAGCACATCGTCAACGCGATCCAACACGCCGCCGGTACGAGGTAAGCCATGGCCGCATCACCAGTTCTGCCGAAGCTCGTTGGCCAGCGCGTCAAGCGGCGCGAGGATCCGCGCCTGATTCGAGGCGGCGGCACCTACGTCGACGACATCGCCCTCGTCGGCATGCAGCATCTCGCCTTCAAGCGAAGCGATGTCGCGCACGGACGCATCCTCTCGATCGACACCAGCGCGGCGAAGGCGATGGACGGCGTCGAAGCGGTGTTCACCGGCGCCGACATCGCCGAATTCCTGCCGCCGATGCCGATCGGCACACCGTTCCCGTCGCCGGAGCATCGCGCGGTCGCGGTCGACACCGTTCGCTATGGCGGTGAACCAGTCGCCGTTGTCGTGGCCGCCGATCGCTATGTCGCGCGCGACGCCGCCGACGCGATCGTCGTGACCTACGACGCGCTGCCGGCCGTCGTCGACGTCGAACAGGCGATGACCGGAAAGCCGGCGGTCATCCACGAACAGTTCCCGAACAACCTCGCCGTTCCACTGGTGCCGAGCGGCACCGGGGCGACGCCGGCGGGCGTCGACGACTCGGCGATCGATGCCGCGTTCGCGAAAGCCGAGGTGGTCATCTCGCAGCGGATGGCGAATCAGCGGCTCGCCCCGAGCGCGATGGAAGGACGGGGCGTCGTCGCCCACTACGAGCCGGGCAAGGAGACGATGACCATCTGGTCGTCGACGCAGAACCCGCACATCCTCAGGTCGTTCATCGCGGCACTGACCGGACTCGGCCAGGATCAGGTCCGCGCCATCGCGCCCGAAGTCGGCGGCGGCTTCGGCGCGAAGATCAACATCTACGGAGAAGAGTACGTCGCGGCGGCGGTGTCGAAGCGCCTCGGCATCCCGGTGAAATGGTCGGAAGATCGTTCAGAGGCCTTCGTCGCCACGACGCACGGCCGCGACATCCTCGCCTACGTGGACCTGGCGGCGAAGCGCGACGGCACCGTGCTCGGTCTCAAGCTCCGGCTGATCGCGGATATCGGCGCCTACAACATGCTGCTCACCGCCGCCATCCCGACGCTGACGATGATGATGGCGAACGCCACCTACGACATCCCGGCGATTCGCACGACGCTGACCGAAGTCTTCACGAACAAGACGCCGACCGATGCCTATCGCGGAGCCGGTCGCCCCGAGGCGACCTATTTCGTCGAGCGCGCGATGGACATGCTCGCGCACGAATTGAAAATGGATCCGGCCGACGTCCGCCGCAAGAACTTCATCAAGCCGAACCAGTTCCCGTTCACGACCCAGATGGGCGCGATCTACGACTCCGGCGACTACGAGAAGGCGCTCGATCTTGCGCTGAAGAACGCCAAGTGGGATCAGCTGAAGGCGGAGCGCGACGCCGCGCGCAAGCAGGGACGGCTCGTCGGTCTCGGGCTGTCGATGTACGTGGAGGTCTGCGGTCTCGGGCCGTCGGCCGCGCTGCCGACGGGAGGCTGGGAGCACGCGCAGGTCACGATCGAGCGCGACGGCCGGATCAGCGCCACGACCGGCGCGTCGCCGCACGGCCAGGGCAACGAGACCACGTTCGCGCAGATGCTGTCGGATCAATTCGGCGTGCCGCTTGAGCACATCAGGATTCTGCACGGCGACACCGGCGTCGTGAAGCAGGGCATCGGCACGTTCGGCAGCCGGTCGCAGGCGGTCGGCGGAACGGCGATCCATCTCGCGGGCGCCAAGGTCAAGGCGAAGATGGCGAAGTACGCGGCCGCCATGCTCGAGGCGAGCGAGGACGACATCGTGTTCGAGAACGGCACGATCGGCGTCAAGGGCTCGCCGGCGTCCGCGAAGGCGTTCGCCGCGGTGGCCGCGTACGCGTACGTGCCCGTGCCGCTGCCTCCCGGCGTCGAACCGGGCTTGAGCGACGAGGCGTTCTTCGAGCCGCCCAACAACACCTATCCGTTCGGCTGCCACATCTCGATGCTCGAGATCGATCGGCAGACCGGCGAGCCGACGCTGTTGAAGATGGTGGCGGTGGACGATGCCGGCGTGCTGATCAATCCGTTGATCGTCGAAGGACAAATCCACGGCGGCCTCGCGCAGGGCATCGGCCAGGCGATGATCGAAGAGGTGGCCTACAACGAAGACGGTCAGCTGCTGACCGGATCGTTCATGGATTACGCGCTTCCGCGCGCGATTGATTTCCCGCGCTTCGAGCTCGACGCCACCGTGACGCCAACACCCTGCAACCCGTTCGGGGCGAAAGGTGTCGGCGAAGCCGGTACCCTCGGGTCGACGCCGAGCATCGTGAACGCCGCCGTGGACGCGCTCAGCGAGTTCGGCGTGAAGCACATCGACATGATGCTGCGGCCTGAAAAACTGTGGCGCATCATCCAGGGTCAGGGAGGACGGTCGTGATTTCTTCACCCTTCGAATACAGCCGCGCGACGTCGCTGGACGATGCCCTGGCGAAGCTGCAAGCGAGCAACGGCGACGGCAAGTTCATCGCCGGTGGCCACAGCCTGGTGCCGCTGATGAAGCTGCGGCTCAGCGAGCCCAAGGTGTTGATCGATATCGCGCGCATCCCCGGGCTTGCCGGCATCCGCGAAAAGGACGGAAAGATCGAAATCGGCGCGGGGACGGTCCATCACGACGTCGCCGCGTCCGCGCTGCTGCGCAAGGCCTGTCCGGCGATCGCGGAATGCGCCGGCGATATTGGCGATCCGCAGGTCCGCAACCGGGGCACCCTCGGCGGCAGCCTTGCACACGCGGATCCGGCGGCCGACTATCCCGCCGTCATGCTCGCGCTCGACGCCGAGGTTCACGTGAAAGGTCCGAAGGGCTGGCGGGTGGTGAAGGCCGCCGACTTCTTCAAGGGCCTCTTCACGGTCGATCTGGCGCCGGACGAAATCATTGCCGGCGTGCAGTTCGCTCCGATGAAGGCCGCCGCGTATGCCAAGCTCCATCAGCGCGCGTCGCACTTCGCCATCGTTGGCGTCGCCGCGGCGGTGGACGTCAAGAACGGGGCGATTCAGTCGGCGCGCATCGGCGTCACGGGCGCGAGCGCGCACGCGACGCGGCTGACCGAGGTGGAGAAGGCGCTGGCGGGCAAGCCGGCGACCGCGGCCACCGTTGAAGCCGCGGTGAAGAACGCCGGCGCGAAACTCCAGGACGTCAACGCCGACATCCATGCCAGCGAGGAGTACCGCCGGGCGATGGTGGGCGTCTTCACCGAGCGCGCCTTGAAGGGGGCGCTGGCGCGCGCCTGAGGGCAGGTCGATGGCGCGGTTTCACGGCGGCGGCCGCGGCTTGGCCTGGCTGACTGGCCTGTCGCTCGACGTGAAGCTCGGCGGCCGCATGCTCCTCAAGTACCCGGGCCTGACGCTGGCGGGCGGGCTGGCGATCGCCGTTGCGATCGGGATTGGCGCAGGCTGGTACGACCTGGCGGGTAAGCTCGTGGCGCCGGCGATCCCGCTGCCCGAAGGCGACCGGGTCGTGTTGGTCGAGACGCACAACACCCTGACGAACGCGCCCGAGCCGCGCCTCGTCGGCGACTTCCTCGAGTGGCGACGCGAGCTGCGCACGATTGAGGATCTTGGCGCGTACCGCGCCGACACTCGCAATCTCATCATCGGCGACGCGGCGCCCAAGGCGATTCGGATGGCGGAGCTCACCGCCGCCGCGTTCCGCACGGCACGCGTGCCTCCGCTGCTCGGTCGAGCCCTGCTGGACTCCGACGAGATCCCGGGAGCACCCAGCGTGGTCGTGCTCGGCTACGACGTGTGGCAGCGCTCCCTCGGCGGTCGGCAGGACGTCGTCGGATCCGTCGTGAAACTGGGGACGACCCCCGCGACCGTGATCGGTGTCATGCCGGAGGGCTTCGGGTACCCGGTCAACCACCAGGCCTGGACGCCGCTATCGCTTCGCGCCTCGTACGGTGCGCTCGAGGGTGGAGCGGTCAGCGTCATCGGCAGGCTGGCTCATGGCGTCTCGCGGGAGCAGGCAGACGCCGAGTTGCGTGTGTTCAGCGAACGCGCGGCCGCCGCGCGTCCGGCGACGCACAGTCATCTTCTGCCCAGCGCGAAGCGACTCGGGGAACGCGACGTCCCCGACCTCGTGCAGTTCGCGATGGCGAACGTGCCCGCGCTGCTGGTGCTGATCATTGCGTGCGTGAGCGTCGGCACGCTGGTCTATGCGAGAACGGCGACGCGTGAAGGGGAAATCGCGGTGCGGTCCGCGCTCGGTGCGAGCCGCGCGCGCATCATCGGTCAACTCTTCGTGGAGACCTTCGTGCTCTCATCCGTCGCGGCCGCGGCCGGTCTCCTCGCCGCCGACCGGGCGCTGAGGTGGGGGATCGAAGCGGTCACCGAGGGCGGCGCTCCGTTCTGGATGACCCCTGGCCTGAAGCTCACGACGATCCTGTATGCCGGCGGCCTCGCGGTCGTCAGCGCGGCGCTGTTGTCGCTCCTGCCTGCGCTGAAAGTCACCCGAGCGCGCGTGCAACCACACCTCGCGAACCTGGGCACCGGTGGCGCCACGCTGCGCTTCGGCCGCGTCTGGACAACCGCGATGATCGTCCAGGTGGCACTGACGGCCATCGGCATCCCGGCCGCCCTGGAGAGCGCGAGCCAGACGATACGCAAGCTGAAAGTCCGTGCTGATTTTCCAAGTCGTGAGTATCTCGCCGCTCGCATCAATATCGACCGGCCGTTCGAGGACGAGGCCACGCCGGCGTTCGAAGCGCGGCGGGCGCGGACCTTCGCGGAGTTCCAGCGACGCATCGCGCAGGAGCCCGGTGTGGTGGCGGTGACCTTCGCCGACGGCGTGCCGGGGTCCGTGCCGAAATCACGATTCGGAGAGGTCGAGTCCTCTCCAGGCGGCGCGCCGGCGTATGACGATTACTTTCGGACGATGGCGGTGGGGCCGGCGTTTTTCGAAGCGTTCGATCGTCCGATTGTTGTCGGGCGCAATTTCCACGGCGGCGACTGGAATCCCGGCGCACGCACGGTCATTGTCAACGAAGCGTTCGCGCGCGCGTTTTCACGCGATGCGGGAGGCGGATCGCCGATCGGCGCTCGCCTCCGGTATGCCGCGGCCTCCGCGCAACCCGGCGTGTCAGCGGCGGAGCCGTGGTTCGAGATCGTCGGCGTCGTGCGCGACGTCGGCTTGGATCCGGACGACGAGGGCCATGAAACACCGCAGGTCTTTCACGCGGCGCCGGCGGAAACGGTGTCTCCGTTCGTGATGAGCGTGCGCATGCACGGCAGTCCGGCCGCACTCGCCGCGCGTCTGCCGGTCATGGCTGCCGCCGTCGATGCCGGCCTGTTCGTCCAGGACGCGGGGCCGCTGGAGGCCTGGGTAGGGCGGCGGGACAGGGACCTGATGGTGACGGTCGGAGCGCAGGTGGCGGTGACCGCGCTCGTCTGGTTTCTGTCGGCGCTGGGCATCTTCTCGCTGGTCTCGGTCAGCGTCTCGCGGCGAACGCGCGAAATCGGACTGCGCGCGGCGCTTGGCGCCAACCCGGGTCGTCTGCTCGCCGGCGTCCTGTCCCGCGGCATCGTGCTCATGGGCAGCGGGCTCACGGCCGGCGGTGCGCTTCTGCTGTGGAGCCTGGCACTCGGGCTCGGACCCACCGGTCGACTGGCGGACGACCTGGCCAAGTTCTCCGTGTGGCTGGCGATGACCTCGGCGGTGATGCTCACCGCGTGTCTGCTCGCCTGCATCGGGCCGGCCAGACGCGCGCTCAGGATCAATCCAGCCGACGCGCTGAGGGAGGCCTGAACCACGGCTGTTACGCGGGCAGACGTCTCCTTTTACATTTGCGTACAAGAATTACCCGCGGCCTCATGGCGTAAGATTCCGAATACATGGCCGACGCACGCACACTAAGTCGTCCGCCGGGCGAGACAAGGCGTGCAAGCGACGAGTCCTTCCGGCTCGCGGCAGACATCGTCCCGGTCCTGATCTGGATGTCGGACGACGACAAACGCTGCACCTACGTCAACACACCATGGATGGCGTTCACCGGTCGCAGGCTGGAAGCACTCCTCGGCGACGGATGGCGTGATTCGATCCATGCCGACGACCTGCCCAAGTGGCTCGAGGTTCTGAACGCGGCGTTCGGACGGCGCGAGCCGTTCAAGGTGGAATATCGCCTCGGGCGGCACGACGGCGAGTACCGATGGGTACTCGATACCGGCGTGCCTCGGTTCGCGTTGGATGGCTCCTTGGACGGCTATATCGGATCGTGCGTCGACATCACCGAGCGCAAACACGCGGAAGAATCGTTGTGCCGGAAGGAGACGGAGCTTCGGGAAGCGCAGCGATTGGCGGCGATTGGCAGCTGGCGATGGGACCGCAACACGGACGAAGTGGTGTGGTCCGACGAGCTCTTTCGCATTGCCGGACTGGAGCCCGGCTCGCCCGCCGCCCTTGCCAGCAATCATCCGCAACTTTACCCGCCGGAATACTGGGAACGAATCACCCGCTGCGCCGACGAGGCGCTTCGTTCCGGCACGCCTTACGAGCTCGATGTCGAGATGTTCAGCGACGGTGGTTCACGCAAGTGGGTCACGGCGCGCGGTGAAGCGCAGCGTGACGCGGATGGCCGCGTCTCCGGGCTTCGCGGCACGGTCCAGGACATCACGGAACGCAAGCAGCGTGAACAGTCGTTCGATCTGTTCCGCAACCTGCTCGACCGCACCAACGATTCGCTCGAGATCATCGACGGCCCGACCCGGCGATTCCTCTACGTCAACGACAAGGCCTGTCGTGAGCTGGGCTACAGCCGTGAAGAGTTGCTGTCGCTGACCGTGCAGGACATCAATCCGAACGCCAGCGATGCCGCGCTCAAGGAAGTCGCGCGAATCTGCGAACAGGCAGGTTTCGCGCTGCTCGAGAGCGTGCACCGGCGAAAAGACGGGTCGGTCTTTCCTGTGGAGATCAACATCAAGCCGGTCACGCTCGAGGACCGGCGCTATTACGTCAGCGTGTGCCGCGACATTACCGAGCGCAAGCAGGCACAGCAGGCGTTGAGCGACAGCGAAGAGCGTCTGCGGCTCGCCGCCGAAGCGGGAAAGATGTTCGCGTATACCTGGGATGTGGCCACCGACGCCATCGTTCGCTCGGGTGAATCCAGCCACATTCTCGGCATCGATGCCGAGACGCCGATGACCGGCCAGCAGGCACTCGCCAGGATTCACCGCGACGATCGGAATCGCGTCTTGGCCGCACTGGGCGCACTGAACCCTGGGAACCCGCAATTGCTCATCAGCTATCGCATGAACCGGCCGGACGGCTCCCTGATATGGGTCGAGCGGTGCAGCCGGGCGTACTTCGACGACGCGGGCAGTCTGGTGCGGATGGTGGGAATGGTCGCGGATGTCACGGCGCGCAAGCATGCCGAGGAAGTCCTCTCCAGTGTGAGCCGTCGCCTGCTCGAGGCCCAGGAAGCCGAGCGGGCGCGCATCGCGCGCGATCTGCACGACGACATCGGTCAACGGCTGGCGCTGCTGTCGATCGGGTTGGAACAACTGCAGCAGCTGTCATCGAATCCGGCGACCGAGCTTCACGGATCGATTGACGTCCTGCGGCGCCAGGCCATGGGAATTGCCGGCGATGTCCAGGCCCTGTCGCACGAACTGCACTCCTCCAAGCTGCAATTGCTCGGCGTCGTCCCGGCGATCAGGGGGTTCTGTTCGGAGATCTCGTCCCGTCAGAAAGTCGACGTCGAGTTCAGCCACCAGGACGTGCCCGGAAGCGTGCGGCCCGACATCGCGCTCTGTCTATTCAGAGTGTTGCAGGAGGCCCTGCAGAACGCCGTCCGCCACAGCTCCGCTGCCCGTTTTACGGTGAACCTCCGGGGAACACCGGATGCCATCAGTCTGACCGTGCGCGACGGCGGACGCGGATTCGATCCGGAATCCGTTTCCCAGACGGGCGGTCTCGGTCTGACCAGCATGAGAGAGCGTCTGAAGCTCGTGGCAGGGGAACTCTCAATCGAATCGCAACCTGCCGGCGGAACGACGATCGTCGCCCGGGTACCGCTCCCGGCCGATCCAGCGGCGTCTGCCCGAAACAACGTCGGCGTTTAGAGCCGCACGACTCGCAGATACAGCTCTTACGCCACCTTCGACTGCAGGCACGCGAAGAACCGGTCGAGCATCATCTTCGCCACGCTCCCGATGAGCCGCTGGCCGACGCGCGCGATCGGACCGCCGGTGTGCACGGCCCCGCTCACGTCCACCGCCGTGGCCGCCCCGACGGCGCGAAGCGCGATCACCGAACTGCCTTTCACGAACCCGGGCCGTCCCTGGCCCTCCACGATCAGGCGGTACGACGTCTGCGGAACCATGTCGGCGAGCACGACAGTCCCGTTGTACGTGCCGGTGATGGCCGCGAGGCCGACGGTCAGCGTGATGTTGTAGCGCCCTTCGCCGTCCGCCTCGAATTTCTCGCACCCCGGAATGCAGGAGGAGAGCACGGCGGGATCCATCAGCAGCGCCCACACCCGATCCGACGGCGCGTTAAAGGTATAGGAACCGAAAATATCCATGTGCGCTCTGTGGCGGCTATCCGAGGGCGTTCAAGTGTATCGCCAGGTCCGCGAGATTATTCAAGGTGCGCGCGGGAAGGAAATCGTCCACGAACGGCAGCGCCGCCTGCAGCCCGCGCGTCAGCGGCGCGTAGTCGGCGGTGCCGATCAGCGGGTTCAGCCACACCAGCCGGTGGCAGCTTCGCTGCAGCCGCGCGATCTGTTCCCCGAGTTCTACCGGATCGCCCCGGTCCCACCCATCGGAAATGAGCAGCACCACCGGGCCCCGATGCAGGACCCGGCGGCCCCAGCGCTGGTGGAACTCTCGAACCGCGTGACCGATGCGGGTGCCGCCGGACCAGTCGGTCACCGCTCGTGAGACCGAGGCGAGCGCGTTATCCGGTCCGCTGATGCGAAGCTCTCGGGTGACTCGCGTCAGCCGCGTGGAGAACAGGAATGTCTCGACCCGCTGGTGGCGGCGCGTCACGGCGTGCGCGAATTGCAGGAGCATGCGCGAGTAACGCTCCATCGAGCCGCTCACGTCGCAGAGCAGGACGAGCGGCCGTGGCCGGATCCGCCGCCGGCGCCGCGGCAGCCGCACGACGTCGCCGCCAGTACGCAGACTTTCGGCGATCGCGCGTCGAAGATCGACGCGCGCGCCTCGACCGCGAACCCACCGCCGCGTCCGGCGTTCGCCGGGATTCCAGACCAGCCGCGCCAGCGCTCGGCGCGCCGCGGCGAGTTCGTCCACGGTGAGCTCGGCGAAATCCCGGTTCGCGGTGCCACCGCGGTCGCTCCACGTCGCCACTCGTTCGGGGTCGGTCGAATCGTCGTCATCCAGCGCGTCGTCAGCTTCTCCGGACCCGACTACGCCGCGCATGTCGACGACTGACACGCCGCCGTTGGCGTGTTCGTCGCGGCGACGATTCCGGATCGTCTCGGCGCGATGCGCCCGCCAGAAGGCATCGAAGGCGACGTCGAAGATCGGGATCTGATCCTTGCGGTGGACGAGCAGCGCACGGGTCGCGTGATAAACCTCGTCTCGCGAGTCGAGGTTCACGTGGCCGAGCGCCTCAACGACGTCGGTCGTGCGGCCGGCGTGGGTGTCGATGCCCGCGCGCTTGAGGAGGCGGCCGAACGTCAGCAGATTCTCGAGGAGGCTCATGCGCGGCGCGCCATCGCGCGATCGAGCAGCTCCGAGGCGCGCCGGCCGCGAAGCGCCTCGAGATCTTCCTTCGCCTTGAGCACGACGCCGAGCGTCTCGTCGACCGCATCGGCATCGAGCGTCTGGCGGTCGAGTGCCACCAGCGCGGCTACCCAGTCGATCGTTTCGGACACGCCCGGCACTTTGTAGAGCTCCGCGGTTCGCAGCTCCTGCGCCATCGCCGTCACCCGCTCCGCGAGCTGCGCCGACGCTTCCGGAACGCGCTGGCGGACAATCGCCAGTTCCTTCTCGAATGACGGATAGTCGATCCACTGATACAGGCAGCGCCGCTTCAGCGCGTCGTGCACCTCGCGCGTGCGGTTCGACGTGAGGATGACGAGCGGCGGCTCGGCCGCCTTCACCGTGCCGAGCTCCGGAATCGTGATTTGAAACTCGGCGAGCAGCTCGAGGAGAAACCCTTCGAACTCCTCGTCGGCGCGATCGATCTCGTCGATCAGCAGAACGGCCGGGCGCGTGCGCGACGGATCGATGGCGCGAAGCAGCGGCCGCTTGATCAGAAACGCTTCACTGTAAAGCTGGCGGCGGGCGCCTTCGCGATCGAGCGTGTGGGTCGCATCGAGGATGCGCAGCTCGAGCAGCTGCCGCGCGTAGTCCCACTCGTAGAGCGCGTGGCTGACATCGAGGCCCTCGTAGCACTGCAGGCGAATCAGATCGGTGTCGAGCGCGGCGGCCATCGCGGCGGCCAGGGCGGTCTTGCCGACACCGGCCTCGCCCTCGATGAAGAGCGGCCGTTTCAGGCGCAAGGCGAGAAACACCGAAACCACGAGCCCGGTATCCGCCACGTAGCGTTCGGTGGCGAGGCGCTGCCGGAGGTCGGGGATGGATGCAGGAGGCGTGGCGATAGTCCAGTGTAGCGCAGCCGGCGGCAGTGCTTACTTGACGGTGACCTTCACGTGCGCGTTGGTCCAGCAGCACTGGAATCCGCCGCCGCCCTCTCCGGAGATATCGTTCGCCTGTGCGCGCAGGAGGTATTCACCCGGCGCCGTGAAGGTGACGGTCGTCGCCGTCTTCCCGTCCGCCGCCTTGTCGATCGCCGGCTTCGCGTTGGCGAAGGTGACGTCGGCCGGTCCGCGGTGCAGACTCCACGACAGCGCGAGATCGGGCCGCGGGGCGCGTCCACGTGCGTTCCCGCCGCTGCTCGCCGGCGGCCGCGTGACATTGGCCGTGAATTTGGCCGGTTTGTCGGTGACCCAGGCGGTGAGCGGCAGGGGTTCCGAGACCGTCGCGGTCAGCGATGCCGCGACGCCGCTCGGCGGACCGGTGTGGACGGATCCGCCCGGCTCGAAGCGGAGCGTGGGCGGCGTATTGCCCATCCCTTTTTCCTCGA
>Ga0111539_10009393_pt1 | contig 12344 bp, 14 predicted proteins | sample RhiMethybrSRZTD1_FD_79667 | JGI IMG/M metagenome (GOLD analysis project Ga0111539, IMG submission 79667) | Populus rhizosphere microbial communities from Tennessee, USA - Rhizosphere MetaG P. TD hybrid SRZTD1 (version 2) (version 2) | ecosystem: Host-associated > Plants > Roots > Rhizosphere >...
ACGCTGGCCGATGTCTCGATCGTCGGTCAGTAGCTGGGCTTGAGCCTCTTTGGGCTCGCTCATATCCGCCAATGCCACCGTCTCATCCAGCGGTAATTCGCCATGTCTTGCTTTGTAATGCGCGAGCTTGAGTGCAAGTAGTTTCGCACATTCCGCCAACTGTTCTTTCGACGCCTTCTCGATTAGATGTCAGCCAGTTTGTAGTATTGTTCAAATATCGAGAGGTCGGCCATACGTTATCCCCGCTCAAATGCCACACCTTAACCCGGCATTGAAATTCACACTCGCAGCGCTATCCGGCTCTACCTATCACCCGCACAGGCTGCGTCGTTCATTCGCAAAGTAGTGGGCATAGCAGATGTCGACACCCGACTGTGCTAACTTTTTCATTTTCGCAGCGGCAACATAAAATACGCCTTGCCGAGATAGACGCGCCAGAGAAACACCAGCCATTCGCTCTTCGTGGGTATATCGCCGCTATGCAAGGACCATGATCAATATGTTTTAGAGCACGGCGCGAAAGCAGACAAACGGGGACTATGGGCCGGCTCTTCTCCTACTCCACCTGGCAGTGGCCGAAAAATAGCAATGTGCGGCAGATTTGAACAGTCGGAGACGCCTCGCTATTACGCAGATGCGCTGAGTGTCCATATAAGCGAGCACCTCATGAGGCTGGGAGAAAAAAAACGCCCTTCCTATAATGTCGCGCCTGGGCAACGTCCATGGACGACGATGCTCGACAAAGGCGAGTTGCTGTTCATTGGAACGACATGGGCTATCGAACAACCCAAGGAATCTTTCGAGAGGAAAAAACAATGCATATGCGCCATAGTGAAAAAGTCTCTGACGGAGCGGTACTTCCGGCACATGTTCAGCGAAGGGCGCGTGATCATTCCCGCGAGCCAGAAAATGACCAATCGCAATCGTGGGATCTACAGAGCACATTTCTCCGGCTAAGGGAGAGGGTCCCCTCACATCCGGCGATTCCCTGACCTACGGTGATCCCTTAGACCCTTTCGGGAAATCTTGCGTGCAACCCATGCAGCAAGAGCAGCGAAGAAAAGTTTTCGTATCAATTCATCCTCCTGTTATTGGTTGTACGTATTGAATATGCGAGTCGTGCGGAGTGCAGATGCAGGATCTGACATCAACTCGATCGCCGGGGCATACCGAAAAGCACAACGTTACCACTTCCTGCGCGATCACGCGGGTGGTTTTCGTCCTTGTATTTCTATTTCCTTGCCTTGCCCCGGGCGTTTGCTGACAATAAAAAACCCGCCGAAGCGGGTTGATCCGGTGAAGCTATGACCGTTTGCGCTGAGCTCCTGGTCATCCTGGTCATTCCAATCCTCAGGAAGCCAGCCCCATCAATCCGGCCAACAGCGCGATCAAAACCAATTCAAACACGTTATTAGGTTTGGTGCTTTCACCCTTACTGTTTTCCGGTTTCATGTTTTCAGTTTTCATCCTGCCGCTCCTGTTAGGTTGAAGTGTAAAGCTTGCGCTAGTTCTGTGGACTACTTGTGAAGTAGTTGTGAACTATTTGTGAAGTATATGTAAAGACCACACGTTAGTCAAGGCGATCGAGGAGAGCCAGAAGCTGGGTTTGTTGAAGGCGCGAACCGGCACGTACAAACTATGCGATAGGAAGGGAAGCCTCCATATCAGAACCGCGTACACGCTAGATAAATACCGGACGGAAAAATCATGAGATGCTTCGCTTCGTGCGGAGGGGAAGAAATGAGGCCTGACGTCCGAGACCTAAAGCACACCTACAAGGGCCGGGTCAACATCATAAAGGTCTCTCAAGCGTTCAATCCAGCTAATGGAGTTCCTGAATGCCCAAGAATTGAATTTAAAGCCTACTGGGATACCGGCGCGACCAAATCAGTAATAACCCCGCGCTTGGTAGAGGCATGCGGCCTGCAACCTCTACGCGGGATCAAGCCAGTCTATCTACAAGGCGTAAACGGATTGGAAAAGAGTGAGGCCTATGTGATCAACCTCTCTCTTCCCAGCAAGATTACCTTCCATGAACTGACTGTCGTCTTAAAGGATCCCGGCAACGTATGGTGGGGATTTGCTAATCCGCGTGGACCCAATAGCGGCCGGAGATTCTCGGTTAAAAATGTTAACCCTAATACTGAGTGGTCATTCGGTATTACGCCCGGTAAGGGCGCGCAGTGAGACCGACGGCGCCCCTGGAGAAAGGCTTAATTAAAGCTCACGCCATTTCGCGTGCGGTAGCGGCTGATAGTCCTTCTGAAGATCTATATCAGGATGGGCCTGCTTAATGGTTTGTATAGCCAAACTCACCGCTTGGTCCAGGTCGGGAGCGGTAAGGGTGAATGGGCCAAGATCAGGCTTGGTTGGGTCAACTGAGTGATAGGTGATTTCGAATTCGCGCAAGTTCATCTCCTCCGTTTGTCGCTCATGGATGATACGCATCCGAAGCGAAATATCAATATGCCGAACAAAACAAAGTGGGAGGGGCGGGTCAAAAGTCTGTTAAAAACCCACTGGAAACCGCGCATATAACAAACTGCCGGGGGCCATGCAAAAGTGCTTCGCGTTTCTTACGGAGTGCGACCGCGCCGAGCAAGGCTACGAGGGTCTGATCGCCGCGCAACAGTGTCTCCCAAACAACGAGGTGCGTGATAACTTCGCTGCCGAATTCAGCGTGCTCAACACTACACCAGAGAATCATTGTGGGTATTTGTGGAGAATCTATTTAAGGGATAGGCAGCTGAAATCGAGATTACCCCCGGCGACAGGATACTAGGGTCCAATGGTGCTCGCAATATAAGTATTTAAAATAAAAACAACAAGACTGACAGTTAACGGCTTACAGGCCATCCTACGAGAATTCCCATAATGTATCGCCTTTCTTTCGGAGCACGGTTATATCGGCTGTCGAAAATGCTACTCAAATCTTGATAGCTCTCATGAATTTCAAAACGAAGATGGTAGTAAGTGGCGTATTGAACAGCCGAATGCTGCGTGGGGAACACGGACGCCAAAAGTCCTCGTGCTAGGCTTCTCGCGGGGGCGCTAATCAATCAAACCAGAATGCTCCTTTTTAGACAAGGGTGGAGTAAGGTCCGACGGCAAAGATTGAAGGGGTGGCTCGCGACGCAGGTTAACAAAAAAGCCTGTTAACCTGCTTGTTCACTACGTACAACACGGGAAGCGGCGTGTTGGTGCGCCCTCCATAAAGACGCCCGAACTGCTGGAAGCCATACTAGTAGAAGCGGAACGCCCCCGATACAAATTAGGACAGCTATATAGTAGCGGTCAAAATTTAATGACCTGTACCTCTGCGTATTTTTTTTAGAATGCAAGCCTAAGAAAAGGAATAATAATGAGGGCAATCATACATAACTTATAGGGGGACAAATGATAGTCAAACATGATTCGATGCGCCTTGCCCTGATTGGTTTGGCATTTTGCTTGGCTCTGGTTGCTAGCCAGGTGCTTGCTGCTTCGGCCGCCGGTACGTCATGGGAAACTCCGAATGAAAATTGGTGCCAGGTCAGCTCCTTCTAGTCGGGTTGGATTCTTCTGATGGGTGTCGTAATTAGTGGCTTTACCTTGATATTTGACGGTGAAACCTCTCGGCGTATCCGCTATGCCACAATCGTAGCTTGCGGACTTGCCTTGGCTAACATGATTACCTGTTTATTCCTCTAAGCTAAGGCGACTACTAGGGCGACAGATTGGTGTCATTTGCCTTCCTTCCACAGCTTGATGTCTGTGCTGGCGATGGTGAGCGCCATTGAAATACACCTGCTGTGCAGCGGAAAAGTACAGTTGGTGTCCGTCATGCCCGCCACCGCCGCAAACGTCACTTCCTCGTATGCCCGCAGCCCGAACACACTATTTAATGTGATAGTCACATAGCCTGCAGATGGGGTATCTTTGACCCCGTTGCTCACGGTCCCGCTGTCTGGCGGCGCGATATCAAGGGCGGAAAGCGCCCAGGTATCGTCATCCTTGCCCGTAGTCTCGGCAGAAGCCGGCGGCGCGCAGACTCTACACCCCACGGCGTAACGAACGTATACACGTAGACGCGGGTAACTTTGGATCCAACCCCGCCTGAAGGCGTCACCGTTGGAGCGGCAACGGGAGGCGTAACCCCCAGCACATAGCAACCGGAGGGGGATGGGCCTTGAGTCGCCGAATCGTAGTCGGATACGTGCGGCTCTCCATCGCCGGTATAGTAGAAGCGCAGTGAAGTGTTTCCAGCTACCGGCGAACGTGCGACTAAACTATGTCTCCATCGATGTCAGGAGCAGCGACCAGAAGGGGTCCGTTTCTGGTTTCTGGGACGCAGATCGCCGGATGTCAGAGATCGCAGTTTGTCGCAACCTGCGCTTGATTAGGCGCGAGTAACTGCTTTGCCAGTCGCGGAACGAGGCCGGAGAACCGGGCGATGCGGAATGCTGTCATGATTTGCGTCTTATCTCACGAATGGCTTTCAGTTTTCCCGACTCATCCACGCGCTCATATTCACACTTGAGGAAATTAAGCTCCCGGCCAATCTCGTACAGCGCACGGCGTTCGGATGGGTCCATCGGGTAATCGTCCCTCGCCAAATAGCCTTTCACAGTGCAAACATCTGCGTCCTCAGTCTGGGCCATCGTGCAAACCCACACGTAACCGGCGGTCAACGAATTGCCGTCGATACGACGGCGAATGAGCCAGGATGGACGGAGAATTGGTTCGACTGTTATCAAGTTCTTGACGATGACGAAATTAGGGAGGCTAGCATCCAGCCCTTTGTTCATTTTTTTTCTCTCTGAGTCCGTAACAGTGAATCGTCAGGATGTAATGATACGTAGGCCAACAGCAGCGACTAGTGGACGTAAGTACACCTTGGACCAACGTACAGGTACTTGCCCCGCAGATCTCGCGCTCTTCAGCACGGCGCACCGCGAGCCCTCCCCAGAGCGGTATTCCGCTTCAAGGTAGATGGGCAATAAAAAACGCCCGGAAAGGCGTTGAATGTGGGCAACCATTGCCATCATGATTCCAATTCCTTTGCTCGCTTTATTCTTGCAAGCGCTGCCGCGCGCATCTTTTCCTTTGTTTCTTCGGAATGCTTTTTGCCTTTCATGCTTCCTCCATTAGCTTTCAAGTGTTTCCTAATTTTGGCGCGCTGTTCATCAGTCCAACTCTTTCCGTAAGTCGGATAATTCTCGCCGTTCATCTTGGAATCACAGCATCTCGCCATTCGGGATTAGCCATTTTTTGCTCTTGCTGCTATAGCGGCATCAATCTACTCACGTGATGACTTCCATCCCCTTGCTTTTCTTGTTTCAAAAATTCTAGCGCTCACTTCACGTGGCATAGATTTGTTCCTCCAAGGGGCACGCCCCTTTTTGGTCATATCTGCAATATTGTCACTTAGACGAGATACAGTGAGAACATTCCAGTAACACTACCTGCTCCAAAAACAGCAATCGGAGCAGTCGCGGCTGGGATTTTGGCAAAAAATCTCTAATGCTTTTCCTCGCCCAGCCCGCTACAAACGTTTCCCGGCAAGCCGACCAGGGTCTCCATCCCGTCGGCTAACAGCTGTCCCTGAGCCTCATTCGGTTCGGTCATATCCACGAACGCCAACGTCTAATCCAGCGGTAACTCGCCATATCTTGCTTTGTAATGCGCGAGATTGAGTGCGAGTAATCTAGAACATTCGGCAAGCTGTTCTTTCGAAGCCTTCTCGATCAGCATGTCAGCCCGTTTGTAGTATTGTTTGAATGTCGACAGGTCCGCCATGTATTCTCCCTGCTCAATACTACACATTAACTCAGCATTGAAATTCACGCTCGTATCAGTGTGTAACATCTGCCTGTCGGCTGCACAGGCTGCAACGTTCACTGGAAAGGTCGTCGGCATAGCAGATGGGGATACCCTCACCATTCTGACCGCATCTGAGAAGCAACACAAAATACGCCCGGCGGAGATTGACGCCCCCGAGAAACACGGGCCATTTGGCTCGAAGTCTAAGCAGTCGCTTTCTGACCTGTGCTTTGGCAAGGAGGCGGAAGTCACCCCGTTTGTGAAGGACCGCTACAAGGCATCGTCGCTTGGGTTAAATGCGCTGGTGTTAACGTGAAGGCTGAGCAGTTGAACCGCGGCATGGCCTGGGTCTAATTCCCAAGCATGTCTGTTTCGCAAAGATATTTGTTGACTTGGATAATGGTGGATAGGCTCCTGCCTTATTGCTTTACAGCCAGGAGGGATATGCATGCGTCACTCTCAAACCGGTAGGGTGTTTCGTACCTGGCGGCTTATGCCAGGCGTAATCGTCGCGTTGACGCTGGTGCTGGCAAGTTGTCGCAGCGAGCAGGCGGGTAGCGAACAGGCGGCGCCTTTGCCGGAAGTCAGCGTTGCCCAGGTGCTTTCCAAACCGGTGCAGCAATGGGATGAATACACCGGCCGTGTCAGGTCGATCGATACTGTTGAGCTTCGAGCCCGCGTTAGCGGTTATGTGGAACGAGTCGCGTACAAGGAAGGTCAGGACGTGAAGCAGGGAGATCTGATGTTCCTCATCGATCAGCGTCCCTACCGGACGGCGCTGGCCAATGCTCAGGCACAGCTGAACCGGGCGCGAGCGGCGGAAGAGCTCGCGGCAATCCGGGACGAGAACGCCCGGATGTTGATGGAGACCAACGCAATCTCACGCGAAGAGTCGGATACCCGCCGCTCCACGCTTGCGCAGACCACTGCGGATATCGATGCTGCCGAGGCAGTGGTAGTCAATGCGAAACTCCAGCTGGGATTTACCGAGGTGCGAGCGCCTGTGGATGGAAAGACGAGCCGTGCACTGGTAACCGTTGGCAATCTGGCCGTCGCCGACGAGACCGTACTGACAACCGTCGTGTCGCAGGATCCGATATACGTTTACTTTGACGTCGACGAGAATAGTTACTTGCGGTACGGTGAACAGGAGCGTGATGGCGGAAGCGGGTCAACAGGCACGGAGATACGTGTCGGCCTGGCTAACGAGGATGGTTACCGCCACTTGGGCACCATCGACTTTTTCGACAACCAGGTCGATCCCGCCGTCGGAACCATACGCGTGCGCGCCGTGCTCCCCAATGCCGACCGCATCTTTACCCCCGGCTTGTTTGTTCGCGTGCAATTTGTCAGCGGTAGAAAAGAACATGCCCTGCTGATCGATGACAAGGCGGTAATGACAGATCAGGACCGCAAGTACGTCTACGTGGTTGGCAAGGACAATAAAGTCCATCGCAAGTATGTCGTGCCTGGCCGCATGGCGGAGGGATTGCGCGTAATACAGTCCGGTCTTGCGCCTGACGACAAGGTCGTGGTCGCCGGCCAGCAAAAAATCCGCTTTCCTGGTATGTTGGTTAAACCCGATGAAATCTCGATGGCTACGCTGTAAGGAGCGGTAAGGTAATCTATCGTGGATTTCTCTCGATTCTTTATTGACCGGCCCATCTTCGCGGCTGTACTGTCGATCGTGATCTTTGCCGCCGGCCTGATTGCGATCCCCCTGCTGCCCAACAGCGAATATCCGGAAGTAATCCCCCCGACTGTACTCGTACGTACCAATTATCCGGGAGCCAACCCGAAAGAGATCGCCGAGTCGGTAGCCGTGCCGCTGGAAGAAGCCATCAACGGCGTCGAAGGCATCATGTATCTGAAGTCAGTCGCCAGTTCGGACGGTACCCTGCAAATAGTGATTACCTTCACGCCCGGCGTGGATCCGGATATCGCTGCCGTTCGCGTCCTGAACCGGGTCAGCCAGGCCCTGCCGCGCCTGCCCGAGGAGGTTCGGCAGTATGGCGTGACCACGCAGAAGCAATCCCCGACCCCATTGATGTACATGAATCTGTTCTCAACGGACGGACGCTACGACTCGCTCTACCTGCGCAACTATCTCGTATTGCATGTCAAGGATGAGCTGTCCCGTCTGCACGGCATCGGCGATGTACAGCTGTTTGGCTCGGGTGACTACGCGATGCGTATCTGGCTCGATCCGGATAAAGTCGCCTCGCGTGGCCTGACCAGCGGCGATGTACTGGGCGCGCTGCGCGAACAGAATGTACGGGTCTCGGCCGGCCAGCTCGGTGCCGAACCTTCGCCAAACAAACCGGATTTCCTCGTTTCCATCAATGTGCGCGGCCGGTTGAGCACCGAAGCCGAGTTCGGGGACATCATACTGAAAAACGCTCCGAATGGTGAGGTGGTTCGCCTGTCAAACGTGGCACGCGTAGAACTGGGTTCCGGCAATTACACCGTGCGCGCGTATTACGATAAGAAGACTACAGCCACGGTAGGCGTCTTTCTATCGCCAGGCGCCAATGCCCTGGGAGTGGCGAAGTCGGTTTACGCGAAGATGGATGAGCTATCCACGCGCTTTCCGCCTGGCGTCGCCTACGACCCGACATGGGATCCAACCGTTTTTGTGCGCGATTCGATCCGCGCCGTGCAGAACACGCTGCTGGAAGCCATTGCACTCGTGGTGGTTGTCGTGATTCTTTTCCTGCAGACCTGGCGTGCTTCGATCATCCCCCTGATCGCGGTGCCCGTGTCGGTAGTGGGCACCTTTGCCGTGCTGTACGTACTTGGTTTTTCGATCAACACCTTGACCTTGTTTGGGCTTGTGCTCGCGATCGGCATCGTGGTCGACGATGCCATCGTCGTTGTCGAGAATGTCGAGCGCAACATCGCGGAAGGCCTGGCGCCGCTGGCTGCTGCGCACCAGGCAATGAAAGAAGTATCGGGTCCTATCATTGCCATTGCGCTGGTGTTGTGCGCGGTATTCGTGCCGATGGCGTTCCTGACAGGCGTGACCGGCCAATTCTACAAGCAGTTTGCAGTGACGATTGCGGTTTCCACGGTGATTTCTGCCATTAATTCATTGACCCTGTCGCCGGCATTGGCGGCCATGCTGCTCAAAAGCCACGATACGCCCAAAGATGCCCTGTCGCGGGTGATCGAGCGCTTGCTGGGCTGGATATTTCGCCCCTTCAACCGCTTCTTCCGCCGCAGCTCCGACAGCTATCATCGCACAGTCGAGCATGCCCTGAAAAAACGGGGGCTTGTGTTCGGCATCTACCTCATGCTGCTTGCCTGCACCGCGGTTCTGTTTGGGAAGGTACCGGATGGCTTTATCCCGACACAGGATAAACTTTATCTCTTCACCGGTGCCAAGCTGCCCGAAGGCGCGTCGCTTGCGCGCACGGACGATGTCGTGCGCAAGATGGTAGATATCGCGCTCGGCACCGACGGCGTGGAGAAAGTTGCGGCCTATGCAGGTCTTAATGCCTTGCAGCTTACCAACACACCCAATTTCAGCGCTGCCTATGTCATCCTCAAGCCCTTCGATCAGCGCAGCCGCAGTGCCAGCGACATTGTCGCCGAGCTCAACGAAAAATTCTCCTCGATTGACGAGGGCATCACCTTCGCGTTAATGCCACCGCCGATCGAGGGGCTGGGGAATGGTTCCGGGTACTCGCTGTACGTGGAAGATCGCGCCGGACTTGGTTATGGTGTGCTGCAAGATGCGGCTATTGCGTTCCAGGACAAGATCGCGCAGACGCCGGGGTTGACGTATCCGGTCAGCGCCTATCAGGCAAATATCCCGCAACTTGAAATCAAGGTCGACCGTACCAAGGCCAAAGCCCAGGGCATATCGTTGAACGAGCTTTTCAGTACGCTGCAAATCTACCTCGGCTCAGCCTATGTCAATGACTTCAATCTATTCGGCCGAGTCTACCGCGTTTTTGTCCAGGCCGACGCAGGCCAGCGGCAGCGTATCGAAGACATTGAAAAATTGCGCGTGCGCAATGAGAGTGGCGATATGATACCGATGAGCGCGGTGACGACGATCACCCCGACCTATGGGCCGGATCCGGTCCTGCGCTACAACGGTTATCCTGCTGCTGATCTGATTGGCGATTCTGATCCGCGCCAGTTATCCTCCGGGCAGGCGATCACCAGGCTTCAGGAAATGGCCAGGCAAACGCTTCCGGACGGCACCATGCTCGAATGGACAGACCTGAGCTATCAACAAGTGACACAAAGCAACGCGAAGCTGATTGTATTTCCGCTTGCCGTCATGCTCGCTTTCCTCGTGCTCGCCGCACTGTACGAAAGTTGGACATTGCCGCTTGCAGTCATCCTGATAGTGCCGGTATGCATGTGCGCGGCCCTGCTCGGCGTATGGCTGACCGGTGGCGACAACAACATATTTGTGCAGGTGGGGCTTGTCGTCCTGATGGGCCTGGCTTGCAAGAACGCCATTCTGATCGTCGAATTCGCGCGTGAGTTGGAATTCCAGGGCAAGGGAATCATCGAGGCGGCACTGGAGGCGTGCCGCCTGCGCCTGCGACCGATCATTATGACATCCATCGCCTTTATCGCCGGCTCCGTACCGCTGGTACTCTCTACCGGCGCGGGCGCCGAAGTGCGCTCGGTTACGGGCATTACCGTGTTCGCGGGCATGATCGGCGTAACCCTGTTCGGCTTGTTCCTTACCCCGGTGTTCTATGTCGCACTGCGCAAATTATCGGGAAGCCCGCTTGTGCGCCACATCCGGAAAGTGGCTCGTGTTCCAGAGGATACGCGGGAGTAGCCTGGATTCCCGGGAATAATAGGGCAGCGCGTCGGGTAGGATGAGATAAACTCCTTTCTTCTCTCAGCTTTCGGCTATCACCCATTAAGCCTTCGAATCCTCTGCGAGGGGAATGGTGGGAGCAAACTAAGCTACTCTTATTATCGATAAAATACGCTATTTAATAATGCTAGTAAGAGAGTGGGGCTTAGGAGTGACGTTCAGACGATTTCCTTCGCGATCTACAAGTCGTTCGACGAGGTTGTAACTCCGTATCTATATGAAGAGCATCTAGTGGGCTGGCCGGAGCAGAAGGTTTTCGGCTACCGAACACGGGCCCTGTGCCGGTATAGCTCCTATTTCCCCTTTTTCCAGGAACCCATATCAAGACACGACCGGTTTGGTCGGCGGTAGTCGACCTAAAAACAAAACGACGGGCATAGAAAAACTCACTTAGTTGGGGGTGGGCTCGAAATAAAAAACAGCTGGTTAGCGGGTTTCTTGCCAAGCGTAGAATAAAACTCGACACTAGAGATTGAGCTGTAGTAGTTCCGATTTAATCTCACAGCAGGGCCTTGCCAAAGGTGAGGTTACGCGGTTTGATGGAGGTACGAATCTTTATCAAATTGAGCGCTGAAAGCGCAAAGGAGTAACCCCATGAGTAGTGTTCAACAAAATGTTATCAAGCACAAGGTAGGTTGCTTAATGTGGAGTTTGGCAATGTATCACGTGCCTGCAAGGCGATAGGTCTTTCCCGCGATATCGTCATATTCCGCATACGACAACACCTTCTACGGGCAAAGGCACAGGATCGAGAACATGTTAGGGCGGCTCAAGGACTGGCGCAGGATCGCCATGCATTATGACCGCTGCGCCCATACCTTCTTCTCAGCCATCTGTATCGCCGCTACCGTCATCTTCTATCTCAATTAATGAGTCCGGTGCCTAGGGGCTCTGTGGCAAAAAATAAGAAACAGCTATATTTTTGATATCTAATATATTGATCGCCGCGAAGCTTCATACTCCTCGCAAGGGCAGACGCTCCTGGGTATTTGAAGCGGCCCAACGGTCGGAGCTGGTGAGGCCTCCAGCTCTTCCCTGGCGCGGCTACCCCTGCTCGGGTTGGGCCACCCCCGCCAAAGCCCCGAAACTCGATATAGCGCGTCTTATCGCGCCATTCTCTGCCTCTAGCTTTGCTTGTTTCAGTTCCTGTTTATGCCGAACGCGACTTTCTTCTAGCTCTTCCTCATATTGCGCTCTCTGCTCATTAAGCTCGTGCTTGTGGTTCCACGCCCTAATGTTTTCCATTAACTTATTATTATCCGAATCGGTCATATTTTTATTAGGGTCGTGGAATAGCTGTTTTGCTGTCGCCGCAAGCATTAACGCTTTTACGACAGCAACGCGTTTATCTGTGGTGTGGAGGGATTGAATGAATTCCCGCTTGCCGATGCTATGGCGAAGCTCGGAGGGAACAGCGATGCGAAAGGAGAATATATCTCCTCGCCTTTGAAGATAGGGAGATAATATTGACATTGATCCGTAGGGCGAGCACTTTGTAGCACTCTTATGTAGCAAGTCATAAAAACCTGCGGAATCAGTCTCTTATTATTATTTCAACAGCTTAGAACTGCTGGCGGAGAGGGTGGGATTCGAACCCACGTGCCAGGTTACCCTGACCATCTGATTTCGAGTCAGCGCCGTTATGGCCACTTCGGTACCTCTCCGTTGCGTCTTTGACCGCAATTTTACCAGT
>Ga0111539_10009395_pt1 | contig 12343 bp, 8 predicted proteins | sample RhiMethybrSRZTD1_FD_79667 | JGI IMG/M metagenome (GOLD analysis project Ga0111539, IMG submission 79667) | Populus rhizosphere microbial communities from Tennessee, USA - Rhizosphere MetaG P. TD hybrid SRZTD1 (version 2) (version 2) | ecosystem: Host-associated > Plants > Roots > Rhizosphere >...
CGGGGTTATACTGAAGGTTGACCAGAATGGTCCCTTCATTGAACGGCGGCAGGAAGGCCCTCGGGAGCAGGTAGGCGCCGAGCCCGGCCACGAGCACGGCCACAGCAATGGCGCCAAACAGCGTCCTGGGTTGCCGGAATGCCCAATGCAGGAGCCTGGTATTGCCGGCCTTCAGCTTGCGAACAAGGAAGCTGTCCCCCTTCCCATGCGCCTTCGGTCCCGCCAGGAAATAGTAGGCGAGCACGGGTGTCACCGTGATCGAGGTCAGCAGGGATGCAAGGGTCGAGACGATGTAGGCAATACCGAGCGGCGCAAACAGGCGCCCCTCGATACCGGAGAGCGCAAACAGCGGCACGAACACCAGAATGACGATGACCGTCGCATAGAGGATGCCGGAGCGGACCTCCTGGCTTGCCCTTGCGATCACGTCGAGGACCGGCGCAGGCGCGGAGTTCTGCCTGTTCTCCTTCAGTCTTCGCAGGACGTTCTCGACGCCGACCACGGCGTCATCGACCAGCGCCCCGATGGCGATCGCCAGCCCTCCGAGCGTCATGGTGTTGATCGACATGCCGAAGGCCTTGAAGACCAGTACAGCGATGAGAATCGAGATCGGGATGGCGGTGAGCGAAATCACTGTCGCCCGCACATTCATCAAGAACAGGAAGAGGACGACGGTGACCACGAGCGCCGCTTCCACGAGCACGCGTTCGACGCTGGCGATGGAGGTCTCGATGAAACTCGCCTGCCGGAACTGAACCTTGTCGGCGCTGACGCCCTCAGGCAGCGTCTTCTGAATGCTCTGGAGCTGCGCCTCGACCAGGCGCGTCAGGCTGACGGTGTCGGCCGCCGGCTGCTTCTGGATGCCGACGATGACGGCGGGAGCGCCCATGAAGCCTGCATCGCCACGCTTGACGCGTGGTGCGAACTCGACCTGGGCGACTTGGCGCAGCAGAATGCTGTGACCCTGACGCGTGGCGACAACCAGGTTGCGCAGGTCCTCGAGGCGGTTGCTCAGGCCGATATTGCGGATCAGGTATTCGCGCGCGTGCTGATCGACGAAGCCGCCGCCGGTGTTGACGCCGAAGCGGCGAATGGCGGCCTCCATCTCGGCGGGGGTCAATTCGAGCTTGCTCATCATCACCGGGTCTGGCGCCACGCGGTACTGTCGGACCTCACCGCCTATGGGGATGACCTGGGCAACGCCGGAGATGGTCAGCACCTGCGGGCGAATCACGAAGTCGGCGATCTCACGCAGCTCCATCGGAGAAACCGACGGCCCGGTGACGGCAACGAGCATGATCTCGCCCATGATCGAGGAGATCGGTCCCATCTGCGGTTGCGCGCCATGCGGCAGGCGACCTTGGACTGTTGCCAACCGCTCGGCGACCTGCTGCCTGGCGCGATAGATCTCGGTTTCCCAGCCGAACTCGACATAGACGATCGACAGGCCGACCCCCGAGGTGGAGCGCACGCGAACGGCCCCAGGCATGCCGCTCATGGCGGTCTCGATCGGATAGGTGACCAGCTGTTCGACCTCCTGCGGGGCGAGGCCTTCGGCCTCCGTCATCAGCACCACCGTCGGGCGATTGAGGTCGGGAAAGACATCGACCGGAAGACGCGGCAAGACGAAGCCGCCATAGGTCGCCAGCACGAAGGCGACCGCCAGGACCATCAGCCTGTTCTTCAGGCTCGCGACAACGAGGAGGTTGAACATGCCAACCTCTCACCGCACCTGATTGATCAGGGGCGCGTTCTCGACGACCACCTTCTCACCCGGTTGAAGCCCGCCGGTGATGAGAGCGTTTTGGCTGTCGAACGCCTCCGCGCGGACGGCTCTGGGTATGAATATTTCGGGCTCCTTCTGGGTGAAGACGACCGTTTGCCCGTTCGGGGCCTGCGCCAGCGCCGAACGGGGCAACAAGATCCCCGTTACCGGCGCGCCGCTCGAAGCGATCACCGTGACGGGAGCGCCGACGTTGAGAGGAACGGGCGCTTCAACGATGTGGAACTGCATGATCGAATATTGCTGCTGCAGCGCGCGGCTGCGGCCGATGAATTTGAGCTTGACTGTCGTGTCGGCGCCCACCGTCGCGGTTGCCACGTCCACCGCATCTGGATTGATTTGATCGAAGACCAGGGCCTCGACCAGCAGGCTGGTCGGGTCGATGATCTGGAACAGCTGGTCGCTTTGCGCAACCACCTGTCCGGCGACGACGCGCGTCGCGGCAATCACGCCGTCGACCGGCGCGCGCAGTTCCTCGGGGCGAACCTTGGCAGCCAATAGTTCGCGGCGGCGTCTTTCGAGGCCTTCGAGCAGGGTGCGAATGTCCTCCACCGTCGCTCGCGCCACGACATTGCTTTTCAGAAGCTGTTCCTGACGCGCGAGTTTGGTTCGGTTGAGGGCGATCTCTTGGTCGAGATTCCCCAGGGTCTGCGCCATGTCGGAGGAGTCGATGGAGGCAAAAGAAGGCGCGACGCTTCCGAGCAGATCACCTGCTTTCACGCGCGCGCCGAGCGGGGGCACGCCGCCCTCGGGCGCCTGATACCGGCCCTGGATGGTGCTTTGAATGACGCCGCTGCGGTTGGGATTGGCGACGATGCGTCCATTGAACCGGACGGTGCGGGTCCTGGTTTCGACTACGGCCGACCGGGTTCGGATTGCCAGCAGCCGCTGGGTCGGTTTGGGCAGGAAGATGCTGCCGTCCGGCCGACGCGCTGGCGAATTGCCGGTGCTGGCACTCAAGTCGGGTCCGTGGTCATGGCCTTCGTGGGCCAAGGCAAAGGCCGAGGCAATCATCGGGCCAAGCGCAGCCGCCAGGAGGAAGAGCCCTTTGCGCCGGACGCGCAGGACCGCCGCCGCCAATAAGATGATGACCAGCATGAACCCGACGAGGTACCCGGTCGGCGTCTCGGACAAACCGAGCCGTGTCACAAGCGCGTCTGGCAACATCCGCCAGATGCTCGAGGCGGGACCTTCCGCGCTTCTTGCCCGAGCAGGGATCACCAGCGCGCCGACGAGCAGGTCGTTCGTGCTGCCGTCTGAAAGCTTGACCAGAACCTCGTGGCTGCCGGGCTTCCTCAGCAACTGCGAGGTTGCCTCGTAGGTGCTGTCCCTCTGGTTGGGCTCGACCTTCGTTGGTTCGCCATCCAACGTGAGCTCGATTTTGGCGGTGGTGACGGGGGTATTGTCGGCCGCGCGGTCGAGATAGATCACCAGGACTTCGCCCTCGACGATGCCAACGAACTGGTAGGTCTCTGACGTCGCCACCACGCGCGGCGAAGTCGGAGCGCCAGGCGTTGGCCGGGTCTCGGCGCCGTGATCATGTCCCTCGTGAGCAAGGGGGTTGCCTGCAGAGAGAATAGCGGCAATCACGAAGATGCAGACGAGCGCCAATCTCCGCAGGAGCGGCGCGCGCATCCGATCATGAAGGCGATGCATAGAAAATCCCGTGTTCCAGCCGAGCAAGGGGACCGAGGTCCCGAGCAATCAGGCGAGAACAGGAGATCTGGGCGGGCGTTCCAGGGAGTGCGGTTGCGTCCCCGCCGCATGGCTGGCGGAGAGAACGGCATGCAAAAAGCGCGGCGGCAGGAGCACAACAGCGCCCATGTCGACAATCGCAAGGCCGCCATGGCAGATGGTGTCGCAGCACTGCGCTTGATCCACTGACGCGGGAGACCTCTGGCTTTCGCCTTTGTGCAGCGCGCTGACCGTCACCGTTGACGCTGACGCTACGGCGTCTTCCGGGTGTACGGCGTTCGCGTGGCCGTGGTGGCAGTGTGCGAGTGCGTGAGCATAGACGCCGACAGCCGAGGCAACGACGAGCGCAAGCGCCACTGCGGCTGAAATCAGCCTGGCTGCCCATCGATGTTTAAGACTGCCCATGAGTCCTGTCGGAATCAGCTACCTCGTATCAGTATCTTCGCGGATTTTGCAGACATCAAGGCACTCCCTTTTTTCGATCCATCCACGAGCGCATGCCGGTGGCCGGCGCGGTTTTCCTGTCAACCTCGCCGCCAGCCTAGAAGATGTCGGCCTCCACCGCTGAAGGCCGACAGTAAGGCAAGTTCCGGAACTCAAAACACGGTGTTTGCGATCCGGTCCGCTCAATGCAAATGGCAGCGCCGATGCAAGTGGCCGTGGCAGTGGCCTCTATGCCAGTAACCGTGGCACACAACGCGGCAATGCCGGTAGTGATGATGGTGGTAGTGCCGGTGCCTTCTGGAGTGCACCAATTGTAGTTCGCCACCTGAAGCGCTGATCGACGGCAACGATTGCGCCGCAAGCGCAGACGCAGATGCTGGAGTGATGAGGGCGGCCGCCACGAGGGCAACTGCGCCAACGCTTAGCTTGATGATCATGTTTGCTCGCCTTTCCTTAGCGTAGAGTCCGACCGAGGGACCAGACGCTAGATTGAGGCAGAGGACCTGAACCTTCGCCGTACAATGAATTCATCAGGTATTCATATCGCCGGCGGGGTCATCGTGGAGCCGCGTAATCACATGCGCCAATGCCGCTGGGCAGACACAAGTCAATTGCGGCGGCCACCGCCCACGGTCTGCCGGGTGTCGGCGCCAATCGGTACGGCGAGATCGCCCTCGCCGCAGTCCCCCCTGCTCGACATGCGAATCCTCCAAGCGGATCTAGGGGTTTCTTGATTTTGCGAGCACGTCAGGGCGGCACGCCGGGGAGGGCAACAGCGCCCGGGCAAGCGGCAACCGGCGAGGCTGCCCCTGCGCCCGCCTCGGTCCACAAACCATTCGCACGAACACGAACAAAGAATGCGTGGGCGGATCGACAGACACGACGGGCTGCGATATGCTCCATCAAAAGCACAGAGACAATTCCGTCTAATAGTTGGATCACATCCAAGTCCGTTCAGGGTCAAAGACGGCTATCCTTCGCTGGATTTCGAGGAGGCATCGTTTGAAGCCAATTCCAAAGCCTTCGACGCGGCCCCTGAAGATTTACGCGACGGACCCCACCCAGGGGTACGAGGCCGCTCTCAAGATCAGCATCCCGGTCGCACACGAGAATCTTCTGCCCGGTCCCATTGGCGATCGTCTCGCGGTCGTTGACTACGACGGGCATGCGAAGGTGTTCTACGACTGTGTCGATCTCGATGATCCGTCGGTCCTGACTCAAGGCGGCCTCGATCCCTCGGAGTCCGATCCCCGCTTCCACCAGCAGATGGTCTACGCGGTGGCGGCGCGGACGCTGTCGAATTTTGACCGGGCGCTGGGGCGTAGGCTGCGGTTGTCGAGGGGCAAAGGTCGAAACCGCCTGCGCCTTTTTCCGCATGCGTTCCGGGGGCAGAACGCCTTTTACGACCGGCAGCTCCACGCCGTGCTCTTCGGCTACTTCGATGCCAATGAGGTCAATCCTGGCGCGAACCTGCCGCGGCAGCGGATTTACACGTGCCTCAGCCACGACATCATCGCCCACGAGATGACGCATGCCATCGTCGACCGGCTGCGGCCCTTGTTCCTCGAGCCCACGAACGTCGACACCCACGCCTTCCACGAGGGCTTTTCGGATATCGTCGCCCTGTTCCAGCATTTCACCTTTCCGAACCTGCTCGAGCGGGAAATCCAGCGCAACCGGGGTGACTTGCAGAAGCCCACGGTGCTGGTCGAGCTGGCCCGGCAGTTCGGGTTTGCCAGGGGTGAGGGCAGGTCACTGCGGTCGGCGCTAGACCAGGACACCAGGCTCAGCGACAGTGTGAGCGAGCCCCACGACCGCGGCGCAATCTTGGTCGCCGCCGTCTTCGATGGCTTTTTCCAAACCTATCGCACGCGGGTCGACGACCTCTTCCGCATCGCGACAGGCGGCAGCGGCACGCTTCCGCGCGGCCACCTCGAACCTCATCTGGCAAAGCGAGTCGCGGCGGAGGCTGCCCGTACGGCGCAGCGGCACCTCGACATCTGCATCAGGGCGTTCGACTACCTGCCGCCGGTCGACATCACCTTTGGGGACTACCTGAGGTCACTCGTCACTGCCGACTTCGAGCTCAACCCGGACGACGAATACGGTCAACGGGCCGCCTTGATCGAAGGGTTTCGGCGGCGCGGCATCTATCCCGAAGGCGTAGTGTCGCTGGCTGAGGAATCGCTGCGCTGGCCCGCCGCGCCGCCACTCCCGCTGATGGAGGATCAGCTGGTTAGCCTCCTGCCCCAACTGCTCCGGCTTGAGGCATATCGGTTTTCACAGCCGAGCCATGACGCCGAATTGCGCAACCGCGCCGATAGGCGCTCGTCGGTTACAGAAGAGGACACCAAGTCGGAAGATATAGAAGGCCAAGTCGCAAAGGCTATCGAGCATTACGCCAGCCAGCATAGGGACGCGTTGATGCTGCGGCCCGACTTGCCGATCAGGGTCAGGGGATTTCGACCAGTCTTCCGCACAGCCGCCAACGGCCGACTGATGATCGAGCTCGTCGCCCAGCTCACGCAGGCCGACCGTGCCAGCCAGGTCGACGCGATGCTCGGTGGACTCGAACTGAGGGGCGGAACGACGATCGTTGTCGGCATCGACGGCACGGTGAGGTACGTCGTCGCGAAGCCCTTGCCCGGCCTGGCCGGCGAACAGGGGGAAATCGGCACCGCGCGGCTCGAACGCCAGAGGGCCTTCGTCAGCGAACTAGACCGGCGCGATCCGCGCATCCCCTACATGAGCGCCAGCGAACTGAAACGGCGCATGCCGCTGCGCATGAGCATCCGCGCCCTCCATTCAGGTCATTAAGCATGTTCGATCGCGTCACCGTCCGCATGTACGAGATGGGCTTCGGGGACTGCTTCCTGGTGACCTTCTGGAAGGAGAAGATCGGAAAGTCCGTGCTGTTCGATTGCGGAAGCCTCAGCCGCACCAAGGCCGAAATCTCCAAGGTCGCAGCGGACGTCGTCGCATCCTGCATGGGCGACGATGGCAAACCTCGGATCGAATTGGTGGTCTGCACGCACCGTCACAAAGACCACGTAAACGGCTTCGACGATGCCGTTTGGGCCAAGGTGGAGGTGGGCGAGGTCTGGATGCCTTGGACCGAGAACCCCAGGGACGCCGAAGCGACGCGCATCCGCGAGCGGCAATCTAGTTTCGCTTTTGCTTTGTGCAAGTCGCTCGACGCTAACTTCAAGCCCAGCGACATGCCCCTCGCCGATGGGCGCAATGACGAGGTGGCCGCGCGCCTTGCCCTTGCGCTAAACGCCCTGAGCCTTACCAACGAGAAGGCGATGGCGACGCTGCACGATGGCTTCGCGGGACGACCGCCGCGTTACTTCCTGCCGCTCAAGGATTCGGTCGCGGAGGTGAGGACGGTCGCCGGATTGCCGGGCGTCACCTTCCATATCCTGGGACCGTCCCGCTCGGAAAGCGTGATTAAGTCGATGAACCCGCCCGCCGGGGGCGCCTATCTCGCAAACCTCGGCGGCGCGGGGTCAAATCCTCCAAGGCCCAAACCGGCCTGTGAGACCAAATGGCAAATTTCGCAGCCGGAGTTCGAGACACTGACCAGGGGGATGTCCACGTTCACGGCGAAGGACCGGGAAGAGGTGAACAAGGCCGCCGACGAGCCGGACGGCGATCTCGCCGCCGCCATCGACCAGGCGGTCAACAACACGAGCCTGGTCACGATGATTGAGGTTGGCGGCCAGTTCCTACTGTTTCCCGGTGACGCGCAGTGGGGCACATGGAAGGCGATCCTCGACGATGCTGACGGCCGACGCCTGCTCGAGCACACGACGATGCTCAAAGTCTCTCACCACGGCAGCCACAACGGCACGCCCAAGGAACTGGTGGAAAAGCTACTGCAGAAGGGCACAGTTGCCCTGGTCTCGACCGAGCCCGTAAAGCAATGGCCGGACGTGCCGAGGGCTCCGCTCATGAAGGCGTTAGCCGCGCAAGCGATTCTGGCGCGCAGCGACAAGGCAACGAAAGTGAAGGGACAGGCGGGCTTCACGGTGGAGGAAAGTTACGTCGTGTGGGAAACGCTCGTTCCGTCGTGACCCCGGAGTTTATAAGCCGAACGGCTAGTGCGCGGCGTCGATCCTCACGACCAGCTTGTCGGGAGTGGCCTCGATGATGATGAGGCGCAGGGGCCGCTGCCCCGCCGGGGCCAGCTCCACGGTCGCGTCGGGCAAGAGACGCCAGGTTCCCGCCACATCGTTGTGCTTGTCGGTGGGATCGGGCCCACCCGCGATCAGCTTCCCCCCCGCCCCGAGACGGAACGAGCGCCGGCCGCGCGAGAGGGGAAAGGACCAGAATTCCGGCCTGAACACCATGCGGCCGTCCTGGTCCTCCTCGTGCGAGTGGACCCAATTCTGTTGAAGCATTTCGACGGTGGTGTCGGTCATGAAACCCGCGCGGCGGCATCCTTGATGAGGCCGCTCCGTGGACCGGACAGCGTTGCGCGCATGCGCGCGATCTGCCCGGCGGTGAACATGAACATAGCTTTGTCGTCAACGTAGTCCATGTAGTTGACGAACATGTCGCCGTTGGGGCCGTTGTTGCACGAAGTATGGGGAAACTTGGGTTCGCCGTAATTGGGCAGCTGTTGCCGCGGCGTGTCGGACACCAGGTCCGAGCCCGTGCAGTCCTCTGTGTCGCCCCAGATGTGGCGCAGGTTCAGGAAATGGCCGACCTCATGCGTCGCCGTCCGGCCTTGGTTGAAAGGTTTCGCCGCGATGCCCACCGTGCCGAACGCGGTGTTGCGGATGACCACGCCGTCCGTCGCCGGCGGACCGCCGGGAAACTGCGCGTAGCCCAACAACCCCCCGCCGAGATTGCATACCCAGATGTTGAGGTAGCTGGCCGTGTCCCAGGGGTCGGAGCCGCCGGAAGCGCTCCTCTTCATGGCATCGTTCTGACCGAACTGCGCGATCGTGGTCTTTCGCTTCACGATACCCGAGGCCGACGTGCCATCAGGGCCCACACTAGCAAGCGTGAACTTGATCTTGGGGTTGCCCACTAGGCTCTTCCAGGGCGCCGGCACATTCTCCACGTCAGCGTTGGTCGCGTTGTAGTCCGCATTCAATACCTCGATCTGGCTCGCAACCTGCGCGTCGCTGATGTTGTGAGCGGGATCCTTGTAGAGGACGTGCACAACGACCGGAATCGTGACACTCTTCAGACTTGCAACGTTCATGCGCGCGATTCGCCGCTGCGTTGCTTCCTCGATGCCCACCAATCTCGCCCGGTAACCCGGATCTAGCTCCAACAAGCGATGGAACTCCGCCATAGCTCCGCAGGATCGTTTTGTCGGTAGATCATTGTCGGCCATGAATGCCCTCCTTTAATCTCTGGAAAGAAGACGTGAAGCCAAGAACGTCGGAAACGACCTGCGGATCTCGCCGCAGGTTGTTCCGAATGTGCCACAAACGCCCCTGCCACGGAAGCGTTGGGTTTGGCTCCTCACGACTTCGCGACTTATGCCTGGCGGTGATTTCGGACTTTGATTTTTTGGTCGCGCCCGAACGTCTTACGCGAAGCAAGCTCCGCGACTGACCGGCAAAGCCATACTTCGAGTCAGACCACTTCATCGGGGGTGGACCAGGTCATGCCACCCCACTCAAGGCGGTACGTCAGTACTGTTTGATGTGGTGCAACGAGAGCGCGAGCGAGATCAGGCTGTGCACGGCCAAGGCGTGCCCACTGTGGCCCTTCCGGCATGGCCACCGCCGAACGTGGAGGATGAGGCCGCCGTAGCCGATCAGCAGCTCGATCTTTCCCGGCTGAGCCGCTGGAAGATGCTCAGCCGCGAACAGACACCTCGATCGCTCAGGCATTCTGGCGATCGCGGCAGCCTACAACGGCCAAGCGGAGCCTCGGGCGCTACCGGATCTTGTCGCGAAGCGCACCCACGCCGACGTCGTCTACCACCTGTATCATGCCATGAATTTCGCTTTGCTGCGTCGGAACTTAGGATGGCACTCACCGTAGCAACAAACGACTCGTCCCGTTGCTTGTTAGCAACACCGCGATGTTGTTCTGATCTTCTCTCCCAGATTCCTCTCGTGGCAGGTACACCACTGTGCAAAGTGTCGCTCAGTTGGTAGCGTGGGGAGGGTGCAATGGGACGCGCTGGTTGGGCTTTTGTAATTTCTTCTGCTTGCTTGGTGGCGCTCCCACCTTCCGTGGCGATCGCCGACGGATCAATCAAAGATGGCCCACGAGCTCGGTATGAGAGCGACAGTTTCTCGGCCTCGTTCTCTATTGGTCTGATGACTGGCAAGGCCAATGAGTTTGTCTATAGTCCAACCGGGGCCACAGTTAGCCACCTGATCTGGACATTTGACAACAACCCGGTGTTCACCGGCGCGTTCGCATGGAGGCCCTCACCTTGGCTAACCCTGGGGTTGAATGCTCGGACGCTGATTGGCAAAGGCGAGTCAACTATGGACGACTTTGACTTTCCTGGCGCCGTCTGCGGTGTCGCGGGGCCGTTCTGTCATTCACATCACCCCAACACGAAAGTAAAAGACGCTGACTCGATTGACATCTACGCGGCAGGAACATTCTATCGTGCGCACGGCTTCGCGTTTAGCGGTGTGGCCGGTTACAAATGGGATCACTACTCTTGGGGTGCCACCGGTGGGACGTCGAATTACGCTCCCCCCTTCCCGTCAGTTCCTGTTATTTCATACGCTCAGTGGTGGGAAGCGCCCTACGTTGGTCTTCAGACTGCAGGACATTGGGGTCCATGGAGTTTTGAGACCAGGGTAATCGGCTCTTGGTGGGTAAGTGCTCACGATCGGGACAACCATCACCTGACCACCACCTTGTTCAGGGATGAGTTCGGTAATGACAGCAGCATGATTGCTGTCAATGCAAAGATCGGCTATGCACTCTCGAAGAATGTAAGCGTAACGCTGTCTTATGACTACCAAGAGTGGTTCCTAGCCAAAGGCCCGACAACGGCAACGAACTACACGACGGGCGCCACCGCCGTATTTCCAGGTAATGCGGCGGGAGCCGACAACTACAATCACACGGTATCAGCCGGACTAAAGGTCAAGTTCTAAAAGCTGATCCTAAAGAAGAGCCGGGCGTGGCAAAGATTGCCACGCCTTTTCTCTTTCCGCGATGGCCGCAGATTGCTCTACGCGACTCTCATTTGGTCACTATGAAAACCCATTTTCCGTTTGTGCAGAGCGAGTAGCCTCTCACCGCGATCCGTGATCTCTCAGAAGGGTACACTCTTGCGCCTTCAGGAAACCATTTCCCCTCTAGCCAGCATCCTCCCTGTTTGACGGTTTTTATCCGTGCACCTCTCTCGTCCGGTGATGGGTCGATGAGCGGCGCGGCGGCCGGTGAGGTGATCGCGGGCATCGCGAGCGCAACCAACACGCCGACGACAGACGCCCTGTGACAAAGGCACCGGATTCTTTCATTCAAGGTGGCCATCATCCAAGCATCTGCCACAGCCTTAAGCTTGCCCGCACGTCAAATTCCATGCGCTTCAGGCGTTTCCTAAGGCGCTTGGCGAGCTAACCCCAAGGGCGCCTGTGGGTCAAGCGCCACAGCCCCCCCCGCCGTCCGGACTACTGCCCTGAACGCATGGCGCGCCGGAGCGCCTCTGCCCGGCCAATGGCCCGGTTGTCCTTCAATTCTGAAAAGACTCTTGTAGCGCAGGGGCGCCTCTACTACCGCCTGCGGCCGTGTTGCAGGCGGACAGAATGATAAAATCTGCGCCCGGCCTGATACTCACGCCCCCTGATAAGGCAACGGAAAACGACGTCGAGTTTTAGCGCGGCAATCTCGGAGGCGGTGAGGTACCCGTCGATGAGATTTGCACTATCGCCGAGAATCTCGGTGCCACGGCGAGCGATATCCGGCTCGGCACCGTAGCGACGGAGAGCGAGGTCAAAGCAATGAGCAGCGGTCGTTCACGATTACTATTGTCAGACGCAAAGCCGGAGCTGGCGAGATACTCATGCGGCATTCTTCAATGCAGTGCGCGCCGCAGGCGTGGGCGAACCGACTGCCAAGGCAATGTATGGAGCGGTTTATAATTTTGGCCCCCGTTGGGGGCATCGGAAGCAATCAGCGCGGGCCGGCTGCAGCCCAATACCGCACTCAAGAACAACAAGCTGCGTTCTTTGATGAGCTCAAGGGTTGGATTGAGAGAGAGAACCCGACCCCTGAGCAAATTGCCAAACGTATGGACGAATACGGTGAGCCTCCTAAGCGTCAGTGAAAGTCTCGGCTCGTCGCGAGCCATCAAAAGCAACGGCGCACGCCGGCGTGCCGGCCGACGCGTAAGGCTCAACAGATGGCCGCGGTGCTCCTCAGCGCAACCTTCCACCGATTGAAGGAAGGTGGATTGGTCGGCTCGTGGCGCTCCCTACGGGA
>Ga0111539_10009398_pt1 | contig 12341 bp, 7 predicted proteins | sample RhiMethybrSRZTD1_FD_79667 | JGI IMG/M metagenome (GOLD analysis project Ga0111539, IMG submission 79667) | Populus rhizosphere microbial communities from Tennessee, USA - Rhizosphere MetaG P. TD hybrid SRZTD1 (version 2) (version 2) | ecosystem: Host-associated > Plants > Roots > Rhizosphere >...
CCATGAACGCTTCCCTGGCCGTTTCGGATGGGGAGATTTTCATTCGCACAGACCAACATCTTTGGTGCATTGGCGAACAACGAAACAAATTGCGTTCACGCCCTTTCGTCGGGACCACGACGCCATTGGCGGCGGAATCTGGAAGCCCCGGCCAGGCAGTCCAGCAGGACGCCAGACATAAGAGAGCCTCCGGCGGTTTTGCCTACCCGGTAAGCACGGCCAACCGACGCTTTATCGATCAGACCGGCAAGATCTATCTCCTGAAAACCATGTCGTCCTGGGCGATGTCGCAAAACTGTTCTGATGCCGAGATAACGCAGGCTCTGGAAGGTCTGAACGCGCTGAGATTTAATGCCATCACGATATCGCCCTTTGGTGTCCATATGAATGACAGCTTTGGCGATCGATATAGGAACAAAGCCGGCCAGAGCTTTTTTAGCGGTAAACCACACGCTTCATCCCTGGGACCGGCTTGGTCTTCGATGGACTGGGTGATGCGCGAAGCGACCCGGTTGGAGATGACCGTCGTCTTTTCGTTTTTCCTGAGCTGGGGAAACACCGGAACGGTGCCGGACTTGGTCGCCGGCGGAACCACGAATGCCTACAACTTTGGAAAGGCCGTCGCCGCCCGCTATGCCAGCTACTCAAATATCGTGTGGCATGTCATGGGCGATTTCAAATGGCGCTACAACGAGGGACCTGCCCTGAGTCTGGATGCCATCTTCCATGGGATTCGAGACGCGGAAGGGTCCAGCCATCGTCTGATAATCGCTGAGCCAGCCAATGGCTCAACCTCCTTTGACCAGTTCATATCAGCCGAAGGCGCCGATGGATATAAATGGTTCAAACAAAGCGCTGACACCATCTATCATTACGGCAGCAGCTCGGCTGAGCAATTCGACAAGGTCTACAACCGTCCCGGCGCGACAACGTATCCGGTCGTCGACATCGAACCGCCATACGTGAACGCGCCGCACTATAAGGACCAACAGAACCAGGAGTTGCGCGAGCGGAACTACGCCACGTTCATCCGCGGCGGGGCTGGCATCAATTTCGGCCACGAAAAGTGGTGGCCGCACGGCGTGACCGGACTTTTTGACGGCGGCCCTGGCTGGCTTAACATCCTGAGCGAAGCGCCCCAGTTGGACGCTAAACATGCCTGGAGGATCCTGGATTCTTACCTGACCGATCCCACCTGGATGCCCGATGCTGGAACCTTCCTCAAAAGCGGCCTGGGCAGCGGTGATGATCAGGCCGCGTCTGGTTATTCATCTGGCGCTGCGCTGGTCTACTTCCCCACGAGCCGCCCCGTGATCATGGATACAACGAAAATCGCGAGAGGCGGCACGGTGCGGCTGCGGTGGTATGATCCCACGAGCGGGAATTACACGATCATCGCGTCGTCAGAGGCGAAGGCCCCTGACCGTTCACTATCCTATCCATCAAAGCGCCATGCCGACGGTTTCAATGACTGGGTCCTGGTGGTGGACGGGCATTAGAAGCAGGCCTTAAAGCATCGAGCATCTTAGATCGTTTTGGACCGATGGAATAATCACGAGGGTTCGATTGCCTTCACCCGCTTCACTGACTCAAGGCACTTACGAAAAAGTACAAGTAAATCTTGCGGGCTTGGGCTGTGGAAAATCAGTCCTTCGTGGTGTCACTCCTTCCAAACGCGAGTCCGCCATACCGTTGGCGAAGTGCCTTCCCAACCTTGAAAGGCACGAAAGAAGGAGTTGGCATCTTCAAAGCCTAGTAAGAACGCGGCTTCGTTCAGTTCCACGGTGCGTTGTTTCAGATAATGACGAGCAAGTTCGCGACGCGTCTCTTCAACGAGTTGTTGAAATGTGATGCCTGCGTCAGTGAGCCGGCGCTGAAGCGTGCGTGCGCTCAGGCCGAGTTCTTGAGCCACATCTCGCAGCGTCGGCCGCTTCCCGGCCAATGAACGCCTGAGGGTGTCCTTCACTTGTTGGCCTACATTTATGCTTCGGTTGCGCGCTTTAAATTCGGAGTCCAACTGCGTTCCGATTATCGTTACCAATTCTTCGTTATGAGTTACAAAGGGGCGGTCGAGATCACTGCTGCGAAATACCAGCGCGTTGCGGTCGGCTTTAAAGCGGACACGGCAGCCGAAGTGGCGTTCGAGCAAGGCGCGATGCTTCGCAGCTCGAGTTAACTCCAGTCGCAGCGGCGTGATTTCGCCATCGCTGCCCCGCCGCCCCACACACAAAATCCATGACAGCCCCAAATCGACCATTATGTCGGGTTGAGGTTCCCTGGCTTCGATGAAGAAAAACTCTACCGAGGTTTCGTGCGCTTTTCTGTGGAGGAGAATTTCCTCCGGGCACGTGAGTTGTTTGTAACGAGCGAGTCGTTGTAAAGCATCGCCGAATGTCCGACTGCAAACACCGGCAATGGAGACCGGATGGCTGCGCTCGAATCGTAATTCCGTGCCTAGCTTTAGCCCGAAACCGGGGTCCGGGCTCATTTCGGCAACGGTCCGCCAAATTGCGAAGACCTCAGCGGTCGTGACGTAGATCTTTTCCTGCTCGAAAAGCTTGGCTGGCAAGCCCGCACGTCGAAGTAACAGCGGCACGGAGATCTTTTCCGCCGCGAACCGCTGTGCCCACGCTTTGGTGATTCGAAATCGATCAGCCATCGCGATTGCTACTTCGCCTTCACGTCGTAGCAGAAGAGCGTGTCTTGATCTCGAATGTAAAGCTTGCCGTTCGCGATCACAGGATGTGCCCAGGCTGGTTTGTCTGTGCGCTCGGGCTGATTGAACCGTCCGCGCTCCAGGTATTCTTTTCGGCTGGGTTCAATCAGAACAATCGGACCTTCCTCGGTGCGATAGTAAATTCGGCCATCGGCGAACGCGACGGACCCTTTCGTCACGCGGCGCTTGTCGGAATCCCGTTCGTTCCACAGGACCTCACCTGTTTTGAAGTCAAGGCAGGCTGGATAGCCACCACCATTGCCGCCGTTGGCACCGAACAATGCGCCGTCGTGGAGAATCACGCCGCCGTGATGATTTTCCATCGACTTCGAGAACCAGACTTCTTCCGCAGCGAACTCGCCGTTTTCCTTCTTAACCAATTTCGCCAATCCACCGCCCGCGCCATACGCGGTCGCCGCGAACACATGGCCATCATGATAAATCGGCGTGGAGATATTGATCCGCATGGAGTTGGCGGGCTTGTCATAGCGCCAGAGCAATTTGCCATCAGCAGCGGACACTCCCGCGACGGTCATCGCCAAAAGCTGCACATATTGGCGTTGGCCACCAAAGTCTATCGCGATGGCCGACGAATACGCGGCGCCAGTATTTGGCGGCGACATCGATTTCATGCCCGCTTCATCGTCCGTCAACTTACCGTCGCTGTTGGCATCCAATTTCTTAAGCGCCACCACCGCACCCTTGATCTCAGCCTCATCAATGACGTTGTTTTCGTCGGAATCCAATGCGGAGAGTGCCTTGTTCATGCGCATCATGCCCGGGCCTCTGCGGCGACGCTGTCCGCCCTGGCTATCGCCTCCTCCACCGCCGGGACTTATCTCCTCCTCGGACAGTTTCCCGTCCTTATCCTTATCCAACGTGAGAAGAGTCGTCGCCGCACCAGCGAGCTCATCGGTTGAAATCTCTTTGTTCTGATCCTTGTCGAGAGCCGAAAGCACGGGAACTGTTTGCATCGCGCCTGGGCGATTGCCGCCACCAAAGCCGCGGTTTTGCGTCTGACCGCCACTGACGCGATCCGGCACAACGCTCTTCCAGATCGTTTCGCCGGTGAGCTTGTTCAACGCGACCATGGTGGCTTCCTCTCCGCCGGGTGTGCAGATCACTTTGTCGCCATCAACAAGGGGCGACTCACGAAAACTCCACATCGGACTGCGCCCCTTGAAATCGGCCACGAGGCTTCGTTGCCAAACGACTTTGCCGTCCGCCGCCTGAAGGCAAGCGACATTGCCCGCGAGCCCCGTCACATAAAGGCGGTCGCCATCCACTGTCGGAGTGGCACTCGGACCTTCTTTTGACTGCGGCCAGTTCTGTCGTTGAGCCGGCGCGATGGGGACGGCCCAGATTTCCTTGCCGTCCTTCTCGGAGAGCGCCCAAACGATCTCGTCGCTTCCCCGATGGCTCATTCCGTAGATGCGCCCCGCGGCAATGGACGGCATGCTGTCGCCTCCACCAAGGCCTTTAGTCTTCCAGGCGAGAGGCGGGCCATCCTTTGGCCATTCCGCAAGCAGGCCGGTCTCTTTGGAATGGGCCGTGCGATCCGGTCCTTGCCATTGCGGCCAATCAAAGTTGCCCGCACACAACCCTCGATGCGCGAAGAGCGTCACCGCGACGAGACCAGCGAACAGTCGTAGATTCATATCGTGGAAAAAAGAGTTCCTTTGTTTGTGATTTGATGACTCCAAATTGATCGGGCGAGTTACGCAGTTTCGATTTCAACTCACGACTCAAAGCTACGCTCGATCAAACGATCGTCACTAGCAGAACGCGCCAATCTACATGCAAAACGTGCCAAGTGAAGCCGGCCGGCATTCCCTGGAAAGGACCGTTGACCAGTCCTAAAGGGCTACGCCATTCGACGGCCACATTGTAATAATCACGAGGGTTCGATACCCTTCACCCGCTCCAGATTCAGTCGTATTCGCATTTAGCGCTCTGCTAGAGAAGGAAAGGCAATTGTTGGACTTTGGTCCAATGGAGATGGGGATTGAGACTGCATATGATGGTTGTCTGGCGTCTCTTTAAGGTGTGTCGCTGGTCTCGCCGGTGAAGCAACTGGGACGCTTACGTATCATGGAAATGTCTCGAATTGTCCTTTCTACCCGTCGTCAACGGCTTCCCAGTTGCTCATCGCCTATGAAACGAAAGCGCTGGAGGCTTTCTCAATTTGCAGCGCTTGGGGGATTCCTGGCGATCCCACAGGCCGCCCAGGCTTCGATCTTTCAGGGGGAGACGCTTGACAAGGTGGCCGACGTGCTCACCTGGGTCGTGCTCGTGGTTGCTCCGCTCGTGGGCATTGGCGTTTTCCTTCTGATTCACATTTTGCCGGAGAAGATCGCTGAAAAAAAGGGGCACCCGCAAACCAAAGCGATTCAATGCCTCTGCCTGCTTTCGCTTGTATTCGGTGGTGTCCTCTGGCCGCTGGCATGGCTATGGGCCTACACGAAGCCGGTAATACATAAGCTGGCTTACGGTACCGACAAGGTGGAACACGGCCACGAAGAAGAGGCCCCGCACCCGGCAGCAGCACAGCCGACGCCACATCACAACGAAGCAGAGGAGATGGACCATCTTCGCCGGCGCGTCGTGGAACTCGAAACCGAGCTGGCCGACAAGGCTGGCGAAAAAAAGAGGTTCTGACATATGGAAATCCTACTCCTTGGCATCTACTCGTTTTTTATCTGGCTGATCTTTTTCAAGTTCAAGTGGCTCCCGTGGAATTTCATCAGCCAGGTCATCGTGGTCACGATCCCGATCATCGGCCTCACAGCACTGATTCTGCTGCTCAACATCGTCGCGCCGTCGTCTCATGACGTGAGGGTGGTGAACTACGTTGTCCCCATTAATCCGCCGGTGCGCGGCCTTGTTACGGAGGTAAACATCGAGCCAAACCGCCCGATCAAGAAAGGCGACGTGCTCTTCAAAATCGACCCGACTCCGTACGCGATCGCCGTCAAGAATTACGAGGCGCAGATCAGTCAACTTAACGTGCAACTCGTAACGGCCCAGGCCACCAGCCGCAATATGGAAGAGCAGTTGAAGGGCTCGACCGGACAAAAGGAAGCGATCGAATCGAAGCTGCGATTGGCACGCGTTCGCATGCAACAATTCAAGGAGCTTGCCGATGCGGGAGCGGGCAACAGGTTCGACTACGAGCAAGCCCAGGCGGACGCCAAAAATCTCGAGGGCCAATTAGCCTCAGCTGTGGCCACCGAATCGCAGGCGCGCGAGAAACTGGCCGCCAAGACTCCTGAAGGCGAACAGGACGAAACTGCCAAGGTGAGAGCCGAGCTCGCTCGCGCGGAGGCTGAACTCGCCAATGTTCGGTGGGAACTCAGCCAAACCACTTACCATGCACCGACCGATGGCACTGTCGTGGCGCTGACGCTGCGCCCCGGCGCCATGGCCGTCACCATGCCGATCACGCCGGCGATGAACTTCGTGGAGAACGAGCAATGGATTCTCGCTATCTTCCATCAAAACGAGGTGCGGAGGATCAAGCCCGGGCAGGAAGCCGAGATCGCCTTCAAGATGTATCCGGGGCGCATTGTGAAGTGCAAGGTGGACTCGATTATGTGGGCGACAGCCCAGGGGCAGTTGCCCATCGGCAACGCCATCCCGGCCGGAGGTGTTGCTCCCGTTCCAGCGAAATGCCTGGCTGTCCGGCTCCTGCCGGACGGCAAGGACAAGGAGATTTTCCTGGCCTCGGGCGCGCAAGGCGCAGGGGCCGTCTTCACCGACGCCGGCCATGCAATTCACATCCTCCGCAAGGTCATTGTCAGAATCGGTGCCAAGCTGGACTGGCTGATCCTCAAACTGCATTGAGGCGACTATGCGAGTAGAGAAAGTCATACTGAGCGCTGTGGTGGGTACCGGACTGCTAGCCGGTTGCGCCACGAAGTCGCCGCCCACACGCGCCCAGATTCATGAGCAATCCGGGCTCACCAACCTGGTCCTCACAAAGCCATGGAAAGCGGCGGCCGTTTCCACCACGCCCATCCAGGATAACTGGCTGGCTACGTTCGACGATGAACGGCTGGATGCTCTCGTCGCCGAAGCAATTTCCAACAATCCGGACCTTCGGGTCACCTCGACGAAAGTCGCGCAAGCCGCGGAGTATGTCCGGCTGGCGAGGGCCGCGCTTAAGCCTGCCGTGAACCTCTACGGCAGCGGCGGCGCAAAAATGGGCGGCGGCGACCCCTTGCAAATCATCTCGCTCGGCGTTTCCTGGGAACCGGACCTGTGGGGCCGTTTGCGCTATGGGCGCAACGCATATCAGGCCGCCCACGCCTCCGCGCAGGCCGACTTTGAATTCGCCCGCCAATCCCTCGCGGCCACAACGGCGAAGAGCTGGTTCACCGCAGGCGAGACCTGGCTGCAACTCCAGATTGTTCAGGAGATGATGACCGCCGCGGAGGAATTGTTGACGCTCGCGCAAAAGCGCCTGGAGGTCGGCCCAGGCAACGAACAGGACGTCGCGCTGGCGCGCGCCAATCTTGGGTCCTTTCAGGACTCGGCCAAGCAGGTTCGACTCGCGCACGAGCAAACGTTGCGGGCGCTGGAATTGCTCCTCGGTCGTTATCCCGCCGCTGAGCTTCAGGCACGCCGGGACCTTCCGGCGCTTCCAGGTCCGATTCCCGCGGGGCTGCCTCTGGAAATGCTCGAACGCCGTCCTGACATGCTCGCCGCGGATCGACGTGTCGCAGCGGCCTTCAATCGCGTGGGTGAAGCCAGGGCCGCGCGGCTGCCCCGCATCGTCCTCAACGCCAATGTCGCGGCCATTCAGAGCGACATCCTGCAATTAAAGACCGATTTCGAGAATCCGACGTTCGGCGCGGGCGCGAAATTGCTTGCTCCGATCTATCAAGGTGGCGCGCTCAACACGCAGGTGAGGATCCGCACGCTCGAACAGAAGGAGGCGCTCGCCGAATACGTCCGCCTGGCGTTACGCGCCCTCGGTGATGTGGAGAATGCCCTTGCCGCCGGGAAAACGCTGACTGAGCGCCAGGAAATCCTTCAGCGCACCGTCGCCGACAACCAGCGCGCGCTGGAACTGACGCAAACGACTTACCGGCTCGGCCAGGCCGATTTGCGCGCCGTCCAGCAGCAACAACTGGGTCTTTCGATTGCGCGCCAGGCATTGTTGCGCGTGCAGAGCGAACAGCTTGCGCAACGCGCCAATCTTCATCTGGCTCTTGGCGGCAGTTTTGAAAATCCGTACGCGCAACGCGCCGATCTCAAGAAGGAGAAGGGCTCTTCCACTCCAAATCACCCTTAGGCACACGATGAAGGAGGCCTGCGACGACAATGCCGCGTTGATGGGGTACAAATTCGTGCCGGAGAGGTACTGAAGCGGCGTCCCAAGCGCACGAGACCGAATCATGGCGAAGCCTGATCCAACCAGTTCCCGATCGGCGAGCACTGCCAATATCCTGTCGCGTACCCAGGGATTCATGCGCCGGCATTTGTGGGTCTGGCCGCTCATCGCCGCACTGATTCTGGCCTTCGTCGGCTGGTGGGTGCGCGCGCGGATGGAGGGCGCGATGAAGTCACAAATCGCCGGTAACCTCCAGACCATCCTTGCGGCCAACACCGAGGCGTTGCGCGCATGGTCGACGACGGTGGAGGGGCACGCCGAACAGGCGGCAGAGGATACGCGGTTGCGTGAGCTGGTCAGTGGTTTGATTCTCCGCGCCGAACAGCAAGGCGTTTTGCAATCGACGATGTTGAACGCGCCGGAGCTTGCGACGTTGCGAACTCTCTTGAAGCCCACGCTGGATCGCTACGGCTTCAATGGCTTTGTCGTCCTCGACACCAATGTAGCCGTGCTGGCCTCGGCGCGCGATCACCTCGTTGGCATGAAGTCGCCACCCGGCAATGCGGAGCATTTTCAAGCCGCGTTCTCCGGGAAGTCTGTGGTCACCCGGCCTTTTCCCAGCGTCGCGCTGCTTCTGGACGAGAGAGGCCAACTTCGCTCGGGGGTGCCCACAATGTTTGCGACGGCGCCAGTGCGCTCGGCGAATGGTAGCGTCGTCGCTGCCCTCGGGCTGCGTATGGAGCCACAGCAAAATTTCACGCGGATTCTTGCCACGGCTCGCTCGGGGCGAAGCGGGGAAACGTATGCGTTCGATCGCAAGGGCCTGATGCTTTCCGAAAGCCGCTTCGACGATCAACTGAAGCGACTCTCGCTCATCCCTGATTCGGCAGAGGCCAGTTCCATTGTGACGTTGGAATTGCGCGATCCACTGGCCGATTTGACCAAAGCCAACCGCTCGCCCAAACGTCGTGCAGAACTGCCTTTCACGCGGGCGGTGGCTGAATCCATTGCGGGCCGCTCGGGTGTCGATGTCGCCGGCTATCGCGATTATCGAGGCGTGCCCGTCGTCGGCGCCTGGACATGGCTGCCCGATTTCGACCTGGGGTTGGTGACGGAGATGGACGTGGCGGAGGCGTTCGGCCCGGTCCGAATCATGCGCATGGGATTCTTTTTTATATTTGGTCTCCTCGGGCTGGCGGCAGGTGCGATTTTCGTGCTGATGAGACTGGCCAACCGGTGGCAGCACTCGGCACGCAAGGCGGCGCTCAAGGCAAGACAACTCGGCCAGTACTCGCTTGATGAGAAGATCGGCGCCGGCGCGTTTGGCACCGTGTATCGCGGGCATCACGCGCTCATGCGCCGGCCGGTCGCAGTGAAGCTGCTCGATACCAACCAGGTCAGCGAGAATACCATCGCACGGTTTGAGCGCGAGGTGCAGCTCACGTGCCAGCTCACTCATCCGAACACGATTGCGCTTTACGACTACGGCCGCACCCCGGAGGGCCTGTTCTACTATGCGATGGAGTTCCTGGAAGGGCTGAGTTTGGACGCGCTCGTCCGTAAATACGGACCGTTGCCGGAGGGTCGTGTCATTCACATCCTGCGACAGGTTTGCGCTTCGCTCGGGGAGGCGCATGGACAGGGCCTGGTTCATCGCGACATCAAACCGCACAACATTTTCCTGACGCGGCGCGGGGGCATTCCAGACTTTATCAAGGTGCTCGACTTCGGCTTAGTCAAGGCGCGCAATCTTGAAGGCCAGCTTGAACTCACCGGCGCCAACGCCACGCTCGGCACGCCTCTCTACATGTCACCGGAGGCCGTGGAGCGACCGGACACCGTGGATGCGAGCAGCGATCTCTACTCTCTGGGCGCCGTCGGCTATTACCTGTTGACCGCCGAGCCGGTTTTTTCCGGCACGACCATCGGTGAGATTCTGATGCAGCAAGTGAAGGCCACGCCCGAGAGGCCCTCATCCATATTAGGTCATCCGGTCTGTGCGGATTTCGAAGAGTTGGTCATGAGCTGTCTGGCCAAGACGCCTGCAGAACGACCCGCTGATGCTTGCAAAATGGAAGCTGACTTGAGCGAATGCTCGGCGGCCAGTTCGTGGAGCCGTGACGCGGCCCAGGACTGGTGGCGCCGTCATGAGGCCGCTACCGCAGATCAAACAGCGGTCGTGGAACAATGCCGCCCCTCGGACCAAAGGAATTTCGCAACGGCCGGAAACGCCTGCTGAATTTTCTAACTGACAACACTCATCATTGTTTCCTGCGGCGCCATGGCATGGAGCAATTCTGCGAGGTCGATGACTGCGATGCTGCTGGCTACGTCGCTCATGGCGTAGGGAAGTATCAGTTTACCGGCATGGATCATTGCACCACACGAGTAAACAACGTTTGGAACATAACCAAAGCGCTCCCTTCCGGTCGGAACGAGTATCGGCTCGGTGGTTTGGCCGATTACCTGGCAGGGGTTGCCGAGGTCGAGGAGGATCGCGCCGATACAGTATTGGCGCATGGGACCCACGCCGTGCGTCAACAACAACCAACCGGCCTCCGTCTCCAGCGGTGAGCCGCAGTTGCCGATCTGGATGACCTCCCACGGGAATTCCGGGCCACGGAACAGATGGGCCTCGTCCCACACGCGGACATCGTCGGACTCCATGTAGTAGAGGTTCTCATTGTCGAGCCGGGCGATCATTGCGTAGCGGCCATGGATCGTCCGGGGAAACAACGCCATTCCCTTGTTCCTGGCGCAACGACCAGTGAGCATGTGGACTCCCACGGTGTCACCGACGGGGTATTCGAGGAGGTGGGGAAATATTTGGAAACCGTTGTAGGCGGTGTAGGTGCCGTAGTAGCGAACTGAACCGTCGTCGGCGGTAAAACGGACGAGTCGCAGATCCTCTATTCCGCGCCGTTCGTTGTCGGAGAACGGGAAGATCACCATCTCGGAAATATCTGCGCCTTGCGCTAACGGAATCCGGTAGTTGGCCTGAGTGAGTGCGAGCAGAGCGTCGCACGATTCTTCCAACTCGCTCGAGATGTCGTTCTGAGTGCGGAATTGGTCAATGGCGTCGGAGAGCTCGACGCGCGTAAATTGATGGCCAAGACGATTCAGGATGGTTTGCATCTGTTCGGTCCACACACGGAGCGTCCGCAATTCGTTTACAAAGTCAGCCTTTTCGAAGGTAGCTGGGATGGTGGCACGGAGCGGACGGCTGTAGCGTCCGGGTGGGTCGACAGTCACCGAGCCATCCGCGTGGACCAGGCCGCGCCGAAAGACGATCGATGAAAGATGCCCCTCGCCAGTGGCGCGAAGGCTCATGAGGAAGCGAACGGCACCCGGCGGGACGTTGGATTGGTCAATGGCCGGGACCATCGAAGGATTGAACAAAGCGGCTGACTCGATCGCATACTCCATCGTGAAGCAAGCGCCGATGAATCGTTGTCGCACCTCGGTGATCGCACGGTCTGTGATGTAGTTTTTGACGGCTGCGTAGTTCTCGCGAAAAACGTCGTCGATGTTCGCATGGATCGGCCGAAATTCGCGCTCCAGCCTGGCGAGCTGAGTCGCGACGGTCGCCTCGGGAATCGCGAGCAAGCGCGCGACAATGCCGCGCATGCGTTTTTCCTCTCCAAAGCCAAAGAATCGTGTAATGACGCGGCTCGAGTCCGGTGAGAGTTCGATAGGAAGGCGCTTTACGTCAATTGTCGCGGGCTCCGTGAACTTCTGCAGCGTTTTCATATTGGTATGTCATTGCCTAGCGAAGAATTCGCCTGGCTCTTTGGGCCATGAAATCCATTACACCACGCGGCGGGTTATTCTATTGGGCTTTGGTCCAATAAGGACCGCCGGCAGGCGCTGCATTGCAGTTTTGGTTCTGGGTGGAAATAAGGAGGCGAAGACAAAAGTACCGGCCTGTCCCTCACCCTTGCCCGAGGCTGGCTCCGTGCGCGGCGAGAGACTTCGTCTCCGCAGCCCTGGGGAGAGGCAAAGCAGAATTACCAGTCTGTCCCTCACCCGTACCCTCTCCCCGAGGGAGAGAGGAACGCGCAGCGACTCGCAGGAAAATTGCACCGGGTGGAGGCAGGAGGCGAAGACAAAAAGTACCGGTCTGTCCCTCACCCTTGATCCCTCTCCCCCGGGGAGAGGGAAAGCTTCGGTCGTATTCGGTCCATTGGGAAGCTCGGTCGTCAACCAGACCGCGAGGAGACGGTTTGGTGATTTTTCGAGGAAAAACGCAGATCCAGACCGGTCGGCGGTATAGATCCGGTATAGTTGCAG
>Ga0111539_10009399_pt1 | contig 12340 bp, 15 predicted proteins | sample RhiMethybrSRZTD1_FD_79667 | JGI IMG/M metagenome (GOLD analysis project Ga0111539, IMG submission 79667) | Populus rhizosphere microbial communities from Tennessee, USA - Rhizosphere MetaG P. TD hybrid SRZTD1 (version 2) (version 2) | ecosystem: Host-associated > Plants > Roots > Rhizosphere >...
GACGCACTCCAGGCTGCTGGGGGCCCTTCCGCGCCAGCCGGTGTCACTCGCGTTCAGATCGAGGAACCAGGGTTCAGGGCAAGCACGTTCGTCTGGTCGACGTCGGTCGGGATCGCGGCGGCCGCCAACCAGCTGGTCATGGTTCTGTTCCTGACCTATTTCATGCTGCTCTCGGACCAGTTGTTCAAGCGAAAACTCGTGGAGATCGTCGGCACGCTCTCGCAGAAGAAAGTCACGGTCAGCGTGCTCGAGGATATCGCCGGGCAAATCGAACGCTTCCTGATCATCCAGCTCATCACGAGCGGCATCGTCGCCGTCGCGACGGGGTCCGCACTCTGGGCAATGGGGTTGCAGCAAGCCGCACTATGGGGACTGCTCGCCGGCATCTTCAACTCCATTCCGTATTACGGGCCGCTGCTCGTCACCGCGGGGCTGGCGCTCGTCGGCTTCCTCCAGTTCGGGACGATCGCGATGACGGTGGCCGTGGCCGGTGTCTCGCTCGTGATCACCACGCTCGAAGGGGCGCTGCTCACCCCGACGCTGCTGAGTCGTGCCGCATCAATGAATCAAGTGGCGGTCTTTGCGGGCCTTTTGTTCTGGAGTTGGGCATGGGGCATCTGGGGACTGCTCCTGGCTATTCCAATGATGATGGTCATCAAGGTCGTTTGTGACCACGTGGAGCCGTTACACCCCGTTGGCCATCTCCTCGGCGAGTGACGGCACGATGGCTGCACTGACGTTGGAGATGGTCGTGAGCCCGGGACAGCGACTTCTCGGCACGCTCCTGCTGGCGTTGGTTTCAGGTTCCATCGCCACGGCGACTCTGGCGGACGCGGCGGACCAACCAATCAAACAGTTTCTCGCTCAGGACGATACGCAGCCGCCCTACCGCGCTCTTCGCCACCTCGAGGCCGAAAACGGCAGCCGGCGGGGCTGGATTGACGCCGTCACCGACTACGCACCGGAAACAGGGCTGCGCTACGAAATCACCGCCGAAGGTGGCTCGGGCTACATCCGTTCGAAGGTGCTGGTGGCCGTTCTGGAAGGCGAGCGCGAGGTCTTCGCGCGGGGGGAGGCAGCGCGCTCCTCGCTGGCCCCCGCAAACTACAGTTTTCAACCTAACGGGGTCGATGACGATGGACTCGCCACGGTGTTGCTATCACCGCGACGAAAGGAGCGGGTGCTGGTTTCAGGGATGATGTTCCTGAACCCGACCGACGGTACGCTGGTCCGGCTCGAGGGTCGGCTCGCCAAGAGTCCATCGTTCTGGGTGAAGAACGTCGATATCGTTCGCATCTACGAGCGCATCAACGGCACGGTGGTCCCGGTCGCGCTCGAAACGAAGGCCCAGCTGCGGCTCTTGGGAACGGCCACGCTCCGCATGACCTACCTCTACTCGGAGATCGACGGCCGGCCGCTGGCACCTACTCAATGAGTTTGCGGTTCGCGCGCTCGTAGTGCTCATCAAACCCCGGTAGGAATTGCTCGACATATTCCTTCAGCTTGGTACCTGCCAGGCTGAGAGCCGCCGCCCTCACGTTGTCCCAGACGTCGGCCCCGTAGTTGCGCTGCGACGCCACGCCTTCAGAGAGGCGCAGGGAGGCCGCGGGGACTCCCGCTCCCGCCATGAGCGCTCGCGGAAAGGGTTTGCGCCGGAGCATGGTCGCCGCAACCGCACCGCCCACCGCGGCGGCGGCAAGAAAGGCGAAGGGTCGGAGGCGGAACTGCTCCCGCCAGTCCGTCGCTCTATCGACACGCCGCTCCAGCTCGTGAATGTTCGCGCCAAGCTGCTCCCGGGTGCGGTCGATGCCCGCTTCTATTTGGTCGACTGTCTGGCCCATGCCACGTTCTCCTTCACCGTCTCCAGGGTGCGTTCGGGGGTTGGATGCACGCGCGTCAATCGCTGTTTTCCGCTAAGGAGGAGTACGACCGCCGTGACCGCCAGGATCGCCGTCAAGGCCATCGTCGCCGCCCACATTGGCCATACCAGCGCGAGCGCATAGGCCGCTGTCCATAGCGCAAAGACCACCGCCAGGACACCGGCAACGGCGCCGGCGACCAGCCATGTGACGGACCACAGCGCTTTGGATGTCTCCTCGCGGACCTCCGCCTTGGCGAGCCTCACTTCGGCCCGGATGATTTCCTGGACGTTGCGAACGATGTCCTGGAATAGATCGGGTAAGGACCGGTCGACGGACATCTGCGGCCTCCTCGCGTTCACTCCCGGGTCATCGCTCGACCGACGAGGAAGCCAAACGCCGCTGCGACGAGCAGTGACGGCCCGGGGTTTCTCGTCACCAAGCCCTCGACGTCCGTCATCATCCGGTTGACGTCGTGTTCGCGAACGTAGTTCGCGGTCGTGCTCAGGCGATCCGCGGCCGCATGGGCCATGCCGGTCACGCCTTCGCCCCCCGGCAGCACACCAGCTTTCGCATGCAACGTCGATGCGGCGGTGTCGAGGCCGTCGGCGGCCGCCGATCGATTTTCGTCAACGGCGCCGGCGGTCGTTCTCGCAAAATCCGAGAGCTTTGACTTCGCGTCGGCGGCGCGTTCCGACAGGGCATCTCCGGTCGCGGCGGCCTTGCTGGCCACGCGCCCGCCGAAGGAATCGGTGTTGCTGTCCATACCACACTCCTTGGTTCCTCAGTACTCACGCCGCGTCCATGAGGGTCTGCGACGACGGCAGTTCTCATGAGTGCATTATGAGTGCCACGCGCTTCCCGGGTTTTCGCGTACTCGCTGTTGGTCGCCCTTTCTTCCACCGTCATCGCGATCGCTTCCACGTGGTCTGTGCGACCAACTCCTGCAAGTCGTTGTCGTCGCACTCATCGGCGAGGCCAAGGCGAACACTGAAGTCTTCTTGTCTGCCATGCGAATCTCCCGTCCCGTGTTTGCACCGAAATGGTGCGGAGGCGCGACGGTCATCTCGTTGCTGACCTTGCCGTGGCCGGCGATCTCAATTGCTTTGGTTTCGATCGAGGTCTTCTCCGCGTCGGAGCGGACCGGCCCTTGATGGTGACGTGCCCGCCTTGAACGACGATCTTCACGTTGTGCGCGTACGTCGGCAGCGACTTGTCGCCAACGACCGACTGCCGGATTTTCTGCGCCAGATCGCGATCAGTGGCGTTCTCAGCTCATGAACTCTTGCGGTGGAAAGCACTCCGAGGGAGCCGATCCTCAGTGACAACGCTATGCCTGGCTCTTCCATCGCCGACACCACTATTCCATCGCCGACACCACTAATTGAGCGGTGCCGTACCTACATTCAGCAGTGGAAACCGACGGGCTAGTTTCTGATCCCAGCGCGGCGTGATCTCCGCCTGCGCGCCGAGGCTTGATAGATGCGCGCGCCAAGCCAGAAGACGCCGGCCACCAGAACGTCGGTGAGACGATGCCGGCGGCCCAGCGCACCGGGTCCAGAACCGAGTGGGGCCACGTGTGGGTCAATCGGCTGTCGATCGCGACGAGCTTCCTGCTCGGGCACCACGCTCGCTGCCGCAGGCGGTGGCGTGACGCCGCGGAGCGACCCCACGCGATGCGCGTACACCCAGGTGAATTCCGCCCCCAATAGAAAAATCTGAGCGGAATAGAACACCCACACCAGCAGGACGACCAACGATCCGGCCGCTCCGAATCCAGACGTGATCCCGGCCTTGCCGAGATAAAGGCCGATCAGAAACTTGCCGGTCGTGAACAGCACCGCCGTGACGAATGCTCCACGCCAGACGTCCTGCCAGGTCACGCGGACGCTGGGAAGGATGCGGTACATGAGGGCGAACAGCACGGTGATGAAGGCCAGGCTCACGAGCTGATTCACGATCTGTAGCGTGATTACCCATCCTGGGAACCACGCGCCGTACCACGTTCCAAATGCGGCCAGCCCGGCGCTGACCACCAGCGACACCAGCAACAGGAATCCAATCGAGACGATGAGCCCGAGCGAAAGGAGCCGGGTGCGCAGCAACCCCCAGAGTCCGGCCGGCCGAGCGGCCGCCGGCGCCCGCCACACGCGATCCAGGTCACTCTGCAGCTCAGCAAAGATGGACGTCGCCCCCACGATCAACGTGACGACGCCGATGATCGAGGCGAGCAGGCTTTCCGCCGGTTGGCCCGCGCTCTTGAGCAGGCCCTCGATCGCCACCGACCCTTCCGGGCCGATGAGGCCGCCGAGCTGCCCAATCACCTGATTGCGCGCGGCGTCGGCGTTGAACACGAAGCCGGCGATGGCAATCACGAGCAGCAGCAGCGGTGCGAGCGAGAAGACCGTGTAGTACGACAGCGCCGCACCCATGCTGGGTGCGTAGTCGTCCATCCATGCCGTGACGGATTGTTTGGCGAGCGCGATGAGCGAAACGTCGGGAGCAGGTGCTACGGCGTCCTTCATGCATGGGACTGAAGCAAGGAGCTATCCAGTTCGGCTTGTTCTCGGCGGCAGTGACCAGATGGCCAAATCATCACGATCATCGAAGACATCAAAAATCAAAAGCACCGCAATCAAAAGCACCGCACGACACAGCCGGACAACCGTAAGCGGTCCGGCGGAACCGGATGCATCAGCCGATCCGATTGTCGGGGCGAGTACGGTGACCGAGCTGAACGGCTCCGACAAGGCCGGCAGCGGTGGTCCGAACATCGGGCAGAAGCCCACCTCGCGAAGCACCCGCATTTCGCCAGAGAAGCCGATCCGCCACGCATCTGATGGCGGGCGTCGCGGCTGAACACATCACAAGGAGACACGACCATGGCTGAAGCAGGAACCCTTCACAACGCGTTCATTGACGAACTCCGTGACACGTACGACGCGGAGAAGCAGTTGACGAAAGCCCTGACGAAATTGGCGAAGGCTTCGTCGAATCCGAAGCTGCGCCAGGCGTTCGAGAGCCATCTCGAAGAGACGCAAGGCCAGATTGAGCGGCTCGAGCAAGTGTTTGAAAGCCTCGACGAGAAAGTCCGCGGCAAGCACTGCGAAGGCATCGCCGGCATCATCGAAGAAGGCAAGTCCATCATGGAAGAGGACTTCGACGAGACCACAATGGACGCCTGCTTGATCGCGGCGGGGCAGCGCGCCGAGCACTACGAGATGGCCGCGTACGGCACGCTGGTCGCGTGGGCACAGGCGATGGGCCATACCGAAGCCGCCGGACTGCTCCAGCAGACGCTCGACGAAGAGAAGGCCGCCGACAAGAAGCTGTCCGGGTTAGCCGAGGGTGGCATCAACCAGGGAGCCGCGGATTCGGCGCACGAGGAGAACCACGAACCGGTAGGCGCCGGCGCAATCGCGGGACGGAAGGGCTCGGCGGCGCGAACAGGCCGCCGCTAACGCTGATCTCGGAGGGCGCCGTCATGGTCCGCGCTTCGATTGCTGCCCGCGACGGACCGAACGATCCGCCAAGCGTCGTTGAGTTGTGCGCGTGAGCAATCCGTACCCTAGGCTGTCGTAGAATCCTGCTGTTCACTTCGAGGTGATGGCCCGTAGCCGGAATACGAGGAGGGGGCGATGAATTTGCTCGTTGTGCTGATAATCCTTCTGTTGCTGTTCGGCGGCGGCGGATTTTACCTCGGAGGCCCAAGAGTAGGGGGGAGTCTCGGCGGCCTCATTCTTCTCATCCTGCTCATCTTGTTATTGACAGGCAGACTGTAGAAGAGAATTCAGCGTCCGCCGCGCGTGAGCAACCCGTCAACTTCCCCAAGTGACGCAGTGGTCGCGCGCGGCGGCGAGCCACACATCGCATTTCTCGTCAGCGGGTCCCATCGCCACCTTCAGCCCGCGACGGCTGATGAAATCAGTCACAGGTCAGAATGGCAGTCGCGGGAGCGGCGAGATCGAATCGAGCCAGTGGTGCCGTTGAGGCCGAGCGACTGTTGATCCGGAGCCATCCACCTTTGACAATGACCTGCTCTCGCGCTTGTGGAGCGGCGTCTCTTGAGTGCCGGCGTTGAGCTCGGCCAGAAGTCTGCCGAGAACAGCGTCATCCACGGGCTCACCTCCTCATCACCACACGACGCGATGGGTCGAGGCCGCGGCGAGTCTCGTCGTCGATGACGGCAAGGAGACCAGCTGACACCTGCTCGGGAGGAACGACCGCGAACCCGAGTCGCGCGTAGAACGGCATGTTCCACGGCACGTCACGGAAGGTCGTCAGCGTGACCGACCCGTACCCGTGAACGGCCGCCCACTCGCAGACTCGCAGGACCAGACTTGCTCCGAGACCACGACGTCCGTGGTCGGGATGAACGTCGATCTCTTCGAGATGTACGGCGTGAGGCTCAATCACCTCGACGTGCGCGAACCCAACTGGAACATCGTCGGCCAAGGCGACCCAGAGACGTCCGTCGCGCCGAGCCTGCTGCAAAACGTCCAGGCTCGTCGTCTCGTTCAGGACGGACTCGGGCGCGTATTCCTCGAGAAGCCGCGCGGCCGCCAGCTCAATGGCTGACAGCCGCGAGAGATCCTCCGGGCGGGCGGCGGTGATCGTGTACGTCGGGGTCACGCTCCCAAACCAATCCGTCCTGCCGCTGTGCCCTCACTGTGGATGCGGCGAGCGTGCGAATCGGCTCGGCTCGGTCGGGTCCGGTAAGCGATGTACGAGCCCGCCATCAGATGCCTGAACACCTCTACCGCACCAGGAATCCGAAGAACATCCGGTGCTGCTGACAGCAGCATCAGCGCAGCCATCAATCCCGTGACTCCCCACCCATCCAGGTCCGAGCCTTCATGGCGATCCTCAGTTGCGGTCGTCGTCGCGCGGCGAGAGAATCGCCACGCCGTTCGCGTCGGGGACACCCACCGTGATCGTCGTGCCAGACGCCGCGAGCTCACCAAACCGGTTGTAGGTGAACACCGAAAGGTGCGACTGGCCGGCACCGTGATCGATAACGCCCAAAATCCCCGAATCTGCATCGATGTCAGCCGGCGGCCCGTGGTCGGCGCGGATCCGCTGACTCGACCGTGGTCCAAGGCAATGATGTCGACCGTGCCGGGATCTGGATCGGTCTTCAGCGTGACGAGCAGGCTGCCTCTCGCCGATTACGCCGACTTGAGCGGTGCTGCCTGCCGGGGAACCCCTCCGCCTGCGAGCTCGAGAACGGTCGTTCCGTCGAGCCCCTGCACTGAATTCTGATGCAGCACGAACGAGTCGACCGTCGTGGCGCCGGCGACGCACAGATGGTCGTTGCCAAAATCCACGCTCACCGGAGCGCTGGTGGTCGATACGACCTTGTCGAACTTCAGCAGGTCGCCATCGCGCCTGAAGAGCGCAACGCTGTTGGACCCATTGTTGACGACAGCGACAAGTCTGCCGTCATGCTGCTTGACGCCTCGTGCGTTGCCTCCGCCGCCTTGGCCGTCGCTCGCGTGAATTCCGGCGCCGCCGGCAGCACATGTCAGGAAGGCGGCGATCACACCTAACGCGTTTCGTCTAAACATGACGTTCTCCTCGAACGTCAGAAATACCCGCAAGCGACAGAAATATTCCGAAGCGACTCTAGGAGTGTCGCGATCGTGTCACACCAGCTCGTGCAACTTGAGCCAGCGCGGCGAGCGATGCCTTCAGCAATTGGGAGAAAGAACCGTCCTGCGCGATGCTGGCGGCGTCGGCTCCGCGAGCCTTCAAGCGGAATCGTGACTGACGCGTCCTCAATCACACGTCCTGACATCGTCGTTAGCGTCTCCCGCAACGACGCATAAGCAAGCGTGGCACGTCCCGAGGCGTTGATCAGCGCGATCGGCTTGTCCATCAATTCGCCGCTGGTGACGATCCAGTCCAGCGCGTTCTTGAGCACGCCGGACACGCCATGCGCGTATTCAGGACTGCAAATCAGGATCGCCTCGCAGGCCTCGAGGGCCGCCCGAAATCTGACGACGCCAATCGGCGCCGTATTGGTGTCCAGATCCGGGTTGAACGGCGGAACGTCCGCGAGCTCCCCGTAGACTGACACTTCGACCCCGACTGGCGCCACATGAACGGCAGCAGAGACCAGCGCGCTGTTCGACGATGCCTGGCGGAGGCTGCCGGAGATTGCAAGGACTCGAACGGCCTCGGTGTTGCCCGTCACGACTCATGCCACGCGCGCCATTCTACGAGACCTTCCTCGGGGCGCGGTTCACCGTCGAGCATCGCGACGTATTCCAAGAGGTGGGTCGTTCAAAGGCGCCCCAGCACCTGGATTGGGCTGATTGTCCACGCCGGATTCGCAGCGATGGGCTTCCTGGCCCTTGCATTCATGTGCCGGAGCTTCTTAGGTGTGTGAGGTGGATCTAGCGCCGGGTTGAGATTCGTTCGGACGTCGAACAGCGGCCTTGGCTCCGACTTACCCACGACGGACCCATCCCGGGGCCCAACCCCGAGGAGGAGACCTGTGAAATACATGCTGCTGATGAACGCTCCGCGCGACGGCTACACGCAGTATCTGAACTGGCCGAAGAAGATCCTCGAGGCGAACATGGCGTTCATGGGCGCCATGGTCCAGAGGCTCAGGGCTTCCGGTGAACTGATGAGCACCGAAGGCCTCGCCGCACCCACGGAAGCGAAGCTCGTCCGCGCAGGGACGAACGGGAAGCCGATCGCCGACGGCGTGTTCCCCGAGTCCAAGGAGTTTCTCGCAGGCTACTGGTTGATCGATGTCGAGAGGCGCGAGCGCGCCTACGAAATCGCCGCCGAGATATCCACCGCCCCCGGCGCACCGGTCAAGGGCCAGGACGGCAGAATGATCGAGCACTTCTGGATCGAAGTGCGTGAGGTGATGAGCGGAGCCCCCAAGCTGCCGTGAGCGCGTCGGGTCCGTTCGGGAGTATCGAGCACCTGCTGCACGACCTGGCGCCGTCGTTACCGATCAGGCTCGTTCAAAAAACTCTTCGCACGGCCGCGCTTGAAGATCCCGGCGCGGCCCGCTAGCCTGCGGATGAACGAACTCGACGAAACAGAGGGAGGCTATCGTGGCGACGACGCAAGAAGCTGCGCAGATCAGCGCGATCGTTCCGACATTAACTGTCGACGATTTGCAGAAGAGCATCATCTTTTACGAGGCGCTCGGCTTCGCCATCGACGAGCAGTGGGAAGACAACGGGACGCTGCTCGGCGTGATGTTGCGCGCGGGCAAGACCCAGATTGGCTTGAACCAGGACGATTGGAAGAAGGGGCGCGACCGCAAGAAGGGAATCGGCGTGCGCATGTCCATCTCGACCTCGACGCCTGGCAGCGTCGACGAGATAGCCAAGCGGGCGAAGAATGCCGGCATCACGCTCAAGTCGGAACCGCGCGACACGGAGTGGAAGAGCCGCGCGTTCGAGGTCAGCGATCCGAGCGGTTTCCTGCTGACCATCTTTTCGGAACCACCGGCGTAGGCCGGAAACGCGGACAAAGGCTCAGCTCAGGTACGGCCATTCGTGTTTGCCCGAGCGCGCCGGGCTACAGCGTCCTCCGCATGTCAAGACCCACTCCGAATCGGGTCTCGACGGTCCCGCTCACACGGAAGCCACAGGAGACGTAGAATCCTTCCGCATGAGGATTGCCAATCACGTGCAGAAAACTGGCCTTCCCCCTCCGAGCAACTTCGGCAGCGTGGTCGACCAGTCGCCGACCGATACCGCGCTTCCAGAGGTGCGGCTCGACGAACAGGGCGTCCAACTCCGCACCGCCATCTGAGCGCGGTACGACAGCGGCAAAGCCGGCGACGCCGCCGTCGCGTTCTGCGACGAAGACACGGCCCTCTTCAATCTGCTCGATCGGCAGCGCGATCGCGTCGGGATTGGCGAGAAGGGCGTCGCGATCTCCGGGATTGTTGAGCGACGCCCGCCGCTGCAGCGACTCGAGCATCGTTTGCTCATCGGCCCGTGCCGGGCGGATGAATACGTCTTGCAGTTGCAAAAGTTTGCGCATCAGTAGGTTCCGATGCCCGCGCGGATGATCGTCGATCGTCGCGACGACCTCGAAGCCGTGCCTCTCGTAGAACGCCGGCGCCTGGAAAGAGAACGTCATCAGCACGATTTGCGTGCAGCCTCGCCGTCGCGCCTCTTGCTCGGCGGCCTGGAACAGCCTCCCCCCGAGCCCTCGGTGACGTTGCGACTCCTCAACCCAGAACTGACGCAACTCACAGGTACCGCCCCAGGTGTTCCCGCAGATCCCTGCCACGATGCGATCGCCCTCCCGCACGAAGAGGGCGAGCAGCTCGCCATCAGTGATGTCAGTGGTGCTCGAGTTGAACTCGTAGATCCGATCCTCCAGAAACTGCACGTCGTCTGGCGTCGGGTCGACCGGAATCATCGTGAGTTCGCCCATTCGTTCGCCTCATTCCAAGAGCTTGATGCCGGCCTCGGGGTGGCTTCGGCTCGCTTTGCACGACTGTGCGACGATGAGTGGGTATGAGTCCCAACTCCGACCCCACAGTCACATATGACACCTACCTGCGGCTGGACGATTTGCTCGCGCTGCAGCAGCCGCGCTCGAAAGGTCCTGAGCACGACGAGATGCTCTTCATCGTCATACACCAGGTGTACGAGCTGTGGTTCAAGGAAGTGCTGCACGAGCTCGATCGCGTCGTGGCGCTCTTCCGGGCCGACCAGTCGCATCGCGTGCAGCACACACTCAAGCGAATCCTGACGATTCTCAAAGTTCTCGTGGCCCAGCTCGACGTCCTCGAGACGATGACGCCGCTCGAATTCCTGACGTTTCGCGCGCGGCTCGAGTCCGGCAGCGGCTTTCAGTCCAACCAGTTTCGCCAGCTCGAGTTCCTGCTTGGCGCCAAGCGTCCCGATGCGCTGGCTCGGTATGCCGAAGAAACTGAGGGGCGTCGAGTACTCGAACGCCGATATCGCGAGCCGACGGTGTGGGACGCCTTCCTGCAGTACCTCGCCCGCGAAGGCTATCCGGTGCCGGCGTCGCACCTGTCCCGGGATCAGACGCAGATGGTTGAACCGTCATCCGAGATTCAGGACATCCTCGTCTCCGTGTATCGCAACGACGTGAAAAACACCGAGCTGTGCGAGCGCCTGGTCGACCTGGACGAGGGAATCGCAGAGTGGCGCTACCGCCACGTGCGGATGGTCGAGCGGACCATCGGCACGAAGCCCGGCACGGGCGGTTCGTCCGGCGCAGCGTATCTGCAGACCACCATCGGCCGGAATCTGTTTCCGGATCTCTGGGCGATTCGAACCCGCTTGTAGCGGCCGTTGGCGACGACGCCGAATCCGCTCGCTGTTCACTACGCGCTGTCGCGCGTCGCCGAGCGCCTGTTGCTCACTGGTCATTCGCACCAGGCGTGGCCCGACGTGGGCTTTCGCGCGCAGCAGCGCGCGTGGCTCGACGCGGCCGAATTTCTGGACGACAAATGGCCGCACGCCGAGGCGCAGGCCGCAGAGGTCAGGCGCGGCTTCGCGCGACTGCTCGGCGTTCATCCCGAACAGATCGCGCTCGGACAGAACACCCACGAGCTCGTGACGCGGTGGTTGTCGGCGCTGCCGCTGGGCGCCCGGCCCCGCATCGTGACGACCGACGCGGAATTCCATACGATTCGCCGGCAGGTCGATCGCCTCGCGGAAGAAGGGCTCGAGGTCGTCAGGGAAGCGGCCCGGCCGGTGGCCACGCTCGCGGATCGGCTGGCGTCACGCGTTGATTCGCGCACCGCCTGCGCCATGGTGTCATCGGTGCTCTTCGATACGGCCGAGATCGTGCCTCATCTCGACACGGTCATGGCCAAGTGCCACTTGCACGGGGCGCACGTGCTCATCGACGTGTACCATCACCTGAATGTCGTGCCGTTCGATGTGACGACGATGGGGCTTGCCGATGCGTTCGTGACTGGAGGCGGCTACAAGTATTGTCAGCTCGGCGAAGGCAACTGCTTTCTGCGCGTCCCGCCGGGCACACGCTCGCGTCCGGTGCTGACCGGCTGGTTCGCAGAGTTCGACGCGCTCGAGCGCGCGGCGCCGCCGCGTGTGTCGTACGGCGAAGGCGCGGCCGCATTTGCCGGTGCGACCTACGATCCGACCTCACATTACCGCGGCGCGGCGGTCTTCGAGTTTCATCAGCAGCAGGAACTGACGCCGGAGCGCTTGCGGCAGATCAACCGGCGCCAGGTCGGCCTGCTGGCCACGACGTTCGAAGCACTCGACATCGATCCGGCCATCGCCCATGTCGAGCCCATGTCTGCGGAACGCCGCGGCGGGTTCCTCGCGATCCGCGCGCCGCGTGCGGTCGAGATCGTCCGCGCGTTGCGTGAACGATCCGTGTACGCGGATGCACGCGGCGAGATTTTGCGGCTCGGTCCGGCGCCGTACCTGCGTAACGATCAAGTGCGCGATGCGGTGCTCGCGCTTGGCGACGTCCTGACGTCGGGCGACTAA
>Ga0111539_10009401_pt1 | contig 12339 bp, 9 predicted proteins | sample RhiMethybrSRZTD1_FD_79667 | JGI IMG/M metagenome (GOLD analysis project Ga0111539, IMG submission 79667) | Populus rhizosphere microbial communities from Tennessee, USA - Rhizosphere MetaG P. TD hybrid SRZTD1 (version 2) (version 2) | ecosystem: Host-associated > Plants > Roots > Rhizosphere >...
AATCAATAAAGGCATGTCGTTTGCCCAAGCCAACGCGAGTTTCATCTTTTAGTAGGAGCGAACTCGATGATCTTGAAGAAGTGTGTGTTGGCAGCGGCTGTATTGCTAGTGGCCTGCGCTACCCCTCTCTTTGCACAACAGGGTCAGCAGCAGAAGGCGCCTCGGGTTGAAAGCAAAGTCATATTCGGTACCGTCACCTTTGGTGAAGACATTGATCACCCAACAGTCGGCGGCGCAGTACGTGCTTATGTCAAGAAGCGACTCAGCATCGAGACTGAGTATTTATACCTGCGGGACGGGGACAACGATCAGGACCATCTCGTGCAGCCGAACGTTGCGTACGATTTCACCGACTCCACGAGTCGCTTCGTTCCTTATGTCATCGGAGGCGTCGGCGTTCTTCATCATGAAGGCAGATTTTTCGGCAACAGCAATTCCTTCACTACCTGGACCGCAAGTGCTGGAGTCGGAGCGAAGATATTTTTTACGAAGAATCTATTCGTATCACCCGAACTTCGGTTGGGCCGGGAACCTACGCTTCGAACCACCGTCAGCGTTGGGTATGTTTTCGGTCGAAGTCGTTAATCGAGATTTAGCGAAGGTCCATTAGATAAATCTCATAGTTACCGTTGCGGTTGCTCTGAAAGGCGAGCTTTGAGCCGTCGGGCGAGATTGCCGGTTGTTCGTCAGTCTTGGGTCCGGCGGTCAACCGCTTGCGATTGCCGCCATTCAAATCGATTTGAAAGATATTTGACGCGCCTGCCAGATTATCGACGGCAAAAGCGATACTCGCGCCGTCTGCGGACCAGGATGGCCCAAACGAGCTTGGTGGATCCTTTGTCACCATTCGGACGTTCCCGCCATCAGGATCCGCAACGAACACCTGCCACAAGTGATACTCGCTATCCAGGCTCAGGAAAGCGATCTTGTTTCCGGCTCGCGACCAGGCGGCCGACTTCGCTCCAATGGTTGTGAACCTGCGGACAGCGCTACCATCAGCGTTCATAACGTATATTTCACGTTTGCCGTCGCGGTTGCTGGTGAAGAAGATCTTTCCGTCGGGTGACCAACTGGGGGACATGTCAATCCCGGCATCGAAGGTCAATCTCGTTTCATTGCTGCCGTCAGCATTGACCACATAGATCTCGGGGTTTCCGTCGGTCGGACGCACGAATGCTATTCGTTTGCCGTCGCGCGACCATGCAGGTTCACTATCGTCCGCCTTGGCGTTTGTTATCTGTGCCGGCGAGCTTCCATCGGCGTTCATCACGTAAATGTGATGCATGCCCGCGCGGTTGCTCGAAAAGACAAGCTTGTTTCCATCGGGGGACCAGTCGGGGTCGAGGTCGTCGGCCGGATCGTCGGTAAGCTGGGCCAATTCGCCGTCAACACTCATGACAGATATCTCGAAGTTACCCTCTCGGTCAGTCTGAAAAACGAGCTTCGAGCCGTCGGGCGACCACGCGGGCCGGCCGTTATTTGATGAGTTGTTGGTTACACGTTTGAGATTGGTCCCATCGGCGCTCATAACAAAGACTTGCTCTTTGCCTTGAACGGTCCTGACAAAGACAATGTTTTTGCCGTCAGGTGACCAGATCGCTGCGCCATCGTTCTTGTCGTAATCCGCTGTCAGGTTAAGCTGGCCCGTGCCATCGGCGTTCATCTCGTAGATATCAAAGTTACCGGTTCTGCCGCTGACGAAAAGAATCTTCTTACCATCGGGTGACCACCTCGGCTCTGCGTCATACTCGGGGTGATCTACTATTCGCCTCACATTAGAGCCATCGGCATTCATCAAGTAGATATCAAAATTATAAAAATTAGGGTTGTCGCGGTTGCTGGCAAAGGCTATTTGACTACCGTCTGGAGACCATGAAGCCGCACTGTCAGTCGCGTTGTTCCTGGTTAAGCGAGTCTGGTTGGCGCCGTCGGCATCCATTACATAAACCTCTTTATTCCCATCTCGATCGCTATCGAACAGGATCTTGCGGCCGTCGGGGGACCACTTTGGACCATAGTCGTCCGAGAGATTGTTGGTGAGTCGTTTCACATCTGATCCATCTGTGTTCATCAGATAGATCTCCGCCTTTCCGTCGCGATTGCTCGAGAAGGCTATCCGGCTGCCATCCGGCGACCAGGCAGGTCCGTCATCCGACGCATTGTTGTTAGTCAATCTCACCAGCGTACTTTTCGCGCGCGACGGGTGGACCGGAGAGACACGCTGGCGTTTCAGATAAACAAACGTTGCGATGGAACCGGCGAGCAAAAAGGCAGCTACTGCGGTGATGACGAGGACACGGTTTCTCTTTCGTACTGTGACCCCAGGCAACGCTGCAACAGATTGCGCGTTAACCTCGACGGGCGAATCGGATCCTTCGAATTCTTCACTCAACACCCGGGCAAACGTGTGTTTCTCGATGACTGTCGTCGTTTCCCCACCAACGAGGGCTGCGGCGTGCTCGGTGTCGACAACAGACACTCTGAGAGGAGCGAGGAACCTGTAACCTCGTTTTGGAATGGTTTCGATGTAGCTCGGTTGAGAAGTGTCGTCGCCCAACGCCTTCCGCAACTCGTGTATGTTGCGCGAAAGGCTGCCCTCTTCGACAAAGGTGTCCGGCCACACCTCTTTCAGTAATTGCTCCTTATCAACTACCTGAACTCCGTGCTGAATGAGCACAAGGAGAGTCTCGAAAGCTTTCGGGGTGAGCCGAACCGTGACGCCTTCACGCAGCAGTATTCGACTTCGTGCGTCGAGCACAAAGGGCCCAAATTCATATAAGTGATTGTCAGGCCACAGCATAACGGCTGTAAGAATTCTGTAAGACCCGCGGTAAGAGCTTTATCAGCGCAACTTAAGAAAACCCAAAAGACTTTTACAGAACCCGGGCCTAACGTCGGCGCGGTTGGCGAGATAGAGCGGCGCTTCACGAAGCGCAACCTAAAAAAGCTCGCCAATTATAGGGTCGGCTGGTAACGACGGCAATAAACCGCCCAGTGAGCCCGAGCGAACGGAGATACGTTGTGAAGAAAACACGCAGGACTGAAAGGACAGTTGAGATTCACGAATTCTACGCCATCAGGACCGCGAGCGGCTCGCTGCCGGCGCTTTGCGCTGACTGCTCGACGGGCGACGCAATCATGCTCCCGCCGGACCATGCTGCCCTTTTGTCACACGTGCCGACACGAACGATCTATCGCCTCGTCGAAGCCGGTTCGATCCATTACCGCGAAATGCCGAATGGCTCGCTGATCGTGTGTATCAGATCGCTGGTGGCGGCAGGAACTACGGAGAACAACACCTGACTCAGGAGAAGCAGGCCACGCAACTGATCAACTCGGCAAATCTGATTAAAACCAACCTCGGTTGTAACTAAAGGAGAATTGAAATGGAAAGCATGCAAATTAACTCGATAATGCTAGCGCTGGCCCTGACTGTCGTTTTGTTCGCGGGACCAGTCTTCGCCCAGAACGCGCCGGCGAGCCAAGGCGACAAAGGCGTGAAGACCGATACGAAAATGCTTTACCACACTGGGCCAATCATGTCGGGGACTGCTGATGTGTATGTAATCTGGTATGGATGTTGGGATGACAATTGCGGCAACGCTGGTAACACCGCGACGCAAACAATTATCACTGAGTTCCTTTCGAGTATCGGAGGATCACCCTACTTCCAGATCAACGCCATGTATGGGAACGGCGTTGGCGGGGCACCGAGCGGTGCAACTCTCTACGGTGGATCAGTTTACGATCGGTACTCGCATGGCTTCGAGCTCACCCAGGCTGATATCGCCGACATCGTTGAGGACCTGATGGTCAGCAACGCTCTGCCACAGGATCCTGCGGGAATCTGGGTGGTAATTGCATCCGCTGACGTGAGTTCGAACGCAACCGGTTTCTGTACACCTTCAGCACTCCCGATTCATGGAAGGGGCATGGCCTTTGGATCGGACACTCGCTATGCGTTTGTGGGCCATCCGAATCGCTGTCCGACGGTAGCAGCGCCACAGTTCTTTTCTAACGGAGTTCAATTACCGACTCCGAACGACAACCTGGGTGCCGATGCAATGGCGTCAACACTGGCCCAACTGCTCAGCAGGATCGTAACGAACCCGTTGGGCGGTGCCTGGTTTGACCGCTACGGATTGGAGAATGCTTCTAAGTGTGTCGGCCAGTTTGGACCAACCTGGTCAACTACGAACGGCGCTCGCGCCAATTTGAAGCTTGGCGGACGCGACTATCTAATTCAGCAGAACTGGGTGCTGGGCCGCAGAGAACACTGCGCAATGAATTCGAGTCTGTAGAGAAGGATCTGAATTTTTTAAGCCGCGGATTTCGCAGTTGAAATTCGCGGCTTATAACCTTGAAGTACTTAGTTCGAGTTCGGCTTGGAAATCGTCCCCGTGTACGTCCCGGTGGCCGTACCGGCGCAAAGGTCTATCTGGGTCGAGATGGTTCCGCTCCCCGTCGCGTTCGCAAACGCTCCGGCGCCGCCGGTCACGGTGTAAATACCCGTGGAAGTAGCCAGACACTTGTCCTTCGTGGTCTCAAACTGCCCACTCACGGAAAGAAACACGCTGTCCTTCCCATTCGCCCCGACGATAACGGCCGTGCTGCCAAAGGTCCCCTGATTATTCTGGATGCGCGTCAACGGTCCCGTGAAATCCCCCAGATGCGTCGCCTTGCCGGAAGTCGTGAAGTTCACCTGTGTCAGCCCGCCAGGCAGCTTCGTCACGCCCGTGATCACTGCCGTGCCCGTGGCGGTGAAAGACACCTGATCGTCGTCGGCGGCGACAGTTTTAGATCCTTTGGTTTGAGCGAACGCCGCGCTTAGCCCTAAGACAACGATTACCAGCGCGAACGTTACTACGCGAATTGCTTTGACAAAGATCTGCTTTGATAGTTTCTCAGTAAGCAACGTCATACAGTTTCCTTTCTGTGGTGTGCCAGATGATGCCGACAGCCAAACACTCATCGTGTTAGCTTTCGATTCTTGCGGGCGACGCTTATTCGTGGCGTGAGACTGTAGGAGGTGAGAGTCACACGTGACGAGTACGGTTCGTGCGGACTCTACTCCCGGTTTGTTGATCCTGTCAAATCGGAAAGTTGAGGGGTCAAAAGAATCTGGAGCGGGCGACGGGATTCGAACCCGCAACCCTCAGCTTGGGAAGCTGATGCGCTACCGTTGCGCCACACCCGCCCTTTCGAAGAGCCACAGATTAGCACGACTAGTTAAGCCGTGGTCAATGTCTCGGTCATGAGTTCCGCCAGCAGACGATTGAACTGTGGCGGGTCAGGTAGATCGGAACCTTCCGCAAGCAGCGCGTACCCATACAACAACTCCGCATACTTGCCTAACTTGGCATCGGCACTATCGTTCGCATAACGCTCACGCATCTTCACGACGATCTCGTGTCGCGGATTCAATTCCATGATGCGCTTCTGTTTGGGTCGATCGCCGCCGCTCATTTGCAGCAGCCGCTCCATCTGCGGACTGAAGTCCATCTCCCCACCAACCAAACAGACCGGCGAATTCGTCAAACGGTTCGTGAGCCGCACTTCTTTCACATACTGGTCCAGGTGCTGTTGAATTGACTGCAACAACCCGGCGCTGTCTTCCTGCTCCTTCTTCAGTTCCTCTTCGAGTTGCGCCCGCTCCTCTTCGCTGCCCAGAGTCACAGTTCCCTTCCCGACTGACTTCAACTGCTTCCCTTCAAACTCGGTCAGGTACTGGACCAACAACTCATCGACCGTATCGACCAGATAAAGAACCTCGTATCCCTTCGCCCTGAATGCCTCCAGGTGCGGCGAGTTTTCGACGACACTGCGCGACTCGCCCGTCAGGTAAAAAATCTCCGACTGTTCTGACGGCATCCGTCCCACATAGTCTTTCAACGTCGTCAACTTCTCCGCATCGCTCGACGACTCAAACAGCAACAACGAAACGATCCGATCCTTGTTGTCAAAATCGGTCGCGGCGCCTTCCTTTAGCGCGCGTCCAAACTGTTTCCACAACTCCCCATACTTCTCGAACTCCTTGTCGAACAGATGCTGCAACGCATCGAGTGACTTCTTCGTGAGCCACTTGCGGATCTGCGCAATCTGACGGTCCTGTTGCAACATCTGTCGCGAGATGTTGAGCGGCAAGTTCTCCGAATCGACAAGTCCCTTCAGAAACCGCAAGTAGTGCGGCAGCAGATCCGGGCACTGCTCCATTATCAACACGCCCTTCGCGTACAGCCGCAGCCCTGACTCGAAGCCGTGATAGAACAGATCGTAAGGCGCCTTCGACGGGAAGAAGACCAGCGCCTGATACTCGAGCAACCCTTCCGCTCGAGCGGCGAAGTGATACAGCGGATCGCTGAAATCGTGCGAGATGTGTTTATAAAACTCGGCGTACTCGCTCTCGGTCACCTCACTCGCAGGCCGCGTCCAAAGCGGCTTCATCGAGTTCAGTGCCTCATCATCAAAAAGAATCGGATAGTTGACGTAATCCGAGTGTCGCTTCACGATGCGCGACAGCGTCCATTTGTCGGTGTAGTCTTCGATGCCGCCTTCGTGGTCGACTGGCTTGAGGTGAAGAGTGATCGAGGTGCCGCGATCGGGTTTCTCTGCGTCGGCGATTGTGTACTGCCCGTCGCCGGTTGACTCCCAGCGAGTCGCACGCTGCTCGCCGGCGCGGTGCGTCATGAGCGTAACGCGATCGGCAACCATGAACGCTGAATAAAAGCCGACGCCAAACTGCCCGATCAACTCTTCGAGAGCACTCGTCGACGCGCCTTCGCGCATCTTCTCGCGCAACTCACGCGTGCCTGACTTCGCGATCGTGCCGATGTGTTCGATCACTTCTTCGCGACTCATGCCGATACCACTATCGCTGATCGTCAAGGTGCGCGCGTCTTTATCAACCTCGAGACGAATCTCTTTTGTTGAATCTTCAGCGGTCAACTCCGGTTTAGTGAGTGACTCGAACCCGAGACGATCGAGGGCATCAGATGCATTTGAAATCAACTCGCGCAGGAAGATCTCCTTCGTCGTGTAGAGCGAGTGGATCATTATGTCCAGCAACTCCTTCGTCTCGGCCTGGAATTGATATGTTTCCACCTGTGCCGCCATAACTACCTCCGCAAAACTCCTTTCGTGCTTCCTTTCGTGCTTCCCTTCGTGCTTCTAGGTCAAATACGATTTCACAAGCTTGTCCCAACGACCTTGTGCTTTCAAAATCAACTCGACGACTTCACGCACCGCGCCCTTCCCGCCTTTCGCCGACGTGATGTAATGAGCGCGCGCTTTGACTTCGGCGACTGCATCCGCGACGGCGACAGCGAACCCGGCCTGGACCAACAACGGCAGGTCCGTCAGGTCGTCGCCGACGAATGCGACTTCTTCATTCGTGACTTGCACCTGGGCCAACGTGTCCGCAAACGCCTGGCGCTTGTCGTCACGGCCCTGCCACAAGTATGAAACGCCAAGTGATTGAGCGCGTCGTTCGAGGGCGCTCGAGGTGCGTCCGGAAATTATCCCCGACTTCAGTCCGGCGCGATGCAACAAGTCGATGCCGAGGCCGTCGCGCGTGTGGAACGCTTTCTGGTCCTCGCCGTTTTCGAGAATCCAGATGCGGCCGTCGGTGAGTACGCCGTCACAATCCAGTAAGAGCAAACGAATACGCGCTGCTCTGTGTTGAAGTTCAGCGTGGTCCATACCGGTGATTGCGAAGTCTCCCGCAAAGGCGCAAAAGGCGCCAAGAAAGATACCAAATTCAAGGTCAGCTGCTTCCTTCGCGGCTTTGCGCCTTTGCGGGAACCTCTATCGCACTTCGAAAAGTTCGATACCTGAGACTCTTAAACCGCTCGGCGTGCGAGCCAGCAGCATCACAGCCGTGCCCTCGCCCGCCTTCCCCAGCTTGCTAGCTTTGATGTACACGTCGGCAGCGATCAGGTTGGCATTGAGCTGTTCGGTGCGCAACACGCGCGTCTCCCAAACCTCCGTGCCGATACTCGCGTTGACAAATCTCACCAGCTCGCCGGGAACAACGCGCGAATCGAGATCGGCCTTCTTGTTGCTGACAACCGCCTGCGAAAACTGCGTGATGAACGTTCGCGCCGCATCGTCAATCGGCGGCGCACTATTCGCAGCCGCTTCCGCGCGAATTCGAGCCGCACGCGCTGCCAAAGACGATGGGTAATCGCGACTGGCAATCACCGCATCGTTGAATCGTTTCGCAGCCTCGGCTGCCTGGTTGCGCTTCATGGCGATCTCACCCAAACCGATGTTGGCCCACGCAAGCGTTGCCGCGAACGGCAGCGGCTCTTCGAGCGACGCGCGAAAGAGCTGTTCTGCTTCTTCGACCTTGTTCTCACCAAGTAATGCTCGTCCGAGCAAGATGCGCGCTTCCTGAAAACGCGGCGCCGCTGCCATCATCGCGCGCGCGGTCGCCTCAGCTTTCGGGTAGTCCTGCCCGCCCAACTGAAGTGACGCTTCATTCAACGCATCCGGAAGGTCTTTACCTCGCGGCATTACGTCGTTTCCATAGTCGAGCTGCGGATACAACTTGTCAGGATCGACTTCGACGCGCACGATCTTCGACGTAGTCTTAAACACAGCCTCGCCGAAGTTCTTCGCCGGCACTGTCCCTTCCGCCAGCAGACGTTCGCCTCGATCCGTCGTAGCCGCAACTGTCACGGTAACGTCGACCGAACCGATGTTACGCAAAGCGGAAACCCAATCGGCGCCACGCTGCGTCGGCAACCCAACCATCAGATCGGTGTCGACCACTTGATCGAGTTGCTGGTCGAGCAAAGCCTTCAACGTATCGCCGCCGCGCGCAGCCAGCGCTTCGCGAACGCCGCTCAACGTAACTCCGACGTCTTTCTTGCCGGCATCGAGCGTCGCGCGCAGCACACCCAGCAGCGCGTCGCGACCCATTCGTTTCTCGACCAACCGCCAAAACATCGCGCCACGGTTCGGCACCGAGCCGAAATACGTGCTGTCGATCTGGCTCGCACGCGCCAGCGGCGCATCGCGTTGGGCCACAGCAGCGTATGCGATTCTCTGCCGGTACAGCTCAGACAAGATCGCATCACGTCCAAACTGCTTTTCCAGAAACTGTGTCGCGAGGTATCGGACCAACCCGTCGCGCAGCACGCCACCACCTTCGCCACGCACCGGTGTCTGACCACCAACCCACAAACGCGCGATCGTTTCCGATACCGACAACGCCGTTGCCGCGTCGATCTTCGGCAAATGCAACGTATCGGCGTCGATCAAAACAGTGCCGCTATCGTTGAATCCCGCACCGCGTCTGACGGCGACGATCCGCACCGGCACATCCGGCGCCGGACCAAGCGACGCCGCGAAGAACGAACGCGCCGCGCCCGCAAACGCGATCAACGCCTCTGCTCGCTTGCGATCATCGGCGGAGCCGCCCTTTTCAAGCAGCACTGCGATGCCCTTGCCATCACCGGCGCCGTCGACCTTGTCCCAGTCGCCTTGCACGAAGAACGGCTGGCCGTGAATCGACTGATCGAAGGAGATCGATCCGGCCGAACCACTTTTTTCGACACCTGACGAGATCACATTCGCGAGGTTGACGCTCAATCGAAACGCAGCGCTGTCTGCGCCACGCACGGTGTACGGCGTGTTAGGCATCGGATACCAGAAAGCGAGTGGGAGAAACTGAGTGCCGATCGGGCTGATTGAAGAAAGACCCGTGTTGCTTTCCACCGGCAGCGTGTAGTTGATCGTCACCGTGGTCGACGAACCTGGACTGGCGGCTGCCGGCAACGCGATCTCGATGCGTTGCAGATCACCACGCGTCTCCGCGCCTGGTCTAAACGTGCCGGGCGCGCCGGCAACGGCAACGGACTTCACGCTGGCCTTCGAGTTGAGCCGCGCGGTCAACGTACGGCTCGGACTGCCGCCGACGTTCGTTGCATTTAGCGTCGCCGTCACACTGAGCGTGCGCTCGGCTTGTTGCACGTTGGCATTGATGTCAAACAACGTGACCTGCCAGATCGGCGGATTCGGAGCCTGGGCGCGCGCCGGTACGAGCAGGCACACAAGAAGAGACAATAAAAAAAGAATTCTCATGATTCGCTTTGTTACTTAGATCCGTGGTCCAACAAGCTGATGGATATCGCGCAGCATAAACAGGAGCGACTGAAGCCGGTTCAGCGGTAACGCGTTCGGACCGTCCGACAATGCTTTCTCCGGACAATCATGAACTTCCATGAACACCGCGTCGACACCGCATGCGACTCCTGCGCGCGCGAGAGGTTCGATGTATTCGGATTGTCCACCAGTTGCATAACCCAACCCGCCCGGCAGTTGCAAGGAGTGGGTCACGTCGAAGACCACGGGGACGCCAAAATCGCGCATGATCGGGAACGAACGCATATCGACGACGAGGTTGTTATAACCAAAAGTGGCGCCGCGCTCCGTCAGCAACAGCTTTTCACAGCCAACCTGGCGGGCTTTGTCGACGATATTTCGCGCGTCGTGCGGTGCGAGAAACTGTCCCTTTTTGACGTTCACCGCCTTGCCCGATCGTGCAGCCGCGAGGATCAAATCCGTTTGCCGGCAAAGAAACGCGGGAATCTGCAATACATCGACCACCGCAGCGACTTGTTCGACCTGTGAAACGTCGTGCACATCAGTCAACACCGGCACGCCGACTTCTTCGCGGATGCGTTGCAGCGCTTCGAGTCCGGCGTCCATACCCCGCCCGCGAAAACTCTGAATCGACGAGCGGTTCGCCTTGTCGAACGACGCCTTGAACACGTAATCGAGACCAGCGGCGCGCGTCCGCTCCAGACACTCGCGCGCCATCATCGAGGCGTGATCGTAACTCTCGATGACGCACGGTCCGGCAATTACCGTGAGTCGTCCGTCGCCAAATGTCGCATTTCCTACCGAGAAGGGCTTCAGGTCAATCTTCATGAACGCCCGAGTATACGCTTGACCTTGTCCAGAAATGAAAGAGAGGGGCGGGGTCCAGGGGTCGCATGTGCTTCTTTGTTGTTGCCGATGATCTTGATCTCATTCGATCCGGAGCTGAGCGCCCGGACGCGCGCGATGTCGACGACGAGCCGGCCCGACGGCGATTCGACACCCTCGCCGCGCAACGCTTCGATATCCGGCACGCTCGTCAGCGCGTGATGCTCGAGTCCGAGCCGTTCCGCGGTCTCCAATAGCTCGCGACGAAACTCACCGGCACCGGCGGGGCGATCCGCGGGCGGTTTCTCGAGCGCGTGCAGTACAACTCGTTCGACGTCTTCCGGAATCGCCGCGACGATGTTGCGCGGCCGTTGTGGTGGATCGGAAACGTGTTTCGCGGCGATCTCAACCAGCGACGAACCGGTGAAAGGCGCCATGCCGGTCAACATCTCGTAGAGAATCACGCCCAGACTGTAAACATCGGCCGCGGGTGTCAGTTCACTTCCGTTGTACTGCTCCGGCGCCATGTAACGCGGCGTGCCGATCAACGCGCCCGCCTGACGAAGCGTGATCGCTCCTTCGTCGTCGTCGAGCGCATGGGCCGCGAGTTTTGCGACCCCGAAGTCCAGCACCTTTACGACCGCAGGGACATCCGGACTCTGCGTCACGAGAATGTTGGATGGTTTGAGATCGCGATGAATGATCCCGGCTTCGTGCGCCGCAGCGACGGCCGCCGACACTTGTAACATGATCGAGATGGCCCGTGCGGTTTCAATCGGAGCTTCTTTGACGAGAATCTCGCGCAGCGTCGGACCTTCGAGCAACTCCATCACAAGATAAACATAACCGTCGGCCGTCTCGCCGAAGTCAGTCACGCTCACCGCGTTCTGATGTTGCAGCCTAACCGCGGCGCGCGCCTCGCGTTGAAAACGAATCCGCGACGCTTCATCCGCGAGCAAACGTTGATGCAGCACCTTGATCGCGACTGGACGGTCCATCGACAAATGACGCGCGCGATAAACGGCGCCCATGCCACCGGCGCTCAGCCGTTGCTCGATGCGATATTTCTCATCGAGTGTTTGACCGATCAGCGAGTCGTCAGTTTGTTCGGCAATAGCCATCTGTTGCTATAACACAAAGACAGAGTGCGCACGCATTTGTAAATGACGTGAGGTTTATCTGGGCAGACTGCTTGTTCTCGCGTCAATCGCCGCTAGTGGCGCTGAGCCGGTCATGCATGACCAAATCGACTTCGCCATTCTTCTCCATAGCGGTCTCAGATTGCAAACGATTTTCGTAGGCCGCGCGCACAAATGCCGCAAACAGCGGGTGGGCTTTGAGAGGTTTCGACTTGTATTCGGGATGAAACTGGCAACCAATGAACCAGGGATGTAACTCGCGGGGCAG
>Ga0111539_10009403_pt1 | contig 12334 bp, 10 predicted proteins | sample RhiMethybrSRZTD1_FD_79667 | JGI IMG/M metagenome (GOLD analysis project Ga0111539, IMG submission 79667) | Populus rhizosphere microbial communities from Tennessee, USA - Rhizosphere MetaG P. TD hybrid SRZTD1 (version 2) (version 2) | ecosystem: Host-associated > Plants > Roots > Rhizosphere >...
AGCGTGCGGCGGAGTCGCTGCTCGCCGGGCTTTCCAATCCGGCGACCGTGAATGCGTCCGCGGAAAAGCCGCTCGCCGCGAACGTGACGGGAAACCAGCCGATCACGCTGCGTGCGGGAACGACCGAACAGCCGAAGACGCTCAAGTGTCAGGAGTGCGGCACGATGAACTACCCGACCGAGTGGTACTGTGAGCGCTGCGGGGGCGAGCTCGCGGCGATGTGACGCCTGATGCAGGAAACTCAAAGGGCCCGGACTAAGTCCGGGCCCTTGTGCGTTTGGAACCAGCGAGGCCGGGTTAGGCCTTGGCGCCGCTCGCCAGCCGGCTCTTGTGGCGCGCCGCGGCGTTCGAGTGAATAAGGCCCTTTCGCGCGGCGCGGTCGAGCAGGCTCACCGCCGTGAGGCGCTCTTCGGCAGTGGCGGTTGGCGCCTTTGCCCTCTTGAGGGCCGTGCGGAGCGCGGACCGCTGCGCGCGATTGCGCGTGGTGGCTGCGCGAGCCTTTCGCATGTTCTTCTTCGCGGACGCGATATTCGGCACGTCGTATCTCCGGAATTCCTGAATCGAGGTTCGAAATAGAGCCCCGAACCTTACCAGCGCGGTCGCGCGATGTCAAGGCAGCGCAGCTAGTTGGCTGGGATGCAGGAGCTGGGCGGCCGCTGCATAACGTGGATCGAATCGCGAGCGTCGAATTGGCAAAATCACATTCGCTCCCATGTGATTTTTGCTTTGACTCAGGCGTGTGGTGCCGCTAGCTTTTCGCCGTGCCGTCCGTCGTAGCGAGCCCATGGACATCGACACGCTAGTCGAGCCAGCCCTAACGGGTCAGCTCGATTTCGACGCCCCCGTCGAGCCACGCAGGCTCGAGGCGGTGTCCGATGTCGCGACGCCGTTCGTGATCGAGCTGTCGCAGTTCAGCGGTCCGCTCGATCTCCTGCTGTCGCTCATTCGCGACGAACAGGTCGATATCTACGACATCCCGATCGCGCGGATCGCCGAGCAGTTCCTCGCGCACATTCACCTCATGCAGCTCGACCAGGCGGCCGACTATCTCGAAATGGCCGCTCGGTTGCTCCGCATCAAGGCGCAGATGCTGCTCCCTCGCAACGAGCTCGACGATGCGTGGGAAGACCCGCGCGCGGAGCTCGTGCGGCGACTGCTCGAGTACCAGCAGATGCGCGAGGTGGTGGACGTCCTCGAGCGCCTCGGGGAGGACCGTCGCGGCCGATTCGCGCGTGCGTACGTCCCGCAGCAGATCGCTCCGCCGACAGCCCCTCTCGCGCTCTCGCTCTCCGAGCTGCTCGCCGCGATCGATCGCGTGCTCCGCGTGGCGCGAGATCCAGTCATCCATGACGTCGTCGCGCGTCCCCTCGATGTCGATGGTGCGATCGCGACCGTGCGTGCCGTCCTCGCCCTGCGCGCGACCGCGTGGTGGCGCGACGTGTGCCCGCCGACGTCTCAGCCGTGGCAGGTGCTCTCGGCGCTGCTCGCGCTGCTGGAGCTCGCGCGCCGCGGCGAGCTCCGGCTCGCGCAGCTCGCACCCTTCGCCTCCGTTTTGATCAGTCGTGAATCCTCTAGCCAGGCTGCTTGAAGCCGCGCTCTTCGCGAGCGCACGCCCCATCCCGCTCGACGAACTTGCCGGTCTCGATCCCGACGCGTCGGCGGCCGCGGTGCAATCCGCGCTCGACGAGCTTCGCGAAACTTACGACACGGCGGGACACGGCGTTGAGCTCGTGGAAGTGGGTGGCGGCTGGCAGATCCTAACGAGAGCCGAGTACACCGAGGCCATCGAGCGCGCGCAGCTTGCCGCACGTCCACACCGACTGTCCGGCGCATCGCTCGAAACGCTGGCGATCATTGCATACCGCCAGCCGATCGGTCGCGCCGAGATCGAGGAGATTCGCGGCGTCGCTGTCGGAAGTGTCCTCAAGTCGCTGCTGGAGCGCGGCCTGATCGACGTCGTTGGCCGCGCGGAGGGAGTGGGGCGTCCGTTGCTCTACGGTACGACGCCGATCTTCCTCGAGCAGTTCGCGCTCCGACATCTCGAGGAGCTGCCGCGAGGCGACGAGCTGGCGATCGCGCTTCGCACGACGACACCCGCCGAACCGGCATCCGAGGCAGCGCCGACGACGTGACCGGCGAGCCGATGCGAATCCACCGCGCGCTCGCTCGCGCGGGCGTCGCGTCGCGGCGAAAGGCCGAGGAGCTCGTCGCAGCTGGTCGAGTGCAGGTGAACGGGGTCGTCGCGCGCACCGGACAATCCGTGGATCCTGCCGTGGATCGCATCACGGTGGACGGGCGTGAGCTCGATCGGCCACCCGCATCGTTCGAGTGGATCGTGCTGAACAAGCCGGCGGGCGTGATGACGACGAAGTCCGACCCGGAGGGACGCCGCACCGTTTTCGATCTCGTTCCCGATGCGCCCGGTCTCACGTATGTCGGTCGGCTGGACTACCTCACGGAAGGCGTCCTGTTGCTCACGACGGACGGCGAGGCGGCGCACATCCTCACTCACCCGAGCTCGGAGGTCGAGCGGACGTACGTCGCGACCGTTCGTGGCGATGTTCGCGCCGCGGTCGTTGCCGCGCGGCGAGGTGTCGAGCTCGAGGACGGGCTCGTGCTGCCACGTGCGGTCCAGGCGCGACCGCTGGGCAACCGTACGTCGGAATTCGAGATCACCGTTGCCGAAGGCCGCAACCGCGAGGTTCGACGGGTTTGCGAAGCGCTCGGTCTGGAGGTCGATCGGCTCGTGCGCGTGCGTTTCGGGCCGGTCGTGCTCGATCGTCTCGAATCGGGGGCCACGAGAGCGCTCTCGGGCCGCGAGCGGCACGAGCTGGAGCATCTGATCGGACGCCCGCTCGGGCCGAAGGCGCCCGCCCGGCGTCGACAAGAGGGCGAGCGTCCTCCAAGGGAGCGACCGCGGCGTGACGCATCGCACGGACGAAGACCAAGGAAGCCTCGGTAACGCTGGTGACGTGACCGGCGGAGCCGAATCGCTGGTTTCGTGTATACTCTGCAGACCGGACCGAGAGATGACTGGCGGTATTCTCGATCCGGTCCCGAACTTGAAACGGCGAGCTCGAGCAGCGAACGGTCGCTGGATCGAGCCCATTACCCTCGGAGCGAACGGTGGCAACACAGGTCTCCTCGCAGGCAGACATGGCGCTGGTGCAGGGCGTGCTACGTCAGGTTGGGCGTCGCGTCGTCGGGCAGGAGTACATGATCGAGCGATTGCTCATCAGCATACTGACCGGCGGCCACGTGCTGCTCGAGGGCGTGCCGGGCCTCGCGAAGACCCTGACGGTTCGAACGCTGGCCGAGACGATCGACACGACGTTCCAGCGGATCCAGTTCACGCCTGATCTGCTCCCCGCCGACGTGTTAGGCACGCAGGTCTTCGACCAGTCGACGGGACAGTTTTCGGTGAAGAAGGGACCGATCTTCGCCAACATCATTCTCGCCGACGAGATCAACCGCGCGCCGGCGAAGGTCCAGGCCGCGCTCCTCGAGGCGATGCAGGAGAAGCAGGTCACGCTCGGCGGTCAGACGTTCAAGCTCGAGGAGCCGTTCCTCGTGCTTGCCACTCAGAACCCGATCGAGCAGGAAGGCACGTACCCGCTTCCCGAGGCACAGGTCGACCGGTTCATGCTCAAGCTCCGCGTCGGGTATCCCTCGCGAGATGAAGAGAAGGAGATCATGCGGCGCATGGCGGGCGGCGAGCCGATCCTGGTGCAGCACGTCGCGTCTCCGGTGACGATCATGGACGCACGTCACCGGATCGCCGAGCTGTACATGGACGAGCGAATCGTGGACTACATCGTCGAGATCGTCCATACGACACGTTCGCCGGCCGAGTCGGGAATGAAGGACCTCGCTCCGCTGATCGAGTTCGGTGCCAGCCCGCGCGCGACGATCGCGCTCGCACAGGCCTCGCGCGCCCACGCGTTCTTACGCGGGCGGACGTTCGTGACGCCGGAGGACGTGAAGTCGATCGCGCCTGACGTGCTGCGGCATCGCGTGTTGACGACGTACGAGGCCGAGGCGGAGGAAGTCACGAGCGACACGATTGTCGCGAAGATTCTGTCGACGATCGAAAGCCCATGAACGGCAGGGAATCGGGAGACGGGAAGCGGGAAGCGGGCAACAACGGGAACCGGGAACAGGGAACAGGGAACCGGGTTCCCTCGGTCGCGTTTGAAACTCCCGCGCGAGCGCGCCATGCGCTGCGTACGCCCCCCCAACCGCCGTCTGCCATCGGTTCCCGGTTCCCGGTTCCCGGTTCCCGCCGTCAGGTCGAGCCCGACGCCGCTCGACAACGCATCACGCTAGGCGTCCCACCCGAGATCCTCCGCCAGGTCAAGCTCATCGAGCTCCGCACTCGCGGGCTCGTGAACTCGCTCTTCAGCGGCGAATACCGATCGGTGTTCAAGGGGCAGGGAATGGAGTTCGCCGAAGTGCGGGAGTACCTGCCCGGCGATGAGGTGCGGTCGATCGACTGGAACGTCACGGCGCGAATGCGCCGGCCGTTCGTCAAGCGCTACATCGAGGAGCGCGAGCTCACTGTGATGCTCGTGGTGGATCTCTCCGGGTCCGAGCGGTTCGGTACCGTTAGGCGCTTCAAGAGCGAGCTTGCCACCGAGCTGGGGGCCGTGCTCGCGATGTCCGCCGTCCGAAATAACGACCGCGTCGGCATCATGCTCTTCACCGATCGCGTTGAGCACGTCGTGCCGCCGGCCAAGGGACGCCGTCACGTGTTGCGCGTCATCCGCGATCTGCTGGTGCACGAGCCCGTGGGACGCGGGACCGACATTGCCGGCGCGCTCGAGTACCTGCGCGGGATGCTGCGACAGAAGGCCATCATCTTTCTCGTCTCCGACTTCTTCAGCGAGCAGCTCGAGCGGCCGCTGAAATACGCCGCGCAACGGCACGACGTCGTCGCCGTGACCATCGAGGACCCCAGCGAGGAGTCGCTTCCCGACATCGGTCTGGCGCGACTCGTCGATCCCGAGACGGGTGCGACGATCGATGTGGACACGAGCGATCGACGGGTTCGCGAAGGCTACGCGCGGATGGTGAACGAACAGCGAGAGGCTCGGCGCCATCTCCTGCGCCGCCTCGCGATCGACGAGATCGTCATGCGCACCGACGGCGGATACGTGGAGCCGCTCATGCGCTTCTTCCGGTCGCGCGAAACGCGGACGCGACGCCGATGATGTTCGCCGTCGTGCCTCTCGTGCTCGCGCTGCAGCAACGGCCGGCGCAGTCGCCACCGGTGCCGCCGACGCCGCCGGCCACGGCCGTGCAGATGGGCTATGCCATTGAGCCCGACACGGTGACGGTCGGTGACCCGTTCCGCCTAACGGTGCGTGTCCACGCGCCGAAGGGTGCGTCCGTCGATTTCCCTGCCGGCCCGGATTCGGGTGCCGCAGTCGATGCGCTCGATCCGCGACAGGAGCGCCAGGGACCCGACACCACGGCCCTCGACGTCACGGCGACGTGGCGCATCGCGGCCTGGGACACGGGCACGCTGCCCCTGCGGTTTGGCGACATCGTGGTGAAGCTCGACAATCGTGAGCGGCGCATTCCGCTCAGCGCGCTGACAGTTCACGTGAAGAGCGTGCTGCCGGTCGATACGGCCCAGCGCATTCCGAAGCCGCAACGCGCGCTCTTCGAGTTCGGACGACCATGGTGGTACTGGGTGCTCGCTGCGCTCGCGGCGATCGGGCTCATTGGGCTCTTCTGGTGGTGGTGGCGCCGCCGCCGCAAGCGCGGGCAGGGTGAGGTGGACGATCCGTTCGCCGATGCGGAGGGCGAGTTCGAGCGCGTCGAGCGTCTCGGTCTCGTGGAAGCGGGCGAGCGCGGTCGCTACGTGGCGCTGATGGTGGAGATCCTGAGGACGTATCTCTCGCGAAGCATTCCCGACGCGCATCCGTCGCTCACGACCAACGAGCTGTTGATCACGGTGCGAGACAATCGATTCGTGCCGGTGAACCGCCTGGCGCTGGTGCTCGCTGACGCGGACCTCGTGAAGTTTGCGCGCCGCGCCACGACGGCTGAACGGGCGCGGGAGCTCGGCACCGAGGCGCGAGGCATTGTCGCCGCCGTACACGCCGCGGAGTTGAAGGCGGCGGAGGAGGCCAGGCTTGCGGCCGAGACGATGCCGAAGGAGCGGGCGGCGTGAGGCCGGCACTAGATCACCCGCTGCTGCTCGCGCTCGCGGTCCTGCTCCCGATCGCGGTCATCGCGCTCATCATCGGCGGCTATCGGCGGCGTCGCACGAGGCTCGCCCGCCTCGGCACGCCCGCGATGATCAACCGTCTGGTGCCGCCGAACGCCGCGGTCCCGCCCGGCTGGCGCGCCACCCGGGTTGCTCTCGCGGCTGCGCTCGCCGGAATCGCGATCGCCGGCCCGCGGTGGGGCATTGAGCGCACCGTCGTGCGGGGCGAAGGCGTCGACATCGTGCTGGCGGTCGACGCATCGCTCTCGATGATGGCCACCGACGAGCGCCCGAACCGCCTCGAGAAAGTGAAGCAGGAGATCCGCCGTCTGCGTGCGGCATCGCCGAGTGATCGGTTCGCGCTGCTGGCGTTCGCCGGGCGAAGCTACATCCTCACGCCGCTCACCGTCGACGACGCCGCGCTCGATCTCTTCCTCGACAACCTCGATCCGTCCGTGGTGGGTCAGGCCGGCAGCTCGCTCGCGCGGGCAATTCGCCAGGGCACCGACCTCCTCGTCGCGACCAAGGGCGGCAGCGACCGCGCCGTCGTGATCTTCAGCGACGGCGAAGCGTTCGAACCGCCTGAAGATGTCGTGGAAGCGTCCAAGGCGGCCGGCGAAGCCGGAGTCAGCGTCGTGACGGTCGGCTTTGGCACCTCGGCGGGCGCGACCATTCCCATTCGCGAAGGAAACGCGGTCGTCGAAAAGCGTGATCCCGAAGGCAACATCGTGATCACGAAGTATCATCCGGAAATGCTGCGCGCCGCCGCGGAAGCGGCGAACGGCACCTTCATCGATGCCAGCGAGAGCGACAAGGCGGCAAAGGTGAGGCGCGCGCTCGTGCAATTGCGGGGCGTACAACGGGCGGTCGAGGCAGGCCGTACACAAACGCCACGCTTTCAACTTTTCCTGATTCCCGCCGTGCTCTTACTGCTGCTCGACACGGGTCTTGGGGAGCGTCGCGGACGACGACGGCGCTCCGCAGCCGCTGCCGCCACCGCCGCCAGTGTCCTGCTCGCCGGCGCCCTGTCGCTCGCGCCGATCCGAGCTGCCCGCGCGGATGATGTCCGCGACGCGGCTCGCGAGTACACGGCGAAGCGATATATGCGCGCCGCGGCACTGTACCGCCGCGCGCTCGAGCGTGGCGACAAGCGACCGGAGGTTCTCTACAATCTCGGCACGTCGCTGCTTGCGGCGGATTCGCTCGCGTCGGCGATCGAGGTGCTCGAGCGAGCCGCAAAGGCCACCGATCCGGAGGTGAAGTTCCGCTCGATGTTCAACCTCGGGCTCGCGCATCTCAAGCGTGGCCTGGCTGCCAAGGGTGACTCGGCAACGCCCTCGCTCGATGCGGCGCTCGAGACATACAAGCGGGCGCTGCTCATGCGATCCAGCGACGGCGATGCGAAGTGGAACTACGAGCTGGCGCTCCGAAAGAAGCAGCAGCAGAGCGGTGGTGGTGGGGGCGGCGGCGGAGGTGGCGGCGGGGGTGGCAGCCAGAACCAACCGAGTCCTCCGCGTCAACCGCAGTCCGACAAGCCAAGCGGCGGCTTGGGCAACCAGCAGGCGGAGCAACTGTTGAACAGCGCCGAGCGCGACGAACGGAACGTACAGGCGCGGAAGCAGCAACAGAATCGTCCACAACCACCACCGGGCGGTAAGGACTGGTGATCGCGCCGCTCGCGGGCATCGCACTCCAGATCATCGTCACGGTAGCCGCGCCGGACACCATCACCGTCCGGCAGCCTGCCACCCTGACGGTGCGAGCTGTCGTGCGTGGTCCCGTCGCGCCCACGATTCACCCACCGCGATTTGCGCCGCTGAATGGGTTCCGCGTCGAGGAATCCACGCGGGTGGACGGCGGATCGATCTCGCAGGCGATCGTGGAGCATCGCTATCTCGTGGTCGCGGAGCGGGCGGGCGTCGTGGTGCTGCCCCCGATCGAGGCGAACGTGGGACCGATGACGGGGCGGTCCGCCCCGGTGCGCCTAACGATCATCAACGCGCCGCCGGTTCAGGTGCCGGCGGTCGTGTCACGATCCCGGCTCGATCCGGAAGCCGGTGTCAACTTCCACGCGCTCGTCATCCCGGACACGGTATACGTCGGCGAACAGGCGACCTACCAGGTCGGCGTGTTTCTGAACGACGACGTTCGCTATCGTTTGCGCCGAAACCCGGAGTTCATTCCGCCCGAGCTGCGGTCGATGCTGGCCTACGATCTCTCGGCTCCGCGGTCGTTCGTCTCGAAGCGCGTCATCGATGGCCGGCACTACGAAGTGCACGTGTTTCAGCGCGCACTGTTCCCGCTCACCGCCGGGCGGTACGAGATACCCGCGGCGCGCCTCAACTACTCGCTGCCGCTGAGCGCCAGCTTCTTCAGTCGCGAAGAGAGCCACCAGCTCAAATCGGAGACAGTTCCGCTCGTGGTCATCGATCCGCCGGCCGCCGGGCGTCCGGCCGATTTCGGTGGGGCGGTCGGACGGCTTTCGCTCGAGGCCCATGTCGACAGCGGCACGGCGAAGGTTGGGGATCCGCTCGTCCTCACCGTGCGGGTGACCGGGGACGGGAACGTGAGCTTCTTCCCGAGGCCCGAAGTGCGCGTTCCGTGGGGGCAGCTCGTACGTGCCGAGGAACGCGTGCAGCTCGACTCGAGCGCAACCGTCGTGCGCGGCGCGAAGGAGTTCGACTGGGTCATCACACCGGCGCGAAGCGGTGAGGTCGAGGTTCCACCGATCCGATATCCGTTCTTCAATCCGTACACCGAGCGCTATGAGTTGGCGGTGACGACGCCGCAGCGGGTTTCGGTCGCGCCCGGGACGTTGGTCGCCGTGGATTCGGCTGATTCGGCGCGACCGGTGCTGCCGCTGCGCCGCGTTATGCTCGCTGAGACGGAGGCGCCACTCTCGAGAGCGCGCGGGTTCTGGCTCGCAATGCTCGTCGCACCGGTTCCGGCGGCCTTGGCCCTTGCCGTGCGCCGCCCCCGCGCGCGGCGCGTTCCAACTGCCGCGGCCCGATTGCGGAAGCTCGGACGGCATCATCACGCGGCTGTGCCTGGCGACGCCAGCCTACTGCGACGGACGTACGCCGCAGCGCTCGCCGAGCGGATAGGCGTCGCCGCCGCGGAGCTGGCCGACCGTCGCGCGCTCGTACGCGCGCTCCGGCGAAACGGCGTCACCGCGGAGGCGGCGCGAGCAGCGGACGAGTTGCTCGGCGAGCTCGATTCCGCCGTGTACTCCGGGTCCGTAACGAGCATCGAGCATGGAGCCAAGCGCGCCATCGAGGTCCTGCGTCGCGTTGACGAGGAAGCGAGGCCGCGCATCCTCTACCGCTCGTCACGCTCGCTCGCGTCCGTCGCCGTGCTCGGGCTCTCGCTCGGGGTTGCGCAGTCGGAGCCCACGGCGCGTGAGTCGTTCGACCATGGGACCCGTGAGTACGAAGCGCGTCGCTTCGCGAGAGCCGAACGATTCTTCGCCGACGCGGCACGCGCCGACCCAACGTCGCCGGACGCGTGGGCCAACTTCGGGACCGCCGCGTGGGCCGCTCGTGATACCGCTGCTGCGGTGATTGGCTGGCAACGTGCCCTTCGACTCGATCCGCTGTCAGGAGACGTCAGGTCACGGCTCGATCTCACGCCGGGGTTCGGGGGCAGCGCGTTCGCGAGTGTCCCTCCGCTTTCGGAGTCCACCGCGGCGGCCGTCGGCGGCGGGGCGTGGTTGCTCGGCTGGTTGGTGCTCGCCCTCGGTATCTGGCGTCGCAAGGCGGCATTCCGTTACGCCGCGTATGCGCTCGGTATCATCGCGGTCGCGAGCGCGATTGCGGGCGTGCGAGTCCGTGAAGCGTTCGATGCACGGCGCCTTGCCGTCGTCGTCGACGCTGACCGCCTCCGTTCGCTGCCCGTGCTTGGAAGCGAGCCTGGCGCGCCGGTCCTCATGGGTGAAGTGGCGCGCACGGTCCGCGAGGAGGGCGTGTGGTCGCTCGTTAGGCTCGGCGACGACCGCGAGGGCTGGCTCGAAACCGATCACCTCGAGCCCATCGCGCGACCTTGGGCGAACGGACGGCGATGAGCACCGGCAGCGCGAGCGGCACGGACGTTCGCCGCCCGTCGCGCATCGCCATTCTGCCTTCGGCCGTCGCCGACCAGATCGCCGCGGGTGAGGTCGTCGAACGGCCCGCATCCGCCGTGAAGGAACTGGTCGAGAACGCGCTCGATGCCGGCGCGACCACGGTCGAAGTCACCATCGAGGATGGCGGTCGCACGTTGATCCGCGTCGCGGACGACGGCTGCGGCATGGATCGCGATGAGCTGCTGCTCGCGCTCGAGCGTCACGCCACCTCGAAGATCCGCACGGCTGCGGACCTCGTCGGCGTGTCGAGCTTCGGATTCCGGGGGGAAGCCCTGCCGGCGATCGCGTCGGTGTCCCGCATGGAAATCTCGTCGGCAACCGAGGCCGGGAGCGGCGCAATCGTCCGTGTCGCCGGTGCATCGGTCACGGACGTTTCGCCGACCACACGGCGCGCGGGAACGACCGTGACGGTCGGCCAGCTGTTCTACAACGTACCCGCGCGACTCAAGTTCCTGCGAAGTGCGCGCTCGGAGTGGCGTGCCGTCGCGGAGTCCCTCATTGCCACCGCGTTATGCAGGCCCGACCTCCGGCTTGGTGTCACGAACGACGGCAAGAGCGCGCTGACATTGCCACCGGCGTCATCGATACGGGTCCGCATTGCGGGCATCTGGGGCGGCACGTTCGCGGAACGGTTCATCGAAGCCGATGACGTCACTGGACCGATCCACGTGAGCGGGCTGGTCGAGCGCCCCGCGGACGTTGGTACGGCGAGCCGCCGCGTCTACCTCGCCGTGAACGGCCGGCCGGTCCGCGACGCCGGAATGGTGCGCGCGGCCGAGAGTGCGTACCGGTCAACCATCTCGGCGGGCGTTAGGCCGTCGCTGTTCCTCGAGATCGTGCTCCCGACTGATTCCGTCGACGTGAACGTCCACCCGGCCAAGGCGGAGGTTCGCTTTCGCGATCGGTGGCACGTCGAACGAGCGGTGGAGCATGCGGTACGTCGTGCCCTGGGCGAGCCGGGCAGCGCGGCGTTCGTTGGCGGCGCCAGGACGTGGACCTATGCACCGATGCCCGCGCCCGCACACCCGGTGGATGTCGAGGTGCTGGAGTCGCGCGCCGCGCCGGCCGATGGGCTGTTTTCCGGCGCGCCTAACGCTAACACCGGCACGCTGGACGGCGTGCCGCCGCGCGACGCTTCAACGGTCGCCGTCCCCCCGCTCGTGCAGCTCCGGCGGACGTACCTCATGTTCGAGCGCGCTGAAGGGGTCGTGCTCATCGACCAGCATTCCGCGCACGAGCGCATTCTCTTCGAACAGTTCATGAACGTACTGGAGCGCGGCGCCGCGCCATCGCAGCGGCTCCTCTTTCCGGCCACGCTTCATCTCGGACCCGCGGAAGGCGATGCGTTCGAGGCGAACCGCGACACGCTCACGAAGCTTGGCTTCGAGGTCGAGCCGTTCGGGGGACATTCGATCATCGTGTCGGCTGTGCCGATGCCTCACCCGCGGTTCGACGCGCTGCGCTGTCTGCGCGATACGCTCGACGCACTCACCGGCGATCGCGTCCCCAGCGCCGCGGCGCGCCACGAGCGTCTCGCAGCGACCGTCGCGTGCAAGGCCGCGATCAAGGGCGGCGACCTCCTCTCTCCGGCGGAGATGCAGGCGCTCTACGTCGGTCTCGCCAACACCACGTTACCCGCCCACGACGTGCACGGCCGATCCACGATCGTGCAGATCACCTGGGATGAGCTCGATCGGCGCTTCGGGCGAAAGTAGCGTTCGCGTCATATGCGGGCCGACGGGCGCGGGCAAATCGGCGCTCGCCACGGAGCTCGCTGAACGATATGGCGCGATCATCCTGAGCGCGGACTCGCGACAGATCTACCGTGGGTTCGACGTTGGCACCGCGAAGCCGACTCGGCGCGACCAGTCGCGCGTCCCGCACCGTGGAATCGATGTCGCCGATCCGGGGGAGCGTTACTCGGCGGCAAGGTGGGCGGACGAAGCGCGCTCGTGGATTGCGGACGCACGTGCCGACGGGCGACCGGTCGTCATTGTCGG
>Ga0111539_10009404_pt1 | contig 12333 bp, 9 predicted proteins | sample RhiMethybrSRZTD1_FD_79667 | JGI IMG/M metagenome (GOLD analysis project Ga0111539, IMG submission 79667) | Populus rhizosphere microbial communities from Tennessee, USA - Rhizosphere MetaG P. TD hybrid SRZTD1 (version 2) (version 2) | ecosystem: Host-associated > Plants > Roots > Rhizosphere >...
CCCCTGGGTCTGGGCGATCGGCCTCGCCGCCGGCGCGATCGTCGTCGGCGGGGCGGGGACGCTCGCAGCACGCGGCGTCGTCAACCACCCGCCGATCAGCACGCTGCGGGAAGGCTGACGATCAAGGTGTGGCGGCGCCGGTCCGGCGGGCGACCTCCTTACCGGCGAGAGCGACGCCGGCGGGTCCGCGCGGCTTTTCTGGCCGCGGCCCTGCGTGCTGCCGGTGTCTTCGTGCGCACAGCCTTTCTCGCTGACGCCTTCCGGGCCGCCGCGCCGCGGCGGCGCGCGACCCGGTGCGCCTGCCGGGAGAGCGCCGTGCGCGATGCGGCCCTGCGGCCCTTGCGCCTGAGGGCGCGCAGCGTCGCGCGCGAGCGTCTGGCGCTGGGGCGCCGCCGCGGCGGCGCGCCTTTTGCGCTCGCGAGGTCACGCGCAGCCTGCTTGCGGGTCTTGGCCGAGGCCTTGCCCTTGCGGGGTGGCGGGAGCCGCACGCCCGCCCGCCTGGCCTTGGAAAGCCCGATCGCCACCGCCTGCTTCGCCGACTGCGCGCCGTGCTTGCCTTCGCGGATGTGGTGCATCTCCTCGCGGATGAACTCGCCCGCCTGCGTGGTTTCCGCCTTTCCTTCGCGCGCGTCCTCGTGCGCTCGCTCGATGGGATTCCGTTCCTGCATGGGTGGATGCTCTCTTTTGTGGAGTTGCCACACAGCTAAGAGGCGTTGCGCGCCGAAATCTGTCGGCGCGGGGCGCGGCGCGGTGACAGCCGGACCTGATCGACCCGGCGGGCCCGGAAGGAGTCAGCGGCCGGCGGAAATCAGGCGGTCTTCGGCCATGAACTGCAGGGCTCCGCCGCGCACGTAGCCTTCGACGCGGACGCGGTAGTCGCCCGCCGGCAGGATCGAGGAGTTGAGCGAGAGCCTGAGGTCGTAGTTCGAGTCGCGCACCATGTGGTCGGCGTGCACGATGAGCGTGCCGTCGTCCCGCAGGAGGCTCACGCGGAAGCGTGCGTAGCGGTCCGTGCGAGCGTTGACGAGAAGATCGATCCGCTCGGGGAAGCCGGCTCCGCCAACCGCGACGGGCTTGGGGGTGCGCAGATCGATGCGCACCGCGCGGCTCGACGATGGTGCCTGAAGGAAGCCCGCGTCGGCCTGCTTCTGCAGGATCTCCAGGCGGTCCTCGGCGATGTTCCAGCGGTAGGCCAGCCAGGCGATGGCGCCCACGAGCAGCACGAGGACGGCTGCACCGGCGATGACGAGCCGGTATGGCGACAGCTTCTCGATCCAGGGCGATATTTCGGTGTGCATTGACCCGACTCCCGGAGCGCCGCCGTTTATTCTATGCATTCGCCGCCCAAGGAGGGCCCGTTATGTCGTGCTCCGCTTCACGTTCCGCACTCATCACTGCCGGTGTTCTCTTCGCGCTCAACGCGCTCGCGGCCGAGTCGGACGTCTCGCTTACGGTGTACAGCTCGGCGCAGCCGGGCGGCATACCCGCGGAATGGTACCGGCCGCTACCGGGCATGGGCTCGCCGATGGCGAGCCAGCTGCCGGGCTTCGCGCTCGTGCGGCTCGACCGCGAACTCCAGATTCCGCGCGGACGCGGCACGATCCAGTTCAGCGACGTCGCGGCCCTGATCGACCCGACGACCGTGCAGTTCCTGTCGATGACCGATCCCGAGGGCACCAAGGTTCTGGAGCAGAACTTCCAATTCGACCTCGTGAGCCAGGACAAGCTGCTCTCGCGCTACGTCGACCGTGACGTGAGCGTGGTCCAGCGTAGCGCCGAAGGCGACAAGGTCATCGACGGCACGCTCGTTTCCTCCAACGACGGGCTCGTGATCCGCGGCGCCGACGGCCAGGTCCGGGCGCTACGGGAGTGGAGCAGCATCCGCTTCGGCGAGCTGCCGGGCGGCCTCATCACGCGGCCGACGCTTGAGTGGGACGTGCTGTCGGGGCGCGGCGGCATGCAGAAGGCGCGCGTGTCCTACCAGACCGGAGGAATCACCTGGTGGGCCGACTACAACCTCATCTTCACGGAAGGGGCGGACGCGAACTCGGGATTCGTGGACGTCGGCGCCTGGGTGAGCCTCCTCAACCAGTCGGGCGCGCGCTACCAGGACGCGAAGCTCAAGCTGATCGCGGGGGACGTGAACCGCGCGCAGCCGCCGCCACAGGCCCTGCGGACCAAGGTCATCATGGACATGGCGGTCGCCGCGGAGGCGGCTCCCGCCGGGTTCGAGGAAAAGTCCTTCTTCGAATACCACCTGTACACGCTCGGGCGTCCGGCGACGATCCCGAACAACTCGACCAAGCAGATCGAGCTGTTCGACACCGCGACACGGGTGCCTGCGAAGAAGCAGCTCGTCTACTACGGCGGCGATCTCGGCGGCCTCTACGGAGTGCCGATGACGGAGCGCGAGCTCGGCCCCAGCTCGAACACGGAAGTGGACGTCTGGCTTACGTTCCGCAACGACAAGGACTCCGGCATGGGCATGCCCCTGCCGGCGGGTCGCATCCGCGTCTCGCAGCAGGACAAGGCGGACGACAGCCTCGAGTTCATCGGCGAGGACACCATCAAGCACACGCCGAAAGACGAGGACGTGCGCGTGAAGCTTGGCAGGGCCTTTGACGTCGTCGGCGAACGCCGGCAGACGGACTACACCGTCAACTCCAAGGGCCGCGTCATGGAAGAGGCCTTCGAGATCAAGCTGCGCAACCACAAGACGCAGCCCGTCGAAGTGGTTGTGCGCGAGAACCTCTACCGCTGGAGCCAGTGGTCGCTCATCGAGCAGTCGCAGCCTTCGGTCAAGAAGGACGCGCGCACGATCGAGTTCCCGGTCAGGGTCGCCGCAGACGGCGAAGCGACGGTGACCTACCGCGTCCGCTATACCTGGTAGCGCCCCCTCTCTCGTCGTTATCCGATCGTCAGCGGCGCGCCGACTGCGAGGCGCTCACCGACGCCCGCCTCGACGACGCAGTTTTGGCCGAAGGTGACGCCCTTCAGCACGTAGTCGTGCCGGTACGTCGCGAGCGTGCGCAGCGGCTGCTGGTGGGGGTCACGCACCCCGGTGACCTGGTCCGTGGTCGTGATCGGGCAGCGGTCGCAGTGCTTGATGCCGCGCAGCACGACGGGTCCCGCGCGGAAGCGCGTCATTGCATCCTCGGCATGGGCCGTGACGCCGTCGATGACGACGTTCGGGCGGAAGCGCGTCATCGGGATCGGCGCTGGCAGCCGGCGATTCAGCTCCTCGAGCGACGCCCGCGAGATCATGAGGATCGGGTAAGCGTCCGCGAACGACACCGGCGTGGACTCTGGAGCGTATTGCGTGCTGGCGTGGCGCGGCTGCGCGGGATCCTGGCGCACGAGCCGCAATGACTCGCCGATGACCTCCGACAGCCATGCGGCGGCTGCATCACCGGCGTCGATGCCGAGGCAGGCGCTTTTCCAGACGACGACCGGCCAGGAATTTCCGCCGTGATCGACCGGAATCTTGAGCGGTGCCCGGCCAGCGGCGGAAAGCCGGAGCACGCCGCCCTCGATCGCCACCGCGATGGTCGCCATCGCCGGATGCGAGCGCTGCGTGATGAACATGCCGGCCGGTGTGACGATCATCCAGCGCCGGTCCCACTCGGGACCAGTCTCCGTCAGCAGGAACGAGTCGACGTCGATCCCGCGGCAGGACTTCACCGGGTAAACGTGCAGGCTCGCGACGCGCGGCATGGCGTCCTCAGGCCTTTGGCGCTTTCAGGCTGAAATCGTAGCTGCCGTAGTGCAGGTAGTTCGCCCAGTCGCCGGAGGGAAGTAGGCGCACGCCGGTCCGCGCGGCGTTCAGCGCGTTGCCGATCGACTCGCCCTTCGCGAGCTCGCGGTACAAAGCCGTCGCGAAGGTCGAGGCGGCCGCATCGGAGACGGGCCACCAGGTGCCGATGAAGTTCGCGACGCCGCCGCGCAGGAAGGCCTCGGCAAGGCCGACGCTGCGGTCGAGCTGGCGGAGCGGGTTGACCGTGGCGCGCAGCCGACCGGATTCGCAGGCATTGAAGAAGACGAGAGCCGGCACGGAATCCATCGCGGCAAGGTCGCTGCCCGAGAGCACGCGCCCGCCGGCACAGAGGATGCCGCTCGAGGCTGGCGCCTCCGGATCGAACCAGGCGTGTCCCGCGAAGTGGATCGCGTCATAGTCGCCGGAGCGGAACTCGGCGAGCAGGCGGGCGCGCGTCGCGTCGCCGCCGCGGATCGCCGTGATGCCCGCACCCTCGATCCGCGTCAGCATGGCCGCCACGCGCTCGCCTTCCTCGACCGCGCCCGGCAGGTCGTCGGTGGGGTTGATGACGAGCAGCACGTTGAATTCGCGCGCGCGGCGGCGCTGCTCGCGCCACTTCGCGACCGACATGCCTTCCGCGGCATAGCGGCGCGACAGGCCTTTCGACGCCGCCGGCGCCCAGCCCTTGAGCGAGAGCACCTCCCAGGGCCAGTGCGCGCTCGCGGTGTCGTGGATGACGACGAGCGGAGACGCCTTCACCGAAGGCAAGGCCTCTGCGATCTCGGGAGGGAGCAGGAGGGCGGAGAGCCGCTCGCCGAACTCCTCGAGGTCGCCGATCGAGATGCCCGGCACGAGGCGCGAGTGCTCGCGCTCGAGCGCACGCAGGTCGAGGCGGTGGTTCGCGACGAGCGCGGTCGCCTTCGGCGCCGGGCCGAGGAGGGCGATGCGCATCTGCGCGGCCGACTCCTGCACGAAAAGCAAGGCGAGCGGCGTCGCCGCCGGCTTCACGACGCGGGCTGGCTTCTGCTTCCTGGGCTGGCGCTGCGGCGCGATGCGAAGGAGCGGCGCCGCCGGGTGCAGCCGGAGGAGGTCCTCCGCGACGCGGCGCGCTTCCGCGATTCGCCCGGCGTCTCGCGAGACGATCGTGATGCGCTTTACCCGCTGCTCGGGTTCGAGGTCCGAGAGCGCCGTCAGCACGCCCTCGAGCTGGGCACGCGCCGCGTCCGCGGGGTCGGCACCCGAAGCCGTGCCCCAGAGGACCATGGAGAAATTCTCGACGCCCGCGAGCGCGAGCGTGCGCGTGACGTTCGCGGCGGCGAGCCGCTGCACGTCCGGCCCGTAGCGCCCGAAATGGCCGAGCCCGGCGAACACGACGAGCCGCGGCTCGATGCCGCGGCGGCCGACCGGCAGCACGAACACCTCGCCCGCCGCTGCGCCGATCGCGCGCCGGCGCGCGAGGTCGCTGATCGCGCCGTGCAGCATGCGATCGATGTCCTGAGCCGCGCCCGCCGGCTCCACGTTGGCAAAGGCGCCGAGCACGATCGCCGCCGCGCCGCTCTGCGTGATGCTGCCCTCGAGGAAGGCGAGCTCGACGGCCTTGTCCGCCGCACGCTTCGGCGCGGCCGCTTTCGTCGAAGGCAGCGTGACACCGACGAACTCGTGAAGGAACTCACGCTGCTCGCGCTCGGAGAGGTCGCCCCAGGCGATTTTCGGCGCGGGCGCGGTGCGAACGTCTTCCTGCCAAAGCGTCGGCACGCCGCGCCGGCGCGGCAGCACGCGCGGCAGCGCCGTGGTCGCGTCGGATCGCGCGAGATCGACCACGGCGCGGCCGACATCCGCATTTCCGGGAAGCGAGCCGTGGCTCTCCTCCGCGTACCAGGTCCTGAGATTCGGCCATTGCGCGAGGGCGAGCGGCACGGTGCCGTCGCCCGCCGGCCCGCGGCCGAACTCGAGCCTGCGGCCCGCGCGCCGAAGACCCAGCACCGTGTCCTGGCCGAACCCCGCGATCAGCCGGAAGCGCTCGTCGGGCGGCGGCAGTCCAGCCATCGCCTGGCGCGCGTCCTCGAGGATGTCGGCGGAAGGCTTCGGACCCTCCGGCCACTGACCCGGGTCGAAGGGATCGAAATTCTTGCACAGCTGCGCGGCCGGCAGCAGGCCGCAGAGCCCCGGAAAGGTCGTCAGCATCTTCCGCGCGAGGTCGTCGGCGCTGTGCTTGAGGTCGAGCATCGCGACGCGCCGGATCAACGGGTAGGTGCCGCGAAGCGCCTGCACCGCGACGAAGACGCCCTTGTTCGGCGCACCGAGCTGGATGACGCGGCTGATGCGCTCGCCGCCCTTGTACGCGAGCGCCGCGCGCGCGACGAGTCCGCCCATGCTGTGCCCCACGAGGACAACTTCCTGCCGCTTATCGCGCAGCAGGCGGTCAGCGAGCTCGCGCCCGTTCCAGAGAATGTCGCGCCGCCAGTCATAGGGATGGAACACGGCGTCGAAGCCGGCGATGCGCAGCACGAGGCGCAGGCGCTCGTACGCGAACTTCAGGACGCCAGTCGCCCAGTAGCGGTTGCCAGCGGGGAGCGCAAGCTTCACGAGCTGGCCCTGGCAGATCTCGACGGGATCGAACCAGGTGACGTCGACGCCGCCGTTCTTGCGGATGAGCCCGATGCTCGAGCCCATGATGCCGGGCAGGATCAGCAGGCGCGGCCCGCCCCGCATGCCGGCTGCCCGCCGCGCCAGCCGCGACAGCTCTTGTTCTGTTTCGAGATACGCGGGCATCGCGCGATTCTATCCAAAAGGGGACGCTCCCCGATTTCCCGAAGGACCGAAGGAAATCGGGGAGCGTCCCCTTTTTGTAGAATCGTGACGTGGACACGTTTGTGAAGGACCGGCTGCCGCCGAGGGAGGAATGGCCGCGGCTGCACTTCGACCTGCCGGAGCTGCGGTATCCCGAGCGGCTGAACTGCGCGACGGTGCTCCTGGACGATGCCGTCGCCGAGGGCCACGGCGACCGGCCGGCGATCCTCACCGATGGCGGGCCGATCAGCTACCGCGAGCTGCTCGGCCGAGCGAACCGCATCGCGAACGTCCTGCAGGCCGCCGGCGTCGCGCCGGGCAACCGCGTGCTGCTCCGCGGCTACAACGGTCCCGAGCTCTACGCCGCCTGGCTCGCCGTGATGAAGGCGGGTGCCATTGCCGTCACGACGATGCCGATGCTGCGAGCGCCGGAGCTGTCCGCAATCTGCGGCAAGGCGAAGCCCGCGTTCGCGCTCTCGGACCATCGTCTGCTGGCGGAACTGGAGGCCGTTGCGGATGCAGGTGGCATCGGCACCGTCATCGCCTGGGGCAATGGCGACCTCGAGGCGCGCATGGCCGCGGCCACCGACCGATTCTCGAACGTGGACACGGAATCCGACGACGTGTGCCTGCTGGCCTTCACGTCGGGAACGACGGGCCAGCCGAAAGCCTGCATCCATTTCCACCGCGACGTGCTCGCGATGGCGGACGTGGTCGGCCGGCACCTGCTCCAGACTTCGCCGGGCGACGTCTACGCCGGCAGCCCGCCGCTCGGCTTCACCTTCGGCCTCGGCGCGCTTCTCGTGTTTCCGCTGCGCTTTCGCGCGGCGACCGTACCGATCGAGGCGCCGGCGCCCGCGACGGTGCTCGCCGCGATCGAGAAGCACGGCATCACCTGCCTCTTCACGGCGCCTTTCGCCTATCGCGCGCTCGCCGGCGAGCTCGCGGGCCGTGACTTGAGCACGCTCAAGCGCTGCGTCTCGGCCGGCGAGTTCCTGCCGCGGGCGGTCTCGGACCTCTGGTTCGAGAAGACCGGCGTCCGCATCATCGACGGCATCGGCGCCACCGAGATGATCCACATCTTCATCTCGGCGAGCGGCGACGAGGTACGCCCGGGCTCGACCGGCAAGCCGCTGCCGGGCTACCGCGCCTGCGTCCTGGACGAGGAGGGCAAGGAGCTTCCGCGCGGCAGCACCGGCCGCCTCGCCGTGACTGGCCCGACGGGCTGCCGCTACCTCGATGACGCGCGCCAGCGCGACTACGTGCAGAACGGCTGGAACGTCACCGGCGACATCTACCGCCTGGACGAGGACGGCTACTTCTGGTTCGTCTCGCGCGCCGACGACATGATCGTCTCGGCGGGCTACAACATTGCCGGCCCCGAAGTGGAATGGGCACTGCTCGGGCACCCGGCCGTGCGCGAGTGCGCCGTGGTCGGCGCCGCAGACGTCGACCGAGGCACCGTCGTGAAGGCCTGCGTCGTGCTGGCGCCCGGGCGGGCAGGGGACATCGCGCTGGTCAAGGAGCTGCAGGACTTCGTGAAGCAGCGCATCGCTCCCTACAAGTACCCCCGGGTCATCGAGTTCCTCGAGGCCCTGCCCAAGACCGCGACCGGCAAGCTGCAGCGCAAGGCGCTCCGCCAGCCGTAAGAGGGGGCGCGCCCCTTCGTGGCGCCGATCACGGTATGGCGCCGATTTAGTTGACATCTAAATAATATAGACCTGTAATATATGCCGTGAAGCGCATCGTCTGCCTCGGCGGCGGGCCCGCGGGTCTCTACGCCGCCATCCTGTTCCGCAAGGCCCTGCCGCAGGCTCGCGTGGAGGTCTACGAGCGCAACCGGCCCGACGACACTTTCGGCTGGGGCGTCGTGTTCTCCGATCGCACGATGGAGAACTTCCGCGCGGCCGACGCACCTTCACACGAAGCGATCACGGGTAGCTTCCATCACTGGGACGACATCGACGTCCACTTCCGGGCGACGACCACGACGACGGGCGGCCACGGCTTCTGCGGCATCGAGCGCAAGCGCCTGCTCGGCATCCTGCAGGATCGGGGCGCGGATCTCGGCGTCGTCCATCATTTCCAGCACGAAGTCGGGGACGACGCTGAATTCGCCGACGCCGACCTCGTCGTCGCCGCGGACGGGGTCAACAGCCGCATGCGCAAGCGGCACGACGCCGTATTCGAGCCCGACGTCGACACGCGCGAGTGCCGCTACATATGGCTCGGCACGACGAAGCCTTTCCCGGCTTTCACCTTCGCGTTCGAGGAGACCGGGCACGGCTGGTTCCAGATCCACGCTTACCAGTTCAGCAAGACCCTCTCGACGGTGATCGTCGAGACGCGTGAGGAGACCTGGCGGGCGCACGGCCTCGACCGGGCGAACCACGAGCAATCGATCGCGTTCTCCGAGCGGCTCTTCGCGGACTACCTCGACGGCCACCGCCTCATGAGCAACGCCGCGCACCTGCGCGGCTCCGCCTGGCTCAACTTCCAGCGCGTGCTCTGCAGGCGCTGGCACCACGGCAATCGCGTGCTGATCGGGGATGCCGCGCACACGGCGCACTTCTCCATCGGCTCCGGCACCAAGCTCGCGATGGAGGACGCAATCGCGCTCGTCGCGCGCTCCGCTGGCGCCACGGACGTGCCGGCCGCACTCGCCGCCTACCAGGACGAGCGTGAGACCGAGGCGCTGAGGCTCCAGAGCGCGGCACGCAACCGCATGCGCTGGTTCGAGAGCGTTGCGCGCTATACGCAACTCGAGCCCTGGCAGTTCACCTACAGCCTGCTCACCGGCAGCCAGCGCATCGGCCACGCGAACCTGAAGCTGCGCGACCCCGCGTTCGTCGAGCGCGTCGAGACGGAGCTTGCGAAGCGCGCCGGGCTCGCGACGCCGCGCCCGCCGATGTTCCTGCCCTTTGAAGTCCGTGGGCTCCGGGTCGAGAACCGCGTCGTGGTCTCGCCGATGGCCCAGTATTCCGCCGTCGACGGCATGCCGAACGACTGGCACCTCGTGCACCTCGGTGCGCGCGCGACGGGCGGAGCAGGGCTTCTCTTCACGGAGATGACCTGCACGTCGCCGGACGCGCGCATCTCCCCGGGATGCACCGGGATCTGGAACGAGGCGCAGTGCGCGGCGTGGGCGCGCATCGTCGGCTTCGCGCACGCAAACAGCCGCGTGAAGGTCTGCATGCAGCTCGGGCATTCTGGACGCAAGGGGTCGACGCAGCTCGGCTGGGAGGAGGACAGCTACCCGCTGCCGGCCGGCAACTGGGAGACGATGGCGCCATCATCGCTGCCGTACTTCGATGGGATCAGCGCGCCGCCCCGCGAGATGAACCGCGCCGACATGGACCGCGTGCTCGCAGACTTCGTCCGCGGCGCGCGCTTCGCCGAGCGGGCGGGCTTCGACATGCTCGAGCTGCACATGGCGCATGGCTACCTGCTCGCGAGCTTCCTCTCGCCGCTCACGAACCGGCGTACCGACGCCTACGGCGGCGACGTCGGCAAGCGCCTTCGTTTCCCGCTCGAGGTGCTCGCGGCAGTGCGCGCGGCCTGGCCCGCGGACAAACCGCTCTCGGTGCGCCTCTCCTCGAGCGACTGGGCGCCGGGTGGCCTCGGCGAGGACCAGCTGATCACGATCGCGCGCGCGATGAAGGCGGAGGGCGCCGACGTGCTCGACCTGTCGAGCGGCCAGACCGTGCCCTGGCAGAAGCCGGTGTACGGGCGCATGTGGCAGACGCCGTTTTCCGACCTCGTGCGTAACATCGTCGGCGTCCCGACGATCGCCGTCGGCAACATCTTCGAGGCCGACCACGCGAACTCGATCATCGCCTCGGGCCGCGCCGATCTCTGCGCGCTCGCGCGGCCGCACCTCGCGGATCCGGCCTGGACGCTGCGCGCCGCGGCCGAGCAGCAATTCGCGGAGCAGTGGTGGCCGTCGCAGTACGCCTCCGCTCGCCGCCAGCTCGAGCGCAACCTCGAGCGAGCGGCCCAGATGACCGGGCCGGTCTAGGGAGGCGGAGTGATTCAGGCACTCGAAGGCCGGCACGCGCTCGTCACGGGCGGCGGACGCGGCATCGGCGCGGCCATCGCGGCGGCGCTCGCGGGCGCCGGCGCGCGCGTGACGCTGCTCGCGCGGACGGAAGCGGAGGTCGCAAAGACCGCCGCGGCGTTGCCGGGCAGCGCGCAGGCCGTGACGGCGGACGTGACCAGAGCCGCAGAGGTCGCGCGCGCCTTCGACAGGGCCCGAGCAACGTCGGGCGCGATCGACATCCTCGTCAACAATGCGGGGCTCGCGAAGAGCCGCCCGCTCGCAAAAACGGACGAGGCGTTCTGGCTGTCGATGCTCGAGGTGAACCTCACCGGTGCCTATCACTGCACGCGCGCCGCGCTCCCTGCCATGCTGGACGCGAACTGGGGCCGCATCGTGAACCTCGCCAGCACGGCGGGCCTGCGCGGCTATGCGTATTGCACGGCCTATTGCGCGGCGAAGCACGGCCTCGTCGGCCTGACACGCGCGCTCGCGCTCGAGGTCGCAAAGACCGGCGTCACGGTCAACGCGGTCTGCCCCGGCTACACGGACACCGGCGTCGTGCGCGATGCGATCCGCAACATCAGCGAGAAAACGGCGCGCAGCGAGGCCGAGGCGCGCGAGTCGCTCGTCACGTTCAACCCGCAGCAACGCCTCGTGCAGCCGGCCGAGGTCGCGAACGCCGTGCTCTGGCTCTGCAGCCCGGGCAGCGAGAGCATGAACGGCCAGAGCATCGCGGTCGCGGGCGGGGAGGTCACCTGATGGCCGCCCGCGCGGCCGACGCCGAAACCCGCGCCGAGCGCGACGACCACGGCGCGATCCGCCTGTGGCTGCGCATGCTCGCGACCAACCGCCTGGTCGAGACGCGCACGCGGCGGCTGCTCCAGGAGCGCTACGCCACGACGCTGCCGCGCTTCGACCTCATGGCTCAGCTCGAACGGGTGCCGAAAGGGCTCAAGATGGGCGAGCTGTCGAAGCGCATGATGGTGACCGGCGGGAACGTCACCGGCATCACGGACCTGCTCGAGAGGGAAGGGCTCGTGGAACGCGTCGCGGACCCGCGCGACCGGCGCGCGCGGCTCGTGCGGCTGACGGGCGCGGGCAGGCGCGCGTTCGCGGCGATGGCCGAGGAGCACGAGCGCTGGATCGTCGAGGCTTTCACGGAGCTGTCGGGCCGCGAGATGGCGACGATCGCGGCGCTGCTCGCGCGGCTCAAGGCGCACGTCCGATCACTCGAGGGAGAGGCATGAAGACCGAGATCCCGGACCTCACCGGCTACGCGGCGAAGCACTTCCTGTGGCGCGTCGAGAACCGCGTCGGCTATCTCACGCTCAACCGCCCGGAGAAGAAGAACCCGCTCACCTTCGAATCGTACGCGGAGCTCCGGGACCTTTTTCGCCTGCTGCACGAGGGTGGCGGTGTGCGCACCGTGGTGATCGACGGTGCCGGAGGCAATTTCTGCTCGGGCGGCGACGTGCACGAGATCATCGGGCCGCTCACGAAGATGGACGAAAGGGGCCTGCTCGAGTTCACGCGCATGACGGGCGACCTCGTGCGCGCCATGCGCGCCTGCCCGCAGCCGATCATCGCCGCCATTGACGGCATCTGCGCGGGAGCGGGTGCGATGATCGCGCTGGCATCCGATTTCCGCTACGCGACGCCGTCGGCGAAGACGGCCTTCCTCTTCGTACGCGTCGGCCTCGCGGGCTGCGACATGGGCGCCTGCGCTCTGCTGCCGCGCCTGATCGGCCAG
>Ga0111539_10009405_pt1 | contig 12333 bp, 9 predicted proteins | sample RhiMethybrSRZTD1_FD_79667 | JGI IMG/M metagenome (GOLD analysis project Ga0111539, IMG submission 79667) | Populus rhizosphere microbial communities from Tennessee, USA - Rhizosphere MetaG P. TD hybrid SRZTD1 (version 2) (version 2) | ecosystem: Host-associated > Plants > Roots > Rhizosphere >...
AAAGCCCATTTTTGTTAAGAAGTCGTTGTTGGGCTTCGTGGCTAATCGCGCACACCATGCCGAAGTAGGTGGTATCCGACCTGGGTCAATGCCTTCCGATGCAGTTTGTCTTGAGGAAGAAGGAGTAGTCATATCTCCTACATACCTCGTCAAGACTGGGACTCCGCAATGGACTGCGATAAGATCACTATTTGCGAATGCACCACACCCAACGCGGGCGCTGGAGGAAAATCTCGCCGATCTGAATGGGGCCCTCATGTCGCTTGAACAGGGCGCAAATTCATTCAAAGACCTGTGTAATTCCTTTAGTTCAAAAGAGGTACTGAAGTATATGAGGCTCCTCCGGCTACATGCCTGCAACCTGATCAATGAAAAGATCAATAAAATAGGATTGAGTTACCGGGCCGAAGAATTTCTCGATGATGGATCAAAACTGAAGGTCAGCCTTACGAAAAAGGGTAAGGGCTTTTATATTGATTTTAAAGGTTCTGCTCCAATTCACAAAGGAAATCTCAATGCAACACCCGCGATCGTGAACAGTGTAGTACTCTATGTGCTGAGGTTGCTTGTCAATCAAGCTATACCGCTTAATGAAGGCCTTTTACAAAACATTCACATAAACATTCCTACTGGTATATTAAATCCTTTGTTTGATAATGATCACAAATTATCACCTGCAGTGGTCGGGGGTAATACGGAAATCAGTCAAAGGTTGACCGATACATTGTTAAAAGCGCTAAAGCTTTCGGCTTGCAGCCAGGGCACGATGAACAACTTTCTTTTTGGAAACGCTAAGTTTGGATACTACGAAACCATTTGCGGCGGAGTCGGTGCGGGACCCGGGTTCAACGGGGCAAGTGCAGTTCATCAACATATGACAAACACGAGAATCACCGATCCTGAAATATTAGAATTCCGATATGGTATCCGACTGGAGAAATTCGAAATCCGTAGAAGGTCCGGCGGCGGGGGAAAGTGGCAAGGTGGTGACGGTGTTGTACGAGAGTTTTACTTTAAGGAGCCTTTTGAAGTCAGCATCCTTTCACAGCACAGAGTTGTACCTCCTTTTGGAATGAATGGCGGCAAGCCTGGAAAAAAAGGTGAGCAATTTCTCATCCGCGACAACAAAACAAAAAAATTGAACGGCACTGATGGCATCGCCGTACTCGCGGGAGATGTGATAATAATTAAGACTCCCGGCGGGGGAGGGTGGGGAAAATGAGTACATAAGAAAAGAGCCCTGATTGACATCGGGGCTCTTTCCTGAAACTAACTACTAATCGAAATTTTAATAAACTAAACTCTTTTCCATCATGAACTCCGCGATCTGCACAGCGTTGGTTGCTGCTCCTTTACGGAGATTGTCAGCAACGATCCACATATTAAGAGTATTTGCCTGAGACTCGTCGCGTCTGATCCTTCCGACAAAAACCTCATCGCGATTCTTAGAATTTATCGGCATAGGATAAATGTTGTTTTTCGGATCATCCTGTACAATTACGCCAGGTGTTGTTGACAGAATTGATCGCACTTCACTCAAATTGAAGTCTTCATAGAACTCCACATTCACAGCCTCAGAGTGACCACCGATTGAAGGGATCCTTACCGTTGTCGACGTAACGCCGATCTTGTTATCTCCAAGTATCTTACGCGTCTCATTAACCATTTTCATTTCTTCCTTTGTATAACCATTATCCAGGAATGAGTCAATGTGAGGCAACGCATTCATGTCGATTGGGTGAGGATATACTTTTGGACCATTAATACCCTTGCGTTCATCCATCATTTGCTGCACGGCATCTTTACCAGTACCAGTAACGGATTGATATGTTGAAACTACAATTCGCTTGATCTTATACTTGACGTGCAACGGTGCCAACGCCATCACCATTTGAATTGTGGAGCAGTTCGGGTTAGCGATGATTCGATCATCAATTGAAAGCTCATTACCGTTAATCTCCGGTACGATGAGTTTCTTGGTCGGATCCATTCTCCACGCGGAAGAATTGTCGATAACTATAGAGCCAGCTTCCGCAAACTTAGGAGCCCATTCCAACGACGTTCCTCCTCCAGCCGAAAAGATGGCTATGTCCGCAGCTAGTTTGCACGCTTCTTCGATACCCTTTACCACATAGTCCTTACCCTTGAAAGTGATCGTTTGTCCAACAGATTTTGCCGAAGCAACCAGATAAAGTTCATCAAAGGGAAAACTTCTCTCCTCTAATACTTTCAGGATTTCCTGGCCCACAAGTCCTGTAGCGCCTACTACTGCGAGTTTCATTTTTCGTTAAATTTATTTAATGGTTACAAAAATAATGCTTTCCCGTTGTGCTTATGAAAAACAACCCACAAAAATGCAGGTTTTCGAACCTGAAATCGATTACGGCAAAAGTTTTTCTAATGTTTGCCGTGTTCAACTACAGCCAACAACTGTTCGCTCAGTTTACAGACGACTTCTCCGATGGCGATTTCGTCTCTGATCCCAGGTGGTCGGGACACGATTCAAAATTTATCATTGAATCTACCAAACTCAGCTTAAAAGCGCCTCCTGCTACTGACAACGCTTATTTGTCTACCGCCAGTAGAGCGATAAACGACGCCACTTGGGAGTTTCTTATTCATCTCGACTTTAATCCTTCAGCATCTAACTTTGCTAGAGTTTATCTGGTATCGGACCAGCCCAATTTATCTGGTGCCTTAAACGGATATTTTATAGAGATAGGCAATACCACTGATGACGTTAGCTTCTATCGCCAGACTGGATTTACAATTACTCGTCTCATCGATGGGGCCGATGGAAAAATTGACCTCGCAGCGGCTACAATAGTGATAAAAGCTCAACGCGACCACAATGGAGTATGGACGTTATACTCAGACCTCGGAGCAACGGGAACGTATGTTTCTGAGGGATCGATTTTCGACCAGGAGCATGTAATTGCATCATTCTTTGGTGTTTTTTGCAGTTACACTTCGACAAGATCTGACAAATTTCACTTTGACAACTTTTCAGTAGCAGGCGAAGTAATATCGGATGTTATCCCGCCCGAATTGACAAACGTAGAAATCCTATCATCACAATTGCGTCTCACCTTTTCCGAAGACCTTGAAAAAGAAGCTGCTGTTGATCCCAACAACTATTATGTCGATGGGATTGGCCATCCCATCAACGCTACGTTAAAAGACAGCCAGGTTGTTGACCTCACCTTTGAACAGGACTTTGCCGATGATGTTTTGTATGTACTCCACGTTACCGGTATCAGCGACAAGAATGGAAACCTGATGAAGGCGACGGAAAAGAGTCTTCAAGTCGTGCCTTCGGTTCCGATCATTTTTAAAGACATAATTCTTACTGAAATATTCGCAGATCCCTCACCAAAGATTGGCATGCCGGATGTAGAGTTTGTTGAAATCTTTAATCGAAGTGAAAACACAACAAATCTGGACGGTTGGAGTCTTAGTGATGGAAGTTCAACTATGAGACTTCCGGAAAAAGTTATCGCTCCTGGAGAATATGTTATCCTCACTTCCGATTCCTCCTTATTTCACGCGAATATCAAATCAATTGGCTCAAGTGATTTTCCGTCGTTAAATAATTCAAATGACAATCTGACCTTAACAGACGCGTCAGGCAAAACAATTGACTCGGTGCACTATTCGATTGATTGGTATAGACAAGACCAAAAGAAGGACGGTGGCTGGTCATTGGAGTTAATTGATCCAGACAATGAGTGTGCCGAAGCCGAAAACTGGATGGCATCTGAAGATGCGTTTGGAGGAACTCCGGGAATGCAAAATTCCGTCTTGGCAAACAAACCCGATCTAACTGGTCCGGTACTGCATTCAGCGGTTGCAGTATCATCCGTCAACATTCGACTAATTTTTAATGAAAGACTGCAACAAGAAGTTCCATCACCTGACTTTGTTGTGATTGAGCCAGCCATTGGTGTGAAGAGTATTTCGATCGTTGGCCGATCCCATTCAGAGATATTGGTTGAATTAACAGCGGAACTATCGCCTGGTATTTCGTATGGCCTCACCGTTAGCTCAATAACTGATTGTGCCGGCAATTGGATATCGGAATCGTTTAATCATGTCAATTTCGGCTTGGCTGAAGAGGCTTTATCCTCCGATCTATTAATCAACGAGATCTTATTTGATCCGCGTCCAGGGGGGGTCGATTTTGTCGAGATCGTCAATGTATCGGAAAAGTTCCTCAATCTTAAAAACTGGACTATCGGCAATTATGAAAACGATACTATAACCCGGGCGTTATTAATATCATCAGATGATCTCATACTTCCTCCGGGAGGATACCTGGTATTCACCGAGGACGTCGACGTATTAAAGGGTGACTATCCGTTGGCATACGAACGGAACATTTTTGAGGTTGATGAATTGCCTTCTTTTAATGATGATGCTGGTTCGGTAGTTCTCATATCAGGCAACGGTGTGATTTTAGATTTTTTCATTTATTCAAAGTCACTTCATTCAGTATTTATTAATGATCCAGAAGGCGTATCGCTGGAACGAATAGCGCTTACGACTTCGAATGCCAGTCAAAACTGGAAGTCAGCCAGCACAGCATCAGGTTATGCCACGCCGGGATACCTCAACTCCAATAGCAGGAGCGACCCGACGCCGAAGAAGTCAATCCAGGTTGAGCCGGAGGCTTTTATTCCCGCTTACGGCCAGCCTGATTTTGTAATGATCTATTATGAGTTTGATAACGGTGGGTATGTCGCAAATGTAAAAGTTTTAGATGCCCATGGTCACCGGGTGAAACAGCTTGCAATTAGCGAGATCCTGGGAACAAAAGGTGCGTTCCGTTGGGATGGAGATCGGGATGACGGGACTAAGGCGAGGGTTGGTTATTACATGATTTGGTTTGAGGTGTTCGACGATACCGGCGAGGTCAGAACATTCTTCAACCGAGTGGTTGTTGCAACAAGATTTTAACCCATACTCCCGTTTGGTAGACATTGTTAGTGCTCATGGCCAAGTCAATTCCAGAATTTGAATCAGAAGTAGCAGCAAAATTTGGCCGAATTGAGGCTTTGGGAATTAATTGGCCAATATTTTTTGTTTTCGGGGCTGAGCGCATAATTTTGCGCATCTTTTACCAAACGGCGATACAACATTATGGCTAAGAATAAAAAGTCAAGTTCGAAGACAGCGAAAAAATCCGCTGCTAAGCCCAAAGCAGCTAAAGCAAAGAAGACTATAGTTGCTAAGGCAAAAAAAGCTCAGCCTAAGAAGGCGGTTGCAAAGAAAGCAGTCTCCAAATCACCGGGTAAAAAGGCTGTTGTGGCTAAAAAGGTGGCTCCTAAAAAAGTCGCTGCACCAAAGAAAGTACAGAAACAGAAACCAGAACCAAAGGCGGAAAAGGCACCAAAGGTATTGGCACCGAAGAGGGTAGAAAAGGTTGAGAAGCCAGCACCCGTGAAGCCAGCACCGGTTGTATCCAAGCCAGCGCCTCCACAGTTAAACATTTTTCCAGTGCCAAACCAACGACCAATTGCACATAAACCAGTAAAAGTAACTTCGACCGATGACAGAACAAGATATTCGGAGGATGAGTTATTAGAGTTTGCATCCCTAATCAACAAGAAACTGGATAAAGCCAGGGACGAATACAGGATATTGAAAGAGACCCTGAACCGGAACAATGATGAGGGAACGGATGCCACTTCAGGTGGAAATACAAAAGTACTCGAAGATGGAGCGGAGACGGCAGAAAAAGAAAATCTTAGCCAGCTTGCTGCACGTCAACAGAAGTACATCATGAACCTGGAGAATGCGTTGGTAAGGATCAAGAACGGAACGTACGGCATCTGCTCTGTAACAGGCAAGCTTATTCCAAAGGAACGTCTGATTGCTGTCCCTCATACTACGCAGTCTATCGAGGCTAAAATGATGCAGCAAGACTAAGCAATACTTGTTGTTTGTCTGCTTGTATCAGCACGAGAAGAAAATTTAAACGATCACCTAACCACTATCACGTTGGACTTCTTACAAAATCATATTGAAGCCCTGATCTTCTGCACGCCCAGTCCGATCAAAGTAGCAGATATCAAGGGCTGCTTGTCGGAGATGTTTAATGCTGATGTTCCAGAAGAGGATATTATGAGTGCTATTCAGCGGCTCGAGGAAAAATTCCAAAGTGATGAATTTTCCTTTCAGCTGTCTAGAGCTGCAGGGGGTTATCAGTTTTTAACCAAACCAGCGTATCAAGCAAGCATCGGTATCATGCTTAAGCAGCAGTCGAAAAAAAGGCTATCAACGTCTGCAATGGAGACCTTATCGATTATTGCTTATAAGCAGCCGATTTCTAAGACGGAAATTGAAAACATCAGGGGCGTCAATTGTGATTATGCCGTCCAAAAGTTACTTGATAAAGGATTGATTGAAATTACCGGAAAGGCTGAAACGATTGGCCGACCAATGTTATACGGCACTACGCAAAAGTTTATGGAGTACTTTGGTATTAACGACCTGGCTGAGCTTCCTGTACCAAAAGATTTCGTTAATGAAGTGAACACAATAGGCGAGAGCAACGAGTCAAAAGAACCCGATGCCCAGCCGTAATTCATCGGGATCTTCGAAAGGCCGTGGCCGTCCGTCCCGACGAGTCAGGGGTAATAATTTCGAGGATAAGCGTTCTTCTGACAAAAGCGGGGACAAAAGCGGCAAGAGAAGTAACGAGGGCCCTTCATATCCGAAGCGTTCAAGTCGTCCGACAGGTTCCAACCGATTTAAAGACAGTGGAGAAAGAGGCGACAAGAAAAACGATGAGCGCGCATCATATCCAAAGCGCACGAATCGCCCGAATCGTTCCGACAGATTTAAAGGCAGCCAAGGCGACAGCGACAAAAGAAGTAACGAAGGTACTCCGTATTCCAAAAATACGAATCGCCCGAATTCCAGCAGATATAAGGACAGCGGAGACAAAAGCGGCAAAGGAAACGACGAGCGTGGAGCATATCCAAAGCGCCCGAGTCATCAAAACCGCTCGAGCAGATTTAATGACGGTACGCACTCTCCTAAGAAAACTTGGCGAAAGTCATCAGAAGATTCAAGTCATAATCCTGAATTCAAGAACAGAAAGAATGAGAGGAACGAATCGTTTGGTTCCGAGAAAAGGACTTATTCTGGTGGCAAGGACCGTTTTCCAAAATTTGATAAAGGTCATTTGCGTAAAAGAACCGGTGAGTCGCAAGATTCAGGAAAGAAGTCTCATGCTGAGGAGCCGGTACCAACAGGAAAAATCCGATTAAATAAATATATCGCTAACAGCGGCGTGTGCTCGCGCCGTGAAGCAGATCAACTTATAACATTGGGGCTCATTTCAGTAAATGGCGTCACGATAACAGAGCTTGGTTACAAAGTAGATCCGAATGATGAAGTCCGGCATGAGGGAAAACTGCTTCGCCGTGAAAAGCCTGTTTACATTTTAATGAACAAGCCGAAGGGTTTCTTAACCACCACGTCTGATCCGGAGGAAAGGAATACGGTAATGCACCTGATCAGCAACTTTGTAAAAGAGCGAGTATATCCGGTTGGACGATTGGACAGAAATACAACGGGATTACTACTGTTGACAAACGACGGTGACTTGGCTGAAAAGCTTATGCATCCGTCGTACAATGTCAAGAAGATATACAAGGTAGAACTCGACCGTCCCCTTACAAAGGGAGATGCGCAGAGAATTGTTGACGGTGTTCGATTAGAAGAAGGTGTAGCTATGGTCGACGATCTCGCGATTGTCTCAGAGGACCGTAAAACCGTCGGCTTGGAAATCCACATTGGTTGGAACAGAGTGGTAAGAAGAATATTTGAATCTCTCGAGTACGACGTTGTAAAACTTGATAGATCTGTTTACGCTGGGCTAACCAAAAAAGACCTTGGCAGAGGTGAGTGGAGATTCCTGAAGAAAGAAGAATTGGTTATCCTGAAGCATCTACAATAGCTGTTAGCGCTAAGTAATCTTCAGGCATCATCCAACACGACCTTGAAAGTGCTTCCCTTTCCCAACTCAGAGTCTACCAGCACAATACCCTTTATTTTAGTAAGAGCTTCCTGTACTATATATAATCCAAGTCCCGTCCCTTCTGTATTCGAGGATGCACGATAAAACATATCAAAGATCCTCGGAAGATTATCGCGGGAGATACCCTGGCCATTATCCTGAATTGCAATTTCGACTACACCCTTGATCCTTTTGAAGGATACTCGTATGAAAGGATTAGGTTGAGCAAGATTGTGATATTTAACTGCATTAGACATCAGGTTGATCAGGATGATCTTGATCTGATTGTAATCTGATTTAAAGACATGACTAACGTCGGCTTGGTAATCCAGCTGAATTGACGACACTCCTTTATTGAATCTGATATCGGCCATTGTTTCATCCAACAATTTCGCAAAATCCAGATCCTCGATCTTAAGATCGATTTTTTTGCTTCGAGACAAACTAAGGATATCGCTGATGATCAGGTCAAGTTTCTTTATACGCTCTTCGATCATATTCATGAAAGAACGGGCTTTTTCTTCCTGCAATTCGATCTTCCCTAAATACGTCAGTCCGAGTATTGAAGCAATAGGTGTTCGCAAGTCGTGCGAGGTGTTGGACAAAAAACTATCCAGCTCTTTATTTTCTTTGTTTAGGTTTTCTCGTTCATCCTCCAGGAACCACATAACCATACTCATTCCCATCAACGAAATAAGTAATAAGTCTGCTGCACCAAACAAATCGAGAACACCGACAGGGGTTCCCAGGATCCTGAGCAATCGAACTGTAAAATCATAAAGCTGATAAATGCTGAACAAGATCAATGAACTGGAGAGCAATTGTTGCCCGAAACCTTTTGTGAACTTCCTGTTTGTCCACACAACCAATCCCGCTACGAGAAATCCTATTCCGGTGATAATTGCCCTGCTTCCAAAGCTTACAAGATATCTTGAGAAGGGACCCGCGCTTCCAAACGCCGTTACTGAAAACAAGGCGAAAACAAATGTCAGGAGAAATATGATTCTGAACTTTCGCCTCGAAAATGCTTTTTCATAAATGAGTTCATACGTGCCACGAAGGATCAAAATTATCTGAAGGAAGCAGGCGAGTTGCGCGATGATGCTCACTGCGTCTCTAAGAAGCGACTGTGTCCCGATCAGAAAAACTTGAACAGTACCTGATGTACCCATGAAGGTCGCATAAGCAATCCAGCTCAGTGCCCACGTGATGAGAAATCTTCTCCGATAAAGGAGTCCGAAATGGCGAAAAATGAAAAAAAAGATCAAGCCTAACGTGACTTCGGCAATGTAGATGTATAACAAACGGGTTGAAATTTCTTCGACCTCAAGCACACCCATTCGTTTTCATTTTAAAAGAAAAAACACATATGGAAATAGACAATCTTTGCTAAATTACTAAAATACACTTTGTATTAAACAGAAAAACAAAAAAGCCCCACTTGGAAAGCGGGGCTGGCTAACGTGGTGACGGAGGGAATTGAACCCCCGACACAAGGATTTTCAGTCCTTTGCTCTACCAACTGAGCTACGTCACCGAAAATGAGGCACAAAAGTATGTAATTTTAGTTTCCATGCAAAAAAGCATCGGCTTTTATTGATTACCGCTTGACAGGCTTATTTTTAGGTTTTTAAGACATCTATGCTGCAACAGATAGCCTTTGCGATCACTCTGGTCGTTGCCTCTTATTTCATCAGAAAACGCGTCCTGGAAATCAGAGCTAATATTGACCTGGGTAAGGATGTAAAGATCTCGGACAACGCGGGACAAAGATTTCGCAACATGCTTCTGGTGGCTTTTGGTCAAAAGAAGATGTTTAAAAGGGTTGTTCCGGCAATCCTGCACCTATTCATATACGTCGGATTTTTGGTAATAAACCTGGAGGTGTTGGAGTTTATCATCGACGGCCTTGCGGGAACACACCGAATCTTCGCGCCGTACCTTGGTGGGTTTTATAATGTGTTGATGAACGCCTTTGAATTCCTTGCAGTCGCGGTTCTCCTATCATGTGTGGCAATGCTATTTCGAAGGAATGTTCTTAAGCTAAAAAGATTTTGGTCTGCAGAAATGACATCCTGGCCAAGGCTGGATGCCAACATAATCCTATTCACAGAAATTCTGTTAATGTGCGCCATCCTTACTATGAATGCCGCTGATCAGCTATTACAAGGCAGAGACCCACACTATGCTTCGACAGGTGCGTTGTTTTTCAGCAGTTTTCTTAAACCGGCTTTTGATAATCTTAGTACAATCTCGTTGGTAATAATCGAGCGGGTAGCCTGGTGGTTTCACATCATAGGTATTTTAGGATTCGCTGTCTATATCACGTTCTCGAAACACTTGCATATTTTCATGGCATTCCCAAACACTTATTTCGCCAACCTTGAGCCTAAAGGCCATCTCAAGAACATGCCGGTGGTGACAAATGAAGTTAGAATGATGCTGGGTATTACCAGTTCAGAAAATGCCCCGGCCGCCCAGCCGGGACGTTTTGGCGCAAAGGATATTAATGATCTTAACTGGAATAACCTGATGGCTGCGTATGCATGCACCGAATGCGGTCGATGCACTTCAGAGTGTCCTGCGAATATCACGGGCAAAAGACTTTCGCCTAGAAAAGTCATGATGGATACGCGTGACCGCATGGAAGATGTAAGACGCAGTCTTAAGACCGGAGGCAAAGGACTTGAAGATGGAAAATCATTACTTGGAGATTACATCACAAAGGAGGAGATCAATGCGTGCACCAGTTGTAATGCGTGCGTAGAAGCATGTCCTGTGATGATAAATCCTCTGGAAATAATTTTAGAAATGAGAAGATATATCGCAATGGAAGAATCGGGATCTCCTCAATCATGGAATTCTATGTTCCAAAATATTGAAACCAGTTTTGCTCCATGGAAATTCTCTCCCAGTGACCGTTTTAACTGGGCGAATGATCTCAATAAAAAATAGCTTATGTCTGGACCATATAGTGCGCCGACGATGGCGGAGTTAACAGCAAAAGGTGAATCTCCTGAAATTCTTTTTTGGGTTGGATGTGCCGGCTCCTTTGATGACAGATACAAGAGAGTAACGTTAGCGTTCGTGAAGATCCTGAACGAGCTTGGTATTAAGTTCGCCGTTTTAGGAACCGAGGAAACCTGTACGGGTGATCCCGCAAGACGCGCAGGGAATGAGTTTCTATTTCAAATGCAGGCAATGAATAACATTCAGGTGTTGAATGGTTATGGCATTAAAAAGATTGTGACCGCATGTCCTCATTGTTTCAACACGATCAAAAACGAATATGCTGACCTTGGAGGAAATTATGAAGTTTTGCATCATTCCGCATTCCTTCAGGGATTGATCAACGAAGGTCGTTTGAAACTAAAAGAGGGCGGATCTTATAAAGGCAAGAAGATCACCTACCACGATTCCTGTTTCCTTGGTCGCGCAAATAATGTGTATGAAGCTCCAAGGGCTGTCCTCGAGGCCCTGGATGCTGACCTTGTTGAAATGAAACGTTGCAGAACTACGGGCCTTTGTTGTGGGGCAGGTGGAGCCCAGATGTTCAAAGAGCCGGAGCGGGGAAATAAGGACATAAATGTGGAGCGAACCGAAGAAGCCCTGTCGACAGGGGCAAAAATTATCGCGGTAGCTTGTCCATTTTGCATGACAATGATGAATGATGGAGTCAAAAGCAAGAACCGCGAAACTGACGTTGAGGTCCGCGATATTGCTGAACTAATTGCTTCTTCGGGAAGTTTAACCCCATAGGGAAACAAATATGCTTTTACCATTTAACAACCTTCCGGACCATTCGCGTATCTGGATCTATCAAGCCAGTCGTCCCCTTAATTCCGCAGAGGTGTCCATAATTTCAGACGAACTTTCTGCGTTTACAAATGAGTGGACTGCTCATGGCATTCCTTTAAAGGCGTCCTTTGATATTCGTTTTCAACAGTTTGTGATTCTCTGTGCAGATGAACACGCGCAAGAGGCAAGTGGTTGTTCGATTGATGACTCGGTAAGAAAGGTCAAAGAGATTGAAGGAAAGATCGGCAGTGTAGATCTTTTTGACCGAAAGCGAATTGCATTCCTTATTAACAACGAAGTAGCGACCATCCAAATGGAAGACCTGAAAAAGGAATTCAACAATGGCGTATGGCATGGGGGTACCCTTGTATTCAATAATCTAGTAAAGAGCAAGGGTGAGTTGTCGAGTGGGTGGTTGGTTCCGGCAGAAATCACGTGGTTGAAGCGATATTTACCAAGTGAAACAATTGCCAGGTGAGTATTTTTTTTTTGTAGCTTTATCAGAACTT
>Ga0111539_10009406_pt1 | contig 12332 bp, 11 predicted proteins | sample RhiMethybrSRZTD1_FD_79667 | JGI IMG/M metagenome (GOLD analysis project Ga0111539, IMG submission 79667) | Populus rhizosphere microbial communities from Tennessee, USA - Rhizosphere MetaG P. TD hybrid SRZTD1 (version 2) (version 2) | ecosystem: Host-associated > Plants > Roots > Rhizosphere >...
CCATCGACACCCATCGTCCCGACATCGTGCTGATGGATGTCGCGCTGCCCGGCATGGACGGCGTGATCGCGACGCGCGAGATTCGCCGCCGCACGCCGCGAACGCGCGTCTTGATCTTCTCGGTGCACGACCAGATCGGCGACGTGCTGGACGCGCTGGACGCCGGGGCGTCGGGCTACGCGCTGAAGACCGAGGGGACGGACGCGCTGGTCGCGGCGCTTCGCTGCGTCCTGCGGAATGACCGTTACGTCGCGCCCTCGCTCGCCACCCGCCTGGCCAGCTACGAATCGAGGCGCACGAAGCCGGCCGACACCCTGTCGATTCTGTCCGTGCGAGAGCGCGAGGTGTTTCGCCTCGCAGCCGATTGCCTGTTGACCCGCGAGATCGCGCACGAGCTCTGCATCTCGCGCAAGACGGTGGACACCCACCTGTACCGAATTCATCGCAAGCTGGGATTGCGGACATCCGCGGAGCTGGTCAGGCTCGCCTGCAATCTCGGCCTGATCCATCGTGGTGGGGCGCGAGAGGTATTCACGCGGGGCGGCGAGGAGCAGTTGAGCGAAGGGTTGGAGGGAGCGGGATGAAAGACCATCGGGACATCGTTCGCTATTCCGATACCGTGGAATTGATTCGCCACGAGCTGAGCACGCCGGTCGCGACGGCCTTGCTCTATATCGGGATTGCGGAAAGCTGTGTTTCGCGTCTGCCCGGTGATGTCGTGATGCCCGCGCTGCGCGTGGTCAGGTCGGAGGTTCAGCGGTTGAAGGCGCTGATTGACACGATGACCGAGCTGCAGCGGGCCGGCCGACCGACGTTGAGGCCGCGATTCATGGAAATCGGGGCCACGGTCCGCTCGGCGGCCAAGCGCCTGCTGACGACGTTCGCCGGCACGGAGGGGGTGTCGATCGTCCTGCCATCGCACGGTGTGTATGGGTGGTGGGACCAGACGGCCGTCGAACAGATCGTCACCAACCTGCTGACCAACGCGCTGAAGTTCGGGCAGGGAGGGTCGGTCCGCGTGGTCGTGGGGGGGACGGCGAGCGCGGGGATCAGGATCGCGGTCACCGACCGTGGGATCGGAATCTCCCCGGCTGAACGCGAGCGAATCTTCGAGCGTCACGAGCACGCGCCGGCGGATCAGGGCGGCGGCATCGGTCTCGGCCTGTGGCTGGTGCGCGAGCTGGCCCTGGCTCACGGAGGCCGCGTGACCGTGCGAAGCCGCAAGGGCCACGGCTCGACCTTCACGGTGTTGCTGCGCACGCAGCCGCCGGTCCTCGGTGCGACCCCGCCGGCGCAGGTGCTTCCGCGCCTGCCGGCGCAGCGCAGCCCCGTGCGCACCGTCTCGAACGAACCTGCATCCCGCGGACCAATCCCCACCTACTGGCAGGACCGGCTGGCAAGGTCGCAGGCGAAGACAGCGGTGCTGGCGCGCGGCGAGGTGGCTCCGAACTCGACGATGGTTTCGCCAGCGCTGACCGCGAACCTGAAATCGAAGTGGCCGTCGAGAAACCGGAAATCGATTCCCGGACGGTCCTTGAACCGAAGCCGCGGCTTCGTCGCGCCCACGCTGCGAGGCAGCGGCACGTAGTCGCGCGCGGTGGCGGGGCCTCTACAACACCAGCGACGACGAGCCTTCAGGAACGAAACCCGTGTTCGCGTACGGCATCTCATACCCGATGCCCACGACGAGGCGAAGATGACGCCCCGGGAACGCGACGCGACCGATGGCCTGCCAGCCCTGGCGGGCGCGCGCCTGAGCGGTGGCGTCGATCTGCACACTCGTGTTTGCATCGAACATGCCGTTGCCGTCGAGCGTGAGCTGGCGCGCCCGCGGCCGGCCGATTTCCTTCAGCGGGCCGACCTGCCCCACCACGGGCAGCGCCAGCGACACCGGGGAGCGCTCGAGGATCGAGGCCTCGAGGTGCAGCTTGGGGACCAAGGCGAGCTTTCCTGCGATCAGCGAGGTCGGCTCGTCGCGCGGAGGCAAATCGTCTTCAATGGTGGCCCCGGCGGTCGTCGAGATGCTTACACTCGCCAGCAACATGGCCGCCGGCACGGGTCCTCTGAGCGATGTTCGGATCATGGCGCCCTCCGCGCGCCACACCATGGGGACGGTCATTGAGGACGCCATGTCGGTCAACGGCGCAAACTGTTTCTCGCACCACGAATTGCCTTGCCCAATCTCCCGTCCCCACCCTGAAAAAGAACCTTGTAGGTCGATGACTGATCTTGGGAGTAAGGGGAACAATTGACGCGTTGCCCGTATATAAATCGCCTGGCGAACCCAATCGCTGGCGTCCTGACGCCTGCAAGACCCGTCTGCCCTGGAGCTGCCTGACATGAGAATCGTCCTCGTTGATGACCACACCCTTTTTCGCATGGGTGTCCGCCACGTTCTCACCAACACACCTGGTTACGAGGTGGTCGGCGAAGCCAGTACCGCGCGCAGCGCCTTCAGAATCGTCGACGCGCTCACGCCCGACGTCGTGCTGATGGACATCGCGATGCCCGGAATGGACGGCGTGCTGGCGACCCGCGAGATCGGCCGGCGCGCCCCCAAGGCGAGGGTCCTGATCGTGAGCGCGCACGACCAGGTGAACGACGTGCTCGACGCGCTCGAGGCCGGCGCCGCCGGCTACGCGCTCAAGAGCGACGGCCCCGAGACGTTGATCGAGGCGATTCGCGTCGTCAGCCGGGGACAGCGTTACGTGGCGGCGGCGCTGGCGCCGCGGCTGGCCGCGTTCGAGGGCCGGCGCCGGCGGGCGAGCGACGTGCTGGGAATCCTGTCCGCGCGCGAGCGCGAGGTCTTCCGGCTGGCGTCCGAGTGTGTGATCGCGCGCGACATGGCGCGCGAGCTGTGCATCGCGCGCAAGACCGTCGACACGCACCTCAATCGCATCAACCGCAAGCTGGGCCTGCGCAACATGGCGGAGCTGGTGCGGCTGGCGGCCAGCCTGGGGATGCTGCATTCGGCGCGCACGCCCGGGCGGCCCGAAGCCCAGCCGACGACGACCGAAGAGTAGTCGGAAAGCGGTCAGGGCCGCAGCCTGGATTCGGCGGCTTCGTGCGCGATCAGGAACGCTTCGCCGTAGCGGGCGGTCGCGGCGAAGACGTTGCTTGCGCCGAGCTCGTCGAGCGCGCCCGTGCGCCGGAGCTGGCGCACGACGTGATCGCTCGCACCGACGAGCATCAACTGGCCGCCGTTCGCCCGCAGCGCGTGCGCGTAGCGGGTGATCACGCGGATGAAGGTCACGCCGAGATCCTGCCGGCCGCGCAGCAACAGCAGCACCACCGGGCGCCGCGCCTCGCCCACCCGGGGCAGCGCATCGGCCAGCGCGTGAGCGGCGGCGAAGAACAGGCTGCCGTAGGGAAGCAGGATCGTGACACTGTCCGACGGCAGCTCGCGCGGCGCGGGGCGCTCCTCGGGCAATCCGCCGGTCATGACGATCTCGCGCAACCTCAGCTTCTCGACAGAGCGGAACACGTGCAGCAGGAACGAGACGCCGACGCCGACGGCCACCGCGCGTTGCAACGGCAGCACCAGCGTCGCGATCAGCGTGATGAGCATGACCACCGCCGACGGCCAGCCGCAGCGAATCACGGTGAGGAAGCGGCGGAAGTCGAGGGCGCGAAAGCCCGCCAGCACGAGCAAGCCGCCCAGGCCCGCCAGCGGCAACTGGCCGACGACGCCGCCGAGCGCCAGCATGGCGGCCCCCGCGAGCAGGCCGGCGATGATGTTGGCCCAGCGGCTGTTCGCGCCCGCGCGGACGTCCAGCGCGGTGGCGCTCATGGAGCCGCCGACCGGCAACCCGCGAAACAGCCCGCACACCAGGTTCGCGACGCCCTGCCCGAAGAAGTCTCGCGACGTGCTCGCGGGTTCGCCCGCCGGGTTGGGATTGGCGTCGCTGACCCCCGCCCCTTGCACCAGGCCAATCACCGCGAGGCCGAGCGCGGGCAGCGCCAGATCGAGCACCAGGCCCGGAGACGGCAACATCGGCGACGGCACCGCCCGCGGGACGTCGCCCACCAGCCGAACCGAACGCCAGTCGAGAAGGTGCAGCGCGATCGTCACGACGATCAGCGGCGCCATCATCGCGAGCGGCCGAAGACGCGTGCGTTCCAGGCCGACGATCCCCGCGATGGTCACCGCCGCGACCAGGGCGGTCGCCGGATCGATCCCGCTCGGGTGCCGCACCAGATCGAACAGCTGCGCGAGCCTGCCGTGGGCGCTGCTCTCGAAGCCGGTCACGTCGCCGAGCTGCCCGAGCACGATCAGCACACCGAGGCCGGTCAGAAACCCGGTCATGACGGCGGCCGACACGTACCGGGTCAACCGCCCGAGCCGGAACACGCCGGCGACGATCTGGAACAACCCGATGAGAACGGTGAGCGTGACCAGCCCGGCGACGCCCCCCTTGCCGCGCAAGGCCTCGCCGACGCCGAGCGCGAGTGCCGCCGTCGAGGCGACGGTCATGAATGTCGAGCCGGTGGTGAGCGCGCCCACCACGGGTCCGAACATCGAGGCGAAGAGGCCGTGGACCGGGTTCACCCCGGCGAGCACCGCCGCCGCCATGCCGTCCGGCAGCAACGCCACCGCCAGCGTGACGCCGGCGCCGAGATCGCCGGGCAGCGCGCGGCGCCGCGGCTTCAGCTCCGTGACGGCCGCGCCCAGACCCGCGAGCGCACGGGGCACACCCATGATGCGCGCAAGCTGCGCTCGCGGTCAGGCGGCCAACAGTGCGCCGCCGACCGATACCTGGGTTACACGCCGCGGGGCGCCGGGCGCAGCGGGGTGACCGCCTCGCCTTCTTGCCGATGGCGCCGCCGCGCCATCAGCGCCCCGTAGACCGTCAAGATCAGGAATCCGAGCACGACGTACACGATGATCACCGGGATCACCTGCTGGCCCCGGGGCATCGCGGCCGCGAGCACCAGCGCCAGCGCCGGGAAGCGCATCACGCTGGCCGCCGCGACGACGCCTCGCGTCCCCGGATCAGGCCCGCCCAGGAGGTGACCGATGAGGACCGCCCCCAGCGCCGCGAGGCCGGCGACGATCCAGCCCACCGCACCCACGGCGGCGAGACCCTTCCAGGTGGCGACGATCGCGAGCACCACCAGGAGCACGAGGACGACGTTGATGATCTTCATGAGCACCGGTCCCGCCGCCGCCGCAAACCGCGGCAGCAGGCGCGCCGCCCCCACGCCGAGCATCAACGGGATCAGGGCCCGACTGAGCACCACCTTGGCCACTGCCCAGACGCCGACATGAAACTCGCGGTGGAACAGGGAGGCGACCGCGGCGAAGGCGACCGGCACGAACACCAGGCTGAGCACCAGCACGATGAGGTTCAGATCCAGCGCCTCGCGCGCTTCGGTCGTCGGCCGGCCCATGCGGTTCATGCTCGCGACCGGACCGATCCCGACCGAGAGGGCGATGACCAGCAGCCCGGCGCGGACCACCGGCGACAACGGCACGATCGAGACCAGGAGCAGCACCCACAGCGGGACCATGATCATGATCGCGAGCAGGTCACGAGACAGATGGTCCGGCTTCCGCCACAACCGCGCCCCGCGCCCACCGGAGCCCGGCCCCGCCGCCTGCAGCCCGGTCGTGAACGACGCCAGCGGAATGATCACCGCCAGCAGAACCATGAACACTTCATGGATGGTGGACCTCATGTTCCCGATCTAGGTCGCGCGCGCGACTCAGGCTGTAGGTGGCCGGGCTGATTCCCGTTGTAAGGCGTTGGCCGATGTACCGAATCGGATCGCGCCGCTACCGGTTGGTAACGACGATCTCGCTGCGGCGGTTCTTGGCTCGACCTTCCGGGGTGTCGTTGCTCGCGACCGGCAAATCCTGGCCCATCCCCGCGGTTTCGATGTTCGCCGCGACGACGCCTCGGTCGACCAGCTCGCTCTTGATCGCGTCGGCGCGCGACTGCGACAGGTCCAGGTTGGATTCCGGCGTCCCGATGCTGTCGGTGTGGCTCTCGACCCGGATGGTCGCCGACGGATGCGCCTTCAGCGCCGCCGCGATGGAATCGATCGTCGTCATCGACTCGGATGTCGGTATCGCCGACGCGAACGCGAAGGTGAGCGGCGATGGCGCGAAGGCGTGTGGCGTCGTCTCCCCGGAGCCTTCGAGGAACACGACCATGTCTTCGAGGCTGCCGGGCTCGGCCGCCGTCGCGGCGGGCGCAGGCGGCGTCGCCTCGGGAGCCGGCGCGGGCGCGGTCTCGACGACGGGCGGCGTGAGCCCGGGTGCCGGCGCCGGTGTCGGCACGGTTATCGCCGGCCGCTCGGGCACCGCCGGCGTGCTCGGGCGCCGGAGCCCGCGAATGACCGGGATGGCGAGCAGCGCCAGCGCCACCAGGATCAGGGGGAAGATCCAGTTGCGCCTCGGCGCCTCGAGCTCCCTGATCGCGGGGCCGGTCACGATCCGTTCGTCGTAGCCGCGATCGCGCGACATGTCGACGGGGCGCGCGTGACCGTTGAAGAGTGACGCCACCGGACCGGGAAGCTTCTTCACCCAGCCGCTCCGCTGCTCGCGAAACATCGTCTGCAGCGCGCCGGCTCCCAGGCCGCCCGAGCTCTGCGCCAGCGCGGCGACGGCGACCGACGCAACGCCGCCCATCAGCTTCTGCGCCGAGGCCGCCTTGATCCCGGTCGCGCTCGCGACCGCTGCGGCGATCGAGGTCGACCGTGGCCCCAGCTCGTCCTGGATCAGCATTGCGGCGTGATCACCCGACGACGAAGCCGACGGGAACAGCGATCTGTCGTAGTCGCTCAGCCCGGCGCTGCGCCGCTTTTCGTCGATCACGTCCTTGAGGTGCCGCGCGCCCGTGTCGGAGCTAGCGACATCCGACAGCGCCGTCAACGTCGAGGGCACCGTCGCCGAGAGCGCCGACGCCGTCGAGTCGCGATCCTCGCTGAGCTGTGCAGCGACGCTGCGGATGACGTCGGGCGTGATCTGCCTGCTGACGATGCCCATCAGGTCCGGAGTTGCCGAAGTCGTCTGCGCCATGAGCTCACCTCCCCCTCACCGACGACAAAGCTGCATCCACCACGCCATCGGCGCGGACGCGGTTCAAAGGTCTCGAAGTTGCACAAACATTCCTTGGTGGGAGGAGGTGGCTGATGAGGTTCGACAAGGACAGCGTCCGGAACGGAATGTTCGTCATGGGCACCCAAGGAGAGCGCATCGGCAAGGTCATTCTCTGCAACGACGAGACGTTCGTGGTCGAGAAGGGAGTGTTCTTTCCCAAGGACTACGAGCTTCGCTACGACCACATCACCGACGTGACGGGTGGTACCATCCGCTACGCGCTGACCGACTTCTTGCGCGGGCGTACACCCGAGGCAGCGAAGCCGGCTCCGACAACGGCCGCAGGCCCGGTGCTGGCAAGCGCGGCGAGTGCCGCCGCGACGACCGAGACACGGCGGGCGGAGTCGGGCGACAGGGACGAGATCCGGATCCCGCTCCTGCGGGAGGAGCTCGGAATCGAGAAGGTCGCCCGCGAGTCGGGACACGTGCGGATCCACAAGACGGTCATCACCGAGGAGAAGCGCTTCTCCGTACCGGTCACGCGTGAAGAGGTCGTCATCGAGCACGTGGCCATCGGGCGCGACGCCGCGCTGACCGGCGATGACGCCTTCGTCGAGGACACGGTCGATGTGCCGCTGTACGAAGAGGAGGTTCGGGTCAGCAAGCACCCGGTCCTGGAAGAGGAGGTCGTCGTCAGAACCGTCGCCCACTCGGAAGACAGGGAAGGGTCGGCGATGTTGCGCCACGAAGAGGCCGAGATCGAGGACACCCGCAAGGGCCCTGGTCTGGGGGCGAGCAGCACGGATTACAGCTATTCGGATCCGGACGTCCGCCACTGACGAGGAGAGAGCATGGAGATGTCCTTGGGGCGGCGATCCATCGCGGAAATGGTGGGGACGTTCTGGCTGGTGCTGGGCGGATGCGGCAGCGCCGTGATCGCGGCGGCCTTTCCCGGTCTCGGGATCGGCTTCGCCGGGGTGGCGCTGGCCTTCGGCCTCAGCGTGTTGACCATGGCGTACGCGCTCGGTGGCATTTCGGGCGCGCACTTCAACCCCGCCATCTCCGTTGGACTGTGGATGGGAGGCCGCTTCCCCGGGCGTGACGTCCCCGCGTACGCGGCAGCGCAGGTTGCGGGCGCGCTGCTCGCGGGCGGCGTTCTTTACGCTATTGCCGCCGGCGCGCCGGGCTTCAGCCCGGCCGCCGGGTTTGCCGCCAACGGCTATGGCGCGCATTCACCCGGCGGCTATGCCCTGCCGTCGGCGGCTGTGTGCGAGCTGGTGCTCACGTGCGGGTTCATGCTGGTCATCATGGGCGTTACCGACAAGCAACGTGCCCCAGCGGGGTTTGGCCCGCTGGCGATCGGGCTTGCGCTGACGCTCGTACACCTCATCAGCATCCCGGTGACCAACACGTCTGTGAACCCGGCGCGCAGCACCGGCGTGGCGCTGTTCGCCGGCGGCTGGGCGGTGCGCCAGCTCTGGCTCTTCTGGCTGGCCCCACTGGTGGGCGGCGCGATCGGCGGCCTGCTCTACCGCGCGCTCGCTGAACCGCACGCGCGCCGCGAGGCCAGCTTCTCGACGTGATCGTTTGCGCTGGCTAGTTTGAAGGCAAAGCGGGAGGTGCAATCATGCTGACGGACAAGGCAGAGGTCGGTCTGGCGCAGGACGGTCTCGCGCAGAAGTGGGGCTGGGTGGTGGCCCGCGGCGTCATCGCGGTCCTGTTTGGTTTGATCGCGTTCAGCCGTCCGGGGCCAATGGCGTTCGGGATGGTGCTGCTGTTCGGCTGCTTCGCATTCGCCGCAGGCATCGCCACCGTGGTCGCCGCGGCCCGCAGCGGCCGCGCCGGTTCGAACTGGGGCGCCCTGCTGCTGGAAGGGTTGCTGAGCATCGCGATCGGCGTGCTCGCCGTGTTGTGGCCGGCGTCGACCGCGCTCGCGTTCGTATGGCTGATCGGCGCGTGGGCCCTGCTGACTGGCGCGCTCGAGATCGCGTCCGCGATCAGGCTGCGCAAGGTGATCGAGAGAGAATGGGTGCTCGGCATCGCCGGGGCGCTGGCGATCGCGTTCGGGCTGCTGATGTTCTACCGGCCGCTCGCGGGCGGCGTCGCCGTCGTGTGGTGGCTGGGCGCGTACGCGTTGATCTCGGGCGTGATGATGATCGTGCTCGGGTTCCGCCTGCGCAGCTACGCGCGCACGCACCGCGGCGAGCTTCCCGCGGGGGGCCTGCACCAGCAGGCGTGACCCCCCAACGGCCGCGCGACCGCCGCCGTCAGGTGGTGGGCGCGGCGCAGAACAACACGAACGACAGGCAATGGAAGCCGGAGTCCGACGACTGGCTGACCGACGTTCGCAGCACCTCGACGGTCGGGTTCGCGGCGAGCCATGCGCTCACCCGGTCGCCGAGGCTCTCGCGATCGCGCGACTTGGTCGCCGAGAACACCTTCACGAGGTTGATGCGCGCCGCTTCCAGACCGACGGCTCCGCCGGGCGCCAGGCTGGGCGCCGCCGACCAGGTCGGCCAGGTCGGGGGTTCCAGCTCGACCAAGATGTCCGGCTCATCTGTGGAATCGTCTTTCATGGCTCTGTTCCTGTAGGCGACACGAATGAAGATGCTGCGACACGGTCGCGCTGCAATCCCGCGCGCCCGTTCTGAGGCGGCGTATTACAGACACGCAACTCGCCGCGCGCGCTAGACGCGAAGCTCGCGCTCGGCGCGCGGGAGGTTCGTGCCGAGGTGCGCGTCGATCCACGCCTGGATGTCGGCCATGACCTGCTGCTTACCGACATCGGACAGCAGATCGTGGAAGTGCCCTTCGTACAGCTTCAGCGTCTTGTCGGCCGAGCCCGTCTTCTCGTAGAAGTGCTGACTCCCGCTCGGCTTGGTGGCCCTGTCCCGGGTGCCGTGCAGGATCAGCACGGGCAGCGTGATGCGCGGGAACTCCTTCTTCAGCCGCTCGTCGGCGCGGATCAGCGCGGCGACGGTCAACGCCGGCTGGACCTCGTTCATGATCAGCGGATCGGCGTTCATCGCCGCGACGACGGCGGGATCGCGCGAGAAGTCCTCGTTCTTCAGCTTGAGGGCGTGCGCCCGCGGCAGGATGCGGCTCAACCCCTTGACCACCGCCAGCGCGAAGTCCGGCGCCGGCACTTCGTGCGCGAAGCTCTCGCAGATCAGGCCATCGATCTGGTTCTGGTGGTCGAGGGCGTAGACGCAGGCGATGACCCCGCCCGCGCTGTGGCCGAGGAGGAAGACAGGCAGACCGGGCTCGCCCGCCTTGACCATCTGGATGAACGTGGCGAGGTCGCTCACGTGGTCCTCGACCTTCTCGACCAGGAAGCGCTCGCCCCCCGACCGGCCGCGGCCCCGATGATCCAGCGCGTGCACGGCGAGCCCCCTGGAGACCAGCTGCTCGGCAACCCAGCCGTAATGCCCGCTGTGAGAGTTGAATCCGTGGGAGATGACCACCACCGCGTGCGGCCTCCCGGCCGGCAGCCACGCCCGGGTGAAGATCCTGACGCCACCGATACCTTCGAAGCTTCCCTCGGTCATGGCGTCAATGTCGTCATCCGGGTCGATTGAACAAGTACGGCGCGGACCTAGCCGTACGCCGGAATTGAACAACTTTCGCTTACGGACTAGAAAGCCAGGGGTGATGTGGCCCCCTGGCGCGGGAGAGATGGCGAGGCGCGTGCGCGAGCACGCCTGGCGCGACACACCCCTCGGGCCCACCGACAGCTGGCCCGCTTCGCTGAAGTCCATCGTCGACATGCTGCTGTCGAGCGGCTTCGCGATGGTGGCGCTGTGGGGCCGCGGGCTCATTTCTATCTACAACGACGCCTACGCCGACCTGATCGGCGCGAAGCACCCGGACGCTTTCGGACGACCCACGCAAGAAGCGTGGCCCGAGCTCTGGCCGGTCGTCGCGCCCGTCATCGAACGGGTGTGGGCAGGTGAAACGATCACGTTCGTGGACGCACAGCAGCAGCTCGTTCGTCGGGGCAAAGCCGAGGACGGCTGGTTCACGAACTGTTACAGCCCGCTCCGCGACGAGACGGGTGGCGTGGCCGGCGTGCTGGTCACGCTGCTCGAAACGAGCGCGCGCGTGCGCTCCGAGGCGGCGCTGCGCGCGAGCGAGGAGCGCTTCCGCACGCTGCTGCACAACATCCGCGACTACGCCATCTTCCTGCTCGACGAGGCCGGGTACATCACCGAATGGAGCGAGGGCGCGACGCGGGTCTTCGGCTACAGCGGCAAGGCGGTCGTGGGACGCCACGTCTCGATCCTGTATTCCCCGGACGACGCCAGCGCCGGCACGCCGGCGGCAGAGCTGCAGCAGGCACGGACGAACGGGCGCGCCGAGACCGAAGGCTGGCGCGTGCACAAGGACGGCACCCGCTTCTGGGCCAACGAGATCGCGACCGCCATCCGCGACGAGCGGGGCGAGATGGTCGGCTTCACCAAGGTGAGCCGGGACCTCAGCGAACAGAAGGAGATGCAGGAGCAGCGCGAGGAGCTCCTCGCCGAGGCGACCGCCGCGCGGGGCGAGGCCGAGAAGGCCAACCGCGCCAAGGACGATTTCCTGATCACCCTGAGCCACGAGCTGCGAACGCCGCTGGCGCCGATCCTGCTGTGGGCGCGCGCGCTCCGCGCGGGCATGGTCCCGGCGAACGAGATCAGCAACGCGATCGAGGCGATCGTGATGAGCGCCGAGAGTCAGCTGCAGCTGATCGACGACCTGCGCGATCTGTCCCGGCTCAAGTCGGGTCGCGTCCTCCTGGACAAGCAGAGTCACTCCGTGGAGGACGTCGCGCGGGCGGCGATCGGGGTGATCGGTCCCAGCGCGCTCGCGAAGGGCGTGACCCTCGAGCTCGACGTCGCGCCCGATCTCGGGGAGGCCGTGCTCGATCGTGGGCGTTTCCAGCAGGTGCTGTGGAACCTGCTGTCGAACGCGATCAAGTTCACGCCCGAGGAAGGACGCGTATCGCTGCGCATCCGCAAGCAGGCCGGTCAGCTGGAGGCCATCGTGGCCGACACGGGCCAGGGCATCGAACCGGCTTTTCTCCCGCACCTGTTCCACCGCTTTCGCCAGGCCGAGATGCGCGAACGGCGCCGGTATGGCGGAATCGGCGTCGGCCGCGCGCTCTGCCGCCATCTGGTGGAGCTGCATGGCGGAACGGTCGAGGGACACAGCGACGGTCCCGGACGCGGCGCGATGTTCATCGTGCGTATCCCCTGGATCTCCCCGGAGGTAGAGCTGCTGGTCGACGAACCGACGGCGGCGAAGCCGG
>Ga0111539_10009408_pt1 | contig 12332 bp, 14 predicted proteins | sample RhiMethybrSRZTD1_FD_79667 | JGI IMG/M metagenome (GOLD analysis project Ga0111539, IMG submission 79667) | Populus rhizosphere microbial communities from Tennessee, USA - Rhizosphere MetaG P. TD hybrid SRZTD1 (version 2) (version 2) | ecosystem: Host-associated > Plants > Roots > Rhizosphere >...
GACGACAACTACCAGCAGAACGTCGCGCTGGCCAACGGCGAGGACCAGGCGGCAGCCCTGATGCATGTCCACGCCGACTGGATCCGGCGCCTGGTGAAGCTGGGCAAGCTCGACCGGGAGCTGGAGTTCCTCCCGTCGCCGAAGGAGCTCGCCCAGCGGCTCTCCGACGGTGACGGGCTCACCGCGCCGGAGCTGTCGGTGCTGCTCGCGTACACCAAGATCGTGCTGACCGAGGAACTCCTGGAGTCGGACCTGGCCCACGACCCGCTGCTGCGCGACCACCTCTACAGCTACTTCCCGTCCAAGATGCGCGAGGACTACCGCGAGCAGATGGACCAGCATCCGCTGCGGCGGCAGATCGTCGTGACGCAGATCGTCAACGGTCTGGTCAACGGCGCCGGGATCACCTTCTACCACCGGCTGTCCGGCGAGACCGGTGCCCGGGCGGAGGAGCTCGCCCGCGCCCACGCGACCGCACAGGAGATCTTCGGGACCCGCGACCTGATCACCAGGATCAACGCGCTCGACAACCAGATCGACGCCTGGATCCAGACCCACATGCGGCTGGCCGTGCGCACCCTGACCGAGCGAGCCACCCGGTGGCTGGTCAACAACCGGCGGCATGCCAACGCCACCGAGGCGGTCGAGCACTTCAAGCCGGGGGTAGAGCTGGTCGTACGCGACATGCCGGAGCTCCTGGTCGGCCGCGAGCGAGCGGCGCTGGAGCAGCGGGCCGCCGATCTGGAGTCCAACGGCGTCTCGGCCGACCTCGCGATGCAGTTGGCGGCGATGCCACCCGACTACATGGCGCTCAACATCGTCGAGGTCGCCCAGACCGAGGGGCTGGACCCGAAGGAGGTCGCCCGGATCCACTTCACGCTCGGCGACCGGCTCGGCCTGGACCACCTCACCGAGCGGATCCTCGCCCTGCCGCGAGACGACCGGTGGCGCACGATGGCCCGGGCGACGCTGCGCGACGACCTCCACGCGGTCCATGCCCAGTTGACGTCTCGGGTCCTGGCCTCGACAGCCGCGGACGCCACGCCGGCCGAGCGCATCGACGAGTGGACCGCGACCGAGGGAGTCGTGCTCGAGCGGGCGATGTCAACCCTGGAGGAGATCTGGAGCGAGGACACTCCCGACCTCGCTCGCCTGTCGGTCGGGCTGCGCGTCGTACGGTCGCTGCTGTCGGGGTGACGACCGGCTGTCCGATCCGTACCCCTACGGTGGGAGGGCAGGTCGTCGAGCAGGTCGCGGTCCGACATCGCGATCGGGGAGCAGTGCGATGAGCAGATCTCTCGCGACGCGGCTTCTGGTCGTGCCCGCAGCCCTACTGTCGCTGACCGTCGGACTCGTCGGTGCGACCGCCGGATCCGCCGAGGCGTCGCGCCGTGGTGATCCCGGTGACTTCCGGATCTACCGGCTGTCCGGTGGCGACGGTCCGCGAGTCGGCTGGGCCCACTGCCGGCGGATCAACTACCGCGTCAACTACGACCACGCCCCGAAACGCTCGCGCTGGCACGTCCAGGAGGCCGTGCAGCGGCTGCACCAGGCGACCGGGCTGCGCTATCACTATGGAGGGCGTACCCAGGCCAGGCCGACGCCGAGCGGGCGCAACTACCCGCGCGGCGTCAAGCTCGTCATCGGCTGGGCCGGTGCGAAGAGCAAGCACCTCGACCGGCGGCAGGTCGGTGTCGGCGGCTGGGCGGCCCGCAACGACGGCTCGATCGCCAGCGGCTTCGTGATCATCAACTACCGGATCAAGATGGCCCCGGGGTTCGGCAAGGGACCGCTCGCCGGCGTCCAGGGCACTCGCGGCCAGGTCCTGATGCACGAGCTCGCCCACACGGTCGGCCTGGCGCACGTCAAGGCGCGGGCGCAGATCATGTTCCCGAAGGCGACCCGCAAGATGGCCACCTGGGGCGCCGGCGACTGGCACGGGCTGCGCAAGCAGGGCCGTCGGGCCGGCTGCCTCTGACGGATCGGGCGGCGGTCAGGCCCGGACGCCGCCCGCCTCCTCCGGCGAGAACAGGGTCAGCTGCAGGTCCTCCGGCGCCGCCACCCGGGCGTTGACATGGCCCCACGGCGTTGCCTTCGGCGGCCCGAGGACGGTGGCGCCGGCCGCTGCCAGCCGCTCGGTGACTGCTGCCGAGTCGTCGACCTCGAGCGCCAGCCGGATGTGACCGGCCACCCGACGGCCGACCTCCAGCTCGTCGACCCGGGCCGCCTCGGCCTCGTCGAGCAGCTCCAGGGTCGCCCGTCCCGCGGTAAGCACCACACCGCGGCCGTCCGGACCCTCGAACGTCTCGACCTCGGTGAGTCCGAGCACGTCGCGATAGAACGCCTTCGCCGCGTCGTAGTCGCGCACCGTCACCGCCACCCGCAGCTCGCGTACACCGGAACCCTCCGTCATGTCCCATCCTCCTCGTCGGACGCCTGCCGTCAGGCTCCCAGCCGGACCGGGGGCGCGCAACGAGCGGGAGATTTCGCGGCGTACGAATTCAGGCTCGCCTAACCTATGTGAGATAAGCCTAATCAAAGCCGCGAATTCCCTTTACCTAATAGGCTTGCCTAGCCTTGCTGGCGGCATTCTCTAATCCTGAATAGGCTCATTGGCATGGCCCAGGCGATCGTCCAACCCGGCGGCGTCGACGAGATCGGCCACACCCACGCCGACGTGTCCGGCGGCTGGCTCCGGGCCGCTGTGTTCGGCGCGATGGACGGTCTGGTCACGAACATCTCGCTGGTCGCCGGTGTCGGAGCGGCGGGTGCGTCGGCACGAGTGATCGTGCTGACCGGCATCGCCGGCCTGGTCGCCGGTGCCTTCTCGATGGCGCTCGGCGAATACACCTCGGTGCAGACCCAGAACGAGCAGGTCGACCGCGAATGGGCCATTGAAGAACGCGAGATCCGGCGCAATCCCCGGCTCGAGGAACGCGAGCTCTCCGAGATGTTCATGGCGATGGGAATGACCGAGCAGACCGCCCTCGCGGCCGCCCACGACGTCCACTCCGACGTCGAGCGCGCGACGCTGGTGCATCTGACCCAGGAGCTCGGCATGGATCCTACGGAGAAGCCGTCTCCCAAGCTCGCGGCGATCTCGTCGTTCGCCATGTTCGCCGTGGGCGCGATCATCCCGCTGCTGCCGTACCTCCTGGGCTTCTCCTCGCTCACTGCCGGGCTGGTCGTCGGCGCCCTCGGCCTGCTGCTCGCCGGCGCGATCGCGGCCACCTTCACCGTGCAGCCGTGGTGGCGCGGCGCCGTTCGCCAGCTCTGCTTCGGTGCGATCGCCGCCAGCGCTACTTATCTGGTCGGGATAATGATCGGTGTCAGCGCCGCCGGCTGAACGATCGAGGGACCTTCGGTCCCTGTTCCGGCGGCGAATGGCTACCTAGCATGGCGAACGGACATGGCATCGACGCACTCAGGGAGTGAGCCATGACGAGCGCCAAGGACGCTTCATCGGTCATCGGGGTCGACATCGGTGGCACCGGCATCAAGGGCGCGGCTGTCGACGTCGCGAAGGGTGATCTCGCAACGGAACGGGTCCGGCTGCTCACGCCGTCCCCGGCGACGCCGGACGCGGTAGCCGGCGTGGTCGCGGAGCTTTTCGACAAGATCGGCGTCGACGGTACGGCCGGCATCACCATGCCGGCGGTGATCCGTGGCGGTGTCGTGGAGACGGCCGCGAACATCGACGATGCTTGGATCGGCGTGAATGCCGTCGAGCTCTTCTCGCGGACCACCGGCCGCGCGGTCGCCGTGGTGAACGACGCCGATGCGGCGGGCCTCGCCGAGGTACGGTACGGCGCCGGCCGGGACGCCTCCGGGGTCGTCGTCATGGTCACGCTGGGCACCGGCATCGGCAGCGCGCTCTTCGTCGACGGCGTACTCGTTCCGAACACCGAGCTCGGACACCTCCCGCTTCACCATGGCGATGCCGAGGACTGGGCGGCGGAGTCGGTACGCGAGAGCGAGGAGCTGTCCTGGAAGCAATACGCCCATCGACTGCGGAAGTACCTTGAACTGGTGGAGAAGCTGCTCTGGCCGCAGCTGATCATCATCGGCGGCGGGGTCAGCAAGAAGGCCGACAAGTTCCTTCCCCGAATCGAGCTGCGGACCCAGGTCGTACCCGCTGAACTACGCAACGAGGCTGGCATCGTCGGCGCCGGCGTACTTGCTCCGACAAGAGGAGAGTGACGTGGCAACTGATAGGCCAATGCAGCTCGGCATGGTCGGGCTGGGACGGATGGGCGCCAATCTGGTGCGGCGTCTGATGCGAGACGGTCATCGCTGTGTCGTGTACGACGTGAACGCCGATGTGGTGAAGCAGCTCGAGAGCGAAGGGGCGACCGGATCAAGCTCGCTCGAGGACTTCGTCGCCAAGCTTGAGAGGCCGCGTGCCGCCTGGCTGATGCTGCCGGCCGCGATCGTCGACCAGACCCTCGACGAGTTGGTCCCGCTGCTGGACCCCGACGACGTGGTGATCGACGGCGGCAACTCGTACTACCGCGACGACATCGCCCGGGCCAAGCGGCTGGCGGCCGACCAGATCCACTACGTCGACTGCGGGACGAGCGGCGGTGTATGGGGACTCGACCGCGGCTACAGCCTGATGATCGGCGGCGAGGAAGAGGTGGTCGAGCGACTCGACCCGATCTTCAAGACGATCGCGCCGGGCGAGGGGAGCGCGGAGCCCACGCCGGCGCGGACCCGGCAGGACGGCACGGCGCAACACGGCTACCTGCGCTGTGGTCCGAACGGCGCCGGGCACTTCGTCAAGATGGTCCACAACGGCGTGGAGTACGGGATGATGGCGGCCATCGCCGAGGGCCTCAGCATCATCAAGCACGCCGACGTCGGCAAGCACACGCAGGAGATCGACGCGGAGACCACGCCGCTGCGCGACCCCGAGGCCTATCAGTACGACATCGACGTCGGCGAGGTCGCCGAGGTCTGGCGCCGCGGCTCAGTCGTCGGGTCCTGGCTCGTAGACCTGATCGCCGACGCTCTGGCCCGCTCACCCGGCCTGGAGGACTTCGCCGGCCGCGTCTCGGACTCCGGCGAGGGCCGCTGGACCGTGCTGGCCTCGGTGGACGAGGGCGTCCCCGCGTCGGTCATCACCGCGGCACTCCACCAGCGCTTCGAATCCCGCGGCAACGGTGAGTTCACCGACAAGGTGCTGTCCGCGATGCGCAGCGAGTTCGGCGGCCACGCGGAGAAGAGCCAATAGCAGCTGACGCTCGCCTCCTGCTAACGCCGGTCGACTGTTGTCCACAGCCCTGATCTCGGGGTAGACCGCGGGTCGGTTCGGTGCCAGACTCGGGGCGCAAAGCGGACAAACGTCCGAAGCCGAATGGGCGCTCGGGGCGCTCGGGGACCGACCATTTGGGGTGGGCAGGGCATGACCAGCGCTGACCCGGCGTGGCGTGAGCGTGCGCCGGCGGACGGCTTTGCCAATAGGCTGGCCGAGCAGGTGCGGCTGCGGGTACGCGACTCCGGAGTGGATCCGCAACGCGACACCGCCGCCGTACGCCGGATCGCCGAGAGCATCGCGCAGGCCCATGACGAGCGGAGTCTGACCGGTGCGGTGGCGCCGCTCGAGGATCTGCCCGCTCTGGTCGACGACCTGGTCGCCCGGGTGGCCGGATTCGGGCCGCTGCAGCGCTATCTCGACGACCCATCGGTCGAGGAGGTATGGATCAATGAGCCGTCGCGGGTCTTCGTCGCCCGGCACGGCCGCCACGAGCTGACTCCGACCATCCTCACCGGCGACGAGGTGCGCGAGCTGGTCGAGCGGATGCTCAAGACGAGCGGCCGGCGGCTCGATCGCAGCCAGCCCTTCGTCGACGCGCTGCTGCCCGGCGGACATCGGCTGCATGTCGTGCTCGAGGGGATCTCCCGCGACTTCGCGGCGGTCAACATCCGCAAGTTCGTCGCCCGTGCGCGCAACCTCGACGACCTGGTGGCCCTAGGCACGCTCAATGCCCAGGCGGCGGCGTTCCTGCGTTCGGCGGTGGTCGCCGGGCTCAATCTCGTCGTGTCCGGCGGCACCCAGGCCGGGAAGACCACCCTGCTGAACTGCCTCGCTGCTGCGATCCCCGGCGCCGACCGGGTCGTCTCGGTCGAGGAGGTCTTCGAGCTGCGGTATGCACTAGCATTACACACATGCGCGCAGTTGTGTACACCCGACAAAGTCTCGACAAGACCGGCTCCGGTGCTGCCGTTGCTCGCCAGCGCGACGACTGCCGCAAGCTGTGCGCGGACCGAGGCTGGACGATCGTCCGCGAGTTCTCCGATAACGACATGTCCGCGTCGACCCGCAAACGGCGGCCGCAGTACGAGGCGATGCTCGAGCTGGTCGGCACGGCCGACGTTGACGTCATCGTTGCCTGGCACATCGACCGGCTCGTACGCCGCCTCGCGGACCTCGAGCCGCTCATCCAGCTCACAACGGACACCGCGACCCGCGTTGCAACCGTGACCGGCGATCTCGACCTGTCCAACGACGCTGGGAGGCTCGTCGGTCGCATCCTCGCCTCGGTCGCGCAGGGTGAGGTCGAGCGCAAGGGCGCCCGCCAGTCCCGAGCGCAGCAACAGGCAGCGCAGGAGGGACGGCCGTCCGGCGGTCGCCGACCGTTCGGGTACGGCGTACCCCGCCGCCATGACGGGCGGTTGGTGTGGGACGTGACCGAGATCAACCAGCCCGAGGCCGAGCTCGTCCGCGGCGCGTACCAGACCGTCATCGAGGGCGGCTCGCTGCGGGGCATCGCCAGCGACTGGAACGGCCGCGAAATCTCCACGACGATGGGCAATCGCTGGATTCACTCGACTGTCCGCCGGTTGCTGCTGAACCCGCGCAACGCTGCCCGGCGCACCTACAAGGGCGAGGTGGTCGGTCCTGCCTCGTGGCCTGCCATCATCGATGACGACACGTTCGACGCCGTCCACGCCATCCTGGTGATGCCCGATCGGAACACCACTACGGGCAGGGCCCGCAAGTGGCTGCTGCCGGGCCTGGCGAAGTGTCACTGCGGTTCCGACGTCATGACGGGCTGGACCCGACACGGCAAGCGCACGTACCGCTGCCGGGCCATGCGGGGCCACCTGGCGAGAGCCGCCGACCCGATCGACGACTACGTGTCTGCGATCGTCGTCGAGCGGCTGTCCCGTCCGGATGCGGTCGACCTGCTTGACGGCCGTGTCGGTCCGGACCTGGCCGACTTCCGTGCGAAAGCGCAGGCGATCCGCGATCGGCTCGACGACCTCGCGACCGCGCTCGAGGAGGGCGTACTCACCCTCCCGGCCGTCCGCAGATCCAGCGATCGACTGAAGCAGGAGCTGGTCGACGTCGAGGCGAGAATCGCCGCGCTGAGCGCAGTCGACGTACTTGCTCCGCTGATCGACGCTCCGGACGTCGAGAAGGCGTGGGTCGCGTTGGATCTCGAACGCCGACGCGCCGTCATCGACACGTTGATGGTCATAACCTTGCTATCGCCAGGTCGCGGCCGGCAGCCATTCGACCCCCAGAAGATTCAGATCGAGCCAAGGAAACCCTCGTGAGTCGCCGACGCTATCGCAGGCAAACGCGCAGGGCGTGGCGGATCGTGCCCATCTACTGCTACCACCGGAAGCTCCGATTTGAGCCGGGCGATCCTGACGCGCCCAAGCGGCGGCTCATCGCCCGGCTTAAGGTGCCGACTGACCCGGAGTTCCGAGCCGATCCCGGCGAGTGGACCGATGACGACGAAGTAGTCCGGCCGTTACCCGTCTCCGCCCTCTGGAAGTCGGCCGATGGGCCTGCCGAGCAGCCGACGCTCCAACGTCTGCCCGATCCGTCCGGAAGCCGCGACCACCACCAGTTGCTATGCCGGGAGCCTGGCTGCGGCACCAACGTGTCGCTAACCCATGCCACTGCCGACGACCTCGCACGCGAGGTAGCTCGCCAGGGAGTGCGGGAATTGGACCTGGAGCGGCTGGCCAAAGAGCGAGGAGCTGCTCGACGCAGGCGTGGCGCGCAGCCAAACTAGAACGATTAGTTGCTAGCATCTCTGGCAGTAGTTCCCAGAGCGACCCTCTCGGGTCGCGTGGCACGAACCGCGTCCGCGTCGGGACCTGTGGCGCGTCAACACCCGGCCGTGTAGCTCCCCCAGCGGGGAGGTCAAACCTCCCCTGCACGGAGCTGTACATGGACTCCAACGTCCGCCACTACCGAGCGAAAGTCGCCGGGCTTACTCGCGACCGGCTACCCGATGACCCAGAGCTGACCGACGCCCGGCGTGGCCTTGCCGAGGCTGGCCTCGCTGAGCACATCCGTAAGGTCGTCGACGGGTTTCCGCCGTTGACCGCAGAGCAGCGCGACCGACTCGCTGCGGCGCTGCGTCCGACCTCCGCCGCTCACCCAAACGAGGCGGCCTAGTGGCCGCAGGGGTCGGCCCCGGATACCTCGTGGATTCCGGGGCCGGACGCGACATGGGACACGGGGGGTCGTCCACGTCTGATGCGTTGACTGTAACAAGCAACGGTGACCGTCGTGGTGATCCAGATCGGGATGTCGGTCCTCTTCGGCGAGTGTTGCTTGACGCCGCTGCCGAGCATGGTCTGTCGATGAAGGACCTGACGGTCCTGGATAAGCGCAACGACCCATACCGCATCGACACCCCGGCCGGCCACCGGGATGGCGCCTGGCTGAAGGCGCAGATTGACGAGCTGGTCGACAGCTGGACGATTCACCTTCGCGGTCTGCATTACATCCTGGTGACCGTCCAGGCGGTCAAGCCGGACGGCGCGAGGTACCGGAACGTCGAAGCCGACTGGAAATGGCTGCTGGCCGACGCGGCGAAGGCTGCCCGCTGGCTCGGCTATGTGCCGTTCTCGCGCATCGTCGACCAGCGGAACGACCCGCCGACGGTGCGGACCTTCGACCCTATGGAGCCCGAGCCGTACCTGACCTTCCCTCTGGACATCACGATTCCGCGTGTGGAGAACATCGCGCCGAGGCTCCGCGTGGATGACTTCGAGGGCGTTCAGCCGTATCGGCTGGTGCTGGCGGGCGAGAAGTCCAGCCTGCGGCCGGTGCTCGCTCCGCTGGCCGACGAGTTGAGCGCCGACCTGTTTCTGCCGAACGGTCACATGTCCGACACGATGGCGCACCAGATGGCCAAGGCCGGCAGCCACGACGGCAGGCCGATGGCGGTGTTCTACATCTCCGACTGCGACCCGTCCGGGTGGGACATGCCTGGCGAGCTGGCTCGCAAGATGCAGGCGCTCAAGACATTGCTCTTCCCCGACCTCGAGGTCCAGGTCCATCGGGTCGCGCTCACCCCGGACCAAGTCCGCGAGTACAACTTGCCGTCGACGCCACTGAAGGACACCGAGACTCGCGCCGACAAATGGTCACTGGCGATGGGTGTCCAGCAGACCGAGGTGGACGCGCTGGCGGCCTTGCGGCCGGATGTGCTCGACCGCCTCGTCCGCGACGCCGTGGCACCGTTTTACGACTCCGAGCTCGACCGCCGTGTCGCCGCGGCACAGCGGGACTGGCTCGATACCGCCAGAGACGTGGTCACTGACCATCTGGACCTCGAGCAGCGCAACCGGATCCGCGACGACGCCGGCCCCAAGCTCGACGAGATGCGCGAGCAGATCGAGGAACTGAACGACCAGCTACGCATCGACCTCGACGACTTCGACCTGCCCGACATCGTCGTTCCCGAAGCCGAGGTCACAGGCGTGGGTGTCACGACACCCCTCTTCGATTCGGATGACGACTTCGTCGACCAGACCACCTGGCTCATCCACGACCGAAGCTACGGCGGTTCATCGTGACCCGACTGCCACTCCGGACGCGATGGCGCCGGCGACTTTGGTCGACCCGGCTCGTCAGCGCGACGGTCAAGGTCACCTTGCTGCTCATGTGCGACTACATGCGCGAGAACGGCCACGTCTCGGTCCCGCAGGCGACGTTGGCTCGCACGCTCGGATGCAACGACCGTCGAGTTCGTGACCACATCAAGCAGGCCATTGACGCCGAGCTGTTGTGCCGTGTCGGTGGTGGTTACCGCGGCCGTACAGCCGAGTATCAGGCGCTGCTTCCGGTCGAGAAAGGCGGACGAAAACTAGCCGCCATTAACGACCCCGAAATCGTCCGCTTTTCATGCGGGGAAAGGCGGCCCCCCGTCCGTCCGCCCATACCTACAACGGACCTCTCGTCGGATGGCTCAGCGCAAGACGAGAGCAGCGATGGAGACGACGAGATGGATGGTCTTCGTCTTGCCGACCTCACTCATCCATCCATCTCCTCGAACCACAACGGGCAACCTCCGGCCACGTCGACGCCCGACGACGACGCGGCAGCGGCCAGCCCGACCACGGCCAACGTCCGCCGAGCTCACTCGGTAGTCGAGACCACCCCACCACTGCACAACCCGCACATGGAGGTGACGGCCGATGGCTGACATGAAGCCCAAAGCTAGGGGTGAGCGCGATTGGCGACTGCCGCTGCCGCTTCGTCGATGCGAAGCGTGCGGTGCCACCGAAACCAGCTGCGAAGCCAACCAACTGTTCTCCGGCAGGAAATGCTGCGGCGCCTGCGAACACCCCAACCAGGAGACGCCATGAGACCACGCCAGAAGCCGCCAGAGCCGGCAGCGCCCGAACGATTGGTCAGGTACGTGCCCCACGAGTGGCCGGGCGAGGCCGACCCCTTCCGCGCCTGGTGTCGGGCACGACTCGACTATTCCAAGGCGCATCCCGACGGAGGGCTCGGCGACCCGCTCGACTGCCTCGCCGAACACCGCCGGCTTAGGCGGGAGCTGTCGTGAGGATAAAAGAGGCAAAAAGTTTAGAGCCCGCAAAGACCTTGATACCGCGCTATCGACATTTTTTTCTCCGACCCCTGAAACCGATCCCAAAAGTGGGTGGTCCTGAATGAGCAAGATCCCGCGAGCACCTGACGGCCTCGGCCCCTCCGGCCGTCGGCTGTGGCGAGCGATCCTGGTCGACTTCGAGTTGGCCGAGCACGAGATGTCGCTGCTGCGTCAGGCGTGCCGGGTCGCCGACCTGTGCGACCGGCTGCAGGAGGTCGTCGATGCGGAGGGACCGCTGACGACGACCCGGCTGGGCGAGCAGAAGCCGCATCCGGGTGTGGTCGAGCTCCGTCAACAGCGCCTCGTCCTGGCCCGGCTCATCGTGGCGTTGCGCGTGCCGCTGGGCGACCAGGAAGAGGCCGTCCCGCGGGGCCAGCGGCGCGCTCTCCGTGGTGTGTACGGCATCACCGGGAGCGTCTCGTGAGGCGCCGTCTGCCCGACGCGGGCGAGATGCCGGCGTGCCTGTCGAGCCCGGCCGCCACCGATGAGGACGGTCGCTACTGGCCTGACGTTGAGGCCTGGGAGCGAGCGCGGGCGATGTGGCCGGAGGACGGCTGGGACATCGGATTCACCCTGCCGGACGAGCCGTTCGACGAATCGATGATCTGAGTTTTTTTCACCAACCCAAGAGGAGATTGAAATGACCGAACAACTGTCCGACCTGGCCCGCAAGGTGGCCGATGGCGACGCCCCGGTGTCCGTGCTCGACGTGAATCCGGGCTCGCTGGTCTCGCCGGAGAGCGCCGTAAGGCGGCTGCACGCAGAACTGCCGGACCTGGGCCTCACGAGCCCGTTCGGTGAAGTCGCCGAGCGGCTGACCCGGGTGGACCGGATGCGGGTCGAGGCCACCCACCTCGACAATGAGGCGTTCCGCCGGCGCCGTGAGATTGCCGGGAGACTGGCGTCCGGCGACCTGGAGTTGTCCGCGGCGGTCGCCGCGCTGGACGTCACCACGACCGACATCGAGCCGGGCGTCCCCGGCATCGCGGTGCAACTGGCCGATGAGGCCCGGCAGTCGGCGCGGACCGCGCTGGCCGGCGAACTGGCAAGCCGCGCCGGCCAGCTCTTCGATCAGCTCGCCGAGGCCGTCGCTGCGACCGTGGCGTCGCTCGAGGCGCTGCCGGAGCCGCCGCGGAACTTGTGGGTTGGTCCGGACCCGACCGTCCTTCTCGCTCGCGCAAAGGGTCACGAGCAGACGCTGTCGATCGTGGCTGGTGCGACGTCGCGGTTCTGGCGACTGCAGCATCTGGTGTCGCTGGTCCGCGAGCAGGCCGGCTTCGGAGCCGAGAGGCTCACCTCCGGTGCACCGAGGGACGCGCTGGTGTACAAGAACTGGCACGCGACCATCGACGGCGACCGTGAGCTGCGCCAGACGCGGGCGAGCATGCAGTTGTGGCGGACCGTCGTCGATGATTGGCAGCCCGGCGTCTGGCGGCCCGACCAAATCGACGTGCCGGTCGAGGA
>Ga0111539_10009409_pt1 | contig 12331 bp, 11 predicted proteins | sample RhiMethybrSRZTD1_FD_79667 | JGI IMG/M metagenome (GOLD analysis project Ga0111539, IMG submission 79667) | Populus rhizosphere microbial communities from Tennessee, USA - Rhizosphere MetaG P. TD hybrid SRZTD1 (version 2) (version 2) | ecosystem: Host-associated > Plants > Roots > Rhizosphere >...
TCCCCTGGCTATAGTCGATCCTGAATTTGCAAAACATCAATTGAAATTGCTTACCAAAGAGTGGTACATGCATCCGAATGGTCAGCTTCCTGCTTACGAATGGGCATTTGGGGATGTCAATCCCCCCGTTCACGGCTGGGCTACTTGGCGGGTGTATAAGATCGATCGGGATATTCAGGGAAAAGAAGATCGTGCCTTTCTGGAGGAGGTCTTCCATAAATTGCTATTGAATTTTACCTGGTGGGTAAATAAAAAAGATAACAACGGTAACAACATATTTCAAGGTGGCTTTTTGGGAATGGACAACATCGGCGCCTTCGACAGAAGCAGCAAATTGCCGGCCGGTGGATTTATTGAACAATCTGATGGAACAAGCTGGATGGCCATGTTTACGTTGAACATGCTCAGGATGTCTTTGGAGCTTGCGAAAGAAAATCCCACCTATGAAAGCCTGGCAACGAAATTTTTTGAGCATTTTCTATACATCGCCGGTGCCATGGCAAATGTTGGAAACGAGGGTATCAATCTTTGGGATGAGGAGGACGAATTTTTTTATGACGTGCTTCACACGCCGGATAACCACCGCCTGAAAATGAAAGTGCGGTCGATGGTAGGATTAATACCATTGTTCGCAGTGGAAGTTCTCGATCAGGAGTTGTTCGATTCTATGCCAAAATTCACCAAACGCCTCCAGTGGTTTTTATTAAACCGACCCGATTTGGCGAATCTGATTTCTCGATGGACAGAAAAACGGAAAGGCGAAAGGCATTTACTGTCACTTTTGCGTGGCCACCGAATGAAGAAATTGTTAAAGAGAATGCTGGATGAATCGGAATTTCTTTCCAGCTATGGAATCCGGGCATTGTCGCGACAACACCTGACTGATCCTTATAAGCTCTTCGCAAATGGTGCCGAATTTGTCGTCAAGTATACGCCAGGCGAGAGTGATACTTCCCTTTTCGGAGGAAATTCCAATTGGCGTGGACCAATTTGGTTTCCCGTCAACTTTCTCCTAATTGAATCCCTCGAACGTTTTCATCACTATTATGGGGATGATTTCAAGGTAGAACATCCCACAGGATCAGGAAACTATAAAACGTTGCAACAAATTGCTGATGATTTGTCTGATCGACTGATCAATATTTTTACAAGGGATCAAAACGGAAGAAGGCCTGTGTTCGGAACCTGTGATTTGCTTCAGAACAACGAACATTTTCGGGATTACATTTTCTTCTATGAATATTTTCACGGAGACAATGGAAGGGGCGTTGGTGCAACCCACCAGACTGGGTGGACCGGGCTCGTGGCCAAATTAATACAGCCCAGAAAATGATTTAGCAATAGATCATTTATGATATTTGTAAAGCGTAATGGAACGCAGAGTCCCTTTTGAAAGTTTTGTCTTGGGGCTTTGTGGCAAAGTGTCTTACTCGTTGTCGTTTAACCTGAAATTTCTTCAACAATGAAATTCGACAAAAAAGTCCTCTCTGATTTTGGAATTTCTCAAACGCTGGAATGGATCGAAACCAACGGATTGGGTGGTTATGCCAGCGGAACAGTGTCGGGTGCGAATTCTCGTCGATATCACGGATTATTGGTTGCTGCCGCTCAACCGCCTGTAGGACGAATGAATGTCCTCTCAAAACTAGATGAAGCAATCATCGTAGCAGAAGAAAGGTATGATCTCGGTACCAATCAATATCCTGGGGTAATTCATCCACAAGGGTATAAATTTCTAAAAAGCTTTGAGCGGGATTTGTTCCCACAATTTTATTTTGAGGTAAATGGTATAGAAATTAAAAAAACGATAGCAGCAATCCATGGCGAGTCCACGACGGTTGTTTTGTACGAGATAATGGAAGCGCCTTTATCGTTTGACTTCGAGTTGTTGCCTTTATACGCCAGTAAAGATTTCCATCATATTTCCTATGCGAATGATTTCATCAGTCAGCAATACATCTTTGAAGATGGCATTTTCAGAACATTGAACTATCGGGGCTGTCCTGAGTTATTTATTGCCGTGCCTCAATCTGAATTTACAGAGTCGAGAGGATGGTTTTATAATTTGGAATATTCGGTTGAGCGGGATCGCGGTTTAGATTATCGGGAAGATTTGTATAGCCATGGAGTTTTCTCGATCAAACTAAAAAAAGGAGATATGCTTGGAGTAATTATTTCTACCGACGACCCAACGGGGAAAGATGCATTCCAGCTTTTTGAAATGGAAAGGGAAAGGCGCGTGGCATTAATGGAAAAATTTCCGTTAAATGATTCATTGAGATCGTTGGTGCTGGCAGCCGATCAGTTCATTGTAAAACGAGGTGACCATAATACGATTATTGCCGGTTACCATTGGTTTGCGGATTGGGGGAGGGACACTATGATCTCGCTTCCTGGACTTTGTCTGGTCACGGGTCGACAAGAAGACGCAAAGGAAATTCTTTTGCAATTCTCGGAATATATCACGGAGGGAATGTTACCAAATCGATTTCCTGATCATGGCGAGGTTCCGGAATACAATACCATCGACGCTACACTTTGGTTTTTCAACGCTATTTATTATTACTATAAACATACCGGTGACAAAGAGTTTGTAAAACAACTGCTTCCGGTTTTAAAAGACATTATAGAATGCCATTACAAAGGGACGCGTTACAACATTAAGGTTGATCCGGCGGACGAATTATTGTCGGGTGGAAGTGATGGCGTTCAGCTCACTTGGATGGATGCAAAAGTGGGAGATTGGGTGGTGACGCCACGCCGCGGAAAACCAGTTGAAATAAATGCGTTATGGTATAATGCATTGTGCACATTAGGTGTATTACTGGTAGAAGTGGATAGTGCTAATGAGGCCGAACTGTACGGTTCAAAGGCTCGAAAGGTGCGCGAGAGTTTCAACCGTTTGTTCTGGAATAAGACCCAAAATTCCCTCTATGATTTTATAGATGGTGACATTAAGAATGATGATCTGCGGCCGAACCAGGTTTATGCATTAAGTCTTCCATTTCCATTGTTAGAAAAAGACCGGGCAAAAAAAGTTTTTGAGACGATCACAAAATTTCTGTTGACACCCAAGGGACTGAGAAGCCTGGCGTCTCAATCAAAAGAATACAGACCTTCGTACGGAGGAAATGTTTGGAGTCGTGACGGCTCCTATCACAATGGGACGGTATGGAGTTATTTAATCGGTCCATATCTTGATGCATTGTTTTACGTCAAAGGAGAAAAAGGTAAAAAGCAAGCGGCGGATATTTTGCAGAAATTTCTGGAACAGCTTTATGAAGCCGGCGTTGGGACAATATCGGAAATTTTTGACGCTGAATTTCCCTTTAAAGCGCGTGGTTGTATTGCTCAGGCGTGGGGCGTGGGAGAGGCCTTGCGTGTTGGTATCGAGTACGATTTATTTGAACATCTCGAGAAGGAAGAATCTATCCCCCTACATATGTAAAAGGCGTAATGGATTTCAAACGTTTTTTTATTTCGTCGTTGACGGCAAGGCTATCAATGAAATCCGTCATGCTTTGTTGTGTTATTTTTTCGTTTTTACGGGTCAATGCCTTCAATGCCTCATAAGGATTTGGATATCCTTCTTTTCGTAAAATTGTTTGTATGGCTTCAGCAACGACGGCCCAGTTGTTTTCGAGGTCTTGTCTTATGGCAATTTCATTCAATTGAATTTTACTCAATCCTTTCATGATAGATTGGATAGCAACATAAGTGTGAGCAATAGGGACACCGATATTTCGCAGCACGGTTGAATCCGTCAGGTCGCGTTGCAAGCGTGAGATAGGGAGTTTAGCAGATAAAAACTCAAAAATAGCATTCGCAAACCCCAGGTTACCTTCCGCATTTTCAAAGTCAATCGGATTCACTTTGTGTGGCATCGCAGAGGAGCCTATCTCGCCTTCTTTTATTTTTTGTTTGAAATATTCCATGGAAATGTACTGCCATAGATCCCTACACAGATCGATGAGAATGGTATTAATGCGCTTCAGACCATCGAACAATGCAGCCATGTTATCATAATGTTCTATCTGAGTCGTAGGAAAGCTGCGCACAAGTCCTAAATGGTTGCAGAAATCGTCAGCAAATTTGTTCCAGTCGATATTCGGATAAGCAATATAATGGGCGTTTAAATTACCCGTTGCGCCACCAAATTTAGCGGAGAATGGAACCGCTTTGACCTGATTTAATTGCTTTTCAATACGCGTGGCGAATACCATGATCTCTTTACCTACGCGCGTCGGCGAAGCGGGCTGTCCGTGCGTATGGGCAAGCATAGGCACATCTTTCCAATCCTTACCTATACCGTTGAGCCGGCTCAGCAAACTTTCAATCTTCGGAAAGTACTCATCCTCAATGAAATTCTTAATCAGCAACGGAATAGCGGTATTGTTGATATCCTGAGAGGTCAATCCGAAATGAACAAACTCTTTGAACGGTTCCAGTTTTAATGAATCAAATTCTTTTTTTATATAATACTCTAAAGCCTTAACATCATGGTTAGTAGTCTTTTCAATCTCCTTGATCTCTTCCGCCTTCGCCTCTGTAAAGTTCTTGAATATGCCTCGTAGGTCTTTTAAACGATATACTGGAAAATCATCCAACTCGGTCACTGAACCAGATAATGCGATGAGGTACTCGATTTCTACCTGAATTCGATATTTCATCAGCGCAAATTCGGAGAAGTAAGGGGAAAGGGGCTTGACGGTTTCAAAATATCGTCCATCGATGGGCGATATGGCGGTAAGGGGATTTAGCTCCACTGTAAGGTTTGTTAAATGTCAAAATTAATCGCTTATGCGAACAACCCAAAATTTAAATTATTAGTGACTACTTTTGTATCCCAAAGAAGAAGAACAGGAATCCCTTCTTCCTTGTTGTAATAGCGTAAAACTATAGTGTAACCGAGCGAACACGAATACCTTTTCAACGGATAACGAAAACCACCCTCATGGCCTTTAGCTTTTTTAAGAAATCAGAGAAACCAAAGAAAGAAGAAACTCGCGGCAGCGGACCAAAGTATTATGATCTACTGGTAAAAAATATTGTTCAGGAAACAAAGGACGCGATTTCGATTGTATTTGCCCATCCTGCTGCTGGTAAAATAAATTATAAAGCGGGACAATTTTTGACGCTGATCGTCAATGTGAATGGTAAAGAAGTTCGAAGGGCCTATTCGTTATGCTCCTCACCCTTTGTTGATCAGGATTTGGCCGTCACGGTAAAACGTGTTGACGATGGTTTGATGTCCAATTGGCTCGCCGATAATTTGAAAGTAGGGTCTACATTGAAGGTCATGGAACCTATAGGCAAGTTCACGACCGAGTACAAGCCTGACAATAAGCGCCATATCATTTTATTTGCCGGTGGATCCGGTATTACGCCCATGATGTCATTGATCAAGAGTACGCTGGTACAAGAACAAAATAGCATTTGCTCCTTGATCTACTGTAATCGGGACATTGATAGCATTATCTTCAAATCTGAACTTGAAAAATTAGAAATAGCAGATGAAGGGCGATTGCATGTGATTCACGTGCTCGACAATGCGCCGATGAACTGGCAGGGCTATTCAGGGCTGTTGAATCACGATATGTTAACAAAACTTTTTGAACGCATTCCGGATTGGGGAATTGAAAAGACGACCTACCTGATGTGCGGACCGGAAGGCATGATGAAGAATGTTGAATCACTCCTGGACAAACGCAGTATCCCCAAAGAAAAAATATTTAAAGAAAGCTTTGTTCAAGGCACGATCAACAAAGAGGATAAAAAACAACCAGAAGTACCGGGCGAACCAAAGGCAAGGGAAGTGACCATTCGCTACGATGGACAGGAATATAAAGTTTTGGTTCCGGCCAATAAAGCCATTCTCGAAACTGCCCTGGATCAAGGTATTGACTTGCCTTATTCCTGCCAAAGCGGACTTTGTACGGCTTGCCGTGGTAAAGCATTGTCTGGCCAGGTAAAATTGGACGAGGAGGAGGGCCTTTCTCAATCTGAACGGGCTGAGGGGTATGTGCTCACGTGTGTAGGCCATCCGTTAACCGATGATGTGGTGATTGAGATTGGGTAAAAAAAAATAGGTTTAGGTTTGTGCATTGATTGTTTAGCCGCGCATAGCCACGATTGTCCCCTTTAATTTTTTTGACAGTCGCGCCATCTGTATTAACAAGGGCACAAAGATAGCTGCTTGCATCACGCCTGTAAGCTCAAACAAAAAGTTGTTCGGCATGACATACATGGATGGCGGGAACATCTTGTCAAGGATAGTTTCACTTGCTCCTGAGAAGAAAAAGACATTTTTTAAAGCGTGGTTATAAACCCCCTCATATCCTCCGATCAATATGATGGAAAAAATCAGGATGATCGACCAGTAAAGCACTAGCAATAAATTTTTCCCGAGAAACTCGCGCTTCGTTAGAAAATGACTTCCAACCAGGGTAAAAATAATCACAGGTATACTCACCATGAGTATGTGTAAACGCCAGGGCGTATGGTAAACAACAGCGCCATACACATGATGGATCGACGTGATGATCATCAATGCATTGCTGTAAAGGCTCGATTTTGCAACTTCTTCTTTCATGATTTCGTTTGTTTTTAGATGCAAAACTATTGGTGAGCTTTACTAGCATCAAGTAGTTACCGACTGGGAACCAGCCCTTTTGAGTGCTAATCAATTGATAATCAAAAAGTTTTTTTATGCTTGAACACAACAACTATGACGCTGGAATTTGTGTAATGACCAAAATCAACAACCTGATCGGTGGGAAATGGAAACCCATTATTCTTTATCTTATTCAACACGATATTAACCGTTTTGGCGTGCTGAAAAAAAGTATGCCCAGGATCAGTAAAAAAGTATTGACGAATCAGCTTAGGGAATTAGAGCAAGACAATCTAATTCACAGAGATGTTCAGGTCGCATCTGCGCCTCAAATTGTTGTTTATAGCTTGACATTGAAGGGAGTTTCGCTCCGTCATCTTATTGATAAAATGGTCGACTGGGGTATGGATTATTTTAAGGATGATTATTCAGATACTCTGTTAGCGAAGTTTGAAAAGTTCAGGTAAGCGTCATCTGGAAGAAGTGAAATAGACAAGCAAGGTCCCTTTAATCCCTTAATTTTACTCTAAGCACATATCGGTCCGCAGTTAGATAAAGTGTTTTTTCATCTGGCGACAAGGCGCAGTTAGAAGTTAATTCAGAGATTTTGATTTTACCAAGTACTTTGCCATCGCTGTTAAAAATCCAAACGCCCCCAGGGCCGGTAGCAAATACATTCCCTTGTTTGTCGATCTTCAATCCGTCAGGGAGACCCTTTTCTGTTTTAGCAATTTCACTGGCATCGTAAAAAATTCTAGCGTTGGCGACTGAGTCGTTTTCCAACAGATCAAATGCATACCATTTTGCCTTATCGGGATCTGAGTTTGCCACGAGCAAAGTTTTTTCGTCGGGGAATAAGTCAATACCATTGGGTCGTGTAATTGTATCCGTAATAATTTTCAACGCGCCATTTGTAAACTTATATACCCCTTGGAATGGTAGCTCTTTGGTAGGATCTTCGCCTTTTTTTGGAAGGCCGTATGGAGGGTCCGTTAGGAACAGGTCGCCTTTGCTGTTAAAGACAGCGTCATTTGGGCTATTAAACTTTTTTCCCTGGTAATTGTCGACCAGTGAAATAAATTTCGGCTCAGGTGCGGTCAAAGGCGCATCCATGATCGCCACGCGTCTATCACCATGCTGGCAAATGACGAGTTTGCCGTCGTTACTAAGTATCAATCCATTTGATCCTGGCTCGTCGCCATACGGCAGTGATCCCGTTCTTCCGGAGGGTGTCAGGTAAGTCTCCTTTCCTTTTTCTTCGGTCCATTTGTAGACAATGTTCGTTGGCACGTCGGAGAACAACAAGGCTTTTTGATCTTCGATCCATAAGGGCCCCTCGCTCCATTCAAATCCATCCGCGAGAATCTCGACCTGCGCGTCTGCCTTCACGATCGCATCAAATGCCGGGTCTATTCTCTCGATCGACCCTACCGAAGCAACTGCGTCCGCGGTGTCTTGTTTTTTGGCACAGGAAAGGGAACACATCAGAAGGAAACAAATGACGGTGTATTTCATGGGTAGGTTTAGTTTCTTATGAAAAATAGATAAAAAAGCTTAAACCTTAAAGCCGAAGGCAGAAAGCTAACATGCGAGCTTTCAGCTGACAGCGCACAGCTTATAGCTTCATTCTGCGGCAACCTCGAACTTCGAACCTCAAACTTCAAACTTAAAACGCTCGCTCAACTCCCCTAAACTTCGCGTCATAATTTTTAAGAGATTCGATGTATTCATACCTAACCTTTGAACCAGACTTGTCAACCCTTGTATATATGAATTTCGAACTCATCTCCCATTTTAATTCGTAGCTGATAAGATTTTTATTGAGTATTTTTTTATTATTCACCCTGTCGACAATTTTTTCTGTCTTGAACAGGCGCCGGGTAATACTATCATAACCTTTGATTGTAAAGGTGCCATAGCTATGAATCAGGTCATCTGAAATATCAGCGTCGAGTTCGTATTTTGTTTTCGATAATTTTCCATCTAGAAAATACAATGTAATTGACTTAACGGGATGATTGTAAATGGTTTTATTCGGATCTTCAATGATGTAAAACTCCGCCCGTTCCTGAAAAAATTTTCCGAAAAGATCTTTGCCGAGTTCATATTGCCGAAGGGTATCGAGCGTACCATCGATCCGAAGGAATCGTTCTGAAACATTTTTTTCACTCTTCTTGATTTCCGCCGGATCAAGGTCCTGTTGCTCTTCCTCCTTCTCTGAAGCCTTTTCACAGGAAATCAGCGCTAAACAAAAAAGTAAAAAAGCAATCCTAATCATAAGAATCAAGTCAATCTATAGTTTTCACACGACTTACCGCAGACCCTATCCGAATACCACCTTTATTGCGGAATAAGCGATAAGTTCATCCTCTTCTTCCGATAACCCACTCACACCAATTCCTCCAATCACCATATTGTTTTGTCGGATGGTAACGCCGCCTCCGAAGCCAGTTATCCCCTCATCTCCCCAGAAATCCGGGGGCCTATTGTTGTTCAGCATAAACTCGCCCATCAATTTGGTGTCTTTCCTATCCCGTGCCGCAGTGTATGCCTTGTTGTGGGCAATTCGAGAAGCCGCAGGACTTGCTTCATCCATCCGGAGAAAAGCAATAAGTTCTCCTTCCGGACCACTGACGGCAACAGCCACTTGTTTAGCTATTTTTTTTACTTCGACAACGACTTGTTCAATTAATTGAACGGCTTCCTGTGAGCTGACCTTTTGGTATGGATACATATTTTGATGGTACAAATGTCTAATGTAAGCGCTCCATGGAAATAATGCAAAGGAGGTATGGACGTCTTGTCGAAGAGGTTCAGCGTGAATTGCGACAACGTTTAAAATTTAGGTAGCTACTTAAAATTTTAATTAGCTACCATATAAAGAAAGAAGGATAAACGGTAATGGTTTCCTATTTTGCCGGCGCTTTAAAATAGAGCATGGTTTCCGTTTCCGGCCTTTCTTATAAATTTTCAGCGGCTCCGGGTATCTCGTTTCCGGATTTTACCGTGAAGAGCGGCGAGCATTTTTTATTGTTGGGCGAATCAGGAAGTGGAAAAACAACCCTCCTCCACATGCTGGGTGGACTCCTTCGTAATTATTCAGGTTCCATCCGCATTAACGATGTGGCGCTGGAAACATTGAATGAACACAGGTTGGATAAATTCAGGGGCCAAAACATAGGATTCATTTTTCAACGTAATCACCTGATCAGTGCACTGACGGTTGAGCAAAACCTCTTGATGCATTCTTATTTAGCGGCACTACCACTTCATGCTGAGCGAATGGAGGAAGTATTACGCAGCCTTGGAATTGCCGACAAGCGAAAAAGTAATATTTCTCACTTGAGCCAGGGGCAGGCTCAACGTGTTGCGATAGCCCGTGCCGTCATTAACAAGCCGTCCATCATTTTTGCAGATGAACCAACCTCTGCGCTGGACGATAGGCATTGCGACAATGTTATTTCTCTGCTTATTGATGTAGCCAACAAGAATCAATCGACTTTACTCATTGCTACGCATGACCAACGTTTAAAGGACAGGATCGAAAGAAAAATAATTTTGACCCATTAAAATTATGAAGGGAATTTTTGAAGTTCTAGATGAGATAATTTCCCGGCAACTGATAACGGATAACGATTAACTGATAACGGACAACGGCCAATGAACCTTTTCATCCTCGTCTGGAGTTATCTCAAAGCAAGGCCCCTTAACACGGCGATCAACATCGTTTTGCTTGCGCTTGGCATAGCGGTCATAACAATCCTTTTGTTATTTAAAAATCAGCTGGATCAAAAGATCAATGAAAATTCCAAAGGAATTGATCTTGTCATTGGGGCGAAAGGTAGTCCACTGCAGCTCATTTTGTGCAATATCTTTCACGTTGATTTTCCCACGGGAAATATCAAACTAAAGGAGGCCGATAGAATTTCAAAGAATCGACTAATAAAGGCAGCCATACCGTTGGCGCTGGGTGATAGTTACAATTCGTATCGAATAATAGGAACAAATATTCGTTATGCTGAACTCTACCAGGCGCAGCTCGCACAGGGCATTTGGTGGAAAAATAACCTGGAAGTAACGGTTGGTGCCAACGTGGCCCTCCTGGCCAGGCTTCAGCTGGATGACAAATTTACCAGTGCACATGGTCTTACCCAGGAAGGCCACGCGCATATTGAGCACCAATATGTCGTAAAGGGTATTATGCGAAAAACGAATACGGTGCTGGATAATTTGATTCTTACAAACGTCGAAAGTATTTGGGAAATGCATGAAACATCGGCGGACTCAGTGGCGCCTTATAACGTGAAGGATTCCGCAACGCTGTTTTCGTCGCTGGTGCCCTCAGTTGCAGCCGATGACTCCGTTAAGGAGATAACCTCTTTGCTTGTTAAGTACCGGTCGCCAATGGCAGCGGTTCAGCTTCCGAGAATCGTGAATGCCCAAAGCAGTCTTCAAGCGGCATCGCCAGCCTTTGAAACTGCCCGGCTGTTTTCAATTCTGGGCGTCGGTGTAGACGTGATCATGGCTTTTGCTTACGTCCTGATTTTGATTTCGGCCCTCAGTATATTCATTGCGCTTTACAATTCATTAAAGGAAAGACGTTACGATATGGCCGTTATGCGGTCGATGGGTGCATCCCGTTCAAAACTGGTTGTTTCTCTTTTAACGGAGGGCGGCTTATTGACATTACTTGGCTGCCTGATTGGCTTGCTCCTGGGCCATGGCGTATTGATGATTTTATCTTCCGTGGTGGAACAAACCCAAAAGGCAGGAATTACTGGTATTATTTTCTATTCCGAAGAATGGATAATTTTGGGCGGATCTTTGCTACTGGGATTGCTATGCGCGCTGATACCGGCCGTCCAAGCTTATCGAACGGATATTTCAAGCGTACTGGCAGGGAATTGAATATTGATACTATGGGAATAACCTCAACACCGTGCCTGGCAACGGGCAGGCCTCAAACATTAAAAGGTCGGCACAAAAGATGGATGATATGCGTTGCAATGCTTATTGGAATTACCAGTCTCTATGGTCAAGTCAAACCAAATGCGTGGGATCTGTTCGCAAAAACAAAGTTTGAATCGAAGTTCAATGAAAAGTTAGGGGAATACCTTTTCTACCCGAACTTTCCTGCCGACCTGAAAGCCATGGTGGGAAAAGAGATTACGATTGAAGGTTACTATGTTCCCTTTGCCCCAGAGGACGGCAACTATATCATTATCTCCAAGTTTCCAATGAGCCAGTGTTTTTTTTGTGGTGGGGGAGGTCCCGAGTCTATTGCCGAAGTAAATTTTACAAAACAGCCTCAAAAATTTGATGTCGACGATCTCATCACCGTTAAGGGTAAATTAAAACTCAACATTGATAATCTTGATCACGTCAATTTTATTGTGGACGAGGCCATTCTCATATCAAAGTAGGTGCGCGATTGATTCGCATCCGTGATACAAATACAAAATTCTTTTTTAATCGAAATCCGGTTTGGTTGGTCGTGTCGTAAGTGAGATATATTAAAACAAACTCACCTATGAAAAAAACTATTTTAACGCTCGCTTTGGTGGGCGTTTGCTTCATGATGACACGGGCTCAAACCGTTTGGGTTGGTGGTGAAGAAATGTATCCTGCGAAGGATATCATCGACAACGCGATCCATTCAAAAGATCACACAACATTAGTGGCGGCGGTTAAGGCAGCAGGCTTGGTTGAGACGTTAAA
>Ga0111539_10009410_pt1 | contig 12331 bp, 9 predicted proteins | sample RhiMethybrSRZTD1_FD_79667 | JGI IMG/M metagenome (GOLD analysis project Ga0111539, IMG submission 79667) | Populus rhizosphere microbial communities from Tennessee, USA - Rhizosphere MetaG P. TD hybrid SRZTD1 (version 2) (version 2) | ecosystem: Host-associated > Plants > Roots > Rhizosphere >...
CCAGCAGGCTCCGGGAGGAGCACAGCGACAAAAAAATGCTGCTGGTCGCCGTGACGGGTTACAAGCACGACGCCGTTCGGCTGGAGCGGGCCGGTTTCGACGAGCATGTGATCAAGCCTCCGAGCATGTCGAAGCTCTCCGCCATACTTTCCGCGTCGGACAGCGTGAGGGCCTAGGCGCAGGTCGTCCGAAAACCACGGCATAGCCCGAGAAAAGCACGACAGCTCTTGAACCGGCTCGGCGGCGCTGGCTAAAACCTGTTCGAGGCGCTCTGCCAGATGATGCCGCGACTGCCCCGAGCTCCAGAGCGCGACGGCTTCACGCTCCAACCAGTCGCCACGACGAATGCGTAACATCGCGCTGCTGGCGGAGGGCGCAGGGTGGGCTCGCTAGCTTCCGGCGCTTTCCGGCGCTTCCTCGAATCTCCGCGGGCCCCGATCTGGGCGGCGCTGATCGGCGTGCTGCTGAGCTCGCCCGCGCTGTTCAGCGGTTTCCACACCGAGGACTGGACCTTTCGAGCGGTGGCGCCGGAGCCGCCCTTCTCGCTCCCGTGGAGCGTCAACCTGTGGGGACTCGACGGCCGGCCCGATGACGAGGCGGTCAAGAAGATCGTCTACGAGGCCAAACGGCTCGGAGCCTTGCCCTGGTTCGGCGACGAGTACTTCCACGTGTCGTTGTGGCGGCCGCTCGCGTCGTGGACGCATCACCTCGACTTCCGGCTGTTTCCCGACTCGCCGCTCTTGATGCACGCGGAGAACCTCGCCTGGTACGGGCTTCTGGTGCTGGCGGTCGGCGCGCTGTACCGCCGCGTCCTCGCCGCGCCGGTCTTTCCCGCCTGGACGAGCGGGCTCGCAGTGCTCGCCTACGCGGTGGACGACGCGCATGGCCACGCCGTCGGCTGGATCATGAACCGGAGCGCCGTGATGGCCGCGCTGTTCGGCGTGATCGCGATCGCGTCGCTCGATCGCTGGCGGCGCGCGGGCTCTCGCGCCGGCGCGGCGCTGTGCAGCGTCGGTCTCGCGCTCGGCCTCGCGAGCTCGGAATTCGCGCTCGGCAGCGTGGGCTACCTGATCGCGCACGCCGTGTGCCTCGATCCGGGTCGCCCGCTGCGGCGCTGTCTGGTTTCGCTGGTGTGGCTGATCCCGCTCGCGCTCTGGGCGATCGCCTACCGCGCGCTCGGCCATGGCGCCTGGGAATCGGGCTTGTACGTCGATCCTTTGAGTCAGCCTCTCGTATTCGCGCAGCATGTCCTCGAGCACGGCAGCGTGCTCTTGCTCGCGCAGCTCGGCTTTCCGCCCTCCGACCTGTTTCTGAGCATGGCACCGGCGCGGGCGCTGCTCATGGCCGGGGCGGCAGCGAGCGCGCTGATCGGGCTCGCCGCGCTGATCTGGCCGCTATTGCGAGCGCGGCGTGAAGTCAGCTTCTGGGCGCTCGGCACGCTGCTGTCGGTGGTGCCGATCAGCGCGGGCTTTCCCGAGGACCGGATGCTGCTTTTGACCGGTGTCGGCGGCATGGGTCTGTTCGCGAGCCTCGTGGCAGCCGCGACCGAGTTCGACTGGCGGACGCGCTTGCGCCGCCGAGCCGTGCCCGCGCTCGCCGTTCTCGTGGCGTTGTTGCACCTCGTGATCGCTCCCGTCCTGCTTCCGCTGCGCGCGCTCACGATGTGGCGCTACGAGCGCGCGCTGGCTCGCGCCCGTGATAGCGCCTTCGCGCTGGTCGAGTTTCCGCAACAGGAGCTGGTGCTGCTGAACGCTCCCGACGCCTACTTCGCTTCGATGCTGGTCTTGACGCGCGCCGCACGCCACGAGCGGCTGCCGGCGCTGACGCTGTGCCTGAACGGTAGCCTCGAGCCGCTCCAGATTCGCCGTGACGATCCCTACACGCTGGAGCTCGTCCCACGCGCCGGCTTCATCACGCCGGGCTTCAACGAGATCTATCGCGCGCCGCGGCGGCCGATACCGGAGGGCCATGTGTTCTGGTTTCCGGCGTTTCAGGTGCGCGTCGATCGCGTGAGCCAGGCTGGAGAGCCGCTGAGCGCGCGCTTTCGCTTTCGCTGGCCGCTCGATGCGCCGCGCATGGTGTTCGCGGTGTTTCGCGACGGCCGTTACCAGCGCATCGCCATGCCCGCGATCGGCGAAACGCGCTGGATCGAGACGCAATGAGCTCGGAGCGCCGCCTGGCCTTCGCGCTGCTCGGGTTGCTGAGCGCCGGCTTCGGCGTTTTTGCCTGGTTTTACCTGCGCCGGCTCAACAACTACGCGATGGGCGACGCCGAGTTCACCGGCTGGACCGCGCCCTTTGCCGCGCGGCTCGCCGCCGGCGATCGGCCCTACGTCGACTTCGTGTTGCCAATCCCGCCCGGCAGCTTCGTCTTGCTGGCCGCCATCCAGAAAGCGACTCACGAGGTGCGCCTGCTTCAGGAGCTCACATTGATCGCGGTGAGCCACCTGGCGATGGCGCTCCTCGCCTACGCCATCGCCGTGCCGCTGACGACGCGCAAGAATGCGGTCCTGATCGCGGCGGGCACGCTGGTGCTGGTGATCCAGATGCCCAAGGAGTGCGCCTATGACCACACCGCACAGCTCTGCGTGTGGTCGAGCCTCGCGCTCGGTGTGCGCGCGCTGCTCGACGACCCCAGCAAGGGAAAATGGCTCTGGCGCGCTACGGGGCTTTTGTCGGGAGCGTGCTTCGCGTTCAAGCAGAGCACCGCCACCGGCGTGGTCAGCGGTTGGCTGCTCGGCTTCGGCTATCTGGCGCTGTGCACGCGCTCGCGCGAGCTTCTGAACGGCGCGCGAGAGTGGGCGCTCGGCGCCGGGCTCGGTCTCGCGTTCACTATCGCGGTGGTGCTCGGCACGGGCAGCTCGCTCGGCGCGTACTGGCAGGCGGTTTTCGTCGACGGGCCGCGCCTGAAGGGCGGCCCCGCGACGTTGCTCACGAACCTCGGCAGCTATCTGGTTTTGACCGACGCTTTCCCGAGCGGGCTACTCGCAACGCTTTCGCTGTTCTGGGTGGGCTTACGCTTCGCGCGCTTCGAGCACCACCTTCACCTCGGCGATGTCCCGGCGCGCGGCGAGCTCGGGCCGCGGGCGGCGCTCGCGCTCGCGACGTGTTTCGTCCTGGCCTTCGCGCTCGCGCTCGCGCCCCTGATCCTGGAGCTCCGCGAGCTCCCGCAGCTCGTGCTCGGCGCCGCGCTGGTGACGCGCGAAGTGCCGAAGCTCGGGCTAGCACTCGCGTGCGTGTTCTTCGTCGGGCACCACGTCTCCCGGCGCGACGCGCCCGAGCCCGTGCGCTGGCGCGGCCAGGTCCTGAACGCGCTGCTCCTGGTCGCGCTGGCGAGCTCGCTCCTGCACGGGCTCTCGTTCGTCAACTACTACCCGTTCTACAACAACGACTCGCTGATCCCGCTCGCTCTCCTGTGTCTGTTCGCTGCGCTCGATCGCGCGCGCTTGCCGTGGTTGAAGGCGCTGGTTCTAGTCGCGACGTTCATCAGCCTGTTCGGTGTGAAGTACGGGCGCGCGCTCACGGCTGACACGCCGGTCGCGCACGGCTACTGGGCCGGCCTGCGCGTCAACTACCGCGGCCGTGAGCTGCTCGACGCCGTACATCGGGTCCAGCAGCTCACGCGGCCCGACGAGCGCGTGCTGATGTTGCCCGAAGACGCCGCGATCGTGCCGCTGTTCTCGCGACCGCGGCCGCCACTGCACGGCGCGATCGTGTTCGTCGATCAGTATCCCTCGCGCCTCGCCGACGCCGATATCGCGACGCTCGAACGCGATCTACCCAAGGTGATCGCGATCCACCCCCAGAAGCGCGCCCAGTGGCAGCGCCTGTTTTCGACCTGGGGCAAGGATAGCGGGGCCGAGCGCGTGCTCGTGCACGTGCTCGATCGCGTGCTTCCCGCGCACTACCGGCTCGATTCGACGTTTCGCACCATCTACTTCTGGGATCAGGGCCAGTTCGAGATCTGGGTCCGGCAAGATGGCTGACCGGAGCGAGGAGCGCGAACGCCGTTCGACCTGGGCCGTGCTCGGGCTGGTGTCGGTCTGTTACCTCGCGTTCGCGTTCTTCTTCGTGCCGCGGCTCACCAACGTCCACTTCGGCGACCTCGAGTTCACCGGTTGGAGCGGACCGCTCGGCGAGCGGGTGCTGCGCGGCGAACGACCTTACGTCGACTTCGTGGTGCCGATTCCGCCCGGCAGCCTCGTCGTGCTCGCGGCGATCCAGAAAGTGATGGGCCGGCCCTTGCTCCAGCAGGAGCTCTGGCTCAACGCCGTTTCGCAGCTCTCGATGGCGCTGCTCGCCTACGCGTTCGCGGTCCGGTTGACCACGCGACTGAATGCGCTCTTCGTCTCGGTATCGACCCTGATCGCGCTCTTCTGGCTCAACAAGGAGTGCGCCTACGACCACACCGCGCAGCTCGTGGTGTGGGCGAGCTTCGCCTGCGGCGTCCGCGCCATGCTCGAGCCGGACGGTTCGCGCCGTTCCCGCTACTGGCTCGCCACCGGATTTTTCCCGGCGTTCACCCTGGCCTTCAAGCAGAGCACCGGCATCGGCGCGATCGCGGGCTTCTGCGCAGCGCTCGCGTACCTCGCGCTGGCCGGCCGAGCGCCCGCCGCGCCGCTGCTCTCGAAGCGCGACCTCAAGCACTTCGCCACCGGGATCGCGCTCGGTCTGCTTGCGCTGCTCGTGCTCCTGTTCGCGCTCGGCAGCACGCCGCTCGCCTATTTCAATGCCACCTTCGTCGACGGCGCCAAGCTCAAGGGCGGCACGCTGCATCTGATGCGCCACCTGGTCGGCTACGTGACGATCCGCGAAGCCTGGACGAGCTCGATCGTTTATACGCTGATTTTGATCCTGATCGGCGTGCGCATCGTTGCCCACGACGGCAAGTTCCATCTCGGCGGCGAGGCACTCCGCACGAGCTCCGATCCCCTCCGATCGAAGGCGCTGCTCGTGGCGGCGGTCGCCGTCACCTACGGCGCCGCCGTCCTGCTCCTGTTCACGCGCACGAAGCCGCTCGATCCGGACATCACGCTCGTGACCGAGCGCCTGCGGGAGCTGCCGCACCTCGGCCTGGTCTTCGGTTGCGCCTTCTTTCTGGGCCAGCTGCGGCCCGCCGCCGAAACCTCCGAAGCGTTCCGCCGCAACGGTCACGTGATCAACGCGCTCGCGATCGCGATGCTCACCACGTCACTGCTCCACAACACCTCCGCGCCGGAGTTTCGCGCGTTCTACGACAACAACCCCCTGATCCCGCTCGCGTTCCTGTACGTCTACACGGCGCTCGATCGGGCGCGGCTCGAGAAGCTCAAGTACGCCGCCTGTCTGTGTGTGCTCGCCACGCTTTTCAGCACCCGCCTCGATCGCGCGCTCGTCGCGCGGTTGCCCATCGGTTCCTCGGGCCACTGGGCGGGCATGAAAGTCAGCGAGCGCGGCCGCGTCATGGCCCTCGTCGCGCGGCGCGTCCAGTCCTTGACGACTTCGAGCGACACGGTGCTCGTGCTCCCGGAAGATCTCGAGCTCTCGGCCCTGATCGACCGCCCGCGCCCTTCGCTGCGCGGTGCGATCGTGTTCGTCGATCAGTACGCCCAGCATCTGGCGCCGGACGACATGGCCGCGCTCGACGCTCACCCGCCGAAGGTGATCGTGATCCACCCCGCCGAAATGAGCCTCTGGGCCCAGCTCTTTCGCGTCTGGTCGGGCGACAGCGGCGCGCAACAGGTGCTGGAGCACGCCCAGAAGAAGCTGCTGCCGAGACGCTACCGCCGCGACTCGATCTCGAAGACGCGCTGGCTCTGGCGCGACGCGACGCTCGAGGTGTGGGTGCGGGTGGATTAGCTCAGAACACGATGCCTGTGGCGAGCTGTCCCCCGTAGTCCACGAAGTGCCCGTGGTCATCGATCTCGCGCTTCGCCGCGAAGTCGAGGAAGAGGCGCGCGTCGAAGACTCGCCACGCCGCGGCGTCGCTGAAATCCCACTCGTACGAGAGGCCGGCGTGCAGGCCGAAGCGAGCGTAGTTTTTGCCGTTCTCGTAGCGCGCAAAGGTCACGCCGATCGGCGTTCCGCCGGCGCGCAGCTGGAGCCCGTCGTACAGGCTGCCGTCGGAGGTGAGCGGGATCACGAACGACATCGGGAACAACCAATCGATCGAGCGACGGGTTCCGCCGAACAAGAGCTGCGTCTCGATCTCGAAGAAGAGCGGTTCCCACCGGAACGACAGGGCGAAGCATCCGCCAGCCTTCACACCGGAGCGCGCTCCGGCCTTGACCGTTGCGCAGAACGCGGTGCCCGTCCCGAAGACTACCGGCGCGGAATAGCGCCGCGGCGTCTGGTAGTTGCCCTGCCCCTGCTCGCCGTAAGAGCCCGCCGCCCCGGCGCCCGCGTTGGCGTTGCCGTCCGCGTTCCCGGTGGCAGTGCCGCTGGCACCGGTGTGGTCCACCTGGCCCTGAGCGGATCCTCCCATCTTGACGCCGCCCTTCCCGTCCGCTTCCGCGCAGACCTGGGTCCCGGGGACGCACCAGGGTTGCGACTGGGCGAAACAAACGCTTGGAACGGGTATGAGCGCGAGCAGAAGAACGGGAGGAATGACTCGCGCTCGCATAAACTCTGAAGACTATCACACTCTCGAGCGACGAGACTCAGGCCCGTGCCGCGAGGGGAGGCGACGCTCGATAATAAGCGGCGCGACCGACCAGCATGCCGATCCCGGGTGCGCTCCCTTACAGGGACTTCTTTTTCGAGGCGCGCAGGAGCGTTCTTAGCTCGAATATGCACGCGGCTCCGGCCACTTGAGCGCGCGCGCCGCGAGCGCTCGATAGCTCTCGAGCAGCGCGTCCGAGCCGTGGTTCCACGCGCCGAGCAGACGCAGGTTCTGCACCAGGAGCTCCATCGACGTATTGCCGGTGCGCTCGCCGACGCCGAGGGCAGTCGCGTGCACGCGGTCCGCGCCGTTTTGCAGGGCGCACAGCGCGTTGTCGAGCGAGAGGCCGCGGTCGTTGTGGCCGTGCCAGTCGATGCCGAGCTCGGGCACGCCGCGGCGCAACAGCACGTCGCGGGCGAAGTCGAGCAGCGCGCGCACACCGCTGGGCGTGGCGTGGCCGACGGTGTCGGTCAGGCAGATCCGTGAGACACCGCTGTCGATCGCGTTGGACCAGAGCGTGTGGAGCACATCGGGGCGCGATCGCGTCGTGTCTTCGGTCACGTAACACACGCGCAGCGTTTGCTGCACGGCGGCTCCGATCGCGTCGGCGCTCGAAGCGGTGAGGTAGTCGAGGCCCCAGCCCTCGGCGAGCTGCCGGATCGGGGAGCTGCCGATGAAAAGGTAGGCTTCGACGCCGATGCCCGACCGTTGGGAGAGCTCGGCGATCGCGGCCACGTCTCCGGTGACGGTGCGTCCGGCAGCGGCGGGACGGATCTTGAGCTTGGCGCGCGCGATTTCGCGGCACGCTGCGAGCGCGTCCTCGAAGTTGCGGCGCGAGGACGCCGGCAGGCCGACGTTGACCACCTGGATCCCTAGCTGGTCCATCAGGTGAATCAGCGCGAGCTTGTCCTCGATGCGCGGGTCGACCACGCTCGGATTCTGGATTCCGTCGCGGAGCGTCTCGTCCTGCAGGCTCACGCCGGGCGGCAGCGACAAACGCCCGTGCTCGCGCGCGTTCCAGTCGAAGGTGGTTTCGGCTTCCATGGCGCGAGCGAGCCCCGGTCGGGGACAGTTGCGAATGCCCGGGGCAGGTGTCAATAGCCAGAACCGGCGGCGCGCTCGGCCGCGGACGGCTCGGATGCCGGGGGAATGCTCGCGGTGCTTGGAGTTACGGAGTTTTCGCCGCGGCGGAGGAGCGCGATCGCGGGGAGCAAAAGTACGTAGCAGGCGGCGGCGGTCAGGGTCAGCGCGCGCAGGCCGAACTCGAGGGCGATCGCGATTGCGAGGCTGCTCGCGAGCACGCTGCCGGCGCCGTTGATGCCCCAGAGCCAGGGCAGCTCGTCGGCGTGGAGCGTGCGACACAGGCGGAGGCCGGTGGGAAAGGCGAAGCCGAGCGGCAGACCCGCGATCGCGCTGATCGCAACCGCGAAGCCGATGCGAGACGCCGTGGGGGCTGCGGCAAAACGCGGCGCCAGCGAATCCCAGCCCAGCGCGAGCGCGCCGAGCACGATCACCAGGGCGATCGGGAAGAGGAAGCAGTAGGGAGCGCGTGTGAGCGGCAAGCGGTCGCTGACCAGTGAGCCGATGCCCGCCGCGCCGATCAGGCTCGCGAGCACGACCATCAAGCTGTAGCTCGGGTGGCCGAGCACCAGCGTCAAGCGCTGGAGCAGCGCGATTTCCGCGAGCATGAAGCCGATGCCGATCGCTGCGAAGTAGGCGAGCGCGGCCCACAGGCTCTTGCTGCTTCTGCCCGCTGGCCGGGCACGGCTCACGAGGGGCAGGCCGATCCCGATCGCGACGAGGATCAGCGAGGCGAAGAGCGCGAGCCCGAGCGTGCGGGTGGCGAGCAGGTTGCCTTCGATGGCGCCCTGTGTGACGTCGGGCAGTGGCTTGAGTAGGGCGCGCAGGCGAATCACGTTGAAGAAGAACGGTCGATCGTCGGTCGGGGGGCGCAGATCGAGCTCCGGCAGGAGCAGGATCTTGTCCAGCTCGGCCAGGCTGCGGGCGTCGAGCACGCGCTCGAGCCGCTGCGCGGTGCTGTGCGTGTCGGGGCTCGCGATCAGCTGGAAGCCGCGGGCCTTCGCGACCTCGCGCACGCGCTTCACGTCGTCCAGGGTCAGCGGATCCTTGCCGACGATCAAGGCGCTGACCAGGCCCGAAGCGGCGAGCACGATATGGTCGCGCGGGCGAGCCCCGCCGCGGGCGAGCACGGCGCCGGCTCCGAGCGCCGTGAGCCGCGCGGTTTCCACGGTCGACCAGCGCGAAACGGTGAACAGGCCGCCGGGCTCCAGGCGATCGAGGAAGATGCGCCAGGCTTCGAGCGTGTAGAGGCCGTTCTCGCCGAGGGCGTGGGCTCCGGCGCCGGTCGCGGCCCAGGTGTCGATCAGGGAGGCCTGGATCACGCTGAAGCGCTGATCGGTGCGCGCCAGAAAGCTCCGCGCCTCGTCGTGGATCAGGGTCACGTCCGGGTGGTCGACCACGCCCGTCGCGCGACCGAACGGGCCGCGCAGGATCTCGAGCAGCCGGCCGTTGAGCTCGATACCAACCACGGGCGCGTGACCGGTGAGCAGCGCCGACTGGATGTCGCGCGAGCCGCCGACGCCGATCACGGCAGCCGGGCCGTGCGGGCGCAGCTCGTGCGCGAGGTTGACGACGTCGCACTTGAGAAACCCGAGCGACGACAGCGGTTCGGCGTAGATCGGCGTCGCGGCGTGACCGTCGATCACGACGTCACGTTCGAGCACGAGCGGCACCGCACACGAGGAACCGCCGCCCCAGAGCACGGCCGGCGCCCGCAGTGCCTTGTGCACCTGGACGCGCGAGTGGCTGTTCCAGAGCTCGAGCTCGACCTGGTCGCGGAGCTCGGGCAGACCCTTGGCCCAGAGCGGCACCAGGCCGCGGCCCGAAGCCGCGTTGAGCGCGCAGAAAAGGAACAAGGCGGCGCCGATGACGGCCCCGCGTCTGAGCTGGACCCGATCGCCGCCGGCGTGCGCAAAACAGACGCTGGCGAGGGCTGCGAGCACGCTCAGCGCCAGGATCGCGCTGCTTCCGTCCAGGATCAGAAGGAGCAGCGGAACCAGCGGCGCGCCGAGCGCGGCGCCGAGCAAGTCGGCCGCGTAGACGCGCCCGATCGGAAACGGCGAACGCGTCAGCGCCGCGGCCACAACGATCCCGGCGGGATAAAATGGCAGCGCGATCGCCGCCGCGAACACCACGAACAACCCGACGGTGGTCGCGACGGGCTCGGCGCGCAGCGGGATCAAGAGCAAGAACAGGAGGCTGACCGGAATCGAAAGAGCCAGCAGCCGACAGCCGCGCGACAGCTCGCGGCTCAGCGCCTCCGGGGCGAACTGCTCGCCGGCGAGATACACCTTGACCGCCCCCGCGGTGAGCCCGAAAAGGCCCATGGCGATCACGAGGAAGGCCAGCGAATACCAGGTGACGACCGAGAGCAGCCGCGTATCGAGTACCTCGAGCGCCAGCATCACGCCGGCCACGAGGCAAAGTCCGATCGCGAACGATCCCGGCCTCGGCCGCGGGACCGAGGTCACGATTTCGATTCGTCGCTTCCGGGGGAGCCGACGGGCGGAGGCGGGTGGGAATGCGCGGTCGTCGACTGCCGGCTCTGGTAGGCCGTGTTGGACGCCTCTTGGTAGAGCTCCCTGGCGCCGGGCCAGTCGGCGTCCCGCCGCATCAGCTGGATCAGCCGCTGCATGACCGCCCCGGGCGGCAGCGAGCCGTCGTACATGGCGAGCTTGTGGCGTAGCACCGCGTACGCTTCGTCGCTCGCCGGCGCCCCGTCCAGAATATCGCGGGCGCCGTCCAGATCACCGGCGTCGAGGAGCTCGTCAATCCTCGCGTAGTCGTGGGGCAAAGGCGGCGCCACCATGGGGCCAAGACTACAAGAAAACGTGGACGGGAAGCGCTCGACTTGGCCCATAAGGCCGAGATTTCCGGGCCTCCCCGGGCATGCTACGGTACCGGATTCGACCGGGGCCTTCCGCCCCGTCGCCCCTGATGTCCAAGGAGCAGAAGTCGCACGGTTCGGGTAAGGCCGATTCCAGCCCGCCGGACCTCCGAAAGGAACGCGATCAGTTTCTCCAGACCTTCTCCAAGGGCGCTAAGTTGACGGAGGAGTTCATCAAGGACTACGAGCAGATGCAGAGGCGCATGGGCGAGCTCGAAGCGGAGAACACGCGACTTCGCGCCAGCCTTTCGGCCGACACTGCGATGCGGGATTTGATGGATAAAATCGATCGGCTGGAGCACGAGAAGCGCGAGCTTCTTTCCCGCTATCGCGAGGCCCAAGCCGTTTCGACGCAGTTCAGCGCTCGCGCCGAGGAGGTCGAATCCGAATTCGCGAATCTCGCCAACCTGTTCGTGGCGTCGAACCAGCTACACTCGAGCATGTCGCCGCGGGGGGTCACGCGCCGGATCAAGGAAGTGCTCGCCCAGCTGGTCGGCGCCGAGCGTTATTGCATGTACCTCGTCAATGCTGACGGTAGCGAGCTCGTGCCGATCGCTTCGGAGGGGATCGCCGGGGACAAGCTGATCACGCTGCGCGTCGACAACTCGCGCGTCGGCGAGGTGCTGCGCACCGGAATAGCTTACGTCGACGAAGAAGGTGACCCGAGCCGCGGCACGCTCGAGCAACCGTCGGCCGTGGTGCCGCTCAGCGTGGATGAAAAGGTGGTGGGTGTGATTGCTATTTTTGCGACTCTCGCGCAGAAGCGAAAGTTTTTCACCATAGACTTCGAGCTATTCAAGCTGCTCGGGCAGCACGCGGCGGCGGCCCTGGTTGCGGCGAGTCTGTTCGCGCAGGCCGAGCGCAAGCTGCCCGGTCTCGAAGCGTTTCTAGATCTCAGCGTGTGAGCGTCATGGCCGAGTACTCCTGTCTGATCGTCGAAGACTCGCCCATGATGCGGCAGCTTTTGGTTTTCGCGCTGGCGCGGGTCAAGAACCTGCGCGTTACCGAGGCCGACGACGGTGTCGACGGACTAAGAAAGCTGGCTTCCGCCCGCTACGACATCATCGTTACCGACATCAACATGCCGATCATGGACGGGCTCAAGCTCGTCAAGCGCGTGCGCAGCGATCCGGTCCACAAGGATACGCCGATCGTGATCATCACGACCGAGGGGTCTCAAGAGGATCGGCAGCGCGCGCTCCAGCTCGGCGCCAACGCCTACATCACCAAGCCGATTCAAGCGCCGCAGGTGATCGCGACCGTCAAAGAGCTGCTCAAGATCGACTGAGCGCGGCCGCGCTGCTACAAATCGCCGCGTGTGGCTCAAGATCTGCGGCATCACCAGTAGCGCGGATGCGGAGCTCAGCGTGCGCGCCGGAGCGGACGCGATCGGGCTCAACCTGGTGCCCGAATCGCCTCGCCATTTGACGCTCGAGCAAGCGCTCGGCATCGCGCACGCGGTGGACGGGCGGGTGCGCGTGGTGGCCGTGGTCGCCGACAAGACGGCGGACGAGCTTTTTCTACTCCGCGCTTCGGGGATCGACTGGCTCCAGCTCCACGGTGAGGAGACGCCCGAGCTCGTGGCGAAGCTCCAGCCGCAGGCCTACAAGGCGCTCCGGATCGGCAGGGCGGAGGACGTGGCCCGGGCGCGCGGCTATCCGGGCGAGGTGCTCCTTGTCGACGCCAAGGTCGCTGGCGTGCGCGGCGGATCGGGCCAGCGCTTCG